>JGI1684J13235_1000204_pt1 | contig 22629 bp, 21 predicted proteins | sample PonA232FremontCA_2_FD_13235 | JGI IMG/M metagenome (IMG submission 13235) | reverse complement strand
AGCGGCTCGTGGTGGATACCGGTGGGCTGCCCAGCGGGGTGTACGTGCTGCAGGTGCAGGCGGGAGGGCAGACCCGTACCCAGCGCCTTACCGTCGTGCAGTAAGGCGAAGAGTGGCGGTCCAAGCGCCATCCCTTCACCCGTCTTACTGGAGCTACGGTTCCTGCGAGAACGACTCCGACGACGCATCGAGTGGGGGCAGGTTTTCCGGCGCGTCTGCGTCCTCGTCCAGGCCCCGGTGACGAAGATCCCGTCCCTCGACCATGAAGACGATGCTCTGAGCGATGTTTTTGGCGTGGTCGGAGATCCGCTCCAGTGCCTTGCTCACCGTGAGGAGGTGCGCGATAATTTCGGACCGCTCGTGGCCGTTCTCGCACATCTCTACGAGCGTCGCAAAGGTCTCCTCGTGCAGGCGATTCACCTGCAGGTCCCGCGCAATCACCTTGCGCGCCTTCAGCCGGTCGTTTTCGAGGAAGGCCATCTCCGCTTCTCGGAGCATGGTACGCGACATGTCGGCCATTTTGGGGAGTCGCGTGTCGGCAAGGAGGCCGGGGGCGTCGGCCAGGTGGCGAGCGTTGCGCGACAGATTGCGACAGTGGTCCCCGATCCGCTCGAAGTCGGTGTTGATCTTGACGGCCATGATGAGCATGCGCAAGTCCACCGCCACGGGCGAGTGCAGCGCCAGGATGCGCTCACATTGCTCGTCGATTCGCAGTTCGAGGGCGTCGATGGCGTCGTCCCCCGCCACCACCTGCTCGGCGAGCTCCACGTCGCCCTGTAGAAGGGCGTTCATCGCGTCGGCGAATTGCTCGTCGACGCGGTTGGCCATGTCGGCAATCAGGCCGCGCAGGGACACCAGTTCTTGGTCGAGAGACGAGCGGTTCGGCATGGCCGAAGAGAGCTTGAGGCGGGCACTAAAGAAGAGGAATCGGGCTACCCAAAGCGCCCGGTAACGTAGGCCTCCGTACGGTCCTTCTCGGGACGGGTAAACAGCTGATCCGTAGGGTTCATTTCGATGAGCCGGCCCATGTAGAGAAACGCCGTCTCGTCGCTGATGCGCGAGGCCTGCTGCATATTGTGGGTGACGATCACGATCGTGTAGTCCTTTTTGAGTTCCGTAATCGTCTCCTCCACCTTCGACGTGGCGATAGGGTCGAGGGCGCTCGCCGGCTCGTCCATGAGCACCACGTCGGGCTGTACGGCTAGCGTGCGCGCGATGCACAGGCGCTGCTGTTGGCCGCCGCTTAGGTCCAGCGCGTTGGTGTGCAGGCGGTCCTTCACTTCGTCCCACAGGGCCGCTTGGCGCAGCGACCGTTCCACGAGGGCGTCAATGTCGCCCGTATAGCCGTTAATCTCGGCTCCCCAGGCCACGTTCTTGTAGATCGTCTTCGGGAACGGGTTGGGCTTCTGGAAGACCATGCCCACGCGCCGCCGCACCATCACCGGATCGGTATTCTCCGCGTAGATGTCTTGGCCGTCTACCAGAATGGTGCCTTCGAGCGTAGTGCCCTGGATGAGCTCGTTCATCCGGTTGAGGCACCGCAGCAGAGTCGACTTGCCACACCCCGAGGGGCCAATGAGGGCCGTCACCTTGTGCGGCTGGATGTCCATGGTAATGCCCTGCAAGGCGTGGTTGTCGCCGTACCAGAAGTGCAGGTCGTTGATGTTGAGCTTCGGCTTCATGGCGGGCTCAGTTGGGGCCTCCCCGCCTGCCGCGGACGACTCCGTGTCGGGACGCTCCGAGGCGTCGGGGCGGCCGTTTGCGGAGGGCTCCTCGGCGGAGGCCGGGGGCGGGGTGCGAGGCGCGTCTTCGGTCGACTCGTTGGTAGGCATGGCGGGCACAGTCAGTCGTGCAGGCAGGGCGGGAGGGCGGCGGCGCCATTACGCACCGGCACGCCGTTCTTCGAAGTAGTTGCGCAGTAGGATGGCGGTCAGGTTCATCGTGAACAGGAGAATCATAAGCACCACGATGGCGGCGGCTGCCAGTCCCCGAAACTCGTCCTGCGGGCGAGCAGTCCAGTTAAAGATCTGAATCGGCAGCGCGGTAAACTGATCCAGGGCGCCCTGCGGGACGAAGGGCACGAAGGTGAGGGCACCCACGAGAATGAGTGGGGCGGTTTCTCCGATGGCGCGGCTCAATGCGAGAATGACCCCGGTCATGATGCCCGGGGCGGCCATGGGGAGCACGTGGCTGTAGATGACCTGCCAGCGGGTGGCCCCAAGGGCGTAGGCACTCTCGCGGATGCCGCTGGGGATGCTGCGGAGGGCTTCCTGCGTGCTGATAATAATGATGGGGAGGATCAGCAGGCTCAGCGTGAGCGCGCCGGACAGCAGACTGTTGCCCAGGGCCGCGAAGCGCACGAAGAGCGCCAGGCCCAGGATGCCGTACACCACCGACGGCACGCCGGCGAGGTTGGCAATGTTCACCTGGATGAGTCGCAAGAACCATCCGTCCTGGGCGTACTCTTCCAGGTACAAGGCCGAGGCCACGCCCAGTGGCACGGAGATCAGGGCCGTGAGTCCCATCAGCCACAGGCTGCCCACGAGGGCCGACTGGATGCCCGCCTCGCCCGGATTGCGGGACGGCAGGCTCCCAAGAAACTGCCCGTCGAGCCACGGAACCGAGGTCAGGACCACGTCCACGAGGAGCGTCACTAGCACAACGATGCCGAAGATCGTGGCCAGGAAGAGGACCCCGGCCAGAATCAGGCCGACGCGCTTGCGGCGCATGCGGCGAAGGTTGAATGACCCGTTCGAGGACGGCTCCATCGCGATCGATAAACGAGCGTTCGAGGAATGGCGAGGGGAGAGGGGGCAGGCCGTTAGTACTGCTCCTGGTAGCGGCGGGTAATGCGGTTGGCCACGATGTTCATCGCCAGGGTGATAAGGAAGAGCACGAGCCCCACCGCGAAGATGCTCTGGTACTCGATGGTGCCCTGGGGCGTGTCGCCCTTGCTCACCTGCACGATGAAGGCCGTCATGGCTTGAATCGACTCTCGGGGGTCGAGCGTCAACTTCGGGGTAGCGCCCGCCGCCAGCGTGACAATCATCGTTTCGCCGATGGCCCGGCTCACGGCCAGGATGAAACTCGCCATGATGCCCCCGAAGGCCGCCGGCACTTTTACCCGCACCACCGCCTCGTATTTGGTGGATCCGAGGGCGTAGGCGGCGGCCCCTAGGCTATCGGGCACGGCCTGAAGGGCGTCCTCGCTGAGGGAGGCCACCATGGGGATGATCATGATGCCCACGACGATGCCGCCACTGAGCGCGTTGTACACGCCCAGTCCGGGGATGGCCGCCTGCAGGAGTGGAGTCACGAAGGTGAGCGCGAAGTAGCCGTACACGACCGTGGGCACGCCGGCCAGCAGCTCCAGCCCCGGCTTCAGGACTTTGCGGACCCATTTTGAGGCGTACTCCGAGATGAAGATGGCACTGGCGAGGCCCACCGGGAGGGCCACGACCGCCGAGATCACGGTGACGAGCAGCGTCCCGCTCAGCAGCGCCCAAATGCCGAAGTGCTTGTCGGCGAACTGTGGGGTCCAGCGCGTATCCCCAAAAAACTCGCTGAAGGGGACTGACTGGAAGAACGGGATCGATTCAATAATGAGCACGGCGGCGATGCCCAGCGTGGTGAGCACGCTAATAAAGGCACACGCCCCGAGCGCGTACTTGATGGCCTGTTCCTTGGGGCTGTCGTAGACCCGCTGCCGAAGGTCCGCGGCCGGACGCTCGCCGCGGGCCGTGGCGTCTTCGGCGGTCGTCGTTGGGGGAGAGGAGGGAGTGCTCATGAGGGCACAGACTGGTCGGACGCTCGGCGGACGGGCGGGGCCTTACTCGGCGGTCGTCGTATCGGTGGCCGCTGTGTCGGAGGTGGCCGCCCGAAGCATCTGCTCCACCTGCGTGCCGGTGACGTCAACCCCTTCGGCCCCGAAGACCGTCCCGGTCGTGCGGTCGCGGAAGCGCTGGAGAACGAGTTCATACGCGTCGTCGGGCATTGCCACGTAGCCCACGTCGCTGGCCAGCTCGCCGGCATTCTGGAGGTAGAACTCGACGAACTGCTCGACGGTGGGCGTAATCTTCGCGGGGTTCACGTAGATGAACAATGGCCGCGACAAGGGGCGGTAGGTGCCGTCCTGCACCGTTCGGGCACTTGGGGTGACGCAAGAATCGCCACTGTCGCGCGCATCCGGATCCACGCCCAGCGCCTTCAGGTCCTGCGCGTTGTTCTCGTAGTAGGCCAGCCCAAAGTACCCGAGTGCCGTCTCGGTGCCCTTAATGCCCTGCACCAGCACGTTGTCGTCCTCGCTGGCCGTGAAGTCGGATCGGCTCGCGCCGCTCTCGCCCATGATGGCCTCGGTGAAGTAGTCGTACGTGCCGCTGGCAGTGCCGGGCCCGTACAGGTCGATAGGGCGGTCGGGAAAGTCGTCTCGCAGCTGGCTCCAACGGTCGATGGAGCTGTTGGGCCTCCACAGTTGCTCAAGCTCCCCGGCGGTGAGGCAGTCCACCCAGTCGTTCTGCGGATGTACTACCACGGCCAGCCCGTCGTAGGCGACCGGAAGCTCGATGTATTCGATGCCGTTGCTTTCTGCCTTCTCAATCTCCTCCGGTGAGATGGGGCGCGAGGCGTCGTTGATGGCCGTCTCGCCCCGCAAGAACTTGGAGAATCCGCCGCCGGTGCCGCTTACCCCGACGTTCACGCGGGCCCCCTGCGTATCCTTCATAAACTCCTCGGCCACGGCCTCAGTGAGTGGAAAAACGGTGCTCGACCCATCCACACTGACCGAGTTGGTGGAGCCCCCGCCGCAGCCAACGGCCACGATGGCAAGGGCGAGCAGCCCGACGAAGCCGGACGTGGAGGGGAGCAAGGGCCACTGCGAAACGAGGGACCGCAGAGAAGACATCATGGACGGAGGCAGTTGTGAGCAGGAGCGTGTACGAGAAAAATGCTGTAACTGTGGTGCATCATAACGCTCGCTTGGGCCAAGAGAAAGCCCGTACGGGCGGGAATGAGGACTCTACTACTCCTTCATTCGGTAGCCAACCCCCTTTACCGTTTCAATGTATTCGCTGCCAATCTTTTCGCGGATCTTGCGGATGTGCACGTCCACGGTCCGGTCCACGACGTACACGTCGCGCCCCCACACCTCGTCGAGGATCTCCTGACGGGAGAAGACACGACCCGGATGCGACGCCAGAAAGTAGAGCAGCTCGAACTCCTTGCGCGGAAAGCGCATCTCCTTTTCCTCCGTCCCCATGTCCTGGTAGACGAGATACCGGTCGCGGTCCACTCGCAGGTTGTGCACTTCAATCTGATCAGGGGGGTCCTCGTAGCGCCGGGCGCTGCGCAGGAGGGCCTTGGTCTGGCTCACGATAACGGATACAGAGACGGGTTTGCCGAGGTAGATGTCGGCCCCTACGTCGAGCCCCTCCACCTTGTCGTCCTCCTCGTTCCGCGCCGTAAGCATCATAATAGGGATGGTGCGCAGGTGCGCGTCCTTCCGGAGCTTCTCACACACCTCAATGCCGTCCATTTTCGGCATCATGATGTCGAGAATGATGAGGTCCGGCTCGTGGGCACGGGTCTGTTCAATGGCCTCGACCCCGTCGCGGGCGAGTGCGACGTCGAAGCCCTCCTGTTCGAGATTGTATTCGAGCAGGCTGAGCAGATCCTCCTCGTCGTCGACGACGAGTACCGTCGGCCCGTTTGTCCCCAGTTGCGATGCGGTCACGGCAGCTAAAGAGGATGGTCCCGAATGAGGCGGATAGCAAAAGTTCTACCCTGAGCCGTAGACTGCTGTTGTTATCGAATCATTATCATCCCGGCTCAGGTCCTCCATTTGCCGGTTTTTTGCATCAATCGGAGCGGTAACGGGCCACTTTGTCGCCTATCTGGGCCGACATTCGCCCGCGTGGGCCCGCAACAAACTGTCCACGGCGGCGAGTGTGGACACCGTGTGAGCAGCGCGGTGGGACGTGGGGGCTGTCCCTTGAACGGGATGGAGGGAAAGGGGTAGACTGAGCTGTGGTGAATTCCAGATGGCGACCGGAGGGCAGAATCTTGGGGCCGAATCTATCCCGAACAGGGCTCGTGGGGAAGGGCAGATTAACCCCCAATGGGCGCTCCTCCCCACGGTGCAACTCTCGCTTACCAGTTCCCACGACCGCGATATCTTGGACCTGGCGGTGCCGGCCCTTGCGGGGCTGGCCGCCGGGCCCCTCGTGTCGCTCGTGGACACGGCATTTGTGGGGCAGCTGGGGCGTGTGCCGCTCGGGGCCCTGGGCGTGAACACCTCCATCTTTGCGATGACGTTTGTCATCTTCAACTTCCTGGCGTACGGCACCACACCGCGCGTGGGACGGGCCGTGGGAAACGACGATCGGGAGGAGGCGGGGCGGGTGGTTGTTCGGGCGCTCACGCTGGCGATCGGGGCGGGCTTCGTGGCGCTGATCGCACTACAGGCCCTGGCGCGGCCCATCCTGGAAGTCATGGGGGCGAGCGAGGAATTGATGACCCCGGCGCTTGCGTACCTGCGCATCCGGGCGCTGGCGGGACCGGCGGTACTCCTCATTACGGCGAGTCACGGCGCGTTCCGGGGCTATCAGGACACCCGTACGCCGATGATCGTCACGCTCGGGTTCAACGTCGTGAACGGGGGGCTCGACCCCCTCCTTATCTTCGTCTTCGACTGGGGTCTGGCCGGCGCCGCGGCCGCCACGGCCATCGGGCAGTGGGTGGGGGCGCTCACGTTTTTGTTTCTGCTCCTGAAGACGCGGCGGGACGAGCTCGGCATCGAACTGCGGTGGCCCGCCCCGCGGACACTCCTGCCGTTCCTAAAGGTGGGACGCGACCTGTTCCTGCGTACCGCCTCGCTCGTGGGCACCATGACGCTGGCGACGGCCATGGCGGCCCGCGTCGGCGTCACGGCCGTGGCGGCCCACCAGGTGGCGGCTCAGCTCTGGACCTTCCTGGCCCTGCTGGTGGACGCCCTGGCCGTGGCGGCGCAGGCGCTCGTGTCGAAGCACCTCGGGGCGGACGATCCGGACACGGCGCGGGAGGTGTCCAACCGACTTCTGCAGTGGGGGCTGGCCGTAGGCGTAGGACTCGGGCTCGGGTTCTGGGCGCTCCGGCCCGTCCTGCCCGGCTTCTTCACGGAAGACCCCGAGACGGTGCAGACGCTGCTTCGCGTGTACCTGTTCGTGGTAGTGCTCCAGCCGCTGAACGGCCTCGTCTTCGTGTGGGACGGCATCTACATGGGGGCCGAAGCGTTCCCGTACCTCGCCAAGGCGATGATCGGGACGGCCCTCGCGGCGGCCGTTGTGCTTCTTCTCGTGCCCCGCATGGGATGGGGGCTGACCGGGGTGTGGTGGGGCATCACGATCCTCATGGGGGGGCGCCTCGTGACGCTGGCGGGGCCGTACCTGCGACGGGCGCTCTTTGCCCGCACGCCGACCTGAGGAGGACCCGCGAATCAGAAGAGCGACGCCAGCGGGACGCTGTACGTGATGCTGGCAATGATGACGTCGTGGCGCAGGGAGGAACGGGTGTTGGGAAGCGGGAACAGTTCCTTGAAGGTGGCCGCGGAGATCGCGTCCGGAAGCGAGTCCTCGGAACGGTCCGCACTCGAAAACACAGTTCGGAAGCCGGGGGTGTACCGCACCTCCAGGGCCAGGCGCCCCGTGTCCACGGGGTAGCCGAGGCTCAAGCCCACGAGGGCGCCGAGGTCCCATCGGCGAAGCTGATCGGTGTCCAGGAGGCCGACGTGCTCTCCAAGATTGACGGTGGCGGTGCGAAGATCGCGCTGGAGGGTGCCCCCGAGGGCCGCGTCCACCGACAGCCCGGCGACGAGATGGAGCGACAGGGGCGTGGGGATCGAGATGTCGCGCCGCCCCAACAGTGCTGCCTGCAGGTAGGACACCCGGTATCGTTCTACGAGGTAGATTTGGGACCGGGGCTGCGAAAAGTGGCCGCCCTTCTGGGCGTAGAGAAGCTCTGGCTGGAGGGCAAAGTGCTCCGTGACCGGCACGCTCGCGTGCCCCCCGACGTGGATGTCGAGTCGGGGATTCGCGTTGGTTGCTGCATCGCGGCTGGAAAAGGGAACGGCGCTATCGTTGAGAAACCCGAACGTGGGCCCGACCCGGAGTCCGATGCGAACGTCTTGGGCGTTGGCGGAGGGCCCCGCCCCGCCCGCGGCCAAGAGGCAAACGAAAAGGAGGAGGGCCGCGTCTCGGGGACGAGCGACAAGGCCGAAAGGGAGGCTGGGCATCCTGCTGTGAGGGCGGGGGGGCAGTGCGTCGTCCGTGGGGCTGCGGGGGAAAGTTCCGAGACCGGGCGAGACTCGAGGTCTCCATGTAATGTACGCCACGAGGCCGCGTGGGCGCCCAAGCAAGGGGATCAGAAGGGGTTACCCCAATCGACATCGTCCGCGTCCCACGTATTGTCCGCGTCGGGCGTTTCTTCTTCACCGTCCGCCGAAGGAGGATCAACGCCGTGCGCGGTCTCTGACGCAATGTGGTCAATCACGGCGTCGCGGACCTCGGGAACCGTCTCCTTCGCGTTTTTCAGTGCAGCGAGGGGCCATGCATTGCGGCCCTCCGTATCGTCGTCGCGTCCCATCACGGCGTTTACGCGGCGGTGCAGCATGCGGATCACGACCTCGATGTTGCTCTCTTCGTCCCCCGAGCCCACGGCGTCGACGAGGTCGTCGCCGTCGGGAATGTTGAGGCGGTGCAGGATGGTGCCCGCGGCCCGTCGGACGGCGTGGTTCAGAATCTTGCGGTAGGCGTGCCGCTCCCGGGCCGGACGGTTGGGCGGGGGCGGCAGGTCCTCGTCGCCCAAGGGCTGGTTGCGTTCCACGATCTCCTGCTTGATGGCATTGACGTCGGGCACGTCGAGGCCCTTCTCACGCAGGTTCTCAAGGGCCTCCTCCATGTCGTCGAGATCGTCCTGCGCTTCTTCGGCCCCGGCCCCCTCCACCGGCAGGTACGCGTCCACGTCGAAGCCCTCGATCTCCTCGCTCGTCACCTCCGCCGGATCGCTCTCGTTGCGATTCGGCGAATGATCTGCGTCCGCGTCTTCGCCGGTCTCGTCGGGGGCCTGAGCCCAGGCGTCGAGGTCGGCCAGCACCTGGGCCTCCTCCGTCTCGTGCTTGAAGTACTGCCAGTGGCCCTCCTGGTTGAGCCCGGCGTGGGCCACCACATGGGCGAGGTTGTCGCTGTCGTTGCCGTCGGGGAGCGCGCGGAGGGCCCGGCCCACGAACTGCGTATAAGGGGCGACGGAGCGGAACGGGCGGAAGAGGGCGGCGATGGAGATGTTCGGGTTGTCGTAGCCCTCACCCAGGATGCCGACGTGCACCATCGCGTCGAGATCGCCGTGCTCGTAGGCGCGGAGGCGGTCCTCACGCTCCTCGGCCGTCATGCCGCGGCTGGCCACGAAGGACGCGTCGATGCCTCGGCTCCGGTAGAGCGCGGCCACCTGCTCGGCGTGCCGGATGGAGCAGGCCGCGGCGAGGATCTGGTGCCGCTCCGTGCCGCGCCGGTTTTTGGCCTGCAGGAGCTGCACGCTCCGGTCCACAATCGTCTCATTGCATACGTCCGACAGCGCCACGCCCCGCGAAAACCACGTTTCTTCGCGCAGGTCCGTGATCTCCTCATGGGTGTAGGATCGCTCCTCCCCCTCCACAGTGAACGTCATTTCCGACGCCACCGCGTCGACCCGCACGATGTTTTTCACGTAGTCGGCCGCGATGGCATCGGCCAGGGAGTAGTGGTAGACCGGCTCGGCGCGGATCGGTTGCTCGTCACTGCGGAACGGAGTGGCCGTCAGGTAGAATTTCTTCGCGTTAGGGAAGGCCTGATTGATGTTCTGCCACGAGTCGGCGGGGGCGTGGTGCGCCTCGTCCACCACGATGAGGTCGAAGAAGTCGGAGGGGAAGAGGGGGAGCCAGCCCTGCATCTGCTGCACGTTGGTCACGATCACGTCCGCCCGGCGGCAGTCCTCTTCGTTCACGCGGCCCCGCTCCAGCGCCACCACGCGGGGCAAGCGCGCGTCCGGCGGAAGCACGTCGCAGAGCTGGTAGAAGTGGTCGGTGCCGCTGAAGGTGCCCTCCGCCAGTCCGTCCTTGATCGTGAGGTTGGGCGCTACCACCAGCACGCGGCCCTCCGCGATGCTGAACGGCGCACAGGCGATGAGGCCGGACTTTCCACAGCCCGTGGGGAGCACGACGATGGCGGGCAAATTCGCCGGGCGATCCATCCCGAAATAATCGCGAAGCGCGATGTACCCTTCTTCCTGCGGCGTCCGGAGATGCTCGTTGCCCACGATGCGGGCATCGGTCTCCTGAAAGTAGCGTCGGGTCTCCTCGTGTTGCGCCTCGTGGCGCTCGCGCAACTGCTCGGTGCGCCCGGTCGATCCGGCCCCTTTCGCCTGATTGCACTCGTGGCAGAGCGGGTCAAGGTTGAAGACGGCGTGCTCTCCGCCCTCGCTGAACGCCTCTCGGTGGTCGAGGTGCTGCTTCAGCGTCTCGCCGTCGATCGTGCGGCCGCACTCTGCGCACGTCTGTCCGTCAAAATACTCGACGCGGCGGCGGACGGCCTCAGGGATGTGGCGGGAGCGGGACATTGGGCGAAGACTGAAAGAGGAAGTTGCGCGGATCATCCAGAGTCGCGACTCTGCCGTCAGTTGACTCGCTCCACCTCATAGCCGCCGTCCTCTATGGCGGCGACAGCGTTTTGGGCTTGGCCCCGTCCGCTGGTAATCACTTCGAAGACGAGGTACGCCTCGCCCACATCCAGGTCGTCCACGGCTCGTTCGTGGCGCACTTCGCGGATGTTGACGCCCTGGTTGGCGATGCGCTGGGAAAGGTCGGCCATCTTGCCGGGCTGGTCGTTGATGCGCACCCGGAGCCGGAGGAGTTGCAGCCGGTCGGTCATGGCGTGGTCGAGCACCTCCTGCAGCCGGGCCGGATCGATGTTGCCGCCGCAGAGGAGCGGCACCACCGTCTCGCCCGTTACGTCGAGGTCGTCGGACAGCAGGGCGGCCACCGGAGCAGCCCCGGCCCCCTCCACCAACTGCTTCGCCCGTTCTAGCAACAGCAGGATCGCCCCCGCAATTTCGCCGTCGGTGACGGTGACAACTGTGTCCACGTGCTCCTGAATAAGGCCCAGGGTCAGCTCGGAGACGCTGCCCGTTGCGATGCCGTCGGCGATGGTGTCGGGGTGGTCGATGGAAACCGGCACGCCTTTCGCGAGGCTCTGGGGGACGACGGCGGCGCCGGCTGCCTGCACGCCTATCACACGCACGTCGGGGGCCATTCCGGCCAGAGCGGTGCCCACGCCGCCCGCCAGGCCGCCTCCACCGATCGGCACGATCACGGTGTCGGCCTCGGGCACCTGCTCGGCAATCTCGAGTCCGAGGGTGCCCTGTCCCGCGACGATTTCGGGGTCGTCGTAGGCGTGGACGAAGAGCATCCCGTCGCGGGTGGCCAGCTCCTTGGCCCGGCGCATGGCCGCCTGGAAGTCGTCCCCCACTAGTTCCACGTCGGCCCCGTAGCCGCGGGTCGCGTCCACCTTGGCCTGTGGGGCGTTGCGGGGCATCACGATGGTGGACGGCAGCCCTACCTTTGTGGCCGCGAGGGCCACTCCCTGCGCGTGATTGCCGGCGCTGGCCGCCACCACACGCTCCACCGAATCGGGGGCAACCTGCGAGAGCTTGTTGTACGCCCCGCGCGTCTTGAACGACCCGGTGCGCTGGAGGTGCTCCATCTTCAGAATGACACGGGCCCCCGCCCGCTCCGCAAGGGAGCGGTTGGAGTCAACCGGGGTCCGCCGCACCACCGAACGGTCGTCTAGGCGCTCGCGGGCGGCACAAATGTCGTCGAGTGTGACGGTCACGGGGCAGCACGAACTGAGCGAAGAAGAACGGCGCAGAACGGTCGGCGGCTCGATGCCGGATGTCGGCCGCCCCACGAGCCGCCGACGCACTACAAGATAGAGAGCCGCGGCCAATCGTCCAAATGCACCACCGTTCCCGCCAGGAGGACGGGCGTTGCCCCAGACGTACTGGGGGGCAGGGCAGGGACGGACCGGTCGGGCAGAGACTGTGTGAAACGATCATTTCAGAAGTACCGTACAACACTTCCGTAGTTTTTAGCATCTGGTTCCCGCCGTCATGGCCCGTCCCCCCACGTTTGAGCGAGACGAGAAAATCGAGGAGGCAATGCAGCTGTTCTGGGAGCAGGGCTACGAGGCCACGAGCGTGCAGGACCTCGTCGATTATCTCGACCTGAACCGGAGTAGCCTCTACAACACCTTTGGCGGAAAGCACGAACTCTACCTGGAGGCTCTCGATCACTACCGGCGGGCGGGGCGCCAGGCCCTGAAGAAGCACTTGGAGGCGGCCCCGAACCCGGTCGACGGAATCCGCCGGGCGTTCGAGGCCGTGGCGACGCAGGCCACAGAGCGCCAGTGCGGCTGCTTCGTCGCAAACGCGGCCGTGGAGTGTGCGCCCCGCGATCCGGACACCGAGCAGCGGACCGCCGAGACCTTCGAGGCCATGCGGGCGCTGTTCCGGGACGCCGTGAAGCGTGCCCAGGACGAGGGGCACATCGCCCCGGATCGCGACCCGAAGGCGCTGGGGCGGTACCTCACGAACGCCTTCTATGGCATCCACCTGACTGCCAAGACGAATCCGCCCTCCGCGGTCGTCGAAGACATTGTGAGCGAGACGATTCGTGGGCTCACAAAAGGGACAGAAAACACGGACGTCGCCTAGCACCGGGGCCCGCTCCTGCGGGCCGTGACGCAATCGTCGCAGATGGACCTGAAACAATCAGCAAATTGGAAGCTTCTATGATTTGAAACAATCGGTTCAAAAAGAAAACCGATTCGTCGCGTCCTCTCCTTCACGAATTCCCCGTGCTTAGCCTCATGAAGCCCACGCCGCCCACGCAGCATCCGAAGACCGCCGCGCCCGACCACGACATCCTCGACGTGTTTGCGGAGCGATGGAGTCCTCGCGCTTTTGCCGACCGGCCCGTGGAGCCGGAGAAGATTCGTCGGATGCTAGAGGCGGCCCGGTGGACGATGTCTTCCTACAACGAACAGCCGTGGCGCTACGTCGTCGCGTCGCGAGACGAAGCCCCGGAGGCGTACGAGAGGCTGCTCGGTTGCCTTAACGAGTTCAACCAGAAATGGGCGCGGCATGCGCCGGTGCTCATGATGTCGTTCTACAAGACGACTTTTTCGAAGAACGACCGGCCCAACCGGTGCGCCCCCCACGACGTAGGCGCCGCCTCGGCGGCCCTCACGTTCCAGGCCACGGCGATGGACCTGTACGTCCACCAGATGGCCGGCATCCAGAAGGACGTGGTCCGCGAAACCTACGACGTGCCGGAAGACGTGGAGCCGATGGCGGGACTGGCGGTGGGGTACCTAGGAGATCCGGACATGCTGCCATCCAAGCAGCGGAAATCCGAGCGGGCCTCCCGTTCCCGGAAGCCGCTTGGCACATTCGCCTTTGGCGACTCGTGGGGGACGCCGGCTGAGGTGCTAGATGAGTGAGCCTGGGACAGGGGGAAGCACTTCACGCCTGCGTTATCCATCGATCAATACGCCATGAACACGAAATACGTCTACTGGGGATCGACAATTCTCGTCGCCCTCTTCATGCTTGGGTCGGGCAGTATGTACTTTGTTGCGGAAGGCCCCGCCGCAACGTTTGAGCGACTCGGGTTTCCGGACTATCTTCGGGTACAGCTCGGCGTCGCGAAGATCCTCGGGGCCGTTGCGTTGGTGGTGCCGCTGCCGAGGGCCTTGAAAGAGTGGACGTACGCCGGATTTACCATTAGTTTTGTATCGGCCGGTATTGCACACGCCGCCGTGGGGGATCCGCTCACAGCCATGATCCCGCCGGTGGTCGCACTCGGCCTGTTGCTCACATCGTACGCGACGTACCGCCAGTACGCCCTAGCACGCTCGTCGGAACCGTCGCGGGCGGCGTAGCGGCAACCCTAGCGACGACAGGGAACGCAGCGCGCTTGCTTCCATGAGACTGCGGTCATTGAACGGAATGTACCTATGAACTTCATTTCTCCCTTGCGCACATTTTTCGAGGACGAACTGGGGGCGTCGGACGAAGGGCTTCGGGGCCTCGGGGACGACGGGGCCATTTCAACACAGCACGTCGTGAGCCACCTTGTGGACCGGACGGTGCGCCGCGCTGCTCTCGATGCAGCAACGCACCGCCAGTCGGTCGAGTACATGGCTGAGGGGCACGCGGAGGTGTCCTGGAAGCAGTGCCTGCTGGTGGCGGCCCTCACGGAACTGCGCCCGGTGAAGCTGCTCGCTAGAAACTAGGGCCCGTTCCCCGGTGCAGCCGACGTTCGTGTTGAGAGCGGGGTGCGGTCCCAAATTGGATCCGGATTTTCCCAAACAGTTGTGCGGGCGTCGGTGTGCATAAGGAGGGTTCCCCCGACCGCTGCGCCGGTGTCCCATCGTCGAGGCCAACGGGGCCCGTTCCCGCTGCTGATTCCGCTTTCTACTGATGTCCCGTACCGACCGCGAGTCGCGAGAGTCCACCGCCACCATTTTGAAGCGTCTCTGGGGCGTGTTGGCCCCGTACAAGGCGCGCGTCGCCGGGGTGGCGCTACTCATCAGCTTCTCGTCGGCCCTGGCCGCAGCGGGGCCGCAGTTCGTCCGGTACGCATTCGACGTGGTGATCCCCGAGGGACGCGGCACGCTGTTCCTGTGGTTCGGCCTGGCGTTTGCGGGGTTCTATCTGTTTCGGGCCCTCGTGGAATACGGGGGCATGTACTGGAGCTTCGCCCTCACGCAGCAGGTGGTGAGCGACGTCCGCATGCAGGCCTACGACCACCTGTTGACGCTGCCGGTTTCCCGGTTTTCCAACGAACAGTCCGGCTCGCTCAGCTCGCGCGTCGTGAGCGACCCGAACGCGCTGGAAGGGATGATTCAGGCAGCGGCCTCGCGCCTTTCCGGTCAACTCGTGGCGATTGTGGTGGTGGCCGGCCTGCTGGTGTGGATGAACTGGCAGCTTGCCCTGGTCAATCTGGTGGTGCTGCCCCTTCTGGCCCTCGTGACGTACCGCTACCAGGAGCCACTCCGCACCGCCTCCCGGAGCATTCGGGAGACGGTGGCCCGTCTGACGGCCACCTCCACGGAAGCGATCTCCAACATCCGAGTCGTCAAGGCCTTCGTCGGCGAAGATCAAGAGCGCGAGCGCTTCGGCGAACACAATCAGGCGTACGTCGACATCAACCTGGACCGTCGGAAGGACGTGGGCAAAATGGAGGGGCTCATCAACATCACATCCAATTATGGGACTGGCGCCCTCTTGCTCGTCGGGGGCTGGATGGTGACGAGTGGCAGCCTCACGCTTGGCGAACTCACGGCGTTCATCATGTACCAGCGCCAACTGCAGGGTCCGGTCCAGTCGGTCATGTTCTTCAACGACAAGCTGCAGGCGGGCATGGCGGCCCTGGAGCGACTGTCCGATCTCGTTGACACGCCCCCTGAGACCGGTGGCGATCGTGAGGAGGTCCCGGTCGGTCCGGTCGAGCTAGAGGGGGTCCACTTCACGTATCCGGACGCCGACGAGCCGGCACTGCGGGATCTTTCGCTCCGCATTGAGGCCGGCGAGACGGCGGCTCTCGTGGGGTCGTCCGGGGCCGGCAAGAGCACGGTGGCGAGCCTCGTCGGCCGCTTCTGGGACCCCCAGGAGGGGCACGTCACGATTGACGGACAGGACCTGCGCACGTTCGACCTTAAGGCACTGCGTCGACGCATCGCTCTGGTACCGCAGGATCCTACACTCTTCTCCGGCACCGTGGCGGACAACATCCGCTACGCCAATCCCGACGCCGACGACGCGGCCGTGCAGCGGGCGGCCGAACTGGCCAACGCCCATGGCTTCATCGGCCGATTGCGGGACGGCTACACTACCCAAATCGGCGAGCGAGGCGTGCGGCTCTCCGGCGGACAAAAGCAGCGCGTGGCCATCGCTCGTGCGATCCTAAAGGACGCGCACGTACTTCTGCTCGACGAGGCCACGTCCGACCTCGACAGCGAGTCGGAGGCCGTCATCCAGGATGCGCTCGACGGCCTTTTCGCACGGGGGAGTCGGCTCACGTCCATCGTCATTGCCCATCGCCTCAGTACCATTGAGGACGCCGACACGATTTTCGTGCTGGAGGATGGGCAACTGGTGGAGCAGGGGGGGCACGAGGAGTTGTTGGCCCGAGACGGCCGCTACGCCGAGCTACGGGCCCTGCAGCGGAGGGATGCGGCCGAAGCGAAGGGTACAGCGGAGGGGGAGCGGCTCCGGGTGTCGTAGGAAGGCGGGAATACATCCAGCTACGCCCTCACCCGCCGATGCTGCCGTGCTTGGGGCGCGCACCCGGCGTTCCCGTGGGGCTTCGCAAACACACACCGATAACTCACCTTTTCCGAACTCACTCTCCTGGCCCTAATGGATTCGAAACGAACGGCCCTCGTGACTGGGGGCAACCGTGGCATTGGACGCGCCATCTGTGAGGGGCTCGCCGATCGCGGGGTCCACGTCGTCATGGGATCTCGCGACGAGGCCAATGGCAAAGCGGCCGCGGAACCCATTCGAGAAGGCGGCGGAGCGGTGCGCGTCGAGCCGATCGACGTGGCGGAGCCCCGTTCCCTTGAGGCCTGTGCGGATCGTCTGCGGGCCGATGATGTGGCGGTGGATGTTCTCGTAAACAATGCCGGCGTCTACCCCGAGGCCGATGTCCTGGAAACGTCCATCGACCAGCTCGACCGGGCCTGGACCGTGAACACGCGCGGCCCCTGGCTGCTCGTCAAGGCGTTCGTTCCGGGAATGGTCGAGCGAGGATACGGGCGCGTGGTCAATATGTCGTCCGGCTCCGGCTCGTTTGGGGAGGGGCTCGACCCCAATCATGCCATCTATGCGGCGTCGAAGACCGCCCTGAACGCCCTCACCATGACGCTCGACGACGCGCTCCCCACTGGGCCCGATGTCAAAGTGAATGCGATGTGCCCGGGCTGGGTACACACCCGAATGGGCGGTGAGGCGGCCCCTCGGACGCCCGAGGAGGGGGCCGACACGGCGCTCTGGCTCGCCACCCTTCCCGAAGAGGGTCCGAGCGGCGGGTTCTTCCGCGACCGAGAACGCATTCCGTGGTAGGCGGGGCCCGCACGCCGTGACACGCGGGTCGGCGAGAGGCGGGAAAGACACGTTAGGGTGGAGGGGGAACGCGTGTCTACGCCCTGAGCCCGTACTCTCCATGCCGCCGCTCCGCCCATGCGTTCTGCCCGCCGAGCCCTGCTCTGTGCGTTTGTAGGCAGCCTCTTCGCCCTTCCGGTCGTCGCGCAGCCCCAGGCAGATACCACCGTCACGTGGCGCAGCTACAGCCGCACGGGTACCGCGCAGGTGCGGGTGTACCCCGGCCCGCCCGACGACGAGGAGACACACACCATCGTCATCCGGGAGCTCGCCGAGAACCAGGGGCCGTCGACCGTCGATGACTTCCAGTATCTCGCCGACCTCGTTGGTCGGCAGCTCGGCATCAACCCCACCGCGGCGTACTGGGTGCTCTACTGGGGCGGCTTCTCGTTCGAAGGGGCGGACCCGGATGCCGGGAAGGCGCTTTTCTTGCGCGCAACCTTCAACCGCACGGAGAGTGGCAACCTGAGCAGCCCGTACTGGGACGTAATCTCGAAGACCGACGTGCGCGAGCTCACGGACCGGCGGTGGCGAGAATAGTCGAACGGGATAGGGGCGCTGAACTCGACGACGAGGGGGCGCGTTCGGAACGGGCCGCATGCGCGTTTTTCTAACTGCTCCTCCGATGTCCCATGGTTCGAATCGACGCCGAGTACACCGGTGACCTGCGCTGCGTGGCCAAGCACACGCCGTCCGGCGTCACCCTGACCACCGATGCTCCGGAAGACAACCACGGCGAGGGACGTTCCTTCTCGCCCACCGACCTCGTCGCCACGGCGCTCGGGACTTGCATCGCTACGATTCTCGGCATCCAGGCGGAGACGCATGACCTCGACCTGGAGGGCATCGAGATCTCGGTTGAGAAACAGATGACCTCGAACCCGCGCCGCATCGACGCGCTGCGGACGGAGGTCACGATGCCAGTGGCCCTCGACGAGTCGACCCGGACGCGGCTGGAGCGCGCCGCCCGACACTGCCCGGTTGACGAGAGCATTCATCCGGAGATCGACGTGCCGATCGTCTTTCACTGGCCGGAGCCGGAGGAAGCACCCGCGGCGTGAGCCGCACTACGAAGACGCCGAGTTGGCGGCGTTGCGGTCGACGTGAAGGGTCACGTGATCGGGCCGGTCGCTGAGGTAGTCGCGCATCGCCTCGAGAAACGCGTTGATGAGAGCAGCGCGCTCATCGGGGGGCAGCGGAGCGTCCGCGCCGGGGCGGTCCAGGACGGCGAGGTCCAGGGTCTGGGCGTCCTCGGCGGTGCCTACGAAGCCGAGGTCCGCGTACGTAGAGGGGTCGACGCGGTGGCGGAGGATGACGGCGGGTCGGCCTTTTAGATCCGCGTAGTGCGCCGAGTCGTCTTCCAGGTAGCTCCAGCCGGACTGGACGTCCGCAAAATCCTGGAGCACTTCGAGCGGGATCACCTTCGCGTGTTCTTCGGGACGCAGGGAGAGACGAATGACAGAGCTCATGGAACGAGGGGTGGGTGAGAGAAGGACGGGGGGCGTCGGGGTCCTACCGGACCACGAGGAGCGGGCGGTCCAGTTCGTAGAGGAAGCGCTGAAGCGGCGTGTCAGCGAGGGGGGAGGCATTGCCGGGCATGACAACAAGTCCGCGTCCCGCCCGGCGGGCAAGCGTGGCGAGCCGATTGACCTCGATATCCGTGAGGGCCCGCACCTGGAGATGAGGAACGTGTCCGTCGCACGCCGCCTCTACTTCTTCCTGCAGGCGCTCGGCCTCCGCCTCGTCCGCGGCCGGCACAAACACCGTCAAGGGATGGCCGCCCCCGCGCAGGGAAAGCCCGGACGCCACGTCCAGGGCCGATCGGGCCGTGTCCGATCCGTCGTAGTACGTGAAGATGGGAGGGCGCGCCCGTACGGCCTGGCGGAGCACCAGCACGGGGGAGGGGGACTCCGACAGGAGGGCCTGACTGGTCGTGCCTAAGCGTCGCCGGCTGCTTCGCGTACTGGTTTTGCCAAGGGCCAAGAGGTCGGCCTCTTCGGCGGCTTGGAGCAACTCGCGCGTCACGTGTCCCTCCACCACCTGAAAGTTGTACGTCACCTCGGCCGATTCGGTCGCCTCCTGCAGGGCGGCCTCGGCGCGCTCGGCCTGGTACCGCAGTTGGCGCTGTACACGGCGGTCACTCAGGGTCTTGGGGGCCACAGAGTGCGCACGCACCTCCTCAGCGAACGGAAGCTGAGCGGCTCGCAGCAGGTTCTGGTCCTTGATGAACAAGCCTTCCAGCTCCGCCTCCAGGTCGGCGGCCAGCCGCACGGCCATGTCGAGGGCGGCGCGGCTGGGGGGCGAGTCGTCTAGGGCGACGAGGATGCGCCGAAAGACGCGACGGGAGGATGGGGCCTCAATCGTAGGCATGGGACTGTGCGGGCTGTCGTGCATTTACGCCTCCTCCGATTGCTCAACCTGGCCGTCCGTGAGGGCGAACTGCCGCCGGCGATCAGCAAACTCGTGGAGTCGGGCCTCCACCCGGCCGTTAATTGTATCGTCCGGGAAGGCCCCCTGTTCGTCGCGCGTGCCGGCCTCGACGCCCGTGAGGGCCTCGATCCCGTCGTCGACCGTCTCGACGGGGTAGATGTGGAACTCGCCCGCCTCCACCGCCGCCACCACGTCGGGGCGGAGCATGAGGTTGTCGGTGTTGGTGGCGGGGATGAGCACGCCCTGGTCGCCGGTGAGCCCACGCTCCTCGCAGACGTCGAAGAAGCCCTCGATTTTTTCGTTGACCCCGCCGATGGGCTGTACCACACCGCGCTGGTTTACCGAACCAGTGACCGCCAGGTTCTGCTTCAGGGGCACCTCCGCCAGCGCCGAGAGCAGCGCGTAGAGCTCGGCCGACGAGGCGCTGTCCCCGTCGATCCCGCCGTAGGACTGTTCGAACACGAGGCGGGCCGAGAGGGAGAGTGGATAGCGCTGGGCGAACCGGCCTTCCAGAAAGCCGGACAGGATGAGGACGCCCTTGGAGTGGATGGGGCCGCTGAGGGCGGCCTCGCGCTCGATGTCCACGATTTCGCCCTTGCCGAGGCGCACCCGCGCCGTAATGCGGTTGGGCTTGCCGAAGCTGAAGCCCCCCATCTCCAGGTATGAGAGGCCATTGATCTGACCGATCGTTTCGCCGTCGGTGTCGATGTACACCTTCTCGCGCTCGATGGACTCCTGCACCCGCTCCCGGAGGCGATCGGCACGGTAGATCTGTGCATCAATAGCCCGCTGGACGTGTTCGTCGGTCACCGTATCGGCGCCGTCGTCCTGGGCCCAGTGATCGGCCTCGGTCATCAGGTCGCGAATGTCCGCCACCTGGGCGCTCAGCTTCTCCGTGTCGCTCACCATGCGGAGGCTATGCTCCAGCACCCGGGCCACGCCCGAGCGATGAAACGGTTTTAGGTCGCGGTGCTCGACAGTGGTCGCAATCAGGTCGGCGTAAGCGTCCTCCTGGGCCTCGGTCCGGTCAATCTGGTCGTCGAAGTCGGCCATTACCTTGAACAGGCGGTCCATGTCCGGGTCCAGGGCGTTGAGGAGGTAGTACACCAGCCGCTCGCCCACGACCACGATCTTGACGTCGAGCGGCACCGCCTCCGGCTCCAGCGTGAGCGTGCGGATGAGGCCGAGCGCCTGGCCGGGCGATTCGATCTGGATCTCCTCGTTGCGGAGCGCTCGCTTGAGTCCTTCCCAGGCGTACGGGTGTGTGAGCAGCTGCCGGGCATCCACGACCAGGTACCCGCCGTTGGCCTCGTGGAGTGCGCCCTTTCGGATCAGGTTAAAGTCCGTCACCAGCGCGCCCATCTGGGCAATCTGCTCCACCTGGCCCACGAGGTTCTGGTAGTTGGGGTTGTCCTCGTAGACCACCGGGGCGCCCTCGGTGTCTTCGTTGTCGACGATGAGGTTGACGCGGTAGCGGCGCCAAAAGGCCCCGTCCGGTGCCGGCGCCTGCTGCCCACCACCCTGTTGCCCCTGCTGCTGCATCATCTGGGCCGGGCCTTGCTGCTGGGGCGTTTGTCCCTGCTGGGCGGCCTGTACGAAGAAATCGACGTTTTCGATGAGATCGGCCCGCACGCTGTCCAGAAACTCGAGGACGGCGTCGAGGTCGGCGTACTTCTCGTGCAGGTCCTCCACCAGGTCGTCAATGACGAGCGTCGCCATCTCCTCGTTGAGTTCCTCGATGCGGCGGCGCGCCTCGCGCTGGTGCTCCGGCACTTTGCGGAGGATCTCCTGGAGCTCTTCCTGGTAGTTCTCAATCTTTTGCTGGACCTTTTCGCGTTTCTCCTCGGGCATCGACTCCACCTCTTCCGGTGGTACCACCTCGCCGTCGCGGATGGGGGTAAACACGAAGCCCTGCGGCGTGCGGATGAGGGCAATGCCCTCCTCGCGGGCGCGCTCCTGGAGGTCTTCGAGCGCGGCCTCCTGTCCCTCCCGCACCTCCTCCTGAATCATCTCGCGGCGCGACTGATACTCCTCGCTCTCAAAAGTGCCGGGGAGGGCCGTCTGCAGGTCCTCAATGAGCGCGTCCACATCTTCCTTGAGTTCACAGCCTCGGCCCGCCGGCAGTTCGAGGGCCCGCGGCTCGCGCTCGTCGTCGAAGTTGTTCACGTAGCAGAGGTCCGGCGGCGTGTCTTCCGTCGCGGCCTGCTCCTCCAGAAGGTGTTGCACCAGCTCGCGGCGCCCGGTCCCTGTGGGGCCCAGGGCAAACACGTTGTACCCCTCGGCGTCGATGTTCATGCCAAAGTCGAGCGCCTCGACGGCGCGGTCCTGGCCCACCACCTCCGTCTCGGCGGGCAGGTCGTCGGTCGTCTCGAAGTCGAAGCCGGACGGATCGAAGCGTTGGCGGAGGGCCTCCGGGGGAAGAGGGTCGGTCATGCGGACATGCGGAGTTGAGTGCTGGGGAGGTGCGCGGGAGGAGAGACCGGGCGCGCCAGACAAGAGCGAGGGCGCGCAATGGTCACGCACAGTCATAAGCAGTGCGTCGGGCGGAGTTCGCCACTGGGGACGCCCTCACACAAACATCACCCAGTAAACGGGGCGGCCCAGGCGACGGGCACGCCAGACAATGCGGGCACTCCTGCTACGTCCGATGGGGGTGTGGCCTGTGCCGGCGTCAGGATCGGTGAGTGCCGAGGACAGACCCCGAGCAGTTCGAGTAGCGACTTCAGTGTTGGATCGTCAGCTCCGTTCGGTCATCGTCGCGGAACTCCTTGACCCAGAAGAACACTCCCTCCTCCACCCGGCAATAGTAGTCGCGCGTTTCCGTGGGACGAATCACGAAGTTGTGCCCACGGTGGGTAGCGGGCCACTTCTCGACCCGACGGATGTCCGCAATGGGAATGGGACGCCAGACGGCCCCGGACCAGCGCCACCCGGAAATTGAGAGGTGGTCTTGGTAGAGTTCGATCTCGCCGAGCC
>JGI1684J13235_1000201_pt1 | contig 22870 bp, 23 predicted proteins | sample PonA232FremontCA_2_FD_13235 | JGI IMG/M metagenome (IMG submission 13235) | reverse complement strand
CGTGCTTGTTCTTGTAGTGATTGGCTGGTGTTGATTAGTACTCCGGCGGCGACGGCTGCGACGATGACCATGGCGATGAATATTATGAGTGTTCCGATTCCTACAAGTCCACGCTTATCTTCTGATAATGCTGTTCTCTTGCTTTTCATTATTTTTTTCAGTTTTTTCACCTCCAATGATTAATTTTTATAATCGAGTTCGATTATACACATTCATTATCAATATAGATAAAATAAGATTAATAAGGGCTTTTAGACGATTATCAAGCTCGATAATTATTTTAATAATAATGGAAAGCCTTAGAGGAGTTATGAATTGGTGATACTTACCGTATTTGGTCAATTTTTAGCTTTTAGTTATTATCAACATTGATAATTGGTTTTTATTGTTTTTCTTATATTTGAATGGTCTATATCTATTATTTAAATCTTTATTTACGTTTTTAGTTATTATCAGCCTTGATAATAAGTTTTTATCAGCTGTGATAATTGGATAAAAACCCTTTTTATTTCATTTTATCAGATGTGATAATAAATGTTGATTATTTCGCGTGATTATCGGAAAAGATTATTTAGATTAATAAAAGCTCAATGGAGGTGTAAAAATATTGAGGATCGAAAATCAGAGAATTAAGAGATTAAATGAGGATAAACGAGGTCTTGTCGGTATAGGTGCCTTGATTGTTTTTATAGCGATAGTTATAATTTCGGTAGTTTCCGCTGGTGCTCTAATAAATGCTACTAATGCTATAGAAGGGCAAGCTTATCGAACTGCTGAGAGAGCCACAGATACAGTTGCTACTGGTGTAAATACGAAAGGTATAATTGTTGTCGGTGGAGAAGAGGATAGTCTTAGAAAAGTTAGGATTTCAGTTAAAAAGATGCCTGGAAGTCCTGGCATAAATTTAAATGAAACACTCGTCGCGTTTAGAGGAGATGGTAAAATCATCCAGTCGACTCCTAAGGATATGGCTATCTTTATAGTTGAAAATGGTGATGATATAGCAAGTCAATTGGATTCAAAAAAGGTTTCTGCTGATCTTCGGGATGAATATGATGATGCCGGATATAGTCTTACGAGTGATAATGAAAATATTTTCATATCCGTTGAAGAAAAAGGAAAAACGTGGATATTAAATGATAACGATAAGAACTATGAGCACTTGATTAGAATGGAAGACGAAAATTTATGGTTTTATGAAGGCATTTATGTATTGGGCACAATGGATTCTGGTTCGGGACCAGCGCAATTAGGATCGGAGAGAGATATGTCGGAAGTAATAATTGACATGGAATACATGGAAGAAGAGCATGAGGTAGAGATTGGACCTAATGAGAAATTTGAAATATCTTTTGTGCCCGAGGTAGGTTTCAAGACTTATGCAAGTGTTTATGCACCGTTGACTATTGATGAAGGGAGCTTATACAGAATTAGATGAAGTAGATCCTAGAGGTTATTAGGTACCATGAAAGAAGTTCAAGGTAATTTGGAAAGCAAAGCTGGTAGTATTCTCTCCCGCGAAACCTCTAATTTGAAGTTAGTTTTGAATGAGGACGATGTTTACATTGAGATAGTTGATGAGGGCAATGAATCTCTTAAGGTGTCTCTTGAGGGTGTTGATAAGGTTCTGTTGAGTTTGGATAAGATGAAAACAAAAGTTTCGAAAAAGAGATTTATACAGGGGATTAATGAAGGTTTATCCCTTGATTTATCCGTCGAGGATTTGAAGAATAAAGGAACTTTAGAAGCGTTGCTTGAAATAAAATCGAGGATAGCTAAAAATTCTCAGTGATTTTTTTCTTTTTTTAATTTATTTATTTGTTTTTCACGATAGAATAGAGTGTTCTCTACAGATTTTTAACTATCTATTTAGCCTGGTTTTGACAGGATAAGTTAGAATGTTTTAATTAGGTTTATTGGCACTGATTTTCCGTTTTTCTCTTATTATCGCAAAGTCTTCTTATTTTGTCTTGTTTGATTATTAGGGTATGTCTTATTATATCTGATATTTGCAAAACCATTTTTATAAATTAAAATTTAGTTAAGGTTAGTTTGAGTTTACAAGATTGGCAACATGTTGCGGATAGAGACCGGTTTTGGTCTGGACCGTCTTAGAGGTAGGAACTATGAGAAGCAGAAAAGATAAGAAAATGGATGAGAAAGGAGTTAGCACAATTATAGGGACAGGGATAACTCTTATAATCCTTTTAATGGCAGCTAGTATATTTTTAACCTCTTTTAGGAGCTATAGACAGGAAACTCAGAAGGCAGAGGAGATAAATAATGAGAGAATTGCAAATACGATCAATACTAATGTAGAGATTGAGAATGCTTTTTATTATTCTTCAGGAGACAACCTAGTAATCAAATCTACAAACTCAGGTTCTACAGTTTTGGAAGTTTCCAAACTTTTACTTTTGTTAGACGGGGAGAGGGTTAAAGATGAAGAAATAGTTCGCGTTTTAGTTGATAACGTGCAGACTGATATTTGGGTCCCCGAGGAAAGTTTAGAGATAGAGGTTGAGAATGTTTCTAGCCAACCTCAGAGGATTAAATTGGTGACGAAATATGGAGTATCCGATTACTTTACAGAAGTAGAGAATGTGGGTGGTTAAGATGGGTCAGGGGTCTGCTTCAAGTCTTGTTTTCTTAATAGTGACGTTAACAATTGCAGCTGGTGTAGGGGGGATGGTTATGAGGTATTCACAGGATATATCAGGTTCTATTCAGAATAGAGGTGCAGATTTGTCTAGACATATAGAAACAGACTTTAGTATAGTCAGCGATCCAGATTACATCTATCAAGAAGTTAATGGAGAGAACAAAATTGTGGTCTATGTTAAAAATACCGGCTCAACTACTATAGAAAATGATTTGCGGGTGATAGATGTTTACATAGATGGGTCCTATTTAAGTTCTGAGAATATCGATGACCTCTCTGTCGCAGATTCTGATATTTGGAAACCAGCCTCAGTTTTGAAAATAGTTATAGATTACAGTTTATCTGATGGGGACCATGAAGTTAGAGTAGGGGCCTTTAACAACAGTGATTCACTTAAATTTAGAAAAGGGGGATAATATGGTAGATACAGAAGAACTTTATTCATTAGGTGAAGAGAGAGATACATTAAACCGGGAGTTAGGTGGAGGAATACCAAAAAGTAGCATTGTCTTGATTGAAGGAGAATACGGAGCTGGGAAGAGTGTGATGGCCCAAAGGTTTACTTGGGGTTTTTGTAAGAAAGGCTATACTACTTCGTATATAACTCCAGAACTTGATTTTAAGGGTTTTCTAAATCAGATGGAATCTTTAGAATACGACATTTCGAAGGCTCTGTTGGATATGCAGTTGTTATTTATGGAGGTTCCGATTTCGTCAGGTGAAAATTATGTTGATATTTTGATAGAAACTGACATAATTTGGAGGGGCGACGTAACGATTATAGATTCTTTTGACAGGTTAATGAGGAATGATGCGGAGTTTGACTCTCTTTTTGAGGGTGAAGGTAATGATGAAAAAAAGGTTTCTCAGAGGCTTATCTCTTTTCTTAGAGACCTAATCACGGAGGAAAAGACTGTGGTTTTATTGGTTGACCCTACAAATCTTAGCGAAGATTCTCTCGCTCCTTTCAGGTCTGTGGCGGATGTGTATTTTAAGCTGCAACTAATTGATGTTGGTGGACAGAAGAGGAGAGCCCTTAACGTTAAGAGATTCTCAGGTATGGGAAAGCAAGTTGGAGATTCCATCGGTTATTCAGTGAGATCCGGGATGGGCCTTGCTATTGAGTCCCGAGAAGTTATTTAATTACTTATTAAGGAGGTTTAAAAGTGGCAGTTAAAAATAGAAAGCAGTCACGAGTTTCAAAACAGTTGAATGACCGTCAAGTGAAACTCAAAAAACTAGCTAAGAAATATCCTCACTTGAAAGATCATCTTAAAGAGTTTCGGAAAAAGGAGGGGGAATTCCCGGAGTTTGTAGAAGACCCTGAAGGAGGAGATCATAACGGGAATAATATTGTTTATAAAGTATCAGATGTGGTCTTTGTTCATAATTATGCTAAAGGTGAAGAGGACAAGAGGTATTATGCCGTAGAACCGGAAATATCGGAGGAAGAAAAGGCTCTCTATAATAAGGTTAAGGAGGAGCTCTTTAATCGCACTATGTCTTCTGATGAAGTCGTAGAGAAAATGACAGAAGAAGAGTTTAGAGAACTTTATCACGAGGTTGTTCCTCCTAATGGGAGTGAGCCAGGTGGAGTTTTAGATAAACTAAAGAATAATACTCAGAAAACATTTGATTTCTCTGAAAATAAGAGAAAGGAGTTTTGGTACAACTTGAAAAAAGAGATTATCGGCTTAGGTCCGCTAGACCCCTTATTGGAGGATAGAAATAATGAGGATATCCATGTTCTTGGATATACTAGAATTGATGTTGATCATAAGGTGTTTGGTATAATGGAGACAGATGTTGATCTTGGAACTAAGGAGGAATATAAGAGATGGTTAAAATCTGTAACCGAAAGGATTGGCCACCCAGTCAGCGACAGTAATCCGATAGTTGATGCGACACTTCCGGATGGTTCGAGGTTGAATATTGTTTTTTCAGATGATGTTTCGGTAGAGGGCCCCAGTATTACTATCAGACAGTTTGAGGAGGATCCTCTTTCCTTATTTGATATTATTGAGTTTGGAACAATGAGTCCGGAGTTAGTAGCTTATTTGTGGATTTGTCTAGAGTCGGGTGCGTCAATAGGGGTATGTGGGGAAACTGCTTCAGGTAAGACCACCTCTATGAATGCCATGACCAAACTGATTCCTGAAGAGTCAAAGATTTATTCGGCGGAAGATACGTTGGAAGTGAGACCTCCTCATGATACTTGGCAGAGATTACTTACTAGTGAGAGTACTGGTGGTGGAGCTGATGTTGACCTTTATGATCTTATTACTACAGCTTTGAGATCAAGACCTGACTACGTTTTAGTTGGTGAGGTTAGGGGTAGAGAAGCTAGGAATGTGTTTAATGCTATGCAGACTGGTCACCCTGTTATGTTTACATTTCATGCAGGGAATGTTTCAGCGCTTATAAATAGGTTTACAGGAGATCCTATTAATGTACCTGAGAAGTTCTTTGATAATCTTAATATTGCTGTTTTTCAGAATTTCATCAAGACAGGCGATAAAGAATTGAGAAGGGTGACTGCGGTTCAGGAGATAGAGGGATATTCTGATGTTTTGGATGGATTGGTCACGAGGAAAGTTTTTGAGAGAAAGATTATTGAGGATGAGTCAGATATGGGTGAATCCGTTCTGAAAGATGAAATTAAGTTTGTCGGATACAACAATTCTTATTTTTTGGAGGAGAAGGCTGCTCCTCATATGGGTTATAGTGAGCCGTCTGAAATTTATGATGAATTAGATAAGAGGGCTGATATTGTAAGGAAGGCCATCTCTGAGGGCTATACTGATTGGGAAGAAGCTTTGGAAGTAATCAGAAGTTATGAGAAAAAGGGAGTGGAGGGGTTGCCTTTTGAACTCTAAGAAGAGCGGTAATGATGAAGACTCTGAGAAGGCCTACAGGAAGGAAACTGATGAGGTTGGTTTAAGCGAAGAAGCTAGATTGAGTGAGGAAGAAAAAGAAAATATTAGAGCGTTAGGTAATAATCGCTATTTAATCTCTGCATCTTCGGTTAACGAAGAAAAGGTTCAAGAGGAAATTGGGAAGGAGGAAAAAGAAGAGTCGAGGAAAGAATTGAAGGAAGGTATTTCTGATGGGATTTCTGGAGATTCAGGTGTTGAGGAAGCAGATGAAGAGAAGGCAGAGGAAATAGCTGAGCTTGTTATGTCAAAGTTGGAAGGGGAAGACTTACCTCATAAAACTTCTGAAGAAGAGGATGAAGTTCGAAACATGAGTAATAAACAGGATGTGAGAAATAATCCTTTGAGGAACCCTTTGAATCTCGTGAAGTTATTATCTACTTATCGCGTATCTTTGGATTCTTCTGTTAAGGATCTTATAAAGAACATAAAGGAGAAAGGAGAGGAGCATATCGTTAAGGAAGTAAATAAAATGGAGGGGGGATAGAGTGTCTGTTTCTAGGGCTAAGAGCAAGGAGGATTCAGGAGTTAGCAAAAAAATAAAGGAACTTTCTGCTAAATATCCTTACTTTAAAAAACACATAATGGATTTTAAGGAAGAAAAAAATTCTGTACCTGAGTTCGCGGAGGAGATAAAGGAAGAGACCAAGTTTGAGTTAGACAATGTCGTTTATCCTTTGGAGGGAGGGGTTTATGCTCACGTTTATGATCCTACTGATGAAATAAGCCGTTACTATATCATTCAACCTAGTTTAGATTCTAGAGAGAAGGAGTTATTTGATGAGATAAAAGATGAAATAATTGTTAAGATATCTGATTATCCAACAACTGAGGACTTGGAGGAATATGAAAAAATACTGAGGGAGATTTTTGAAGATACTATAGAAGTTACTGAGGGGGGGGAACCTCGAAAGGAGACGAATGGACCGATTGGGGGGATACTGGGTGAAAAGACAAAATTTTTGATTCCTAAAAGGGTTCACGATAAAATCTGGTTTCAGTTAAGGAAGGATTTGGTTGGTCTTGGACCATTAGAACCTATTACGATGGATAGAAGAAATGAAGATATACATGTTTTGGGCTATGATAAGGTCAATGTTAATCATGCGATATATGGCATGTTGAGAACTAATATTGATTTGGGATCAGAGGGGGAATATAGGAGCTGGCTAGAATCTTTGACGAAGAGAGTGGGTAGTTCTGCTAGCGAAAGTAACCCTATTATTGATACTACCCTACCGGATGGTTCGAGATTAAACGTTGTCTATTCAGAAGAAGTTTCAGTAGAAGGCCCGACTCTTACAATTCGCCAGCATGAAGAAGTGCCTTTTTCTTTATTTCAAATTGTGCAGTCCGGGACTATGTCTCCCGAGCTCATAGCGTATCTGTGGTTGAGTCTAGAAAGTAATATGAGTATAGCTGTTTGTGGGGAGACCGCTTCAGGTAAGACTACTTCTATGAATGCAATGACTGCCTGTATTCCTAGGGATACGAAAATCTATAGTGCTGAGGACACTCTCGAAGTAAGGCCGCCCCATGATTCCTGGCAGAGATTGTTGACTAGAGATACGGATGATGAAGAGGAGGAGGGGGTGGACATGTTTAGTTTAATAAAGAATTCACTTCGTTCTAGGCCTGGATATATCCTTGTAGGTGAGGTTCGTGGTGAAGAGGGTTTTAACGTTTTTCAGGCCATGCAGACGGGGCATCCTGTCATATTTACTTTCCATGCTGGTACTGTTTCTTCTTTGATAGATAGGTTTACAGGTGACCCTATTAACGTGCCCGTTAAGTTTTTTGATAACCTTGATGTCGCTTTATTTCAGAATTTTATGAAGTCTGATGTTGGGGAGGGTCTAAGAAGGGTTACGGGAGTACATGAGATTGAGGGATATTCTAAGGATTTGGAAGGGATTATGAGTAGGAAAGCTTTTGAAAGGGATCCAGCAAAGGATGAATTAGATTTTCTCTCTCTTAATAACTCATACCTTTTGGAAGAAGAGGTAGCTCCTAGTTTGGGTTATCAAGATAAGAGAAAGATTTATGATGAGCTGAAGAAGAGGGCCGATATAGTTAGAAAGGCTATTAGGGAGGGATATACAGGGTGGCATGAAGTTGTAAAAGTGACATGGAGTTATCAGGAAGATGGCGAGGATGGACTTCCTTTTATTATCTCTTAGTATTTTTCGGCTTCTTTTTCTGATTTGATAATTAAAAGAGCAATTTTTAAAATAAAATTTAGTATATGTTAATTTAAGTTGACAGAAGGATTTGAGGCTTATTGAATGATAGGATAATTCATACTGTTATCGATCAAATTGTCATGAGGTAAAAAAAAATGTTAGAAGCTTGGAAGGAATGGGTAAGCGAATATGAATATATGGACTACTCTTTCATAGGGTACCTGACTAGAATAGTTCTTCCCTTCTCTTTATTGTCCATAGCAATGGTAGTTCTCGGGTTACTTTTTCCCGAAATTTTGTCCCATTTTCGCTTCTTACTTTATGGATTGGCCGGTTCTTTCATAGTATTGGGTATTGTTTATCCGAAGATTTGGGCTAGCACAAGACGTAAAAAACTGGAACAGAATTTACATTTATTTATCACCCATTTTGGAGTTTTAGCGGAAACAGGTATGGAGAGAGCAACGATATTTCAAATACTCGCAAAAAAGAAAGAAGAGTTCGGACCTTTGGCCAATATCGCAAATCAACTGAATACGTTGGTTAACGTTTGGAATCAGAGTCTCGATCAGGCTTGTAGGCAGGTTGCTCAGAATGTTCCGAGTGAGAAAATTTCGGACTTCTTGGAAAGGATGGCTCACAGTGTCGAAGCAGGACAGGAATTGGATAATTTCGTAATGGAAGAACAGAAGGAGTTGATGTCGGACTATGAAGCAATGTATAAGGAGTCTTTAGAAACCGTAATGGAAATCCGGGACCTTTTTACTTCTATATTATTGGCTGTAGTCTTTTTGGTGGTCTTCTCTGTTCTGATTCCGGTAATATCTGGCATTTCCCCTTTGTTTCTATTATCGGTAGCTATTTCTGTTTTTATAGCGAGTGAAGCCGGATTTCTTCTTGCAACTGAGTTCGTTCTACCGGATGATCCTATATGGGGAGGTAGCGATTTCACCACTTCTAGAGAGATTAAGATGGGGATAGCAGAACTTGTTTGCATTTTAGGTTTTGTCGGCTTGTCCATTTTTTCGATCTCCCAGCTGCTTTTTCAAGTCCCTTTTTCTTCTAACCCGTTCCCTTTGGTATTTTATATTGGCGTTCCTTTGACCCCTCTTGCAATTCCAGGAGTGATGGCTTGGTTGGAAGAGAAAAAAATTATAGATAGAAATAATCACTTTCCGAATTTTATAAGGTCTCTTGGGACCATAGCTGATGCACGGCAGACTACTTTGGGAAATGCATTGTCGGACCTTAAAGAAAAAGACTTTTCGGAATTAACGGATGATATACAAAATCTCTATAAAAGACTCCAAAGTAGAATAGAAGAGAAAAAAGCATGGTCTATGTTTTCTTCAGAAACGGGTAGTTTTCTCATTTGGAAGTTTGTTGACATGTATTTTGAGGGAGTTGAGAACGGAGGTAATCCCAAGAAGCTTAGTGAACTTATTTCAGATAATTTTAAGGAAGTCATCAGGATTAGAAAAGGGAGGTATGCTCGGGCAGGAAATATAATGGGCATGGTCTATGGAATGACAGTTGGGATAATAACGGCCATTTTCATTGGTTATTTCCTCACTACGGAAATGATAGATGTGATAGGATCGGCTCTAACCGGAGAACTTGAAGGTATTTTTTCTCTAGCAGTCTATGATATCCCTGGGACCTATTTCTTGCTTTTACTCATGGTTCTCACGAACGCACTTGTAGGAGCTCTGTTTATTAGGTCGGCAAAGGGAGGCCATGAGCTTCTTAGTTTCCTCCACTTTACCATCTTACTATGGTTCGGGCTTTTGGTTGGAAAGGTCGTGGAATTTACAATAGGTGGATTTTTAGCGATTTGATGTGAACAAAAAATTAAATAAAAGAAAAATTAACCATTAATAAAACATAATTGATAAGATGTATTTGGTGAAATAATGGCCAAGGTAGGAAAAAACTTAACTCCAACGATTTTAGTAGCGGATGATGATCAAGAAGTTATAGAGTCAGTTAAAATAGCCTTAGAAGGGGAGGAATATGAGGTCATATCAGCTGGTAATGGCAGTGAAGCCTTGTCTAAATTTAAGGAAAACGATGTTGATATAGTCGTTTCAGATATAAAGATGCCTGAAATGGACGGGTTGGAGTTATTGAAAAATGTTAAGGAATTATCACCTTCTACGAAGGTGATTATGATGACAGCTTATGCTTCTGTAGATACAGCTGTTGAAGCGATGAAAGAAGGCGCGAACGACTACATTAGAAAACCCATGGATGCGGAAGACATAAAGACGACAATAATGGGTTCCATAGAAAACCTTGAAATTGAAAAATTTGGAGAAGAAACATCAGAAATTAGAAGAGGGCGAGGTGAGGATAAACCTTATCGAACTTTTGAGAGACTCGTTGAGAAGGGGAAAAGAGGCCTTTTTATAACTAAAGATGATTTGGATGAGGTTAAAGATACTCATGATTTCGGTGATAATGTAAAAGTTGTAGATTTGTCAAGTGAAGAGGAAGGTATTAACTTAGAAGATTTGGAAGATACTATAGATTCTGAAATGTCTGAATACGGGAATTTGGTAATATTAATAGATGTCCTTAATTACATATTGAATTATAATTCCATTGAAGATTTTAAGAAATTTATAAACAAGATAGAGGACGACATAATAGATAAGAGCTCGACTCTTATAATCTCTGGAGATTCAAAAGATATTGACCAGTTAGAGCAAGATGAATTAGAATATATGGCATCAGATATGCCTGCTAGAGCAATCTCTGACTCCTTAGCAAATCATATTAGAAGGAAGGTTATAACCCGATTATCAAATAAAGAAGAAGGAATTACCTTTACCACCCTTTCTAATGAGACCGGTATTAACGATTCTCCAAAATTAAGCTTTCACCTGAAGAAGTTAGAGGAAAAAGGACTAATAGAAAAAGACGATGAAAGGAGATACCATCTAACTTCTGCAGGAGAAGATGCTTTTGAAACTTTGGAGAAGCTAAGGGATATCCGTGGAGACGGATTTGGACAAATTACGTGGATACCTAGATAGTTAACAATAGGTAAAGTAATTGAAAATTAGAATTTTTTAGTTTCGGCAATTTCAACTATTTTCCTTGCGAGTGTATTGTATACATTTTCGGTTTCTTCACCTTTCCACACCACATGATTTCCACCATTCTCTAAGGCTTTTTTTGCCCCCTCCTTGTTTTCTTTCTTCGTAAAGACGATGAACGGAATCTCATTATTTTCTTCCTCTCTTAATATTTTCAGTAGGTCAGTTGCCGTGTTTTCAGCTATTTCGAAATCTGAAACAATCAAGTTGTACTTCTTCTTATCTATTTTTCCCTTTGCTTTTTTCATGGAGGTCGTTGTTTCGATTTTTAGCCTTTTATCTTCCTTTTCGAGATACGGTTTAGCTTTTTCCAGTGTTTTAGGGTCTTGGTCTATGAATAGAACGTTTATTTGAACTTTTTTACCAGGATCCTCTGTGACGGTTTTCTCTTTTTTACTCTCACTTTGTGTTTCTTCAATAGTTTTCTCTATATGGTCGGCTAGTGTACTGTAAGTTTCCTTGGGGTTCATTCCTTTAATTAGGAAATGGTTTGCTCCGTGTTCTGAAACTTTTTTATTAATCTCATTTCCTCCATAACCTGTGAGTATAATAAAAGGGATGTCCTCCTCTTTTCCTCGCACCCTCGTCAAAAATTCTAATCCGTTTATTTTAGGCATTTTGTAGTCTGATATGATTATATCGTAGTCTTTTCTTTTCATCTTCTTCATGGCGTCTTCTGCTGATGTTGTTGTATCCACTCGAAATTTTTTATTTTCTCTTTTTAGGAAGACTTTGGCTTGTTCTAGAATGTCTTCGTTATCGTCTACAAATAAAATATCCAAATGATCCAAGTAATTCCCTTTTAATTATGTGAGTGTGTTTCTTTTTATCTTTTCAGTAGTAGGATTTGAAAAAGATAGACCTTTAAAATGGAGGAATGAAAAGATTTTTCGAAGTGGATTATTAAAGTCATTGGAAAAGACACCGGAGGAAAATGTTTGCTGAATTTCTTAAGAAAGATAAATTCGCTGAAGAGGACACCTAGGATGGGGTGGGTGGAAAGCGGTATAGAACCCCGTGAATCCGAAGATGTAGCCCAACACAGTTTCGAAACATCTACGATAACTCTTCTCCTATCTCAAAAGGTGGATGATGGCGAAGTAAATGTGGAAAAAGCGATGAAAATGGCAATTTTACATGATTGGTCGGAGTCGGTGACAGGGGATTTTTCGAAGAGTCAAACAGAATCGATTGGAAAGTCAAATAAAATCAAAATTGAAAAAGAAGCAATGGAAAAAATATTACCTAACGGTTTTTTTGGATCAGGGTCTTTACTCAAAATTTGGGAAGAATATTCGGAAAAAAAGACTAAGGAAGCGAAGATAGTATTTGTTTCAGATAGACTTTCCATACTATTGGAAGCTGAATATCTCTTTAGTCAAGGAAAGAAAAATAAAAAATTAAAAAAAATATGGGAGGATGTGCATTCCGAATTAACTAATTTCACTAATGAATTCCCTTTTTTGACCGATTTACTGGAATCTCTGAATCAAGACAACCCTTTCGAAGATTGATTTTAGAAATCAAACTCCTCTGGACCTGTGTAACCTACTGTTTCTGCTAGATCTTTCAGGCATTCAGGATTGCTTGCTGTCGTCATGTCGCCTAATTCTTCGTTTTTAACGAGGCCTTTTAGGAATCTTCTGATTACTTTTGCACTTTCTGTTTTGGGCACATCCGAAACGAAATAAATCTCTTCGGGTGTTGCTACTGGACCAACCTTGTCTCGAACTACTTTCACGATTTCTTTTTCTAATTCTTCTTTGTCTTTGTCAGTTTCTGAAAGTATTGCGAAAACTGCAGGCACTTCTCCTTTTACGTCGTGGGGTTCTCCTACTACAGCTACTTCTACGATTTCGTCTATTTCACTCACTGCATCTTCTATTTCAGCAGTTCCTAGTCTATGTCCTGAGACTTCTAGAAGGTCATCTATTCTACCGGTTATTTCGATAAGTGGTTTTTCACCGATGGTCATATCTGTTTTTCTACCTCCGTCTCCGGAGAAGTAGATTTCGTCTCCGTATTCTGACCAATATTCTTCTTCGTATTTTTCTGGTGCTTGGTATACTCCTCTCAGCATTCCAATGCCGAACGGATGTTTTTGCACGACTTTTCCACTTTCATTTTGGTCGACCGGTTTTCCTGTAGCGTCCAAGACATCGTATTCTATTCCTGGCAATGCTGCTCCAGCTACTCCTGGAACAAATGGTCCGATTCCGGGTAGGGATGTTAGTAAAATTCCTCCGGTTTCTGTTTGCCAATAGGTGTCAACGATTGGGCATCGTCCTCCACCCACTTTCTCAAAGTACCAGTTCCACGTGTTTGGATCTATAGGTTCTCCGACTGAACCGAGCAACCTCAAAGAGTCCAAATCGTGTTTTTCTATCCATTCTTCACCTTTTTTTCGCAATGCTCTGATTGCTGTTGGTGCGGTATAGAAGATGTTAACTCCGTATTTTTCTATAATTCTCCAGAACCTGTCTGGGTCTGGATAATATGGAGAACCTTCATACCATAGCGTTGTTCCACCGTTTAGAAGTGGACCGTACATTGTGTAGCTGTGTCCTGTGATCCAACCGATGTCGGCAGTCGAAAAGAATACGTCCTGTGGATGTAGGTCGAATGCCCATTTGCTGGTCAGAGCTGCTTGGGCTGCATATGCTCCACAAGAGTGTTGGATTCCTTTTGGCTTGCCAGTAGTTCCACTTGTGTAGAGTAAGAATCCTGTGTCTTCTGCGTCTAAATGTTCTGGTTCGCAATGTGGTTCTTTATCTTCAGTCACATCTTTAAAGAAGTGGTCTCTTCCTTCTTCCATAGTCGGGTCGGAACCCAATCTGTCAACTACAATACATTTGTCGGCATCTATATCATCTAGCACTGAATTTATTTTTTCCTTCAATTCTATTTCGCTTCCGCCTCTGTAGAATCCGTCTGCGGTAATCAATACTTCGGATCCTGCATCTTCCATTCTTTCTTTAACAGCGTTTGGACTGAATGCGGTGTACACGATAGAGTGCCAGGCTCCAATTCTTTGACAAGCTAAAGCTGCAATAGCTGTTTCTGGAACCATAGGCATCCAAAATGTTACGGCATCTCCTTTTTCTACGCCTTGGTTTTTCAAAGCATTTGCGAATTTGTTGACTTCTCGATAGAGGTCTTGGTAAGTTAGTATTCTTTTTTCCTCTTCGAGTGGTTCTGGTTCCCAGATTATAGCTGCTTTGTGTCGACGATCTTCTAGATGTCTGTCAATGCAGTTGTATGCTAGGTTTGTTTCACTTCCAATAAACCAGTTGTAGTATGGTGGATCCCACTCTTCAGTTTCGTCCCACTCTTCGAACCATGTCAAAGCTTCTTTTGCTTTCTCTGCCCAGAACTCTTTTGGGTCTTCGGCGGCTTTCTTGTATATCTCTTCGTCATCTAGATATGCTCTATCTTTCATTTCCTCTGTAGGCCAGTAGACATTCTCTTTCTCCGGGTCTTCTTTTACCCACTGTTTTCCTGAATCTTCCATATGGTCTATTACATTTTTGCTAATTTTTTCACTCTCCTTTTTGTTTTGATTTAGTATCTTTCATTAATGAATTCAGTCCTCTGTTTTTTAACATTTCTTCCATCTCTTCGTTTGAGGTTTTATTATTAGGGTGAATATTTGCTTTGTTTTTTGGTAAAAACATTGTGAGTGCCCATCCAACGAAAAATGTCATCATTAGAGAAGAGACAGTTATGTAAATTATGTTTATCCCAAGCCAGTTTATTATGGAGATAGGGATTCCAACTATTATTATTCCTGAGAGGGTGGAAAATAACAGAGTTTTACTTTTCTTATCAAAATTATGAAATTTTCCTTCTGATCCTATTAGTAAAGATTCTAATCCTAGAACTGGAGATCCTATAATCAAAAATACTAAAACGAATGATTCCACTGACATGTTAGTGATTCAATGAAAGAAGAATTTTATAAAAATATCCCTTTGGAAGAGAGAGCAGAAACTATAATTGATAAATTAGATTTTGAGTTTGAAGAAGAATTACCTGAGCTTGGAAACCCATTCTCAACATTGGTGAGGACTGTTCTTTCTCAAAATACTAACCGCGCTAATACTTCAAGAGCATATAAAAATCTCAGAGGGGAATTTCAAAATCCGGAAGATTTTGCTAATGCAGACCTTGAGGAGTTGAAAGATCGGATTAAGCCAGCAGGTTTGCACAATTCAAAGTCAAAGACTTTGAAAAAAATAGGCGAGATAGTAGAAGAGAAATATGATGGACAGCTAGACAAGATATTCGAAAAAGAGAAGGAAGAAGCTAGAGATGATTTGTTGAAAATTTCAGGTGTAGGTCCCAAAACTGCCGATTGTGTATTACTTTTCTCCGGAGGTTTAGACGTTCTCCCTGTGGATACCCATGTACACAGAACTTCTATAAGATTGGGCTTAGCCGAGAGGGATGATAGTCATGAAAGTGTTAAGGAGAAGGTCGAATCTATTCTCCCTGATGAAAAACTTGGAAAAGCTCATATACTTTTGATTGAGTTAGGGAGAGAGTATTGTAAGGCGAGAAATCCAAAATGCGAGAGCTGTCCCGTAGAGAAATATTGTCCCAGATTAGGATTAGAAGATTAGTCGCTAATATTATTGATGAGTTTGTAAATATTTTTGGCTAGGGCATGATAGCACATGTCTACATCCGCTTTGTTTGTTGTAATGTTCAGTACATAATCTTTACAAGAGCAAAATTTTTTAACAACTTCATATTCCTCTTCGCTCCCTTCAACGTACCAATTTTCCCCTCTCTTTTCTATTCCTCCTTTTTTAACCACATTAAGGGCTTTTTCCCCTCTATTTCCGTAAATATTCTTTATTTCTTCTTTTAAGTCATCATCTAGATTTTCTTTTTCCCGAATTTTCTCAAAGAGTTCATCTCTTTTTTCTTCAAAGCTTTTAGAATTCAATTGAAACCCAACATCCTATTTTGTAATAAGGTATTAGAATGAATGGCATAATGTTGAGAGAAGAAACGAAAAACCTCGCAAGAAAATATGGTGTAAGACTCAGGAAAGAGAAAGACCAGTCACATCTAGTAGATAAAAATATATTGGAAAGAATAACCGATTATGCAGACATAGCCTCTGATGAAAAAGTATTGGAAATTGGCCCCGGTCTAGGAAATTTAACAAAATATTTATTGAGGACAGATGGGTTGATTGCTTCTGTTGAAAAGGACGACAAACTCGTGAAAGTCCTGAAAGAAAGATTTCGTAAAGATGAATTAGAAATTATACATGGGGATATCTTAGAAATAGATCTTCCTGATTTTGATAAGGTCGTATCAAATTTACCCTATTCTATTTCTTCTCCAGTTTCATTTCAACTGGCTGAGAAGGATTTTGATTTGGGGATACTAATGTATCAAAAAGAATTTGCCGACCGGATGTTTGCTGAACCTGGGGCTTCCGAATATAGTCGATTATCAGTCAACTTATCTCTTCACTATGAAGTAGAATTATTAGAAGAGGTTAGTTCTGACAAATTTTTTCCACAACCTGAAGTCAGTTCGAGCATTGTTAAAATTTCACCAGCAAACCCTTCGTTTGAAATAAAGAATGAAGATATTTTTCATAAAATTGTCAAAGGTGTTTTTCAGCATAGGCGGAAAAAACTGCGCAACGGAATTTACAATTCATTTAATCAGATTTTCCCAGACTTGGACTTTTCAAACGAAAAAGAGAAGAGATTTTTTATTGATGATAATATTCCTAAAGAAATACAGGGGAAAAGGCCTGGAAAAATAACTCCCGAAGAATTTTCTAAGCTAGCTAATAGTTTTTCGGAAGAAGAAAATTAATCTATTACATCGCCGGGTGTAGGTGGTTCGGGTTTCAAACCTTTCCTTTCTCTCGTTTCTCTGATGGCTTCTTCCTGTAGGCTCTGCGGAACTTCTTCGAACTTTGAAAATTCGGATCCCCAAAGCGCTCTTCCTTCAGTTGCTGAACGTAAGTCTGCCGATAATCCAAATGATTCTGAGACAGGTATCGAAGAATCTACAATTGCTAAGTTTTCTTCTGAATCGATAGATTTGACTTTACCTCTTCTACCTTTGATAGTTTGGGTAACCTGCCCGAGGAATTCCTGTGGTGTTCTAACTTCTACCTTAAGCAAGGGTTCTAAGACAGTTGGTTCCGCCTCTAACATTGATGCTTGTATAGCCTTTCTCGTGGCGGGCATAATTTGAGCTGGTCCTCTGTGAATAGTATCTTCGTGGAGTTTTGCATTTGTCAGTTTTACTTTTACCCCTCTTGATGGTTCATTCATTAGGGGGCCTTCTTCCATTGCGTTTTGGAAGGCATCTCCCATGTATTCTTCAATTTCTCGAAGATATTGTATTCCTTTCGTTTCGTTTACGAGAATATTTTGTCCTTCTATTGCGATTACGTTTTTCGCTGCTTTAGAATCCCATCCACATTCTCGCAATTTTTCTGCTCTTGGATTTTTGTCTTGCTTTGCGAATATTTCCCCTTCGTCCAGAGCTTTTGTGACTTCTGGCTCAAGAGGTTCGACTGCGAATTTTAGCCTGTTATGATGATTAGGTGAGACTCCTTCTATAGGACCTCCCTCTCCTTTTACGGTTTCCCGGTATACAACTAGAGGTTCACTAGTTTCTATTTCTAATCCTGAATCCTCTATTTCGTGTTGAACGATTTGAAGGTGTAGTTCGCCCATTCCCGATATGAGGTATTCCCCTGTTTCTTCATCTATACTTACTTCGACGTTTGGATCTTCTCTGGATATTCTTCTCATTTCGCTAATCAAATCTGGTAAGTCCTTGTAATCTTTTGGTTCAACTGCTATTGTGACGACAGGTTCACTTACATATTGTAGCTCTTCAAATCCTTGAGGATCTTCTATGTTCTGACTGACTATAGTTTCTCCGACCATCGCGTCTTCCATGCCGATAACGGCTGCGAGGTTACCCGCTGGTGCTTCGTCGACCATTACTCGGTCAGGTCCCATGTAGACTCCTACTTGCTGAATTCTTGCATCTTTTCGTGCATTAGTCAAATAGACTTCTTTTCCAACTTCTAATGATCCTGAAAATATCCTTCCGGTCGATACCACTCCTGCCTGGTCGTCAACAATCACATCTGTAACAATCATGCAGAGAGGACCTTCTGTATCTGATTTTTTCATCGATTTTCCTAGTTCGCTTTCTACATCCCCTCTCCAAATTTCTCCTATTCTCTCTTCTTGAGCTTCGTCTGGATTGGGGAGGTGATTAACAACCATATCAAGGATTACATCATCTAGAGGACTATCATCTGTCAAATCCTCTGTTTCATTATTTTCGTGTGCTTCGATAATATCTCCAAATGTTATTCCTTTTTTCTGCATTTGGTTCATTGAAAGTGCCCATTTTTCGGTAGCTGATCCGAAAGCGACTGATCCATCTTCAACACTAACTTTCCATCTTTGGGCGAGTTCGTCTGAAGCATATTTGTTTAATAGCTGATTGAATTTTTGAATAATATTTTTGAATTCTTCTTGCATAGCTTCTGGTGAAAGTTTTAGCTCATCTATCAATCGGTCAACTTTGTTTATGTAAAGAATAGGATGTACATGTTCTCTAATTGCTTGTCTGAGAACCGTTTCTGTTTGAACCATAACACCTTCTACTGCGTCAATCACGACGATAGCCCCATCTATAGCTCTCAGAGCACGGGTGACGTCTCCGCTAAAGTCAACATGTCCAGGGGTGTCAAGAAGGTTTATTAGATATTCTTGTCCCTCGTATTCGTGTGCAAGGCTAACGGCGGCTGTCTGTATTGTGATTCCCCGTTCTTGCTCTTCGTCCATATAATCTGTAAAGAGTTGTTCACCTGCATGGTCTTCTGAGATTATACCTGAATCTGCTACTAGACTGTCGGTTAGAGTTGTTTTACCATGATCTATATGGGCTATGATGCCTATATCTCTGACCTGGTCGTGTTTCCACATTAGGTCCTGAACGTCTTCGATATGCTTATATTGTCTCATCTTTCCACCGGTTTGTCTTTCTTCTGCTTTAATACTTTTTTGGGTCTAGAGTGTTTTTGCCAGGTTTAGAAAAGCTATTACTACTCATTCCAGGCAAAGGAATGAATGATTCGATTTCGTCTTCGTCTATATCGGCTTCTGGGAAGTCTTCTTGGATCTCTTCTGGATCTTGCGATACACCTATTGTATTCCCAATTCCTGCGACGAAAATTACATCATCTTTTTCAGTTCTTTTCCTGATTGCTCTTTTGAGTTTTTTGATAGCTTCTTCAGAGGCTTCGGCTACTTCCTTTGTCATCGGTGTAATTGCTTCTTCTAGACCTTCTTTCACTACGAGAGCGTCTACAGGAATATCTCTTCTTGTTGCCAACTCTTCTATTTTGTGTTTTTCAGTTGGAGGTCCGCCAATGGCCGCTCCAACCCCTTCTACTACTTTTCCACTTTTTTCTCCTTCAAGTTTTAGACCTGCATCTAACATGAAAATTCTGTCGAGTTTTCTGTTTTTGGATAATTCTTTTATTAACTCTCCTGGTTTTCCTACTCTTCCTCCAGGTCCTTTTGCTTTGACTATGTAGGTTCTTCTCCCTTCGATTTCGGTCTTTGCATAAACTGTATTTTCTATTTTTTCTTCAGTATCTTCTTCTTCGATAAGTTTTGAAGCTATCATTGGTCCAACACCGTCTCCAATTATTTTTTGGTCTGCGAAGGCGTTGGTTGCGGTATTGTATGCTTTGGCTTGTTTTTCCAACATAGGAAGCTGCATTTGAAGTATCTGGGCGAGCTGCATGCTGTTGGTCTTTTCCGAGACCTTTATGTAGTGTCTGATTGTTTTGTAAATAGTATAGTTTGCTAGGGCTCCTTGTAGAACCATTTCTATATCTGCGGCTTGTTCGGAATCGGCTTCAGGTGCTAATCTTTCTACGGCTTCTTCGAATCTTTTTTTCCTTACATCAAGGACGTGTTCAAGCCTATCCAAAACACCAGAAGGGTCGGTTGAAACTGGTTCTATTGTGAAAAATTCGAGAAATTCTTCGAAATCGTCTTCGATATCTCTTGTTGTACGTCCGAATTGGCTTATCTTTTTCAGAGCAGTTTTTTTAGAATCTTCAGACCAGTCTTCAAGTTTTTCTAAGGATTTTTTTGCCCCTCTAATAGCAAATTTTGCCTGTAATCCCATAATCTGGGGCATGAAAACCATCCATAGAACTGATAGACCTACAATTATGATGAGCCAAATTATAATGTTCGTAGGTGTAATATCCCCAAAGGGCATAGCTAAAATTACATTTTGAATCATTTTGACTAAGCCTCTTCTTCAATAACTTGTTTTTTTCTTAATAAATACTTCACAAGAGAGTAAGTAGAGTATTTTAGATTTTTATTTATATCATTCAGTAAACTGATGATAATGGGATTATTATGACTGTAAAGGTTGTTTCCTTCGATCTAGATGGTACTTTAGTGAAGAATAATTTCGTTGAAAGATTTTGGTTTGGGGAAGTTCCGGAAATGTATTCAGAGGTTCACGGAATTGAATTTCAAGAGAGTTTGAGAAGGGTTAAAAAAGCTTACAAGGAGGTTGGTCCTGAGGATATAAGATGGTATCAGCCCGCCTATTGGTTTGAAAGGTTTGATCTTAACAAAAGTCCCGAAGATGTTGTCGAAGATATGACTGAGGAGGTTGAATACTTTAATGATGCTTTGAATGTTTTAGACTCTTTGGCAGAACCTTTAGATTTGGTTGTTATAACCAATTCTCCCCGTATTTTCGCTGAGGTTCAATTGGAGCGGATTAGTGATTTTTTCTCGAAGATTTATTCTTGCCCTTCGGATTTAAGTGAAATTAAAAATAAGTCGGGGGTATATCTTCAGGTCTGTGAGGACTTAGGTATTGAGCCTTTCGAGTTGATACATGTTGGTGATGATAGTTTTCATGATTATGAAGTTCCTGAAAAGGTTGGAATCAATTCTTTTATTGTCGATAGAGCGAGGGAGGATGGATCTGAATATAAGTTAACGGATTTGAGAGATCTATTGGATGTGATTTAGGAAATATTGGAGAATTTAATGGAATGGATATAAAAGTAGAAATAATGATATATATTTGAGACGAGTATTGGATAGAATAAAATTTGGAGCCTGTTTTAGAATGTTTTTTGGAGTTCAGTCTGTACTTATAACAAATTTTTACTTAGGAGGTGTTAACATATGAGAGGAACTGTTAAGTTTTTTGACGAAAGGAAAAATTACGGCTTTATCGAACCTGAAGAAGGCGATGATGATCTTTTTGTTCATCGTAGCGATGTAGAATCAGGGTCTCTTGAAGAGGAAGACGTTGTAGAGTTTGAGTCGGAAGAAGGAGATAAAGGTCCAAAAGCTGTGAACGTTGAGGTAGTGGAATAAATAAAATCACGTTTTTGCAAATAGACGGTCTTTCTGAGCCCGAGGCGTTTCTTAGGAAGGTCGTCCCTTTGTCTATTTTCTTTTAGATTTTATTGTTTTGATGTTTTGGGCTTTGGGACAAAAAGATTGCTACTCTTGATTGGAGAGGTTTTTGAGATCTTCTGGGTTTAGTTCTATTTTTTTCTTGTACGTTTCTATGTTGTAGCCATTCATCAGTTCTATTACTTTGTCTGTGTCTTGTTGTTTGACTATGATTACGCCTCGGATGAGTTTTTGTGAGGGGATTTGGTCTAGGAGTCCTGGGCGGTGGTATTCGTACTGTCCGTTGTTTGATTTGTCTGTGTATCCGTAGAGTTTTCTTCCGAAGCTTGTCTTTTTTGCTCGTGTGAGGTTGCTGGTGTCGTATACGATTATTGTTCCATCCATCTTACTGTGAGATAACACAGTAAAACTTATAAGGCTTTCGTACATCTACTTCAATGAGACTTATGACTAAGAGAAAGAAGCAGAAAAGGCTGGAAAATTTTATCGATAAGTTGAAAGACGGCGAAATCGACTACAAGCCCAAGGTAGATGGCGAATCCGGTTTAGATTGGTCGAAGTATGATAAGGCTCAGGTGAATGAACTCAAGGACATGCTTAAGTTCGTGAAGAATAGTGTAGATGAGGCTGTCGAAAGGTCGGGTTTTGATGAGGATTCCGATGATACTCGTGGGAGACCGTCTTATCCGCCTGAGGACCTTGCGAAGGGAGTTCTCCTCCAGCAGTATTTCGAGGTTTCTAACCGGGTTGCAGCGGGTTTCGTGGACTTGTTCAGTGAGAAGCTTGGAATCGAGGAGGCTTATTCTTACAAGACTTTGGAGAGGGCTTACGATAATCCTGAGGTCGCCATGATTTTGAGGGAAGTTTTTGAGATGAGTCAAGAACCGGTCGAGGACGAGGAGACGATGTTCTCGCCGGATGGTACTGGTATACCTAACTCGATGAAGGATAATTGGGAGAAAACTGCTTACGGTGATGAGGGGTCGAACGAGTTTACCAAGATGATTGCCATGATGGGGGCTACTTACCAGTTCATTTCAAGCGTTGACTTTCCGAACAATCCTCACGCTCACGAATCGCCCTACTTTCAATCACTTCTTGAAGAAACAGCATCTAACTACACTCAAATTGACCTGGTTTCTGGTGATGCTGCTTATCTTTCGAGAGAGAACTGTGAGTTGATAAGGTCTTGTGGGGCAACACCTCGCCTCTATCCGAAGAAGGGGATAACTTTGAAACGGGGTGGTTGTTGGGCTTGGGGTGAAATGTTGTTCAGTTTCATGGAGGATCCGCAAGAATGGTTGGAAGAGTATCACTCAAGGTCTAATGTTGAATCCGGATTTTCGAACTTCAAGAGAAATTTTCTCGCTCCTCTTAGGAAATGTATTTTTCGAAGAAGAAAGACCGAAGCATTTGCAAGAGCCTGTGATTACAATCTCAAAAGAGCGTGTTACGTCCGCCGGCAAGAAGGGATGACAGCACCCTGGATGTTCGACTAACTTTTTGTCCCAAAGCC
>JGI1684J13235_1000200_pt1 | contig 22876 bp, 18 predicted proteins | sample PonA232FremontCA_2_FD_13235 | JGI IMG/M metagenome (IMG submission 13235) | reverse complement strand
TGGCCAGGGCCAGACCCTGCATGCCCACGAGCAGGCGGGCCTGGTTCATCATGAGGAACATCTGGCGCATGCCCTTGTTTTCCTGGCCCAGGAGCAGCCCCTTGCATTGGCCCTTTTCCCCGAGATTCATAGTGCAGGTGGAGCTGCCGTGGATGCCCATCTTCTCCTCGGTGCCGGTGCAGACGATGTCGTTGAAATCGCCCATGCTCCCGTCCTCGTTGACCCAGTACTTGGGCACGACAAAGAGGGAGATGCCGGAAGTGCCCGCGGGTGCGCCCTCGATGCGGGCCAGCACGGGATGGACGATGTTTTCCGTCATGTCCTGGTCCCCGCCGGTGATGAAGATCTTCTGCCCGGAGAGGCTGTAGGTCCCGTCTCCGTTGGGCTTGGCCTCTGTGGTGATGGCGCCCAGGTCTGAGCCGGCCTGGGGCTCGGTGAGCAGCATGGTCCCGGCCCATTGCCCTGTGTAGAGTTTTTCCAGGAACATGTTCTTTTGCTGCTCGGTGCCGAACTCTTCGATGAGATGGCCCGCGCCTGTGGTCAGGCCCACGTAGAGGTTCAGGGCGGTGTTGGCGCCCAGGAGATAGTCGCTTGCGCCCATGCCCACGGATTTGGGCATGCCCTGGCCCCCGTAGTCCGGGTTCTCCGTGGTGCCCACCCACTCGCCTTCGCAGTAGAGCTTGTACGCCCTGTGGAACTCCTCGGGGACGTAGACCTGGCCGTTCTCCAGGCTGACCCCTTTCTCGTCCCCGATCTTGTTCGTGGGTAGGATCTCCTTCAGGGCCAGGTTACGGGCCTCCTTGACGATCATCTCGATGGTTTTCTTGTTGAATTCGGCGAATTGTTCAAACTGGCTCAGCTGGTCCACCGCGAACTGTTCGAACATGACAAAGTCGATGTCCCGACGGTCGGCGATTTGTTGTGCCATGGATCGTTCTCCTTACTCGAGTTGATGATTGGCTTGGCCGTGGTTTCCGGCATCGCTGAAGGAGCCGGCGGCCGAGGCTTGGGTCGTGCCGATACCGTTGATGAAAAGGTCCACCAGGGGCTGGGCCATGGCAATGAGCCTGTACTGCCTGGACGAGTAGAGCCAGGTGGTGATTACCTCGTCCACAGCGCCGATGAGGTACTGCTTGACCAGATGAATGGGGATGTTTTGGCGGATGGTCCCCTCATCCTGGCCTTGGGCCACGATCTGGGCCACAAGGTCGAAGTACATCCTGGACATCTCCTTGATCTTTTCGTCGGAGAGATGGCGCCGCATTCGGGTCTCCACCTCGTAGACCACGGCCAGATCCCTGTTCTGCTCGAACTCCTGGAGATGACAGGCGACGAGGCGCTCCAGCTTGTCCAGGGCGTTGTCGTAGCGGGCCACCTCGTCCTTGAACTGGGAAAAGATCTGGGTGGTCTTGTAGCTGAAGAAATTGTCCAGGATATCGTCCTTGTTCTTGAAGTAGAGATAGATGGTGCCGTCGCCAACGCCCGCCTCGCGCGCCACCTGGGAAATGGTGGAGTTGTAGTAACCCTGCCTGGCAAAGACGCGGATAGCGGCTTCCAGGATCTGTTCGTACTTCGCGCTTTTCTTGGTCTGATTCACGGCTTGATTTTCTCCAAGGCTTGTCCTAGAATCCTGAATGAATATTCATTCAGGAAAAGCTACCTAAGTCTTCGCACCATGTCAAGGGGGGAAGGCATTGAGCCACGGTGGTTTTGTGCTCCTTCGGAGGACAAACTATTTTAATGAGTTAAGCCTCAGGCTGGACAATGCTTCTCTCAGGCTGTATACTCGACTTTGACGTAGGTTTACTGCCTGGAGGTAACAGCTTTGAGGCTACAAGAAATTCATGTCCGCCCTGTAACTCCCTCTGAAGAGCACCACTACCAGGAATTGATGCAAAAGCATCATTACCTGGGAACAATCCCCAAAATCGGCGAAAACCTCCGGTATGTCGCTACCTGGCAAAATCACTGGGTTGCTTTGATCACATTCTCTGTCGCAGCCTGGAAGTGCTCCCCTCGAGACCGATGGATCGGGTGGAGCGTTCGCTCTCAATTTGATCGATTGAACCTGCTGACCAACAACAGCCGGTTCCTGATCCTGCCAGAGTGGCATATACCCAATCTGGGATCGCGCGTTCTTGCCCTGTGCCAGAAGCGGCTCCCGGCGGACTGGCAAAAGTTTTTCGGGCATCCTGTGGTGTTGGCAGAGACCTTTGTGGACCCGCAGCATTTCCGGGGAACCGTGTATAAAGCGGCCAACTGGATGTATGTGGGACACACCCAGGGCTATCGAAGAACCGGACAAGGCTACTCCGCAAAGACGCAGTCCCCGAAAATGGTCTTGCTCAAGCCCTTGCAGCCTCAGGCGCGCGAGCTGTTATCCCGGGCCTCTCTCCCTCCATCCTATCAGACAGGAGGCCCCAAGCTTATGCTCTACGCGGAACAAATGAGATCCCTTCCACTGGTGTTCAGGGACATTCCTGATCCCCGTCGCATCCACGGAAGGCGTCATCGCCTCTCCACTATCCTGGCCATTGTCGCAGGAGCAACCCTGTGCGGCATGCGGGGATACCAGGCCATCGCCGACTGGGCGAACAACCTGGGACAAAAGGCGCGGCAGCGTTTTGGCTGCCGCCTGGAGAAGGGGAGATATGTGGTCCCCAGCATGTATGTCCTTCGCGATACACTTCTCCGCATTGATCCGGAGCATTTGGATCAGGCCCTCCAGCGCTGGAACGAAGCCCATGCCCAAGAGGACCCCTCTCTGGCCATAGACGGCAAGACCATGTGTCACGCGGTTGATGAAAACAATCGACAAACCCATGTCATGAGTGTCGTCGGCCATGAGACCAAGATCTGCTACACCCAAAAAAAGTAGGCGAGCTGCCCCAGGAAGAAGCCCAAGAGGAGACCAAGCGGACCAACGAGATCAAGATGGCCATTCCCTTATTGAATTCCCTCCATATCAAGGACAAAGACATCACGGCCGATGCAATGCTCACCCAGCGGGAATTCGCCGAATATTTGGTGAGTGAGCGCAGGGCGCATTATCACTTCACGGTAAAAGGCAATCAGCCGACCCTCTTACAGGATATCAAGAGGTGTTTCCACAGTCGTCAGGAGCCGGATTTTGTCACTCACGATCCTCCTGATCACGGGCGGATAGAGACCCGCAGGATCTGGTCCTCCACGGAAGTTAACGACTATCTGGACTTTCCATATGTGGGGCAAGTCTTTGTGATTGAACGACAGTCCCTGAATAAGAGGACCGGACAACTCCACCAAGAGGAGGCCTACGGTATTACCAGCCGTACTCCGGAGGAAGCAGATGCCAAGCGTCTGCTATCTCTCAACCGAGGGCATTGGAGCATAGAAAACAGCTCTCACTATATCCTGGATTGGAGCTTTGACGAGGATCGCAGTCGCATCCGGGCAGGGCATGGCCCGGAGAATATGGCTCGATTCAGGCGATTTGCCATCGGGCTGCTCAAATCTCGGGGAGCTCGAAGCGTTTCTCAGAAAATGCGCGAGCTCAATGGCAACATCCGCAAGGTTTTTGACCTCTTTCGTATGACCAGAAATTCATGTGCCAAGAAGCACGTATAAAATTTGCTAGAACAAAATCAGCCTGGAGCAGAGACCGGGCTGAATTGGCGCTTTCCCTTATCCGGCAAGCGGCATTTCCTCGTGCCGTGATCCGAGCCGGACCTCGCACACGCGGGCGGGAGGCAGCGGGGCCGTGTGCGGGCGGCATCCGGTGTTGCGCCAACAGGCCGGATTGACCCGTTTCCCGGAATGGCCTACTCTTTTTTGTGAGATCTCTTCATCCAAGGGAATCCCAATTTCGGAGCCGAAAATGATCCTTTTCGCAACATCCGAGATCTACCCTTTTTCCAAGTCCGGCGGCCTGGGAGACGTGGCCGGGATCCTGCCCCTGGCCCTCAAGGACCTGGGCAGGGATGTGGCCGTGGTAACGCCCCTGTACGGACGTCTGAATCCCACGGCGTATCCCTTGAGGCTGCTCAAGGAGAACTGCCCCGTGGGCTATCCCTGGCCCGATGTGACCGCTGACGTATACCTCGCGGACTACCAGGGCGTCCCGGTCTATTTCGTGGACAGGCCGGAGTATTTCGACCGCAAGCAGTTCTACTGCACCTATCACGGGGAATACTTTGACAACTGCGAGCGGTTCATCTTCTTTTCCCGGGCGGTGATGGCCTGGGCCCGCTGGATGGACCCAAAGCCCACGGTGCTGCACTGCAATGACTGGCACACCTCCCTGATCCCGGCCTATCTCTTCGAGGCCAGGCAGGAGGATTCTTTCTGGAGCGGGGTGGCCTCGGTGCAGACCATCCACAATCTGGCATTTCAGGGCCAATATTCCGCCCGCCTCTTCTGGGAGTCCGGGCTGTCCCCCTCGGCCTGGCACATGGACGGCGCGGAGTACCACGGCTCCTTCAACATGCTCAAGACCGGGATCGCGTACGCGGACAAGGTGACCACGGTCAGTCCCTCCTATGCCCGCGAGATCATGACCCAGGAGTTCGGGTACGGGCTGGAGGGGCTGCTGGCCAGGCGGGCAGAGGACGTGGAAGGCATTCTCAACGGCGTGGACTACAGCATCTGGGATCCCCGGGCGGATCCCTTCCTTAGGGCGCACTACGGCCCGTTCGAGCTGAGCGGGAAGCAGATCTGCAAGGAGGATCTGCTGGAGCGGACCGGCCTGCACACCCGCTACGCCACCAGGCCCGTCCTGGGATTCATCGGCAGGATGCGCTGGCAGAAGGGGGTGGACCTCATCCTGGACATCCTGCCCGAGCTCCTGGAGATGGATCTGGCCCTGATCTTTCTGGGCGAGGGAGACCTGGAGATGGAGACGCACCTGACCAACCTCTCGGAGCAATATCCCGGCCAGCTCGCAGTCATCATCGGGTACACCGAGGAGCTGTCCCATCAGATCATGGCCGGCTCGGACATCTTTCTCATGCCCTCGCGCTACGAGCCCTGCGGCCTGACCCAGCTCTACGGGCTGCGCTATGGCGCGCTGCCGGTAACCTCCAATGTGGGCGGGCTGCGGGATACCGTGGTTTCCTGGCCCGATCCGGAGGGCACCGGATTCAAGTTCGACCGCTTCGAGCCGGAGGACTTCGCCGCGGCTGTGCGGACCGCAGTGAATCTCTGGGAGGATCCCCGGGGCTGGGAGGCGATGCGGGAGAGGGCCATGCTGCGTGATTTCTCCTGGGAGCAGTCCGCAGTGGAATACGACAAGCTCTATCGCGGCCTGGAAGGCTCGTGACGCGTCATGTTCCAACTGGCTTCAAAGCGGAACACTCAAGGATCTGCATAGAAAAAATCTTGCGCTGCCCTTCATCCACTCAAGGAACATATTGCGGCTGCCAAAAAGCAGACGAAGAAGTCATCCGATTCAAGCGACATGAATTTCTCCAGAGTGGGTGAAGGGCCGTGGCTGGCCCAAATGCTTTCCTGGTGTTTAGGGGTGCTTTTTGTGGTGCTGCTGTCGAGTGAAGCTTTTTGAACCTTTGCGAAGAGAGGGAGTGAAGGTTATCTCCCGCAGCGATGCGGCGGCGCGGCGCTAGGAGAAAAACGAAAATAACAGCTCACGTTTGACGAGCCATGAGGAAAGATTATGCACGAAGTAAGCCTTGGCTATAGCATTTCCGACTATCTGAGCGGGGCCTCCGTGGAGGCCACAACGTACGAGGACCTGCGCCAGGCCATCGCCAGGATGCTCGTGGAGCGAAAGGGCTATCCCGCGGATCGTCTCCGCTCCAGGGTCCAGGTAACCTTTCCCGTGGGGGAGGGGACCTATACCCGAATGGTGGACCTGGTTGCCTACGACGAGGCGGACCGTCCCCTGGTGCTTATCCTGTTCTGCGCCGGGGAGGTGGAGACCTACATCCGGGAAGCGGTTGCCGCGGCCAGGCTCATGGATACGGGCGCGCCCCCGCTTGCCGTGGTTACGGATACCCAGTCCGCGGTGCTGGTCAGCGTTGGGGACAAGCACCCTCTCGAGAATCGGGACTACCAGGCCCTGCCGGACTGGGACAGCCTGCGCGAGCTTTCCGGACAGGTTCCGGGCTACGAGCTCACCGAGCAGCGGCGTATTGTGGAGGGGCGGCTGCTCTACGCCCTGAGCGAGTTGAGGTCATGCTGCGGGGAGGAGTGCGAGACCGGGAGTTCGAGCGATTGAATCATTTCCAGGGTCTGGCGGGAACAATTTTTTAGCCGGAGAGCAATATGTCCATGGAAAAGGACACAGACAGGGAAAAACAAATCCTGGAGCAACTCCGGGAAAGCCAGAGGGCCTTATCGACGCTTCTCAGCAACCTCCCGGGGATGGCCTATCGATGCCAAAACAATATCAACTGGACAATGGAATTCGTCAGTGAGGGGTGTATTGAGCTGACTGGATATCAGCCGAAGGATCTGATGAATGATAACCAAGTATCCTTTGGCGAGCTTATCGAGGCAAACGATCGCCTGGAAGGCTGGCACGAGGTGCAGGAATCCCTGAGGCAGAAAGCGCCTTTTCAACGCACATATCGCATTACGACAGCTTTTGATGAGGAAAAATGGGTCTGGGAACAGGGAAGGGGAGTTTATTCCGATACTGGGGAGTTAGTTGCCCTGGAAGGATTTATTACTGATATAACCCAGCATAAGCGTGCAGAACAGGAATTGAACAGATACAAGGACCATTTGGAAGAATTGGTTCGAGAGAGGACCGCAGAGTTGTCCGAGGCCAATGAAAAGCTGAAGCAGGAGATCGAAAAGCACCAGCGTACTGAAGAGGCCCTTCGAGAAGAATACACCACAACAAAAAATATTTTATCTGCCTCTCCTATTGGTATCTCCCTTCTGGAAGATTTGACGGTTAGCTGGGTAAACGCCCATATGTACAATATTTTCAACTTTACCAACGAGTCGGATTACAAGGATAGAGATATCTCCTTTCTATTCGCATCTGAAGAGGATTACAATAGTCTTCTTGATTCTATCTATTATTGCTCACAGAATGATACCTCATTAAAGATGGATGTTCAACTCAAGAAAAAAGATGGTACCTTGTTCGATGGACATGTAAGTATGAGTTGCTGGGATTCTTCATCTTCATACAACAGGGCTATCCTGACGATTTCGGATATATCCCTGAGGAAAAGAATGGAGAGGGAGAGGATCGCCAAGGAAAAGATGGAAGGCGTGCTCGAAATGGCGGGGGCTGTCTGTCATGAGATGAATCAGCCTTTACAGGGTCTTTTTCTGTCCTTGAACGAGGTTATGGAAGATCGCAATGCCCTTGATCATGAGCTTGGAAAAATTAAGCATTTCATTAACAAGATTCGAGAAATCAATATGAAGATGATGAATATCACGCACTACCAAACCCGTGACTATATAAACGGGGTCAGGATATTCGATATACACGGCGCATCGAATAGTGACGGAGATTCCTGATTCAGAAAATATCCTGGTTGATCCTGTCTGGAAAGTTTGCGGCGCCCTGCTAGCCGGAACGCTTGGGCTTGCCCCAAGGGCAGGCCGAGACGCAGACCCCGCAGAGGTAGGGAGGGATGTGTGTTTCCTGCTCGTTGCGCCGAAGCTGCTGGACACAGGCATCCAGGTCCAAAGCTTCCTCGCGGGCGGCAAAGTGCAGGTCCGTGGATGCGTTCTTGATCGCCCCGGCGGGACAGGCCTCCACACAATGGGTGCACTTGCCGCATCGATTCTTCAGGGGCGCATTCGCGGGCAGGGGCAGGTCCGTGAGCACGGTGACCAGGCGAACCCTGGGACCGAATCGGGGAGTGACCAGCAGGAGGGATTTGCCCTGCCAGCCGAGACCGGCATGCAGGGCCACGGCCTTGTGCGACAGGGAGGCCACGAAGCGCTCTTCGTCCAGGATGTGGCTGGCCGGGATGGGCAGGGCGTTGCCGCCCCAGGATTGCAGGAGACCGGAGACCCGGGTGGCGATATGATCCAGAAGGGCGTTCACGTTTTGGTAATGCCGGGCATACAGCGGGGTGGGCCGCTCGGTGACGGGATTCATGATCCCGTCCGCCAGGCGAACGGCCAGGGAGACGGCCCGGGGATAGCCTTGCAGCAGATCCTGGGGGTCGGTTTCGATGCCGGACAGACGGGACGTGTCCGCCACAGCCGCCAGGTCGGCACCCCAGTCCCGGGCGGCGTCGAAAAGGGGTTTGGCCGTGGAAAGATGGGAATCGCGCATGGGTCCATGCCTTTAGCAAACTTGCCTGGACAGCGCAACAATTGGTCCTCCGGGACCATTTCGGGATGAAAGGAATGCCTCTCGGGGAAATGAGCGTGTTGCGGCTTATACCGGCACCTGTATCCAATGAGGCCGCGACCCGGACCACGTGCCCCCAGTCGAGCGAAATGCCATGATTTCCGCCGGGGTGCGTGCCCGGCATCGGAAGGTTCGCCATGCGCAAGCAGTTTCCGGAGCTCCTCCAGGATTCCTCCCATCATTTCAAGCTGTTCCACGAGCTCATGAGCCGCAAGATCCACGAGATCCTGCTGGTCTCGACGCCCTACGACGCCTGGATCATGCAGGAGGATACCCTGCTTTCCGAGCGCATTATCAACGAATATCAGGGCTTGAACCTGAGCCGGCCTCCGCGGCTGACCTGGGCATCGCGGGCGGAGGAGGCCCTGCAGCTCCTGGAGGAAAAGGGCTTCGACATGGTCATTACCATGCCCCATGTGGCGGATATGGACGCCTTCGAGCTCGGCGGGAGGATCAAGGAAAGATATCCGGATTTGCCGGTGATCCTCTTTTCCCATAATCGGATGCCCACCAGGGAGTGCGTCATCGATCCGGCCAATCGGCCCCAAGGCATTGACCGGATGTTCAACTGGACCGGGAACACCGATCTCCTGCTGGCAAGCATCAAATGCGCCGAGGATCGGCTCAATGCCGATCATGACACGGAAAGAGCGGGGATCAGGGTGATCCTGTTCGTCGAGGACTCTCCCTACTACCTCTCCTCTGTGCTGCCCATCCTCTACAAGGAGCTGGTGAGCCAGACCCAGGCCGTTATGGAGCTTGGGCTGAACGAGGAGCACAGGTTGATGACGATGCGGGCAAGGCCCAAGATCCTGGTGGCGGAGGATTACGAGGAGGCCCTTGAGCTGTATCAGCGCTACGAGCCCTATATCATGGGAATCATCTCGGACCTGCGCTTCCCCAAGCAGTGCCGGATCGAGGAGGAGGCGGGCGTGGAGCTTTTGTCCCGCATCAAGCGGGAGCACTTCGACATCCCCATGGCCTTGATGAGCTCCGAATCCGGCAAGGCGAGGCTGGCCGAGCGTTTGCCCGCGGACTTCGTGGACAAGAACGCCCTGGATCTGCACGAGCGAATCAGGTCCTTCCTCAAGGAGCGTCTCGGATTCGGGGCCTTCGTCTTCCGTTCGCCTGAGGGCGAGGCGATAGCCTCCGCTTCGGATCTGCGCTCCCTGGAGGATCAGCTGGCCTCTATTCCCCAGGAGTCCTTCGTCCGCCACTGCAATCACAACGATTTTTCCCGCTGGCTCTTCGCCAGGACGGAGATCTCCCTGGCCAACATCTTTCGTCCCCTGCGAGCCGAGGATTTCCAGGACGTGGAAAGCCACAGGCGGTATCTCATCTCCAGCATCAGGAGGAGGCGGAAACTGCGGCAGAAGGGAGTGGTGGTCGACTTCGACCCGGAGGACTTTGATCCGGAAACGGAATTCATGAAGATCGGCACTGGCTCCCTGGGAGGCAAGGCGAGGGGGCTGGCCTTCCTGGCTTCGGTTCTGAGCAGCCGCTACGGGCTGCAGGAGAACGAAAGCCGGATGCGGATCGTTATTCCCCAGACCCTGGTCATCACCACGGAAGGGTTCGAGTCCTTCATTCAGGCCGGGGGGCTCAATGAGCTGGCTACCTTGGACCTGTCGGACGAGGAAATCGCGGATCGATTTGTGCGGACCGAGATGCCGGAATGGATTACCCAGCGTTTGCGGGCGTATTTGCAGGAGATCACCTGTCCGCTCGCGGTCAGGTCCTCAAGTCTTCTGGAGGATGCCAGATTCACTGCCTATGCCGGGCTGTACCGGACCTACATGCTGCCCAACAGCTGCCCCGATCTCGAGACCCGGCTGGACCAACTCCTGACGGCGGTGAAGCTCGTGTTCGCCTCCACCTATTACCGGGCTCCCAAGGTTTTCTCCCGAAGGGTGGGGCATCGCAACGAAGAGGAACAGATGGCGGTGCTTATCCAGCAGGTTGTGGGGCATCAGCACGGGAGCTATTTCTATCCGGACATTTCCGGGGTTGCCCAGTCCACCAACTTCTATCCCTTCCCCAGAACGCAGCCGGAGGACGGAATCGCCACAATCGCGCTGGGAATGGGCAGAACGGTTATGGAAGGGGGGCAGGCCCTGCGGTTCTGTCCCAATCACCCCAATATCCTCCCCCAGAGCTCAAGCGCCAGGGATGTTTTGCAGCAGGCCCAGCGATTCTTCTACGCCCTGCGCTTGGATTCGGAGTGTCTCCGGCTGGAGGCGGGCGATACCGGGAACCTGAGCAGCCGCGAGGTCCAGGAGGCCCGTAACGAGCCCCCGGTCCGCAGGCTCGCAAGCACGTACCTTCCAGCAGAGGACAGGATCCGGGACAGGTACGACAGCCGCGGATATCCCGTGCTCACCTTTGGCCAGGTGCTCAAGCACGGTGGGTATCCGCTGCCGGAAATCCTGCGCGAGGGATTGAAGATCGGCGGAGAAGGGCTGGGCGCTCCAGTGGAGATCGAATTCGCAGTGGATCTGGAGGAGGATTCCGAGGAAGGGCCTGTATTCGCCTTTCTGCAGCTGCGGCCCATGAGCGCGCGGTCGGAAATGGCGCCGGTGGACATCGGGCGCGAGGAGGTCGAGGCGGCGCTATGCTATTCGGACAGCGCTCTGGGAAACGGGACCAGTCAGGATATTACGGACATAGTCTATGTGAAGCCCCGGGATTTCGACCCATCCCAGACAAGGGCCATGGCCGCCGAGATAGGCCGCTTCAACGCGGAGCTGGCCAGACAGGGGCGGAGCTATCTGCTCATCGGCCCGGGCCGCTGGGGGTCCGAGGACCGGTGGCTGGGCATCCCAGTGGGCTGGGCGGACATATCCTCAGTGGGGGCCATGGTGGAGACCTCCTACCAGCTGCTCCGCGCCGATCCCTCACTGGGTTCGCATTTTCTGCACAATATCATCGGGATGGGGATCAGCTTTTTTACCGTGACCGGGGAGGGCGGGGGCTTTCTGGACTGGGATAGGCTGCTGGATCTGTCCGTTTCCGAGGAGACCGCCCATCTGGCCCGAATTCGCCTGGATACTCCCCTGACGGTCAAGGTGGACGGCCGCAGCTCGGAAGGAGTGGTTCTCCAGGGCCGAGCTCCCACTTCCGGAGAGTAGCCCGGCCCTTACCGAAACGAGCCTAGACAAGCCCCTGGTCGAGCATGGCGTCGGCGACCTTGACGAAACCGGCGATATTCGCCCCGTTGAGGTAGTTGCCCGGAGTGCCGTATTCCTGGGAGGACTCCAGGCAGGTCTTGTGGATGTTCTTCATGATCATGCGCAGGCGCTCGTCCACCTCGTGCCTGGTCCAGCCCATGCGCATGTTGTTCTGGGTCATCTCCAGGCCGGAGACCGTGACTCCGCCGGCGTTGGCCGCCTTGCTCGGGCCGAAGAGAACGCCGGCGTCCAAAAAGATATTGATGCCCTCCGTATCCGTTGGCATGTTGGCNCCTTCGGCCACGAGCCGCACGCCATTGGCCACCAGATTCTGCGCATCCGCGGCGTTGATCTCGTTTTCCGTGGCGCTGGGGAAGGCGCAGTCAGCAGGGTGGTTCCAAACGGGGTTTTGCCCCGCCTCGGGATCATAGGCAACGTAGACAGCGGACGGGTAACGGTCCGCGTATTCCCTGATAGACCCGCGATGGACGTTTTTGAGCGTCTTGACGAATTCGAGCTTCTGCTCGTCGATTCCCTGCTCGTCGTAAATGTGGCCCGAGGAGTCGGACAGAGTAAGGACCTTGGCTCCCAGCTGCAGGAGCTTTTCCGTGGTGTACTGGGCCACGTTCCCTGAGCCGGAGACGAGGCAGGATGTGTTCTCCAGGCCCATATTCCGGGTCTTGAGCATCTCCTCGGCGAAATAGACTGTGCCGTACCCCGTGGCTTCGGGCCGGATCAGGCTTCCGCCCCAGGAAAGCCCCTTGCCGGTGAACACTCCGGTGAACTCGTTGCGCAGCTTCTTGTACATGCCGAAGAGGTAGCCGATCTCCCTGGGGCCCACGCCGATATCCCCGGCAGGGACGTCCGTGTTGTGCCCGATGTGGCGAAAGAGCTCCAGCATAAAGCTCTGGCAGAAGCGCATGACCTCGTTGTCCGACTTCCCCTTGGGATCGAAGTCCGAGCCCCCTTTGCCGCCCCCCAGGGGCAGGGTGGTCAGGGCGTTCTTGAAGACCTGCTCGAAGGCCAGGAACTTGAGGATGCTCAGGTTGACCGAGGGATGGAATCGGAGGCCGCCCTTGTACGGGCCCAGGGCGTTGTTCATCTCTACGCGGAATCCCCTGTTCACATGGGTCTCGCCGCTGTCGTCCATCCAGGGCACCCGGAACTGCAGCACCCGCTCCGGCTCCACGAGGCGCTCGACCACCTTGTTGCTACGATACTCCGGGATGCTGTCCAGCACAGGCTTGACGGATTGGACCATCTCTTCGACCGCCTGATGGAATTCGCGCTGCTGCGGATCCCTGTTGCGAACTTCCTGCATGATGTCATTCATGATGTGCTCCTTGACTTCATGGTGTCACAGTCTTGACGACTGCTTGAGCGCAGTCCGGGCTGGGCACTCCCAGATGGATCCCTTGAAGAGAAAGCATACCCGCTGTCACGACAAGATCAAGGGTGTCCCGAGACGGCCTCCAAGGGGTATCGAGGCGGCGGCCGGGAGATGGCGGGACGCCTTGTGGCATTTTGGTGATCATCGAATCGGGCTGCCCAAACAGCCAGTGTTTCGAGTTCCTTGCCCCCCGGAAAGAGGGTCTTCCGATAGGGAACGAGCAAGCAAGTTGTGCAATGTAAGCAAACGGAGAACAAAAAATGGAGACATTACGTCATTTGGATCCCGAAATGTCCGCATTAGCCGACAAAGAACACGAGCGTCTGGAGAACACGATCGACCTTATAGCCGCGGAAAATACCCCTCCTCCGGGTATATTGGAATTGGCGGGTTCTGTTTTGAATATCAAAACCATTGAAGGATATCCAGGGAAACGATTTCATGCTGGTTGTGAATATGTTGATCAAATAGAGCAGATCGCAATAGAAAGAGGAAAAAGCCTGTTTGGCGCGGAGCATGTTAATGTGCAGCCCCATAGTGGGACCTCGGCGAACTTGGCAGTCTATTTTGCCAGCCTGAATGTCGGCGACAGGATCCTGGCTATGAGTTTGCCCCACGGAGGCCACTTGTCGCATGGCCACAGAGCCTCCATAACAAGCAAGTGCTTCGAATTCTATCATTATACTGTGGATGAAGAGTCCGAGCTTATAGATTATGAGCAAATATATGACTTGGCGCAAAAGCATCAACCGCGAATGATCGTTGCCGGAGCCAGTGCTTATCCTCGGCTTATAGATTATGAGAAAATGCATGAAATAGCAAAAAGCGTTTCAGCTTATTTGCTTGTGGATATGGCCCATATAGCTGGTCTTGTGGCTGGTGGGGTTATACCGAGCCCTGTTCCGTGGAGTGATTTTGTCACGTTTACAGGCTATAAAACGATGATGGGAGGGCGAGGAGGAATCATCCTGTCCAACAAGGATTTTGCAAAAAGGATCGACAGCACTGTCTTTCCTGGAGTTCAAGGAACGAGTCCGGTCAGCTCTATAGCAGCAAAAGGGACATGCTTTCAGATGGCTCTGGAAAATCCTCTGTTTAGCAATATGCAGCAAAGGACAGTTGATAGCGCTAAAGGTTTAGCTCAGACGCTGGAACATTATGGATATCGTATGGTGACAGGCGGAACGGACAATCATCAAGTTATAATCGATGTGGGACAAAGCGACATGGAGGCTGGAGAATGCGAGGATGCACTGGAAAAAGTTGGGATAATGTCCAATAGGAACCTTATACCTAGTGACAATCCGTCCAGCAACTTTCTAAGCGGCATCCGACTTGGCACATCTGCTCTTGTTCGCCGCGGAATGGATCGAGAGATAGAAAAGATTGGAGAGCTAATACACAACACGCTATCACGTTCTCATTCCGAGAGAGATGTACGTGGTATCAAGCAAGAGGTTCATGATTTATGTAAGCTCTATCCGATCTATACACAAATATGAAAACAGCGAGTGAGCTTCGGATGGTCTGGTGCCTCTTGTCATTCATCGATAGAAAAGGTCTGGAGCCTTAAACCATTTGAACAAGTGGTCGAAGAGAGCCATGATTTTGGCAATCGCCCTGACGGGTCTTTACCTATCAGTTGCCTGAAATCACTGGTTCTTCGTGCCGGGCTGTGGTGAAGACGGAAATCAAATGGAATGAGGAGACAGGCATGTTTCGTTTGCGCAAGCTTTCCCTGAAAGCACGTATGCTCGTTTCTATCGGTGCCGTGACCCTTGTCGCCTTTGGGGTGCTTTCAGTGATCGTGGGGATCAAGGCCGGCAATATGGCTGAACAACAGGCCACCGAATCCACGAGAAACCTGGTTTCTCACAATGCGAAGAAGGTGCAGGCGGAAGTGGAAACCGCATTGCAGACGGCTCGCTCCCTTGCCCAGTCCATGGAGGGAATGCAGCAGCGGGGACAGGCTATGGGCCGGGCTGCAGTGGCGGGCATGCTGGAAAATATTGCCAGTGAGAACGAAACCTTCTATGGCGTCTGGACGTGCTGGGAACCTGGGGGTTTTGACGGCCGGGACGATCAAGCCGACAAGGATGCGCGGTGGAACGATTCCCAGGGGCGCTTTGTTCCCTATGCCTATGGTCAGGGAAACCAGGTACAGCTCATGGCCCTGTCCGATTACCAAGACGCGGCTTACTACACAAAGGCGCGGAACTCTGGACGGGAAACAGTGATGGAGCCTTTCACCTACGAGGTCGAGGGGGAAAAGGTCCTCATGACCACGTTGGCAGTACCTATTTCCGTGGACGGGAAAGTGGTGGGCGTTGCCGGGGTGGACATGAAGCTGGAGGCCTTCTCGACCATGCTTGCGGAGCTGGATCTGACTGGTGACGGGTATTTGACCATCATCTCTCAGGACAACCAGTTCGTGGGCCATCCAGATGCATCCCTTGCAGGCGGGAACGCCCTTCGGGAAATGAGCTGGCTGCGAGATCAGGAAGGATTCCAAGCGGGAAGGGACTTCACCACTGTCAACCACTCGGAGCGCCTCGGCTCAAAAGCTTTGCGGGTTGGTGAATCCTTTGCCATCGGCGACTCCGAGACATCATGGACCGCCGTGGCGACTATCCCCATGAGCGCCATCATGGCTCAAGCGAATCGCATCACCTGGCTCACGCTTATCATTGGGGCCATCGGATTCGCTTTGGTCGCCAGCGTGGTCTACCTTTTGGCCCGATCCATCGCTAACCCGGTGAAGCGCATCGTGGACGGGCTTCACAGCAGCGCGAGTCAGGTCACATCCGCCTCAGGTCAGCTCTCCCAGTCCAGCCAGCAACTGGCGGAGGGTTCCAGCGAGCAGGCTTCCAGCCTGGAGGAAACGTCCTCCTCGTTGGAGGAAATGTCTTCCCAGACGAAGCAGAACGCGGACAACGCGGGCCAGGCCGAGGCCGCGGTCAAGGAGACCGCCAGCCAGGTCGAAAACGGCACGGACGCGGTCAAGCGCATGTCCCGGGCCATGGAGGAGATCAAGAGCAACACGTCCGAAACCTCGCGCATCATTAAAACAATCGATGACATTGCCTTCCAGACCAACCTCCTGGCGCTCAACGCTGCTGTCGAGGCGGCCCGTGCCGGGGAAGCGGGCAAGGGGTTCGCCGTGGTTGCCGAAGAAGTCCGCAACTTGGCCCAGCGCTCCGCAGAAGCCGCCAGAGAAACCTCTGAGCTCATCGAGAAGTCCCAGACGAGCGCTGACAATGGGGCTCAGGTCGCAGAGGAGGTCTCCAGCAATCTGGAGCATATCAAGGAAAGCACGGACAAGGTGAATACCTTGATCAGCGAGATCTCTTCCGCTTCCAAGGAGCAATCAGAGGGGATCGAACAGGTGAACAACGCGGTTTCGGAAATGGACAAGGTGGTGCAGCAAACCGCCTCGGATTCGGAGGAGTCGGCCAGCGCGGCTGAAGAGCTTTCCTCCCAGGCTCAGGAACTGGATCAGATGGTGCAGATGCTGGTTGGAATCGTGGACGGCGAGGGCAATGCTTCGGGAACTGTCCGCGTTTCCGGATCTTCGTCCGGAGATACGGGCTCGGGCCTGAATCGGTCGGACCAAGCAAGCGGGTCTTCCGGCCAGAAACAGGGCAAGGGCCCTGAAAGGCGTGTCCAGGGACGAAGCAATCCGTCCCGGACATCCCGGGGAAGGACATCCGGGAGCTCGGAAGGCCCAAATGCCCGAACCGACGCGGAGCAGTTCATCCCCTTGGATCAAGACGACTCGTTCAAGGACTTCTAGCTCGTTCCCGTCCGGAAACGAGGAGTCCCTTTCTTCACGCAACAATGCAATGCGGCCCTTCAGCCGAACACTCGGATAATCCGGAGAGCAGCTAGACAGGGGTCCCGTTCTCTCGATCCATGAAGCGCAGGTTGATCGCTTCCGCCAGGTGGCCGGTGTCGATGGATTCGGCCCCGGCCAGGTCCGCGATGGTCCTTGCGATGCGGAGCACACGGGTGTGGGCCCTGGCGGAGAGGCCCAGCTTCTTCACCGCCTGCTCCAGGAAATCGTGCTCCGCTTCGGACAGGGCGCAAAACCGCTGCAGCCACCTGCCGGAGAGCTCGCTGTTCGCCCCGCAGGGCAGCCCATCGTAGCGCTGGCTCTGCAACCTTCGCGTGGCCTCGATGCGCTCGCGCATGGTCTGCGAGTCCAGGGCCCCGCTGTCCTCCCGGAGGTGCTTGTACGGGACGGCCGGGACCTCCACCTGGAGATCGATCCGGTCCATGAGCGGCCCGGACAGGCGGGCGTGGTAGCGCTGGATCTGTTTGGGGGTGCAGGTGCAGGGGTGGGTTTCGTCGAAGCGGTAGCCGCATGGACAGGGATTCATTGCCGCGACGAGCATGAAGTCCGCCGGATAGGACAGGGACACCGCGGCCCGGGAGATGGTCACCTCCCCGTCCTCGATGGGCTGGCGCAGCACCTCCAGGACGTGCTTCTTGAACTCCGCCATCTCGTCCAGGAACAGGACGCCGCGATGGCCCAGGGAGACCTCTCCCGGGCGGGGATACTGCCCTCCCCCGATGAGCCCTACGTCGGAGATGGTGTGGTGCGGCGAGCGGAAGGGCCGCTCCGTGAGCAGCCCGGTTTCCGGGCGCAGCTGTCCGGCCACGCTGTAGATCTTGGTCACTTCCAGGGCCTCGGAGAACTCCAGCAGGGGCAGCACCGTGGGGATCCGCTTGGCGAGCATGGTCTTGCCGCTTCCGGGAGGGCCCATGAACAGGAGGTTGTGCCCGCCGGCGGCAGCGATCTCGATGGCCCGCTTACCGTGCTCCTGCCCCTTGACCTCGGAGAAGTCCAGGGCGAATTCACCGCGCGAGGCCCATAGGTCGGCGAGGTCGTAGTGGTAGGGAAAAATGGTTTCCTCCCCGCAGAGGAAGCGTACAGCCTGCTGCAGGGAACGGACCGGGTACACGGACAGGTCCTGGACCACGGCCGCCTCCGCGGCGTTTTCCTCGGGGATGATCAGTCCCCGCATCCCCTCTTTCTGGGCTTGGATGGCCATGGGCAGCACACCGCTCACCGGCTTGAGCTCGCCGTACAGGGAAAGCTCCCCTGCGAGAAAGAATCCGGAGATGAGCCCGGGGTCCATGTACTCCGAAGCGGCCAGAAGGCCCACGGCAAGGGGGAGATCGTAGGTGCTGCCCTCCTTGCGGATGTCCGCGGGAGCGAGGTTGACCGTGATGCGGGAGGGCGGGACCCGGAAGCCGCTGTTCTTCAGGGCGGCGAAGATGCGCTCCTTGCTCTCCTTGACCGCGCCCTCGGCCAGCCCCACCATGACGAAGGCGGGCACCCCGGACCGGGTCAGGTCCACCTCGATCCGCACCGTGTACGCGTCGATTCCCAGTAGTGCCGTGGTCAGGACGTTGGCCAGCATGTGCCCTCCCGTTTTGGGGTATCGTCTCGCCCCGGCCGGCTGACGGGACGCGTCCGCCGGGTCGATGGATCGGGTGTCCGATCCGGGAGCGGTGTGCGTCCGTCCAGCTCGTCCGGGACCGGGAGCCGCTTGCGACCCTCCGGCTGTTCGCGCGCTCGGAATCCTAGCAGGGCCAAGGCGCTGGATCAATTGTCCTTGTCCTTTTGAGGCCCCTCGACCACGAATGGGGGATTTTCCGTGCCTATGAAGATGTTCAAGGTCGGAAGATGCTCAGGCGGGAGGCACGGAATGAGAACGATTGATTAGCGGCACTGGCGCCCGCAGGGAAGGCTCCGATCGCCTGGCGGGGACGGGGCTCACGAAAAGAGGGGCCTTGCCCGTGAACGGACTTTTGATGCGGATGAGAAGGAGGTAAGGGTATGGAAAAGAGAGTGCTCGGCGTGGGAGGAAGCCCTCGGTCCGGAGGCAACAGCGACGTAATGCTTCAACGGGTCCTGCGGGGGGCGGAAGATACAGGCGTTGAAGCGAACGCCCTGTATTTGCGCAACTACTCTTTTTCCTCCTGCTTGGGCTGCGAAGCCTGCAGAAAGGATCGCGTCTGCACTAGGCTCTTGGACGGTATGCAGCTTATTTATCCCGAGATCGTCAAGTCCCAAGGGATCGTGCTGGCCACACCTGTTCACTTTTACAATGTCAGCGCCTTGATGAAAGCATTCATAGACAGGCTGTACTGCTTTTTTGACTTCACCAAAGACCATCCGCGCCAATACCATGTCCGTCTTCCTGGAAAGGGCCGCAGGGCGGTGACCTGCGCGGTCTGCGAACAGATGAGTGAACAGGATATGGGGTTGACCCAGGAGGCTATGCGCTTTCCTCTGCAGGCCCTGGGATATGGGATAGAAAGTGAAGTGAGCGCTTATGGCTATTTTGCCAAGGGAACAGTCGCACAATCCGAAGAGCTGATGCACAAATGCGAGGAAGCCGGGCGCTCCCTGGCCAGGTCCATGCAATGAATTGATGGGTTTCGTCATTCAATAGGGCAGAAGAAGACAAGACGTGTTTTTGTGTCAGGTTATATTGCGTGTAACGTTATCGTCCCAACCTGCAGGATCCTTTGTACGCCTGAATACGATCAGTCTCCATCCCTGGATGCCGCAAAGGCCAAAGAAATCCTCCGGCTCATTCCGGACGGGGTGGTGGTAGTAAACGAAGAGCAAAGAATTGTTTACTTCAATCCCGCGGCTGAAAGCATGTTCAAGATGAAAGCCGAGAATGTCCTGGGTCGCCCCCTGGACGTCCTCATTCCCCAGGAAGTGGTTGATAGGCATCACCGTGAGGTCCGGTCCTTCCTCAGGAGCGAGGAAACCGTGCGCTGGCTCCAGGATCGGCGGACACTCAGGGCTCGACGCAGCGACAGGGAGGCCTTCTACTACGAAGGAACGATCGCCAAGCTACGCCTTACGGAAGGAACATTTCTCGCGAGCGTCTTGCGAGAAGTGTTTGAAGGACTGGGAGATGATCAAGGCCATCGTTTCCCTGGGGCATAGCCTGGGGATACGCGTTAATGCGGAAGGCGCGGAGAATGACAAGCACCTGCGGGACCTTGGGAGCCCGGGCTGCGATTCGGTGCAAGGGTGCTCCCATAGTCCCCCCGTTCCCGAGGACACGTTCCGATCTTTCCTCCAGTCCCTCCATTAGCACCCCTACCGCTTGGGGAACTGCACCGGCTTCCTTTTCGGGGGCCTCGCCATGCACCTGTGCTGGAGCTGTGATGTCCCGGTTTCAGATCGTCACAATACGCCCAAGGATTTGCCGGGGGGCAGGCTTTCGGGCAGCTGCGCATACCATCGCCGTGTGCACTGCCCGGGATNTTAAAGCCACTGTCCGAGCTGGGACGCGGACTTGGTCTGGATAATCTGAGATCGCGTCCCATGTGGTGAACAGGATCGGTCTTCGACTTCGGGGCAATTCGCAGTGTGGTTGCTCGATGGGTCTTCCACTTGTGCCTTGGTCCCGCAGGCCAGATTTTCTTGGCAAGGCCTCTGAAGCATGGCCCCTTTTTTAGGGGGATACTGGGCTTTAAGCCGCTTTTCCGCTTTATGCCCAATAGGATCGGGAAACTGGGTGATCTGAAATTCATGTGCTACTATTTGAAAAAGGGATAGCATTCAGGTACTCATAATTGGTATTGCCAAGGAGGTGTTATGGAAAAAAAAGAACCAGTTGGCTGCGCTCGACCCAGTGGAGGCCCTGTTGGGGAACGACCTCAACAAAATCAAGCAGAAAACACAAAAGGCGTTGAAAAGGAGGAAAAAATGGCACTGATTAACCAGAAAGCGCCGGATTTTACGGCACCTGCTTATCATCGAGGAGAGTTCGTTGATGTCAAGCTTTCGGACTACCTGGGGAAGTGGGTGATTCTCTGTTTTTATCCTGGTGACTTCACCTTTGTCTGAGCAACTGAGTTGGGGGCAGTTGCCTCCAAAAATCATGTGTTCGAAGAGTTGGGAGTGCAAATGCTGAGCATGAGCGTGGATTCCATGTTCGTGCACAAAATGTGGGTGGACAATGAAATCTCGAAAATGGTGGATGGCGGCGTGCCGTTTCCCATGCTTTCAGATGCTGCCGGAAAGGTGGGATCAATGTACGGGGTCTATGACGAAAATGCAGGAGTCGATGTGAGGGGCCGATTTATAATTGATCCCGATGGAATCATCCAGGGTTACGAGGTCTTGGCTCCCCCTTATGGACGGAATGTGGATGAAACCATTCGTCAGGTCCAGGCTTTTCAAAAGGTTAGGGAGAGCAAAGGAGCCGAGGCGACTCCTTCGGGATGGCGTCCTGGCAAGCAGACCCTCCGTCCGAGCCCGGATCTTGTGGGCAGGGTATGGGAAGTCTGGAAAGTCGACGAGGCTTTTGATTAACAGCGGCTTCCTGGCACCATCCTTTTGAACTCCAAAAAGTTGCAACATTCCTTCATTCGAGAAAAGCCCGGAGCAAGATATTCTTGCTCCGGGCTTTTCTGCGGAAAAGGAGGGCGATCATTCGGCACCGGCAACTCCGGTGAACCCTTTTGAAAAGCCTCCCGTGCTTGCTGGGGTTCCGGCAATGCGGGCCAGATAGGTGCTTCCGAGATTCTGGATGTGGTCGCCTACATCGTCAAAATAGTTGAGATGCTCCTGCTCTTCCTCGATGATCTGCTCAAAGAGCTTGGCTGTTATGCTGTCGCCGTTGTCCCTGCACACCTGAAGGAATCGATTGTAGGTGTCGATTGTGTCGTCCTCGAGCTTGGAGTCGTGAGAAAAGATCTGTTGAACTTCCTGCCCCTTCTGAACACGTTGCGTTGACTCCGCTACAGGCTCGCCTCCTAGCTCCTTGATACGTTCGGCGAATTGCTCGGCATGCCGCATTTCGTCGATTGCGACAAGCTTGATGTTCTTGGCCAGCTCACCATAGTCCATGCCATCCAGGCCATAGTGCTGATTCATATACTGATAGATGGCATGCAGCTCCATTTCTCGGGCCGTGTTCAATGCCTCGATCACCTTGGCGCGTCGTTCCTCGCGGGATTTTTCAGTCATGATGATTCCTCCACGGGTTCCGTTTCCTTGGCATGATATTGATCATTGGTATCCTAACTGAAATAACTTATCGAAATGCTCATCATTTTGTCAAATAGGACAATGCTCGATCATAATCCTATAATTCTTGATCGTTTTTTTTCCCAGAGTTTGCCTTCTGGTAGCCCATAAAGATTTCTACGGCTTTGAGGTCTTCATTTACAACGCCATGCCGCCTGGCCAACACCGGCGTCAAGAAAGGCGACGAGGTCAGCGTGTTCATGCTGGGCAAGGGCGTGCTCTTCGAGCAAGCCAGCACGTACGAATTCGACGTTATGGGGCAGGTGAACCAGTTCGAGGGGAGTTCTTCGTCTGAGGGGTGTGCATGAAATCCCACGGTCTGGAGGGATCAAGCACATGCCCCATCGGATGGATGGACGACCTGTATGAGCTGACCAGGGAAGCGGACAAGGTCCTGACCTTCTGAAGCCGTCTCGCGAGCCAATCATGACAGAGCTCCGTGAACCCATCCAAGTGGCGGCCGAGATCCTGGGAGTCGACGTCTGTGCGGCGTATTCCAGAATCCGTTACGCGTACTATCGGATGATGAAAAGCCATCATCCGGATCGAAACAGGGGGGACCCCCGGGCCGACCGCCGGGCCGCCTTGATCAACGAGGCCAAGGACCTGCTGCTGGGACGCATAGCCACTCCCACCCTTGTCAAGGACGCGGAGCTTGTTTCCGAAGTCATGCAGCAACCCGTCTCGGAGGCAGAGGTGATGAGCTACGAGGGATGGCTCCGAAGCAGGTTCTACAATATGGAGCAATGTTCCATCTGGCCCTGCTGAGCCTGCCCCACCAGTTTTCCTGATCAGTCTTCATGTTCTGCCAGCCAGAGCCCATCATGGACCCAGCGAAATACGACGCCTGGTATCGCACCCGCAAGGGAGCATGGATCAGTGAGCGGGAAACAAGGCTCCTGCTCCGCCTCCTCCGGCTATGCCCGGGG
>JGI1684J13235_1000195_pt1 | contig 23322 bp, 16 predicted proteins | sample PonA232FremontCA_2_FD_13235 | JGI IMG/M metagenome (IMG submission 13235) | reverse complement strand
GATACTATTGAGGATTTGTTTACTTGTTCTGAGACTTTGGCTAAGCAAAATTTGCCGGATGGTCCGAATTTGGCGATAGTTACAAATGCCGGTGGGCCTGGGGCTATGGCTGCAGATTCACTTATTGATTTTGGTGGTACAATGGCCTCTTTTTCGGATTCGACGATAGAAGAGCTTGAGGAAGAGTTACCGTCCTATGCTAGTTCCGATAATCCTGTGGATGTAACTGGTGATTCTTCTCCGGAAACGTATAGAAAATCTGTAAAAATATGTTCTGAAGATGAAAATGTGGATGGGGTTCTTTGTATTTATGCTCCTTTAGGAACTTTGACACCTTCTAAGGCAGCTGAGGCTATAATGGATCTCAGAAATAAAACTAAAAAACCGATTTTGCCTTGTTGGATAGGTGGGAATAAAGTCGAGAAAAGTAGGGAAGAGCTCCGTCAGAACGGATATTCTGTTCAATCGACTCCTGAGCAATCGGTGAAGGCCTATACGTATTTGAATAAGCATGCTAGGAATTTGGAGAGACTACTTGAAACTCCTGAAGAATTACCTGTGGATAGGACCCCTCCCAAATATCATCTCAAGGCTATGCTTAGAAGAATTAGTAAGGATGGTAGAGACGTTTTGACCGAGGAAGAATCGAAAAAGGTTCTCTCTACTTACGGTATTTCAAGTCCGGAAATTCATGTTGCTACATCCGCCAACGAAGCAACGATGTATGCTAGAAAGATTGGATTCCCCGTAATATTAAAGCCACATTCTTATGAAACGGCAAAAGAGTGGAATAGTGAAAGTTTCATCAAAAAATCGAACTCTAAAGATGAAGTAAAAGAAAATTTCAAGAATATCACCCGGGATTTTGAAGAGACTTATTCTGATATAGAAATCGATGGCGTGACTGTCCAAAAGCATGTGAACAGTGATTTGGATTTGTTTTTAGGTTCGGATAAGCATCCTGTATTCAAATCTTCGATCTTGTTTGGTTTGGGAGGTAAGAAATTGAACTATTATGAAGACTTGTCTGTTGATTTCCCTCCTCTTAACCAGACTCTTGCTAGAAGACTTATCGAAGATACGAAAGCTTTTGATTATCTGAAAGATAGATGGAGAGAAGAATCGGACGTGTTGAGAAATTTGGAAGAAAACCTCTTGAGGCTTTCTCAACTTATAATCGATTTTCCTCAAATAGAGCAGGTCGAGATAAATCCTCTAGTGCATATCGGAGAGAAATTTGAAGCTACAAATGCTCGAATCAAAATCGACAAGGATGAATTTTCAGAAAAGGATCTCCAGAATCAACATTTGGTGATAGAGCCCTACCCTAGAAAGTATGTTGAAAGATGGCGATTGGAAGATGGTAGGCCTGTCGATCTAAGACCGATAAGACCTGAAGATGAACCTCTTGAATTTGGACTTTTCGAGACATTTTCAAAAGAGACATGGCGCTATCGATTTTTTGGCCCGATGAAGGATGTTTCTCATGAGGATATGGTGAGATATACTAACATTGACTATAGGAGAGAGATGGCTATAGTAGGAATATTGGAAGAGGACGGCGAAGAAAAGATGGTAGGTGTGGGGCGATTAATCGTAGATCCAGATATGAATACGGGGGAGTTTGCTATAGTTGTAGGAGACCCTTGGCAAGGGTTGGGTCTTGGAGAAAAGTTAACTGATGCGATAATAGGTTTCGCTGTGGATAAAGGTCTAGAGTCTATATGGGGCACGATTTTGAAAAAGAACAAGGCTATGATAAATCTCTGCAAAAAATTAGGTTTTGAGATAGAAAAAGAGAGTGACGAAACGGTAAAAGCAACACTTGAACTACGCTAAATTGAGAACTTTTATTTTTAACTTAAACTGGAATTCAGCATATCTGTAAGAATTTTATTTTTGATGTTCCTCTCTCATATGTTCCTTTGCAACTTCGATGGTTTTTTTCTTAGTTACTTCAGGACCTACAGTCTCTCCGCATTCGGGACAAGTCCACTTGTAGGTCGTCATCTTTAGTTTTTCGACATTTTCTTCTATAGACATGATTTTGCCCTCATTGATATTCTGTTTGATTATAACTATTAACTTTACGTTAATGCGAATGTATTCCTATAATTTTTAGGCCTTAGAATCTATTTTATCTATTTTTGAAAATCGACTGTAAGTTGAGAATACTCTAAAAATTAATATCTGTGATCTGTAAATGTGTAGATATTTAGAGAATATTTTGAAAAATAAAAGATTAAACGGGCTCTTTAACCGAATAATCCTCGTCTGTAGGCCAGAAATAATCGAGGTCCGGAGGGACGTTCCAATCATATTGACCGTAAAATTCAGGATCTTTTCTCAGAAGATTGGATTTATGGCTTCGATGAAGTTTATCATCACCCAACCAATGGGGGAACTCGACAGGCTTTTTCACTCTGTAAAGCTCCATATTATTTTCATAACCTCTATCTACCCACTCTTTGATGATCTTGTCATGATACATCTTGAGAGCTTTTGTATATCCGGTCCACATTTTCACAGCAGGATGGTTCTCCCAACCGTTTCCATCCTCTATAGCTCTAATAATCGTCAAAGCTTCACTCCGCTGTTTTCCCAACCTTCTATAATCGAGAACTTTGGCTGTTTTTTCAAATTCAGGAAATGGTAGAAATGTTTGCAATGTCACACTCGAGATAGAAATATCAAAATTTTGCTTAATAAACCCATGAACATTTAATAATGGGTTATCATCGACCTTCGAATTTTTCCGCCTTTTTCACCTTTTTAGAAACATGGGCCCTACAATACGGATCATCAGGATTCTTCTCGTAGTAATTTTGATGTTTTTCTTCCGCGGGCCAAAACTTTTCCAAAGGTTTTACTTCGGTGACGATATCCTCGGAATAATATTGACGTTCCTCTTCGATAAAATCTTCAATCCTTTTCTTCTGCTCTTCGTTCTCATAGAGGATTATCGATCTATATTGGTTTCCTATATCCGGCCCTTCTCTATTTTCGGTGGTAGGATCGTGTATCTTGAAAAAAAGGCTCAATAGGTCCTCATAGGATATTTCTGATTCATCATAGGTTATTTTTACGACTTCAGCATGTTCGCTTTTATCAGAACAAACTTCCCTGTAGGAAGGATCCTCTGTATAACCACCAGCATATCCGGATGAAACTTTTTTAACCCCATCCAACTCTTTGAAAGCTGCTTCCAGACACCAAAAACATCCCCCTCCAAGATATGCATTTTTAGCCATCTTTATCACCCTCAAATTCAAGCGCTATACCGTTTATACAATACCTCTTCCCTGTTTTGTCAGACGGACCGTCATTGAATACGTGCCCGAGATGGGCCCCACACTCAGAGCAAATTACTTCTTTTCTGACCATGCCATGACTTTCATCTTTTCTTATCTTTACTGATTCGTCGCTTATCCTGTCGTAAAAGCTCGGCCAACCGGTTCCGGAATCAAATTTATCCTCGCTAGAAAAGAGTTCTTGGCTGCATTTTTTACATTTGAATGTGCCTTTTTCGTCTTGATTTAGAAGGTCTGAGGAGAATCTTGGTTCTGTTCCACATCTTTCGATTATTTCCTTTTCCTTATCATTCAAGTCATCTTTAGAATTGTTCATCAATGAATCTATTTTAGTAAAATCATTTATTCTTTTGTTTTATTCGAGGGAAAGGATAAGATGGTGGGTTTTTCACCGTAAACAATTTATGTATAAATAAGGTTCTAAGAATTAGGAGATATCAAAATATGTCTGGTGAAAAAAATTTGAAGAGTTTGAGGAATAAAATCTCTAATTATTTTGAAAAGCCAAGAGAACACTCCGGTGGAATAGAACTATCAAAAAATCTTATGGATAGAGGCATGGGAGAATCGAAACTTCCTGAACTTGTAGAGTGGATAAAAGAAAATGGTTACTCTAAAGAAGAGGTTGAAAGAGTACTTACTAGGGACAAGCCGGGACTACAAAGAGATTCCGGAAATAATGAAAGGTTTGAGAAAGCCAAAAAGAAGCTCTTAGAAGAAATGGAAGAATAGTTAGTTGATAAGTATATTTTTAAAATAATTGGGAATACTGAACGTTAGATTTAGATATAGTCTATTTCTTTTCAAAATTTTAAATATTCACAGTTTTTAGGAAATTAGTATCTATTAAGAGAATTATAAAAAATAAAAGGGGTTGAGGGATTAATAACCCTCGATGCCTTCGTCTACTTCCATTTCTTCTTCGATAACAACTTGGGCGGCAGATATTCTTGCGACTGGAACCCTATAAGGGGAACAGCTCACATAATCAAGACCTGCTCGGTAGCAGAATTTTACGGATGATGGTTCTCCACCATGTTCACCGCATATACCTATAGATAGATTTTCATCGACGTCTTTTCCTTTCTCAGCTGTCATTTCTACCATTCTTCCGACCCCATCCTGGTCTAACACTTGGAAGGGGTTCTTTTCGTAAATACCTTCATCGATATAGTTTGGAATAAAGCTTCCTGCATCATCTCGACTGAATCCTAGTCCCACTTGGGTTAGATCGTTAGTTCCCAATGAGAAAAAGTCAGCTTCCTCTGCTATCTGCTCTGCTGTAACTGCTGCTCTAGGAACTTCGATCATGGTTCCGACTTCGTAATCGATTTCCTGTCCGTCTTCGAAAACTTTTTCTTCTACAGGGTCTACGACTTTCTCGTTAACTGTTTCTAATTCCTTGATATTTCCCACTAAAGGAACCATTATTTTGGGTTTTATTTCAACGCCCTCATCTTGAACTTCAGAGGCGGCGTTGAGGATTGCTCTTACTTGCATTTGATAAATCTCAGGGATAGTTATCCCCAAGCGACAACCTCTACGACCCAACATTGGATTGACTTCCTCTAGTCTAGCGACTTTCGCGCTAATCTCTTCCTTGTCAATGCCTAGGTTTTCTGCTAGCTCTTCCTGTCGTTCGTCTTCCGTTGGAGCAAACTCATGGAGCGGTGGGTCCAACAACCTAATTATCAATGGTCGGTTCCCAACCGTTTGGAAAAGCTCCTTAAAGTCTTTCTTCTGCATCGGTTGAATCTTTTTCAAAGCATTCTCTATATCTTCTTTATCGTCGGAGATAATGAGTTCCTGCATAGCTTCGAGTCTTTCAGGTTCAAAGAACATGTGTTCTGTTCTGCAAAGACCTATACCTTCAGCTCCAAATTCTAGAGCCTTTTCAGTATCTTCCGGTGTGTCCGCGTTACCACGAACTCCCATATTTCTAATGTCGTCAGCCCACTCAAGAAGTTTTTTGAATTCTTCGGTGAACTCCGGTTCAATTAGAGGTACGGACCCCATCATGACGTCGCCACTAGTTCCATCTATCGTAATTGTTTCGTCTTTCTCTACTCTCCTTCCGTTAACTTCAAAGTATTCTTCTTCTAGGTCTATGTCGATTTCTTCTGCGCCGGCGACACATGGCTTACCCATGCCTCTAGCAACAACTGCAGCATGGCTTGTCATTCCTCCTCGGCTAGTCAAAACACCTTCAGAGGCATCTAAACCGTGGATATCTTCTGGAGTGGTTTCCGGTCTGACCAATATTATGGCCTCGTCCTCTTCATTTCCTCGTCTCTCTGCTTCATCTGTATCGAAAACTACCTTTCCTACAGCTGCTCCGGGAGATGCGTTTATCCCCTGAGTAAGCTTATCTATTTCTGCGTCAGGATCTACCTGGTCGTGAAGTATTTTTTCCACTTGGTCACCTTCAACTCTCAACAAAGCAACCTCTTTGCTGATGATTCCCTCGTCTTGCATATCGTGGGCTATCTTCACAGCGGCATTCGGTGTTCTTTTTCCGGTCCTAGTTTGCAGTATGTAAAGTTCCCCATCTTCTACGGTGAACTCAAGGTCCTGCATGTCTTTGTATTTAGTTTCGAGTGTTTCACAGACTTCCTCTAACTCCTCATAGATATCAGGCCATTTTTCTTTAAGGTCTAAAATATCTAGAGGTGTTCTGATACCTGCAACAACGTCTTCTCCCTGTGCATTGGGCAAGAACTCTCCATAGATTTTGTTTTCACCTGTTGAAGGGTCTCTAGTGAAAGCAACTCCGCTTCCGGAGTTATCTCCTGCATTTCCGAACACCATTGCTTGAACATTTACAGCCGTTCCCATATCATGAGGCAAGCCTTGGATGTTCCTCCATCGGATAGCTCTTTCATTGTCCCAAGATCCGAAAACAGCCTTTGTGGCTTCCAATAACTGTTCCCAAGGATCTGACGGAACATCTCCTACAAGTTCTTTGTATCTTTCTGCTACTTCTTTCATTCCTTCGCCGTCTAAATCAACGTCATTTTCGACACCATTCTCTTCTTTTACTTCTTCTATTATTTTTTCAAACTCTCTTTGTGGTATTTCTCGAACAACTTCTCCGAACATATTGATGAATCTTCGATAGCTGTCGTAGGCAAATCTTTTGTTTGTTTTTTTCATTAAGCCTTCCAAAGTTTCTTCGTTTAGCCCTAGGTTCAAGATTGTGTCCATCATGCCAGGCATAGAAACAGCTGCACCTGACCTGACAGAGACTAGCAAAGGATTTTCTGGATCTCCGAATTCTTGGTCCATTTTTTCTTCAAGTTTTTCCATTTTCTCTTTCATTTGATTCTCTATTTCTTCGGTGACTTTTCCTTCGTCCAAGTACTCCAGACACGCTTCGGTAGTTACTGTATAACCGGGGGGAACATTCAGTCCTAGATTTGTCATTTCAGCTAGGTTAGATCCTTTTCCACCCAGTAGGTCTTTCATATCGGTACTGCCTTCTTCAAAAGAGTATACATATTTGTTCATAGCTATCAACTCTTTTTTCCATTCTTTTCTCCCATTTTAAATTTTTCCTCATAATTAACATTTGTCAATATTCGTCTGGAAAAATAGTCTCCGATAAATATTAATTTTCTATCATGTGGATGTTGAATAATTTAGATTTGTTTTTCCGGATATCAGAATGAAGTGATTATGAGCTCTGTTAACTCTTTATCTCTGAATTGAGAACCAACATTCTTTTTAAAAACTATTGAGTAGGGTAAAATATGTCGTTTGATAAATCATTATTTTCCAATAGGGGCGGTTCAAGAGAGGAATCTCCGAAAGTTATTCTGACAGCAGATGAAACTATGATGAGCAAATATAGAGGAAACATTTTCATGGGTTTCAGTACTTGCATGCCAGAAGGAGTGCTTCCTGAATGGGTATATTTCAACGTATTTGCTCCGCCTGTCCCGACCGAGAATAATAGAGCCAAACAGGCAGATTTTGGCATAAGGTTGGTTGAAGCTTCTTTGCTAGAGAATGGTTTTGATGAGTCAGAGGTCGCAGTTGCCCCCCCAAAAGATTTGAAAAAGATTACAGGAAAGAACACGGAAATTATTGGTGTTAGCGGGCATGACATTTTAGGGATAAACCCCCCTACTTCCGAATTTACAGATTTAATTAGGAAAGGTAGACCTTACAATAGAGCTAAATTTTTAGAATTGTTGGAAATGGAACCTTTACAGGAGAATACAGTTGTGGTGGGTGGAAAGAGTGTATGGCAAGTAGCTGATACTGAAATAATGGATAGGTTAGGGATTGATTACGTTCATTTAGGTGAGGCGGAGAAAACTGCTCCGGATATGTTTCGTGACATTCTAGAGGGTGAAGATATTCCAAGGATTGTAGAAGGGGAAGTTACTCCCACAGAGGATATTCCCCGTTTGCGTGGAGCTGTTATCAGAGGACTTGTGGAAATTTCCCGGGGTTGTGGTAGAGGTTGTAAGTTTTGCTCGACCACTAAACAAAAACAACGGCATAAACCGATTGACCAGATAATTAAAGATGTGAGAACCAATCTTTCTGAAGGGTTGACTGATATTGGATTACACGGGGAGGATGTGCTCAGATACGGAACTAAACAGATACATCCGAATAATGAGAGGGTTCTAGAGTTATTTGAAAGGGTTTCTAGTATAGAGGAAGTTGAAGGCGTTGGACCTAGTCATATAGCTCTGGCGACCGCGTATCATAATCAAGATTTGGTGGAAGATGTATCTGAAATCGTTTATTCTAACACTGATATGGATAGACTTTCGGCTCAGACGGGAATAGAAACGGGTAGCCCGAGATTAATAGAAAAATACATGGCTGGGAAAGCTTTACCTTCAACTCCGGATAAGTGGCCTGAGATAGTAGAGCAGAGTATTGGGATTTTGGAGGATAATGGTTGGGTTATTGCGGGAACTCTAATGAATGGCCTCCCGGATGAAAATCCGGATGACGTGATGAAAACTTTGGAGCTCGTAGATGATTTGGACGATACTAACTCTCTGATAGTTCCACTAAACTTTGTTTCTATGGATAGTTCATCGCTTTCGAAAGAGAAGACTTTCACTGTAGATGATATGACTCCTGAACATTGGCAGCTTTTGGGGAAATGCTTAGAGCATGATGCTAGAGTTGCAAAAGAATTGAAGAACACGGTGGATATAGGAAATCCGATAGCTGGGAAAGCTTTGGATATAATAATAGGTGTTTTACTGGAATCATCTAAGAATTATGCTAAGGATCTTAAGAGGGGTGTTCCTCCGATTGATTATGAGAAAACATCGGATGAGTATTTAGTACCTGAGGTTTTAAAAGACAAAGAAAAGTTTTAAGATTTGAAGTAAATCTAATCTAAAAATAAAAATTTTTATGTCTTTCAGTTTTATGTTTTTCAGGCTTGGAGATTAATATGGAAAGAAGTACCCTAATTTCAATACCAACAGCTTTGATTTTTTTCCTTTTTCTGGGTGGATTGTTGTTAATTCTTCCTTTGATTCTTAGCGAGGCGTTTCAGTTGTTAGGGTTCGGAGTAGGGGCAACTATTCTTCTGTTCTTGTCGACACTTTTTGGAAGCACAATCAATATTCCAATAAAAACTGTAAAAAATAGGAATGTTCAGGAACGAAGGAATTTACGATCTATTTATAATTTTATGAATCCTCGAACCGAGCCAGATAATAAATCGAATAAGACAACTATAGCGATAAATTTAGGTGGAGCTTTGATACCTATCGGAGTCAGTATATTTCTTATTCTGGGTAATTTCTCGATATGGTGGCAGTATCTAGTTGGGGTCTTAATTATCACTTTTTTGAGTTATAAGATGGCAAAGCCTGTTCCTGGTGTGGGCATAACTCTCCCGCTGTTCATACCTCCGTTAATGGCTGCTTTGATAGCCGTAATAATGCCCGGAAATAATACCGCCATAGCTTACGTATCAGGAGTTTTAGGAGTTCTGCTAGGTGGGGATATACTTAATTTGAAAAGCTTAACGGAATATGGTTCTCAATCTTTGAGTATAGGTGGGGCTGGAACTTTTGACGGCATATTTCTAACGGGCATAATTGCAGTGCTATTAGCATCTATTTGAAGTGGACTCTTGGAGGGGTTATTAGTTCTTGGAAGTGAACTTCGTTTTGAAAAAATATTCTGATTTGATTAAATCAAAACAGTTATAAATTCTTGTTTAAATTGTAGTTATTGAAACAATGGCATATCAAGGAAAAATTCTTAGAATAAATCTGACGGATGGAGAAGTAGAGGAAGAGGATTTGAATCGAGATTATGCTAAAAAGTTTCTTGGCGGTTCTTCTCTAGGGGCTAGATATTTTATTGACGAGGCGGAACCGGATACTGATCCGTTATCTGCCGAAAATCCTATGATTATCATGACAGGTCCTTTGACGGCTACAGGGGCTCCTAATTCCAGTAGACACTTTGTCTGTTCTTATTCTCCTTTAACCGGAATTTGGGGTGAAGGTTCTAGTGGTGGAGCCTTTGGCATGAAATTGAAAATGGCAGGATATGATGGCATAATCATCGAAGGAAAATCTGAAGATATGGTTTACATTACGATAGAGGATGATGAGGTGGAGATAAAGGATGGTTCTGATTTGGAGGGACTTGATACTTATGATACTCGTGATGAGATCGAAGAAGAGATGGGGCCAGCAGCAAGTGTTAGCTCCATTGGTCAAGCTGGAGAAAATTTGGTGAATTATTCTTGCATAATGAATGATGAAGGCCGTGTTACGGGGAGAGTTGGTTTGGGAGCGGTGATGGGGTATAAGAATTTGAAAGCAATTGGTGTAATGGGAACTCAAGTCCCTGAATTAGAAGATGAAGGGGCATTTAAAGACGTGGTAAAGAGAGTGGCAGAGGAAACTAATCCTGATGGTTTAGATTCATTGTTCTCTTCAAGTATTGTCCAAAATACTTCTAAGAATCTTGTATCCCTCTTACCGGGGCTTCCTGATGGATTGATGGATAATGTACCTAATGATATGGTAGGAAACATAAGTGAGAAAGGAATGGAATATTTTGGTACTGCAAGTTGGGTAGGTGTAGGAGAGGCCCACGGTGATTTGCCTGTAAAATATTTCACAGAGTCGGAGTTTGATGGAGCTTCAGAAATAGACGGATTTGCTATGAGAGAGAAGATTCTGAAGGATAACTACAATTGTCCAGCTTGTGATATTGGTTGTGGAAGGGTAATTGAAGTAGATAGCGATAAGTATGAAGTAAAACATGACGATGGGCCCGAATATGAGACGATTGGAAGTTTAGGTTCTTTATTATTAAACGACGATCTCGAGGCCATAGCTTATCTTAACTCGAAATGTAATGAATATGGATTAGACACGGTTTCTGCAGGAGTATCAATAGGATTTGCAATACATCTCTATGAAAAAGGAGTTATCGATGAGGGTGATGTTGGTTTTTCCCTTGAATGGGGAGATGTAGATAAGGTCGAAAAATTAATCGATATGATAGCTAAAAAAGAAGGGTTTGGTGAGATATTATCTAAAGGCGTTAGAGTAATGGGGGAAGAATTTGACTCAGAAGATGAGGCTGCTCATGTAAAAGGTTTGGAACTACCAATGCATGATCCGAGGGCTTTTCATTCAATGGCGGTCACGTATGCTACTGGTCCTAGAGGTGCGTGTCACAATAGAGGTGATTCATTCATGGCTCATTTGAAAGGTGGTAAAGAAGAAATTGGTGTTGAGGCTGTAGGAAGATTTGAAAAGGAAGGAGCTGGTGAAATGGCGGCTAAGTGGCAGGATTACAGGGAGCTTTTTAACGCTATTGTGATGTGTGAGTTTGCAGAACCTGGGATGGATGCTATTAGAGATATGATTAATTATGGAACCGGTATGAGTTATTCTATTGAGAAGTTGATGGAAGTAGGAGAGAGATCTCGAAATTTAAAGAGATTGATAAATAAAGAAAGAGGAGTCACTGCGGATGATGATGAGCTCCAAGATATCAATTTAAGACCTATTGGTGGAGGAACTCAGGATAATGTTCCGGATCTGGACTACATGCTTTCTGAGTATTATGAGTATAGAGATTGGGATGAAGATACAGGAATGCCTACTGATAAAAAGTTAAAGGAATTAGGTTTAGATTCAATTTCTTTTTAAATTGATGAATTTAGCCAAGATAATCGAGTATTTAATTTTTTCTAGATATTTGGTATTCTATATTTGAAATTTTAAGATAAAGTTAGAGATGGATACTTCTTTTCTATAAACGAGTTATGATGAGGATTTTTCTTTCAGCCCCTCAAAAAGCAGTGATATTTACTTACTAATAGGTTGAATTAAAAAGTTATATCTGTTGATAAGTAAATGGGGGTTTGAATTGGAAAAAATCAAAGTTCTATTTTTAGATGATGAGGAGTCGTTACTTGAACAGGGAAAGGAATTTTTGGAGAAACAGGATGAGAGGCTAGAAGTCCACACTTTCAGTTCCGCTGTAAATGCATTGGAGAAAATATCGGATGAGGATTTTGATGTAATTGTATCGGATTATCAAATGCCAGAGAAGGATGGTCTTGATTTTTTAGAGGAATTGAGGGAAAACGGAGAAGATATGCCTTTCATTATCTTTACTGGTAGAAGTAGAGAGGAAGTGGCGATGGAAGCTTTGAATCTAGGTGCCGATAGGTACTTACAGAAAAAAAGAGATCCGACTTCTCAATACGGTGTTTTGGCTGATGCTATAATTGACGAATATAGGCATTTTAGTGATCGAAAATCTCTACAAAAATCAGAAGAGGAGAAAAGATTAGTTTTGGATAATACTTCTGAAATGATTGTTCATCAAAATTTGAGTCATGATATAGTTTGGGCTGATAAAAAAGCTGTAGAGTATAGTGATGTAGAGGAAGAAGATTTGAGGGGGGATAAGTGTTATGAAGTTTTTAGAGAAATAGAGAATCCTTGTGAGGATTGTCCTGTAGAGAAAACTTTAGAAACGGAAGAGCCCGAAGAATCTAAAATTGTTACTAGCGATAATGAGATTTGGCTGGTAAGTAGTAATCCCCTTTACAACGAAGAGGGATTAGAAGGCGTTGTTGAGGTGATTAAAGACGTTACAGAAAGGCGGAGAGCAGAAAGACTAGCGGATCAGGTTTTAGAATCTATGGAAGATGCTGTTATTATCCAGGGAAAGGAACGAACTGTCGAAACTGTAAATCCTGCTTTGGAGAAGATGTTGGGCTATGAAGAAGAGGAGGTTGTGGGGAAAAAGACGAGTGAACTTGCGAAAGCATGGATTCAAGATGAACACGATTTGAAGAGAGTTTTAGATTCGCTTGAAACTATGGTTGAGGATAGGTCTCTTTCTCCAATAGTAGTAGATTTGATTTCTAAAGATGGGGAGAAGGTTCCGATAAGTTTGAAGGCGTCTACGATTACTGATGAGGAAGGTGAAGTTGTAAAGAATATTCTCATAGGTAGAGACGTAAGTCAGTTAAAATGGGTGGAGAGGGAGTTAAAGAAGAGTGAGACTAAGTATGAAACGATTTTCGAATCTGCAAATGATGCTATTATAGTAATGAATGAAGAAAAATTTTTAGATTGTAACCAGAAAGCTTTGGACCTCTTTCAATGCGAAAGGAATGAATTTATTGGAGAAGAACCTTGGAAATTTTCCCCACCCAATCAGCCAGATGGAAAGAGTTCAAAAGTTAAAGCTAAAGAGATGGTAAACGCCGCATACGAGAAAGGACCTCAATTTTTTGATTGGGTCCACGAGAAAAAGGATGGCACGCGTTTCGAGGCTGAAGTAAGCCTCAATAGTTATGAGGTTGAAGGGGAAGAGAAGATTATCTCGATCGTCAGAGATATTTCGGGTAGAAAAAGCGCTCAAGAAAAGTTTAGAAGATTATTTGAAGCCGATCCAGATGCTGCTTTTTTAGTTAATGTGGATGGCGTCATTGAAGCAGTTAATGATGCTGCAGAGAGTATTTTAGGATTTGATAGGACTGAGTTGATTGGTTCGAATTTTATGAATTTAGATGCTCCTACTGAAGAGAGTTTGAAGAGATTGAAGATTAATCTTGAAAAGAGGATAAAAGGAGAAAAAATTGACCCCTACCTTATAGAATATGAAACGAAAGACGGGGATATGAGGCGGTCTGAAGTTTATAGTAAACCTATTAGAGAGGGAGGGGAGATTGTGGGTGTAGTCACGATAATCCGTGATGTGACAAATAGTTGGAGAGCCAGGAAAAAGTTATCTGAAAAAGAGTCTCAACTTCGGGCTGTCATGGAAGGTTCTGAAGATTCAATTTATATGGTTGATGAAAACTTTAGGTACGTTTTAGTCAATAAGGAATTGTTATCTAGAATAGGTGAAGGTAGAAAGAAAAAAGTCATTGGGAGTAAATTCGGAAAGTTCCATTCTGAAGAAGAAACTGAAGAATTTGAAAAAAGAGTAAAGCACGTTTTTGATACTGGGCAGTCTATCGAACAAGAACATAGGAAGAAAGGGACGGAGAAATGGTATCTTCGGACCTTTAGTCCGATTAAAGATTCTGCAACCGGAGAAGTTTTGAACGTTTCTGTTATTTCAAAAGATATCACAGATTATAAGAAGTTAGAAAATAGGCTAAGAAAAGCTAAGGATAGATATAAGGAGCTATTTGATGGGGCAAATGAACTTATTATCTCTACGAATCTTGATGGAACTATCGTGGACGTTAACAAAAAAATGAAGACATTGCTAGGGTTTGGAAGAGAGGAGTTAAAGGGTGAAAATATTTTGAAGTTGGCTCCTGAGGAGGATAGAGAGGAATATAAGGGACTTTTAGACGAAGTGAGTTCAGGAGAAGAGGTCGAAAAGACTTTGAGATGTATAGATCACAAAGGAAAGATTCATTGGCTTGAAGTTAGAGGGAGGCCGATAAAGAAATCTGGTGAGGTCGTTGAGTTGCAGTGTAATGCTATAGATATTACGGAACGAAAAGAAAGAAAAGAGAGAGAAGAGTTTTTACACTCCTTGTTGAGGCACGATTTAAAAAATAAATTACAGTTAATCAGCAATGCGCTAGTTTTGTTGGAAAAAGAGGTTGATTTGTCAGATCAAAGTCGGAAGTATTTTGATATGGGTAAAAATTCTTGTCAATCCGGACTTGATTTAATTAATAAGGTTAGAACTTTGAGGAGAATTGAGGAAGAGAGAATAGGTAAAATCAGTATTAGTAACGTCATAGAAGGTGCACTAAAAGAGAAGGAACCTAAACTTTCTTCGGAGGGGATAGTTGTCGAAAAGAATATAGAGGATTTAAAAGTCAAAGGTGGAGATCTTCTCACGGACTTATTTTCAAATTTGATAGAGAATGTGATTCAACATGCTGAGGCAGACAATATCCGTATTGATTCGTCTATGAAAGGTGAAAAGTGCGAAATTATTTTCGAGGACGATGGAAAAGGGTTGCCAGAAGGGGCTAAATCCGATATTTTTGAGAAAGGGTATGTAAAAGGGGAGAGTTCTGGATCGGGGATTGGAACTTTTCTGGTTAAAGAGATAGTAAAGAGCTATAGTGGCGACGTGGAAGTTGAAGATTCGGAGTTGGGTGGAGCGAGATTCGTTATAACTCTAAAAAGAGCTTGAACTTTTTTCATTATTTTTTCGCTTTCGTTTTTTATCTATGTTTTTAAGTTAATCTAGAATACTAAATAGAATCTATATTCTGCTATTCGGTTTACTTAGCAAGATAATAACTTTTTTGATAGGAAAGATTTCTAAAGAAAGAACGAGACTTTTAAATTAATGTATATAGAAATCCCTGTACAAATATTGGAATCTTCAGGAGCTTTCATTTTGTTTGGGATTTTGACAATTGCATTTCTCCACGGTTTAAGAAAAAAGATAAGTCATATGGGGATTTCTTTTTTATTTGCATTGATACTGAGTTTTGTTTCTGTTCTAGGTCTTTATAAATTCAGTTTAGCACTTTGGTATTCTCACTTTCTCGGAGCATTGAATATTTTACTTAGGGAAACAAGTCGCATCTATTTACTAATTCCTATCGTGGTTGGGTTAATTTTAGTGTTTTTAGGTGACCATTTTTCAGAAAAGATGTCTAAACAGCAATATAGGTCTTTTTACCACGCTGTTTATGGTCTAATAGTCGTTGGAATAGCTATTATCTCCCCAAATATCGCTTTTCTTTTCCTCTCAATATCTCTGATGTTGCTTTTTATGGCGGAATATCTGCGTTTATCTGATGATGAAAGTAGTGTTACTCTGTATGTAAAGAAAATTTTGAATAAACCGCTCAGGAGTTATGAAAAAAGAGGGTATGTAGCTAGTTTTTCGTATACTGGGGCGATGTTGCTTATAATTCTCTTTTTACCGAAAGGATTAGCTTTGGGTTCAGGCTTAATACTTTCTTTAGGAGACCCATCAGCGGCACTTATAGGTAGAAGATTTGGAAATCATAAATTTAGACATAATCCTGACAAATCCTTAGAAGGCTCGCTTGCTATGTTGGTGGTAAGTTTTATTTCACTTTCCGTTCTGTCTTTATACTTTCAGTCTATCTCCTTTTCGATGGCGTTTTTTGCCTCAATAAGTGCGGTTATTTTGGAGTCTTTTGATTTGAAAGTAAGTGATAATTTTCTTATTCCAATATTTGCCGGTATAGTTATGCATTCTTTAGTTGTCTAACTATCTATGAATAGGTGAATACCTTGAAGGGTCAGTTAGATAATTATCTTTTGAGACAAGTTAACCATGTGAAAAGGGTTGAACTGTATTGAATAGTCGGAAGTTGGAGCGTTCTAGTAGGTTTATTTTATTTTTGATATATATCGAATCTCCTCTATTTAGGAAAAATTACTAAAGTGTAGAAAATACGTTTAGGGTTGATGTACGCTATTGAAATCCCAATACCTATATTGGAACTTGGAGCAGCGATGGTTCTTTACGGAATATTCGCAGTACTTTTTGTCCATATCCTAAGTGGGAAGGTTGACTTTATTAGAAAACATAATGGAAAGGCATTTTTAGCTTCCCTGGCTGTTTTTGCCACGATTATTCTCCAGATGGAGAAGGGTTTGACCATTTTACTAGAGGAGATAAATCTCTTGATTCTCGCTGCACCTATTGGTGTTGGACTGGTTTTGATATTCCTCGGTGATTATTTTTCTGAAAAAATGTCCAAGCAACAATATAGATCTTTTTATCATGCGGTTTATGGTTTGATAGTTGCTGGTGTGCTTGTTGGTAGTTCTGAGATTGCGTTTCTTTTCCTATCTCTTTCTTTGATGTTGCTTATGATGGCGGAATATGTGAGAAAATCGGATGGGGAAGGCAATGTTACTTTATATGTTAAAAAAGTCTTGAACAAACCTGTAAAAGAGTACGAAAAAAGGGGTTACGTCGCTAGTTTTTCATATACGGCGGGTATGCTTCTTGTGATACTTTTCTTACCTATCAAGTTGGCAATAGGTTCCGCTCTAATACTCTCTTTAGGAGATCCGGCTGCGGCTGTGATGGGGAAGAAGTTTGGAAAACACAAGTTTAGGCATAATCCTGATAAGTCTTTGGAAGGTTCTCTTTCCATGTTCACCGTTAGTTTTGTTTCTCTTTATTTTCTCTCTATCCCTCTTCCAATGGCATTTTTCGGTTCAATTAGTGCTGTGATTTTAGAGTCTTTTGACCTGAAGGTTAGTGATAATCTTCTAATTCCTCTTTTTGCAGGGATAGTTATGCATTCCTTAGCAATATGAAGAAAGTAATTAATTAACTTCTCTATAAGGATTGACTAATTTTATATATTTTCAGATTGTCAATTTACCCGGTGATGTTCAAATTGAAGATACTATTGGATGAGATGTATACAGGCCTAAGAGACTATTTTGAGTTTTTAGGCTGGGAAGTTTCTAGTGTTAAGGATGAACAGATTGAGGGGTCGTCGGATAAGGAAGTGGTTGAGTATGCGATGGACAATGACTTTCTTTTGGTTACAGAAGATCAAAAACCGGCAGATTTGGCGGATTTAAAGGATGTTCCGTATGTTCTAATCTCTAAAAAAGATATAGCTAGCCTGATAGATTCAAAAATTAGAAGGAAGTATGAAGAATAGATAAGTTTTGTAATGTTTTTTGAGTGGCAGGATATTACTTTTTTCTATACGGACCTTTCCGAGTATCTTATACAAGGGATTCTAGAGTTGAGAAATCCTTTTTAGGTATTTTAGTTTCTTTTCCTTCTTTGATCTTTGTTAAGGATTCTATAGCGCCAGTTTTGTGGAGTGGCTCGTTGTTATTTCCACAGTTATAAGAAAATGTGCAATTTGGGCATCCGGCTTTGTTCTTACAATCACAATCATTTAAAATTGAATAGGCTCTTTCAATTCCTTGTTTGAATCTTTTGTAAAGGAGCCGGGTGATTCCAGAACCGCCTTTTACCCCGTCATATGCAAAAATTATTCCGGAGTTTCCCATTGCAATTCCCGCCATTTCATCGCTTCCTCCCCCTGTGATCATATCGCTGGATTCAATTAGGGAATGTTCTACTGCGTGGAATGAACCTGTAAGTTTTTCTTCCTGAGCCATTTCTGTTCCATTATTTAAGTTTGGAGCTGGTGCTTTGAAAACTAGTCCTTGGGTATTGAATGAGTATTCAATAGGGTTTTCTAATTGTTTTTCCTCAGAAACTTCATTTTTGAATATATCTATTGAATAATAACCGTCTACTATTTCGGATATTTTGAGATTGCAATACTTCACTGTTAAGTTGTGAACTTGCTTTTCATCTTTAACTTCGATAATTTCTGGACTGGATTTTACACTAGGCTCTGTACGTTTTTTGTAGTCTTGATTTATTTTTTCTAATTCGGCTTTTCCTGAATCATTCCCTAGCATAAAAGAAGTGCTACGATATTTCTTTCCACCGTGAAGATATATTGCTCCTGGATGGAGTTCTCTTAATGCTATTGGCATTTGTCTTGTTCCGATTTTTTTATCGTCGTGATATATCCTTATGGTTTCCCCAATACCTCTAATTGAGAAGTTCTGAATTTTTTTCCTTCCTTTTTTGGTAGCTAAGAGAGAGTTGTTTTTCTTTTTCAGTAAGTTTTCCCTTTCTAATTCATCTAATATTTCCTTGAAATCGGGAAATTCTCTATAAGTAATCGGTTTATCCATTGCTGCACTGATTAATTGATGAGTGGCTACTACAGGATTTTTAGGTTCACAGTAGGCAGGGTCAATATCCCTGAAATAATCCTTAGGATGGTTACTATAGTAGGCACTAATAGGGTCGTTGTTCCGGAGACCTAATACCGCTAAACCTTCTTGACCTCTTCTTGCTACTCTACCAATCCTCTGTTTGAATTGCGTTATCCCTACAATCATTGATATGATTGCATCTAAGTTTCCAATATCAATTCCTAATTCTAAAGTGGGAGTTGAAACTACGGATTTTAGTTTTCCTTCCCTCAATTTCTCCACGACATTTTTTCTATGTTTTTTGTTTAATCCTGAACGGTGAACTTCGATATCCATCCCGTTTTTATCTCCCGCTATCATTTTCATTGATTCAACTCCTTTGTGTGAGTTACCGAACAGTATTGATTTTTTTCCAGCTCGAACGATTTTATTTAGAATATCAACTAGCATTGTATTTGCTGAACGTTCTTTTGGATAGGCCATGAAAAAGTGGATAGGACCATGTCTTCCCTCGGAGCAGGTTATTTTTTCTACTGGTGTGCCGAAAAGTTTCTCTCCAAAACCTTTTGGATTTCTTATTGTTGCACTCGCTCCAATTATTTGTAGATTCTTTTCGGAAACTCTTCTTAACCTTTCAATAATAAATCTAACATTGGATCCAAATAATCCGGTATATTGATGAGTTTCGTCGACTACGATATATTCAGAAGTTTTCACCAGGTTTGAAAATTCTGTATTTCTACTGAGATGGTAGTGTATCATATCAAAATTTGTAATTAATATTTCGGGAGGATCATCTACTATCCTTTCCCTTTCTGATTTTCCGGTATCCCCATCGTATACATCTATTTTAATTTCGGTTCCATTCGCTAGAGTTTTTAATTTTTTCAGTTGGTCTCTACTTAGCGTTTTAGTTGGATAAATTAGAATAGCTTTAATTGTCGAGTCTTGGTTAGGGGTTTCCAAGATATCTTGAAAGATGGGTAGAATGAAAGACTCTGTTTTTCCTGTTGCCGTGGGTGCAGAAATTATTAGGTCTTGCCCGGATCTGATTTTTTCTATGGTTTTTTCCTGAAATTTAAAAAGCGAATTTATTCCTTCGCTCTTTAGATTAGATTTTAGTTGAGAATTTAGATCTAGATTCTCAAGCTCTACTCCTTTCTCAGGGGAAGTTGCTTCCATTTTTTTATATTTAGCTATCTTGTCTTTTCCCCTAATTATTGACTTTGCAGTTGGGGGTAGATCATCAAAATTAATGTCTTCTTCAATTCCGGAATTAAGAGCCTTTAGTTTTTTGCCGAGCCCATGTTTCCTTATCCAGGTCATTCCATCGTTTGCTAGAACACCTTTTTTGAATAGTTCCTTCAATCTTTTGTGGGATTCTTCTAGCGTTAGAGTTTCATTATCGGGAGTAAAACAAATTTCACACTTGGAGCAGGACAAAAGCCATCTTTCTTGTTCGATTTTTTTGGACTTAATTTCTCCATTGCATTTTGGACATTCCATATGAGTTACTTCTCTTTTCAAATATTTATCATTTTATTTTAACCAACTTTGGAAAGTTTGAATTTTTATCTAAAAGGGGCTTCGCTATTTTTCTATTGCTCTCCTATTATTTGAGGGCTAATCTGGACAACGTATTGGCCGTTCTCTGAGGACAGGAATAAATTATTTAGTAATGTATGAAGAATAAGAAAATATGGACAAAAAGAAAGCTATTTCAGCAGCTATCATTTTGTTTGTGATATTAATTATTTCAGCACTGTGGCTTTTGAACATAGTCTCGCCAGAAATAACTGTCCCGTTTACGGTTATGATACTATCACTCATAGGAGCAGGGGCGGTTGGTAGAGCAATAATGGGAGCTTATAAAGATGGTTCTAAGATAACTGCTGTGGTATTCGGAATTTCAACAGTTCTTTTGGTTCTATTTGCCGGAATATTGGCATATTCTATTTTTTTCTGACAGTAAGATGATTTAATCTGTCCATCCTCTTGATCTTTGGACGGCCTTTTCCCACTCTTTGATTTTTATTTTTCTTTCATCTTCATCAATTGTAGGCTTGAATTTTTTATCCAGCTTCCAGTTTTCTTTTAATGTTTCCAAATCTTCCCAAAACCCTGTAGCTAACCCCGCTGCGTATGCTGCACCTAGCGCTGTAGTTTCACTTACTTTCGGTCTCATAATTTTATTTCCCGAGATATCCGCTTGAAATTGTAGTAAAAAATCGTTTTCGGCGATACCCCCATCGACCTTTAGATTTTTGAGACTAACTCCGGTGTTCTTTTTCATAGCGTCTAACATGTCATTAGTTTGGAAACCGATTGATTCCAATGTGGCCCTAACGATGTGGTTCTTGTTTGAAGATCCTGTAAGTCCAACTATAATTCCTCTTGCACTCATATCCCATTTTGGTGCAAAAAGGCCGCTGAAAGCAGGAACAAAATATACTCCGTTATTATCGTCAACAGAATTAGCTAGTTCTTCCGTTTCATCTGGAGAATCAATTATCTCAAGGTTGTTTATCAGCCATTCTATTGCTGCCCCGGCCACTGGTACTGAACCTTCTAAAGCATATTTGCAGTTGCCCTCGCTCAGACCATATGCAGGAGTTGTTATTAGTTCTTCAGAGAAGTTAGGAATTTCTTCACCTGTATTTAGCAGTGTGAAACACCCGGTGCCGTAGGTATTTTTAGCATCTCCCTTCTCAAAACATGTTTGTCCAAATAAAGCGGCTTGTTGGTCTCCGAGATTCCCGCACACAGGTACTTGAATTTTAGATGGAGCGTTGATGCTTTTTCCATAGGTTGTTTTGTCTGAGGAAGGTCGGATTTCTGGAAGGATTTGAGATGGTATATCAAATATTTCGAGCAATTCTTTATCCCACTCTAAGGATTTTATATTCATTAGCATCGTTCGTGAGGCATTTGTATAATCAGTAACATGATTTCCACCTTCTTTCCCTCCAGTAAGATTCCAGATAATCCACGAGTCAATATTTCCGAAAATAAGTCTATTATTTTTAATTCTTTTTTTACTGTCAGAAATATTTTTCAATAGCCATTTCAGTTTAGTTCCGGAGAAATATGTGTGGGCTCTCAGTCCAGTTTTATTTTTTATTACTGAGTCCAGCTCTCTCTCTTTTAAATTTTCACACATTTCCTTCGTTCTGGTGTCTTGCCAGACTATTGCATTGTATAATGGTTTTCCAGTCTTTGGATCCCAAACGACGGTGGTTTCTCTTTGATTTGTAACGCCGATAGAGTCTATCTTTTTTACATCTATTTCTTTGGCGGATTTTTTCAATACCTTTTGAGTGTTTTTCCATATTTCCAGAGGGTCATGCTCCACCCATCCCGGTTTAGGATAAATTTGTTCATGTTTTTCATAGGATTTGGAAACTATTTCCCCTTTCTTGTTGAAAAGGATGAATCTCGTACCGGTCGTTCCTTGGTCGATAGCTCCAACATATTTATTTTCTTTCATGAGATCAACCTAAAGAACTAATAATTTAGTTATGCATGTTGACAAATAATTTTAATGGAATAATTTTGGAATTATGGACTTTATCCATATATTTCTATTTCTAAGCCTATAACAATAATTTTGGAGCTATATGGGTTATTAAAATTCAATTTCAGGGTATATCGACTAATAATTTAGGTCTTGTCTAAAATGATGTATATTTAAATTCAATAAGGTCAAAAATGCTACAAGTTGGTGTTTGAATGGAAAAAATAGGAATTGTAGGTGCAGGGATTACTGGAAGTGCTATAGCGAGAATTTTGAGCAAATATGAAAATTTTGAGATTCATCTCATAGAAAAAGAGCCCGATGTGGGATGGGGAGCTTCAAAAGCAAACACTGGAATTATTCACCCTGGGCATGAAGATGACCCAGAAAAATACCCTCTGAGGTCTGAATTGTGTGTACGTGGTAATAAGATATGGCATGATTGGGTCAAAGAGCTCGATATCCCTGTGAGGTGGCCTGGAGAACTGATGGTGGCTACAAAGGAAGAGGATTTCGAAGTTTTGAGAGAATATTTAGAGATTGGGAAAGAAAATGGAGTACCTGGCCTAAGAATCATAGATGGTGAAAGAACAAAATCTCTTGAACCTAATGTTACTTCTGATGTCGAAGGAGCTCTTTGGGCTCCAACAGCTGGTTTAATTGAACCATGGGAGGCTGTTATCGGGTTGGTTGAAAATGCTGTAGATAATGGCGTTATTACGCATATGGGAACCGAGGTTAAGGATGTTAAGATTGACAATGGCGCGGTTGAAGGGGTTGAAACTTCAAAGGGTTTTATAGACTTAGATATTTTGATAAATGCAGCCGGATTGTTTGCTGATGAGATTTCAAAGATGGCAGGCATAGATGACTTTGAAATTTATCCTCGAAAAGGGGAATATTATCTTTTTGATGAGGATGCAAAACCAAAGGTGGATAAAATCGTTCACCCTACCCCTACAGGTAAGACAAAAGGAGTCTTTGCAAACAAGACAGTTGAAGGAAATCTAATGCTTGGACCAACTGCAGAAAACTTAGATAAGGATAAGAAGGATGATAAATCCACTAGTGAGTCAGGTTTAGATTATGTTTGGGAATGGTCTGAAAAACTCCTTGAAAAACTTCCGCAAAAGAAGGGTGTAGCCAAAACTTTTAGCGGTTTAAGACCTGAACCGCCGGAGGGTAAATGGAAAATTGAGACTTATGATTCTCCTAAAGGTTTTGTAAATGTTGCTGGTATTAGATCGCCAGGTCTCGCTTCAGCCCCTGCCATAGCAAATTATGTGAG
>JGI1684J13235_1000194_pt1 | contig 23459 bp, 28 predicted proteins | sample PonA232FremontCA_2_FD_13235 | JGI IMG/M metagenome (IMG submission 13235) | reverse complement strand
CCTATTATCTCTACAGTCACGGATGTCAAGGTTAATGTTGGTTCACCTGAAGATGCGCATAGCGTTGCTAGACCAGCAATGGTCGAGGGGGTGGGATTGCTCGAAGCGGAAGGTATGATTATGGATATAGGAAAACATCCTGTTCGCCTTGTCGATGAGGGCGGTGAAGATCAGATTAAGGAGGGGGTTAAGGAGAATATGATGGCGGTTTTGGAAGAATTTTCCTCTAAGCCAGTATGGTACAGGACTTTAGATTTAGGTTCGGAAGATTTTTCGAATATTTCAGGTGGAGATAGTCCTGTTGGAGGTTCAAATCCGAAGATGGGGGCGCGTGGCTCTAGGAAGTTTACGAAGTCTGATAACGTCAAGGAGCAGGAGATTTTGAAGACGGAGTTGAGAGCTATAAGGGAATTGGTAAAAGAGGGATTTGAAAATATAGGGGTTATGATTTCTATGGTTCAGGACCCTTATGAGCTTCAAAGGTTTAAGAGATTGGCTAGAGAGGTAGGGTTGAGGCCTCACGAGGATTTTGAGGTGGGGATTATGGTTGACCTTCCGGCGGCGGCTTTGGTTATTGAGGAATTTATTGAGGAAGGATTGGATTTTGTGGTTTTTGATGTGAGTGCTCTTACTCAATTTACTTTGGGAGTGGACAAGGGGAATGAGGAAGTTGGTGATATTTATGATGAAGAACATCCTGCAGTTGGTAAGTTATTGAGCGAAGCAATTGTGAAATGTAGAAAGAATGATGTCGAATCAAGTATTTGTGCAAGTTCGGAAATAAGTTCTAACTTAGTCAGTAAATTTGTAAAATATGGTGTAAAGAGTATTTCTGTCGATACTGGTTCTTTAGAGAGAGTCAGGAGAGTAATCGGAAAAACAGAGAAGGAGATTATTCTTGAGAAAGTCAGGGAAGAATTGAATAGATGATTTGTTCTTTAAACATTTTCAGATGTAGTTTTTGTGAGATATATGTATGAGTTAAATCCAACGTCTGTTGAGAAATTTTTGACGGAGAATGAAGTGGAAAAAGTAGCTATCCAAGCTCCTGAAGGGATTAGGCCCAAAGTGGAGGAGTTGAAAGAGTTACTTTTGAGTGAAGGGGTTGAACCTGTTTTTTTAGCGGAAAGTTGTTACGGGGCCTGTGATGTCGCTGATAGGGAGGCGAAAGACTTGGGGTGCGATGCGTTGATTCATTATGGTCATTCTGATATGGGTTTGGAGACCGAAGTTCCGACCCTTTATGTGGAGGCGAAGATGGATATAGTTCCTTTTGATGTTCTTGAAGAAGCTCTTCCTGAGTTGAAAGGGAAGGTTTGGGGTCTGGTTTCTACTGTTCAACATGTTCATCAGCTGTCGGAAGTCCAGCAGTTTTTGGAGGATGAGGGGATTGAGTCTAAGATAGGGGAGGCTGGGCCTCGATCTGAATATCCTGGTCAGATTTTGGGTTGTGATTGGGGAAGTGCGAAATCTATTGCTGATGAGGTGGATGGATTTATCTACGTTGGAACGGGAGAGTTTCATCCTATCGGTGTGGCTCTTTCTACAGGAGCTCCTGTGATGATGATTAATCCGGTGGTGGGAGATTTTGAGGAGATTGATTTGGATATGGATGATTTTTTTCAGAGGAGGTGGGCTCTAATTTCCAGTGTTCAGGATGTTGAGTCTATCGGTTTGTTGGTAAGCACTAAGAAGGGTCAGAACAGGAAGGATTTGGCGGAAAATCTGAAGGTTGAGCTGGAAGATGAGGGTTTTGATGTTTATATTCTCGTTTTTGATGATATAATTCCGAATTCTTTGGAGGATTTTCAATTAGATGCTTTTGTTAATACTGCTTGCCCTAGGATTTCTTTTTCAGATCAAGATTCTTTTATGAGACCGGTTCTTTCCCCTTTTGAAGCTCGGGTTGTGTGTGGTTTGGAAGATTGGGGAGATTATCAACTTGATGAGATGTCTGTCTAGTGGAGCGGTGTTAGGATTAAGAAAAAGGAGTTAGAAATTAAGTTGCAGAAATTGTCTTCACATCCCGAACCGAAACCGGATTTAGAGCAGTACATGACTCCGGGAGATGTCGCTTCTAGCCTTTTGCGTTTGGCTTATAATCATTCCTCTATTAGAGACAGGAAAGTGTACGATTTGGGTTGTGGTACCGGCAGGCTGGCGATCGGCGCTGCGTTACTAGGTGCTGAGAATGTGCTGGGTGTGGAGGTTGATGAGACAGCTTTGGATGTGGCTCGGGAAAATGCTGAGAAGGTGAATGTAGATATAGATTGGGTTTGTGCTGATGTAGAGGAAGTGGAGTTGGATTCTGCCGATACCGTTATTCAGAATCCTCCTTTCGGAGTTCAAAATAGGGGGGCCGATATGGTTTTCTTGAAAAAGGCGATTAATCTGGCTAGAGAGGTTTATTCTATCCATAAAGCGGTGCCAAAGAACAGGGATTTTATATCTAAACAAGTACAAGAACAAGGTGGAAAAGTAACCCATAGGATAGAAAAAGAATTTCATATCCCGTCTCAGTTTAGTTTCCACAAACGGGATGTGTATAGATTTAAAGTTGATCTTTATAGAATAGTTAGGAGGTAGATAAAAAATGACAGAAGAAATCAAGTCAGGAGATTTTGTAGTTCCAGGTGAGTTTCTAGCTACTGTTGCGGAGTTCATCCCTAATGAGGGTGTTTACGAGAAGGGAGATAATGTTTACTCTTCTCGGACAGGTGTCGTCCTTAAGGATGCAGATTCTAAGAAGATTTCTGTTCATCCTAAGACGGGTGTTCCACCGACTCTCAACGAAGGCGATATAATTATCGGGACTATTGATCGGATAAGAGGCCAGATAGCAAATGTGGATATTGCTGCTATCAGAGGAGATGAAGGAAGGGAACCTACGGTTCCTGATGATTCGATAATTCACATCTCTAATATTTCTGACGATTATGTAGAGGAAATTGAAGATGAATTGAAGCCTGCTGATATCGTCAGAGCTAAAGTTATAGGTTTAGAGAAGAACTCCGCTCGACTTTCGATAAAAGGCGAAAGTTTAGGAGTACTAGTGGCTTTTTGTTCGGAATGCAGACATGAAATGGAAAAAAGTGATTCGAAGTTGAAATGTCCTAATTGCGGCAGCGTCGAAAGCCGTAAGATAGCTAATGATTACCGTCAAGGTATTTTGTAAAATGTCTGACAGTAAACGTGTCTTGAAATTTCCGATAGAGGATAGTGAGCAATTGATAGAGGTAGTTGAAGGATTGCCCGAGATTAATATCGATATGGATGTTGATTCAACACCTTCTTCAATTGAAATTGTCTTATATGGGTCTGAAGACAAGATTAAAACAGCCGTGAATAAAGTGAATAAGCTCATGGAAAAAAGCAAGACCTCTTAAAAAGCACAATACTAATAAATAAAAAAAGCACTTTTCCAGTGGTGTCGAAAATGGAAGTTGAAATGTTAGAAAATGAAGAAGCCAAAATGAAGTTTAGGATTGTTGGAGAAGGTCACACTTTTTCGAATGCCTTGAGAAAAAGATTGCATCAAGACGATAATATAGAAACTGCAGCGTATAAAATAGACCATCCTTTGCTTTCGGAACCGGAGTTTTACGTTGAAACTGAAGGAGAAGAATCGGTTAAGGAAGCTTTGGTTAAGGCTGCTGAAGATTTGAAGGAAGATTATGAGGAAATAGAGAAAGAGTTAGACCAGGCGTTAGAGCAGTAATGATTGATAGGTTTTTGGATTATTCTGACTTTGAAGATGCACTTTTGGAGGGGAATTTGGCTAAGCTCGGCGATCCTCTCGCTAATTTTATTTATTCCCTAGGAAAGTCTATGGCATGTGAACAGCCTATGGGGGATAAAGTCTCCAATGAAGTTCTTTCAAACGCTTTATCGGCTGCGGAATTGAGATACTTAGCTCCCTCAAGAGTAGATAGGCATAGACTCGGTGATTTTGTAGAAGCTATTATTGCGTTTGCTTGGTTAAAAGGCGAGATAGAGATTGATGAGGCGGCCAATATTTTGGCTGATTATTTTGAGGATGTAGATTTTGATAGTAGAAAAGAGGTAAGTAAAGCAGCTGAGGAAGGCTTTGAGAAATTATTATCCGTTATTTCCGGGAGGATCCCTTTTGAGTAATGGATTTGGTGAGATAAAGTCCGAAATTAGAGTTCTAGGTTTTGATGATGGTTCTTTTGAACCTTCGGATGAGAAGACTTCTCTTGTTGGAGCGGTTATGAGAGGTGGAAAGGAGGTGGAGGGATTTCTGGTTGATGAGGTTGAAGTAGATGGGAATAGTGTTACTTCCACGATTGTGAAAATGATTGAAAACAGTAAACATAAGGATCAGTTGAGGGTCGTTTTGACGAGTGGGATTACTTTTGGGGGTTTTAATGTCTTCGATTTGGAAGAATTTTTTGAAAAAACCAAGATTCCAATTATAGTGGTTTCCCGTGATGAGCCAGATATGGGGGCTGTTAAGGACGCTTTGAAAAATTTGTCTGATTGGGAGAAGAAGTGGGAAAAATTGAGGAAAGCAGATGGGGTTGTTCCGATTGAGGGTGCTGGTCCAGAAGGAAGTAAGTCGACTGTTTATGTGCAGCATAGAGGGATTAGTTTGGATAAAGTCGAAGAACTTGTTAAATTAACCTCTACATACAGTTCTATTCCGGAGCCTTTGAGAATATCTCATATGGTTGGGACCGCAATTTCTAGAGGGGAAAGCACTGGGAGTAGTTAAGTTTTTCAGTTCTTATTTAGAGAATTAAACTAAATCATCTATAAGGTGAAATAATGAATAAATCTAGTCGAGATAAAAGTGGTAAAGGCTCTGATAAAAAGCCCATCTGGTTGGAAATTGTTTCAATATTCATTTTGGTAGGCTTTGCATATTTTTTGATTGAGGGGAGTTTGGTACTGGGATTTAGAACCACTACACCTGTAACTGTGGTATCTTCTAACAGCATGAATACGCCTCATACGCAGGATTGGCAGCATGATTATGAGGGGAGGGGGTATACTCCGGAAAATTTTCCATTTCAGGATGGGTTGCAGGTCGGTGATTTAGTCTTTGTTCGAGGCGTCAGTTCTCTAGATGAAGTTGAAGTGGGAGATGTAGTTGTGTTTTGGCAAGGTGATGTGGGTGGTAGTAAGAGAATAATTCATAGGGTCTATGGAAAAGGTGTGGAGCAGGGGAGGGATTATATCACTACTAAAGGTGATGCCAATAACGGTTCAGGTGATTATGAGATTAGAATCGGTGAACAAAGAGTAGTGGGTAAGGCTGTTGTTTCTCTTCCCTATCTCGGATATCCTGCTTTAGGGGTGAGATAGTGAGTGATTATAAGAAGCCTGCGCTTACTGTTGACATAATAATTGATTTGGACGGTGGAATTGTCCTTATTGAGAGAAAAAATGAGCCTTTTGGTGGCCATTGGGCCCTCCCTGGTGGGTTTGTCGAGTATGGTGAGAAGGTGGAGGATGCTGCTGTTCGAGAGGCGAGGGAGGAGACGGGTTTACAAGTTGAATTATCTGAGTTGGTAGGTGTTTATTCGGAGCCCGGTAGAGATCCCAGGGGACATACGGTTTCGGTTTGTTTTTCTGCGAAGAAAATTGGAGGCGAACTTTCTGCGGATACGGATGCTTCGGACGTAAAAGTTTTCAATGAGGTTCCATGGAATAATCTTGCATTTGACCATGATAAAATATTGAAAGATTATGATTTGTAGGTGATTAATAATATGGAATTTTGTCCTGAATGTGGAAATTTGATGAACCCTGATGAACGGGATGGCAAAGTTTATCTAGTCTGTGCGAGCTGTGGCTATGAAGAATTGCAGGACGAGGATGAGGAAAACGATTCTTACAAAATGGTTGAGGAGAAAGAGAAGAAAGAGGAAACGGCTGTTGTTGAAAAAGATATGGAAAACAAGCCGAAGACCAATAAGAAATGTCCGGAGTGTGGACATGATAAAGCTTATTGGTGGATGCAGCAAACAAGAAGTGCAGACGAGCCTTCGACGAGATTTTATCGTTGTGTAGAGTGTGGACATACTTGGAGAGAATATTAAGGTGTGATTAATGAGTAGTTTTGGTTCTCAATATAGGCCTCCAGCTAAGCCTAGGCGTATTTCTGAGATTAGCAAGGAAGATGAACAGGTCCGTGTTGTCGGTTTTGTTGTTGATGATGGGGAGTCTAGCATTCTTTTGGATGATGGCTCGGGCAGATTGAACGTGGTTTTTGATGATCCAAGCTTGATGGACGATGTCGAGGTTGGTAATAAGATCAGAGTTTTTGGCACTCCTTTGAGTATCGACGATGGTTTTGAGCTTCATGCTGAGATAGTTCAGGGTTTTGATGATTTGGACATGGATTTGTATAAGGAAGTTAGGGAAAAGGTCGGAAAACTTGAAAAGGAACTTTACCAATAGTTGGATGAAGGATTGTTATGAGATTAGAGATGAGTGATTCAAAAGTTTGGAAGAATTGTGTAGGTGCTATTTCTAATCTTATTGAGCGGGCTGAATTTGAGATTGGGGAGGATGGAATCGAATTGAAAGCGATGGACCCTTCTCATGTGGCGTTGACGGATTTTTGGCTTTCCGCTGATGCTTTCGAAGAGTATGAGGTGGATGGTACTGTGAAGTTGGGAGTGGATTTGGATGAGATGGATAATATCATGTCTAGGGCTAACAATTCTGATAAATCTATTTTAGAATTTGGAGAGGAGGATAATCGTTTAAAATTGGAGTTTGTAGGGGCTTCGAATAGGAAGTTTACTCTTCCCTTGCTGGATGTTGAGGATGAAGAGTTGCCAGATCCTGAGCTAGATTTTTCTGCGAATGCTAAGCTAACTGCTGGTGTGATAAAGGAGGGTCTTAAGGATGCGGGATTGGTCGGTGATAATGTTAGGTTTAATCTTTCTGATGATGCGTTTGTTATGAGCAGTGAAAGCGATACTAGTAGTGCGGAGATGAAGTTGTCAGATGGTGATAAAGGTTTGGAAGAGTTGGAAGCGGATGAGGAATCGAGTGCTATGTATAACATTGATTATTTGGAAAACATGGTCAAGTCCGCCAGTTCGAATGATATTGTGAATGTGAGTCATGGGGAGGATCTTCCGATAGAGTTTGTTTTTGATATAGCAGAGGGCGATGGTAGGTTAAGGTTTCTGTTGGCACCCCGTGTTGAAGCTGAATAGGGGTGGTTTCATCGACCGAGATTTATTCGGCTGTAATTAACCCTTTTTTAGATGAAGCTAAGTCTTTGCTTCAAGATTCTCCACCTTTTGAAGAATTGCCTGAAAATATAGTCGATAAGGCTGCTTCTAGGGTTACTTGGGAATCTGGTTCCGATATGAAGGTGTATTTCGATGATGATGCGGTTAGAGAGGATGTTTTATCTTTTTATTTGATGTGTCAGGCTGTGGCTTCTGTTTCTTATCCTTATTCTAGTGAAGCGGGGGTAGTGGTGGATAGTGTTCGAGACACGATTAGGTATCGTCTGTATGATCTTTTCAATAGGGGCCGTGAGGATTTATGTCTGGAGACGATTAGTCAGGATTTTAGGTTTAGAGAATTAGAGGGGGAAAGAGGTTCTGGTGATGTCGAGTTGGGGGATATTTCTATTCCAAGGCATGATATTTTCAAGCTGAGGGATATGGAATTGGAAAGGGATGGTTTTGATCCTGATAAGCAGAACGTGTCCAATGAAACTCTTCCTCAGTACGTTCCAAAGTACGCTATCAGATGGACTGATCTTACTTCTTTGATAGAACATAGGAAGATGGATCTTACTTCTCAATATATTGTTGATGGTTGGGCTCTTTTGGCCCCGAAAAGATTATGGGAGTTTTTTGCTGATTTCATTGCGAGTGAGGCAGAAGACTATATTTCAGATCTTTATGAGCGTTTTTCCGATGAGGGGTCGCCTTCCGATGTTTTGAAGGGGGTTGGGACCAGGATATCTGAAAATATTCCCGAGCAGAAGAGTTATGACAGGGTTTCTTCTTCCGGCAGTGAAGATTTGAATCAGGATGCTTTTCCTCCGTGTATTAAGAGTGTTATGTCCGGTGTTCAGGAGGGTAATAGGAATTATGGAATTGTTGCTCTTTTGACGTCATTTCTCTCTTATGCTCGCATTTCTCCGTCTGGGGAGTCCGTTAATCGGATAGCCGATTACGTGGAGGATATTTCTGTCGTGGAAGAGGATATAGTGCCTCTTATTTTTGAGGCAGCTAAGAACTGTAATCCTCCGTTGTTCGAGGATCAGCCTCAGGACAAGGCGAACGTCTATTATCATATGGGATTTGGGATGACTACCCAACCTAGGTTGAAGGAGAGCGGCAAGTCTAAGTGGTATAGGCCGCCTAATTGTAGGAAGATTAAGACTGAATCACCGGGACTTTGTAATCCGGATGAGTTATGTTCGGAGGTTAAAAATCCGTTGACATATTATTTCAAAAAAGACGCTGAGCTTTCGAGTTCAGGAGGAGATTGAGAATGAGGGAGATGAGGGAATCTACGAAAGAGGAGAGAGAAAAGTATTATCGGGAAGAATGGTCCTCCGAGGATTTACCCGATTACCTCATGCACTCTTTGTCCTTGCGCGAATTTGGATTTGACCATGATGGTTCGGGCCCTAGTGATAGATATAATCAGTTTATGACTCCGGATAAGTTGGCGGATTTTTTGAAAGATAAGGCTCCTTATGCGGTTTATGGGAGCGTAGCTCTTTATGAGCGTCCTTCAAATAGGGGGCAGTGGTTGAAGTCCGAGCTGGCTTTTGATATAGATGCTAAGGATGTGCCTTTCACGAGATGTGATTGCACTGGTGGGGATGTTTGCGAGATTTGTTTGGAAGATGCTCTCAGAACTTGTGCGGAGTTTGGAGATGTTTTGGATTCTGATTTAGGTTTGGACAATATTTCTTACGTTTATTCTGGTAGAGGTTTCCATATTCGGGTTTTTGATGATTCGATTATGGAGATGGGTCAGGCAGGTAGGTCTCAAATTGTCGAATATGTTACGGGTAGTATTTTGCCGGAAGATTCTTCTTTGTCTATGGGTTATCCTAGCGTTTTTCGAGAGCGTGTGGCCAGGACCTTTGAGGAAGTCGGTAAGAGCGATTTGAAGGGGGCAGGTATTTTTGGAAAGGGAGGTAAGATCCTTTTGGAGAATAAGGAGAGGGTTTTGGACTGGATTGAGAAGGGTCGATTGGAGAAGATAAAGGACGAGCTTAGTGGGATCGGTCCGAAATATTATAGGAAATTGTTGGATTATCTGACTCGTTTGAATGCTGAGTATACCGATGGTAAGGTAACTATTGATAAGAAGAGGATTTTGAGAGTTCCCTCTACTTTACATTCTACTGTGAGCAGAAAGTGTACTGAAATTCAGGATATAGATGATTTTTCTTTTGAGGAGACTGTTCCTAACTTTTTGAAGAGGTGATTAGGTTGGAAAATTTTGGAATTTCTACGGTTGAACAGGTTTGGATTGACGAAAAAAAGAAGAGAGAACTCACAGAGCTGCCTGAGAATTTTTACGATAGGTCGGCTAGCTTTGTGGCGGAGCTGAGAAGGGAACTGCGGGAAAGTGACGGACTCCGTGAAGAGATTTTGGAGAGGGAGTTTGAACATGTTTTATCTCTAGTTCAGGAAGTTTATCTGATCAGAATTTTGAAGATTACGAGTAATTTGTTTGAGGTTGATGAAGAAAATTATTTGGAGGAGGAGAAGGAGGCGTTTAGTCAGGTTGAGGAAGAGCTTTCCGATTTGCGTGAGGGTTTGATAGAACCTGTGATGGAAGGGGAGTTTGAATTGAGGCCTCCGGAAGAGACTTCCAATATTCTCGTAAGGATGAACGAGTCCGTGGAGGAACCTATCGTGGCTTCGGATATGAATCATTACGGTCCTTTCGAGGTGGGGGATTTGGCTAATCTGCCGAAAAGGTCCGCCGAGCTGATGGTTGGAAATGGTTTAGCCAGTAAAGTTAGCGTTAAAAATGCGGATTTTTAGGGGAAAATACTAAAACTCTTAAACCTCTCTTTTCCACCTAAGATAGTAGAGGAACAAAAATGAAATTCCCTAACAAAATGAGAACACATTGTCCGAATTGCAATGCTCATACAGAGCACAAGGTCAGCAAGGAAAGTTCAGGTCAGGCTAGCGAAAACAAGTGGGGTCAGAGACAGTTTAGAAGAGTGAAGAAGGGCTATGGTGGACAGCCTAGGCCGAAGCAGAAAGGAGGGCCGAAGATTTCAGATAAGTCCGTCATAATTTTGAAATGTTCCGAATGCGGCAAGAAACAAATAAGGAATGGTCCTAGAACGGCAGATCTTCAGATAGGTGAATAAAGATGGTTAAGGTAGAATCTCAAGGTCCATGTTTCGTGAAAGTTCGATGTGTGGATTGTGATAATGAACAGGTTTTGTTTAGCCATGCTTCTGTAGATGTCGATTGTGAGGTCTGTGGGAAGACTCTTGCTGTTCCTACTGGTGGAAAGGCCGATATAAATACGGAAATCGTCGAAATAGTGGGGTGATTAGCCATGGTTCGTCGGAGGTGGGAATGGCCTGAAAAGAACGAGTTAGTTATGTGTACGGTCAATGAGGTATTTGACCAGGGGGCCTATGTGGAGCTGGATGAGTACGACGATAAGCAGGGGATGGTCCATGTTTCTGAGATAGCTTCTGGTTGGATTAAGAATATTCGTCGCCACGTTAAGGAAGGTCAAAAGACGGTTTGTAAAGTTTTGGAGGTGGATGAGGATAAGGGTCATATCGATGTTTCTATTCGTAGGGTTAAGGATAGTCAACGCAGTTGGAAATCCGAACAGTGGAAACGGGAGAGGAAAGCGGAGAATTTGTTAGATCAAGCTGCTAAGAGGATCGATGAAGACCTCGATACGGCTTATGAGAAGATTGGATTCCCTCTTCAAGATGAGGAAGGGGAGATTTATGGTGTTTTTGAGGAGGCGGCTAGGAGAGGTAAAGAGGTTTTGGAGGAAAATTTGGATGTGGAGGATGAATGGCTTGAGGCTGTGATGGACCTTGTTGAGACCAGTGTTGAGCCTCCGGTTGTGGATGTTAAGGGTTATGTTGATTTGGAGACTTCCACTAGTGATGGTGTTGACGTTATCAGTGAGGTCTTGCAGAAGGCGAGAGATGAGCATGATGGTTCCGATGCGGATGTGGAAGTTAATTATATTGGAGCTCCTTCTTACTCTATCAAGGTGACGGCCCCTTCTTATAAGGAGGCCGAGTCTGTCCTTCGGGATGTGGCGGAAATGGCTATTGATTTGGTGGAGGAGGATGGTGGTTCTGGAGAGTTCTATACTGAGATGGAGGAAGAATAGTTTTGGAGTTGAAGAAGTGTAAGAAGTGCGGACGGTATACTTTTCAAGATAAGTGTCCTGAATGTGGTGGAGAGGCGGTTTCTCCTCATCCTGCTAAGTTTTCTCCCGAAGATAAATATGGTGATTATCGCCGTAAATTGAAAAGGAAGGAGATGGGGATTGAGGAAGAATGACTGAAAATGAGTTTGAACTGTTGAAGGATATCGATTTTGATTCCCCTATTTTGATAGAGGGTTTGCCTGGGATTGGTTATGTAGGTAAGTTGGCTGCTGATCATTTGGTGGAAAAGTTGGATTCTGAAAAGTTTGCCGAAATGAGGTCTTTTTATTTTCCTCACCATGTCAAGGTGACCGAGGAGGGCTTGTTGGAGAGGGTGAAGATAAGTTTTCATTATGCGTCTCCGGGGGATAGGGATTTTATAATTCTTACTGGTGATGTTCAGGCCACTTCTTCTGAGGGTCATTACGAAGTGACTAATAGACTTCTAGATATCGCGGAAGATTTTGGCGTGGATTCGATTTACTGTTTAGGAGGTTATGCTACCGGAACCCATTCTACATCGGACCCTAAGGTAATCGGAGCTTCAAATTTGGAGGGGGTCGTGGAGAATTATCGAGAGAAGGGGATTGATGTCGAGGAGGGTTCGGGACCTATCTTGGGCGTTTCGGGTCTTTTGCTAGGTCTTGGTAAGGATAGAGGTTTTGAAGGTTCTATTTTGATGGGTGAGACTCACGGCATGTTGGTGGATCATCGTTCTGCTCAGGTAGTCCTAAGGTCGCTCTCCGCCTTGTTGGATTTCGATGTCGATGTCAGTGAGCTTGAAGAAAGGGCTGAACAGACGGAAGAGATTTTGAGCAAGGTGAGGAAGGAGAAACAGATGAGAGAGGCTTCAGGTATGGAAGAAGGCGAAGAGGACCTATCTTACATAGGTTAAGGTGCTGTTTTGTCTCTGACTTGTTATGCGGATTTTCATATACATAGTAAGTATTCCGGAGCCACTTCCGACAAGATGGTTTTCGAAAACATAGCTGCAAAAGCTGAGAAAAAAGGTTTGGATATTGTAGGATCCGGTGATATTTTACACCCGAAATGGTCTGATTCTCTCGAAAAAGGTTTGCGAAAGATGACTGAAGGGGTTTATAAACATCCTGATTACGATACGAGGTTTTGCCTCTCGACGGAAGTGGAGGATTCCGAGAAAGTCCACCATCTGATTATCTTTCCTTCACTTAGCAAAGTGGAAGATTTTCGGAAGGAGTTGAAACCTTTTTCCAACGATCTTTATGTGGACGGTCGACCGAGTGTGAGTCTTTCAGGTTTTGAGATTGTCGAAAAGGTGGCCGATGTCGGAGGACTTGTAGGTCCGTGCCATGCTTTTACACCGTGGACGAGTGTTTACAAGGAGTATGATTCATTGACCGATTGCTATAAAGGTCAGTTAAAAAATGTTGATTTTTTGGAGTTGGGGCTCAGCGCGGATACATTTATGGCTGATAGGATTTCCGAATTGAGGGATTTGACTTTTTTGTCCAATTCTGATGCTCATAGTCCTTGGCCCAATAGGTTGGGGAGGGAGTTCAACGTTTTTGATGTTTCTGATTTTTCTGTTGGTGAGATTTTTGAACGTATTAGAGAGGGTGATTTTTCGATGAATGTTGGGTTGAAATCTGAGATGGGTCGTTATCATTTGACGGCTTGTTCTGAGTGTCATGAGAAATATTCTCCGGACGAATCTATCTCTTTGGGGTGGAAGTGTGAGAAATGTGGAGGTCCGATTAAGAAGGGTGTTTCTGACAGAGTCGATGAGCTTTCTGACGGCGACGGTTCTAAATCCTCTGATTTTCGTCCAAAATATTTGGAGGTTTTCCCCTTATCAGAGTTGATTAGGATTGCTTTGGATTTTTCCAGCTCTCGTGCAAAATCAGTTCAAAATCTTTGGGATAGATTGGTGGAAAAGTTTGGTGATGAAGTGACTGTTATGTCTGAGGCTTCTCCGACGGAGATTTCGAAGGTCAGCGATAGTCGGGTGGGAAAAATGATCGAGCTCTATAGAGAAGGGGAAATCGATATCACACCCGGTGGTGGAGGAAAATATGGAGAGTTGGAGCAGCCGAGACGAGTTGGCGATGATCAAAAATCGATCGAAGATTTTTATAAAGTCTAATTTTACCCTCGATAATTGTTGGAAAAAGTTGAAATAATTAGAAACTCATTTTTTAGAATGTTCTTTGGTGGATAAATTGGTCAAGGATGAATATGATGTGGTCGTGGTCGGGGCAGGACCTTCAGGGATTATGGCGGCAAGGGCCGCGGCTAGAGATGGTGCCAGTGTTCTAGTTTTGGATAAGCGTAAGGAGTTGGGCGTCCCTGTTCACTGCGGTGAAGCACTCCCTGCGGATGTTTTGGATGATCTGGATATAGAGTTGGATTCTGATATTATTTCAAATGAGGTCGAGAGGTCTAGGTTTGTTTCTCCCTCTGACGATTCGAACATTTTTGAAAGCTCTTCTCCCGATTTGAACTATATCGTGGATAGGGAGGCTCTCGATAAACACCTGGCCGTGCTGGCGGGTCGGGAAGGTGCTGAGGTTTGGACTTGGACTTATGTTGATGATGTCATTTTTGAAGATGGTGATGTGGCGGGCGTTTCTTGCAGGGGTAGGAGGGGTGAGAGTGATATTTCGGCCGATGTGGTGATTGCTGCGGATGGCGTTATGTCGAGGGTTGCTAGGTGGACAGGATTTGAGACGGGTTCTGATTCTGAGAGTAGTTTTTCGGGCGTCCAGTTTGAGATGATAGGTTTGGAAGATCTTGAGGAGGACATGATCGAGTTCTATTTCGGTGAGGACATCGCTCCCGGTGGGTATGTATGGGTTTTCCCTAAAGGTGATGATTGTGCGAATATTGGGTTGGGTGTGTTGTCTTCGAGGGCTGAGAAGGACGTTTTGAAATATTTGGAGGATTTTGTTTCGAACCATTCTAGGTTTGAGAACGGTCAGATTATCGAGATTAATTCGGCTTCAGTTCCCGTTTCTGGCCTTTTGGATAAGACGTATTCCGATAACTTTCTGATAGCGGGGGATGCGGCCCACCAGGGAAATGCGTTGACCGGTGGTGGTACAGGGTGGGCTATGCGTTCAGGTGATATAGCAGGGGAAGTGGCGGCAGAAGCCGCTTGTGGAGGCGATACTTCTGAGGAAGCCCTGTCTAAGTATGAGGAACGATGGCGAGAAGAGTTCGGAGAACAGTTGGAAGGGTATCATAAAGGTCAGGATATTCTGTTTGATTTGGAAGATGATGATTTGAACCGTATACTGGATTCTTTAAAGGGTTTAGATACTGGAAAAATCAGTCTGACTCGGTTATTACCCTACTTTTCGGATCTAAAGTAGATTCGAAAGCTTTTATGGTTTCAACCTTTTTCTGTCCCGGGGGAAAAGTACACATTCCCTTATGTTATCTGCTCCAGTGAGGATCATTAACAACCTTTCTACCCCTAGTCCAAAACCTGCGTGGGGAGGCATACCCCAATCGAAGTTCTGCAGATGGTATTCGTACTGTTTCGGGTTCAAACCCTGTTTTCTCATCCGCTCCTCGAGCAATTCTTTATCGTGTACACGTGTACCACCGGAGGCCAACTCTATCTCGTTTGCCATCAGGTCGAAAGCGTGACAGATTTCAGGATCTTTTTCGTTTGGCTTTATGTAGAACGGTTTGCCTTCGGTCGGCCAATCGACTAAGAAGTAAGGGTCTTCCATTATATCTCCCAGTTTTCTCTGTTCGGGGATCGAGAAATCTTCTCCCCATTCTATATCTTCTCCGTGTTCTTGAAGCATCTCTATCGCGTCCCCGTAGCTGAGCCTTTCGAGCGGTAGTTCTGGAACTTTTATCTCCTTTTCCAGCTTTTCGAGCTCGTCTGCGTTTTTCTCCTTAACGTTTTCGTAGATCTTTTCTATTGTCTCTTCGAGTATCTCCATAACGTCCTTTTTCGTGGCGAAAGCCATCTCGATATCGGCTGATTGCACTTCGTTCAAGTGGTAGCTCGTGCTGTGCTCTTCTGCTCTGAAGATAGGTCCGATTTCGAATATTTTTTCGAGATTTCCAGTCATCACTTCTTTGTAAAGCTGTGGGCTCTGGCTAAGGAATGCTTCTCTGTCGAAGTACTGTATCGGGAATAGCATGGCCCCTGTTTCAGTGGCGGTTCCGACTATTTTCGGCGTGTTCACTTCTGTGAATCCTTTTTTCGTGAATTCGTTCCTTATCGTTTGAAGTGTTTGATGTTTGATTTTGAAAATTGAGGACGGTTTTGGCCTTCTTATGTCCAAGAGTCGAGAGTTCAACCTGGTGTCCATGTCGGCGTCTACTCGTCCCGTTGGGTCTAGCGGTAGAGGTGTTTTGGCCTCGTTTAGAACCCTTATTTCGTCCGGGATGATCTCTACTCCTTTTGGGGCTTGGTCGGATTGTGTTATCTCTCCTTTCACACCTATGACGGATTCTTTGTTCAGGTCGGATATTTTTTCAAATATCTCGTCGCTAACTTTGGATTGTGGCGCGGTTATCTGGATTTCTCCGGTTTTGTCGTTGAGCATGAAGAACTGTATCCCACCGAGGTCTCGGACGTCTTCGACCCATCCCATCACGATGGTCTCTTCTCCTTCTTTTTCCGGTTTGATTTCTTGGGCTGAGAGTTGTCTTCTCCAGTCGCCTAGTTTGTCTTTTGTCATTGTTCTCCACGTTAGGTTTTCGGTTTTTATTTTTATTATTATCCTTGTATTGTTCCGGTTTTGTCGAGGGGAAATTATTAATGATTATTTTTATTACATTTGATAAGGGAGTTATTTGAATTCTAGATTGGAAGAAGATGTGAACGTCCTTTTCGTGGACGATGATGAGAATTTTAACGATTTAGCGAGAGATTTTTTCAGCAGAGAGGAGTGCGGTATCAATCTTATCGTATGTGGTAATCCTGAAAATGTTATAGATGAGATTGAGAGTAAGGATATTGACGCTGTCGTTTCCGATTATAAGATGCCGACTATGAACGGTTTCGAGCTTTTTGAAAAGATAAGGGAGAGATGGGATGACATACCTTTCATAATTCTAACTGGTGAGGGGGAAGAGGATGTGGCCATGGAAGCTTTGAATAGGGGTGTAGACCAGTACCACATCAAGAGGAAAAACCCGATAGAGCAGTTCAAGATTCTTTCGAAATCTATTCTGGAAGAAGTCGTCAGGGTGAAGGGAAAGAGGGAGCTGGAGAGTTTAAATAAAAGGGTCCAGGAGTTAAGAGAGGATTTAGAGGGTTAAACCTGGTTCGTTAAGTTTATTTGTAAAAAGGAAGATTTAATTGGTAATGCTTTTTATCGGTTTAATGGTGGTATAGATGAGTGATGAGGAGAAAGGTAAGAAGGTCAAAGCTTTGATGGTCGACGATAGTGAAGACCTGTTGGAATTGGTTAAGACGTTTTTTGAGAGGGATAGACCCATGATAGATTTGGAAGTGACCAGTTCTGGAGAGGATGCTTTGGAGATGGTTGAAGAGGGGGCTTATGATGTTATCGTTTCTGATTATGATATGCCAGTGATGGACGGTTTAGAGTTTTTGGAAAAGATAAGGTCCGATGGTATAGACACTCCTTTCATAATCTTGACAGGTAAAGGGCAGGAGGAGGTCGCGATGGAGGCTTTGAACAAGGGTGCCGATAAGTATCACAAAAAGTCGAAAAATGTTGCGTCGGGTTTTGATGATTTGGCAGACTCCATGTTGGAAGAGGCGAAAAGGGCAAAGAGTGAGGACGAGTTGAAAACTTTTCAACATTGGATTAAAGGTTCTGTAGACTCCGATGAAGATGAGGATGAGCTTTTCTGATTTGTTATCGTAGGTCAACAGTCAACTCTTAAACCATGTGAGGGGCTTAATCATGATGGTTGTTGGTCAACGGTCTACACTATTTCTTCTTTTCTAGCTCTGCCATCCTTTTCTCCAATCTGGCCCTTATCATCTCTTTGTCGCCCCGTTGGTGTGCTAAATTCAGATAGTCTTGTAGATCTTCGACAAAGTGTTGCACCGCCTCAGGCTCCAATATGCCACTGTATACNGCTAATTCGAGCGTGAAAAATGACTCTATAACCTTATCATATCCTTTTTTATACCTTTTCCATGCTCCTGAACGGTTTATTCCTAATTTAGAGGCAATATCTTGAAAGCTTGACTCTTCGTCTTGGAAGTAAAGTATCATAGATTTCAGTTCTCCTTTTTTTATCCCTGATTTTTTGAGTAAAGCTTTTGCCAGCTTGTTTTCTTCAATCCATTCTTCAATATCGTCTCTTTCATCTTCCATTTAGAACTACTCCATATGTTTCCTATTTCGGGAAACACTTGTTAAGTTTTACTGATTTTTTGACTTTCGGTTTCCGTTTTTTCTGTTTAGATCGTGTTTATTTTTTCATTAACCCTCATGTTGTCTCATGGTCAACGACTTTGTTGGATTGTAGGGCAACGGTCATCGACCAGTATATATATGTAGTCCATCGGACAACTTTAAATGTAGTCTTCAGGTCATCATGTGATAGCATGGAAGTTAAAATAACGAAGTACATCCCCCCGGAAAGGAGACTTACTATAGCTCAAGAAGTTATCCAAGAAGAGGGGATAAGGCCTTTGGCACGGAAATTGGATGTTAATCCCAAATCTGTGTACAAATATAAGAACGGTAATGCCCATCCGGGGGATGAAGTGATGGCGAAAATTCTGTCTATCGCGGAAGAAGATACCCAAGTAGATCTCGACAATCATTTTAAGGATTTGAGGGAAGAATTTATTTCTTCAATAGAGGATAGCATAGACGAGTTGACCGGTAGCCAACAAGAGAATGGTGCTTCGACCGAACCAGAACAAACACAGGCTTCCGAGGAAGCTTCTCAGGAAAATAGCGTTGGTTCTGAGCCAACGGATGAGAATGATTCAGAAAGTGTGGACGAAAGGTCAACAAAGTCCCTCAGTTTTGACGATATTTGTGAAAAAATAGGTGTTACAGGACCATTCAATCGGACAAAAGTTGAGAAGTTGTTGGATGCTATGGAAGAGGTCCAGAACCCTAAGATTGATGAACTGGTAGAGGAGTCAAACCTTTCTAGAGAGGCTGTAGAAAATTATCTAGAAAAACTTAGAGGTAAAGATATTATTGAGCTATCAAACGAAGAAACTTACAAGATCAAAATAAACATTTCTGAAGGTGACTGATTTGACATCTCTGATCGATAAAAAATTCACACAGGACGAGTTCGATAGAAAGAAAGAAGCTTACTTCGAAAAATTTGATTGGAATTTTAACCCGTTTGCTCAGAAAGATCCGCTACCGGATCCAGAACTTTTAGTCCCTCACCAGGTCGAAGACGTTCAGGAATTGATAGATTTGGTAACCGAAGGAGATCTTGTTTCTTTTATAGTTTCTAAGATAGGGATGGGAAAGACTACTCTATGCAAGTTTTTGGATAATGCGTTACCCGAGCAGGAAGATGAAAATATCGTGTCAGTCTTTTTGCATGGACCTTCGATCGACAGTGGAGAGCAGATGCTTCGTATCATTTTGGAGAGGTTGGAATTGAGGTCGAAAGAGGGTGATGTCGCGATGGAGTTCGAACAGCTCAGGAACTGGCATCAAGAATATTCAGATTTTACGCTTAATATAATAATAGACGAGTTTCCGGACATAAACAAGAACTCTTTGAACATGGTCAGATCTTTAGCAGATTTGGAAGGGATAGTCATGATTCTGAATGGTCAGGAGAATGAGTTGGAAGATTTCGTCAAGGATAACGCCCCGGCTCTCTATGAGCGGAGGAGGCACACCCTTCGATTGGAACCGCTTAGCCGGAAGGAGTTGCGAGAATTGGTCATGTACAGGATGGCTTGGTCGCGAGGTGGAGATTACGAGAGAAGGATTATCGAACCTTTCACCGAGGAAGCGATCGATAGACTTCACGAAAAATGCGATGGGATCCCGAGAAGGGCTTTGAAGCTCGCAGGTGATTCAGTCTATAATATGGTGGATAGCGATAAGATGAGGATAACCCCTAAGTTGGTACATGAGAGAGATAAGAAAGTCGAAGGAGATGTCGAGCCTGTCGATCAGGACCAAGAGGATTCTCATGATTCAGAATCGGGTGAAGAGGATGAAGAAGTTTCGGAAGAAATTTCTGAAGAGAGTGAAGAGTTCGTCGAAGAAGATGTAGCTGATGACGGGGAAGAGGAAAAGGATTCCGAAGAAGAAGAAGAGGGGAGTTCCCCTGACGAGGATGAGGAAGGTTTCTGGTCTTTCCTCCCTTTTTAGAAAATCGATTTTTTTGCTCCTGTTTTGTGGAAGTGAGACTGAATATCGAATATGATTTTCAAGCTTGAGAGTTGGAGGTAAGTTGATTGTGGAACGGAGTCTTTTAGGTTCTTTTGAGAAATATTTTTCTTTCTTCATTTAAGCTAGGAAAAAAGACCTCTTCACTTCTGAAGTATTCAGATGTTTTTTCAAATGTTTTACACGTTCCAATTTCGGTTTGGAGTTTCACAGTTTTTTGGAAGGGAGGGGGGTCCACCCCTGTAAAACGACCGGTTCGTCAATCGACGACATGATTTTTAACAGGTGTCGGAAATATAGGCCTATTTATCCCTCAAAAAACCGGTCCGGTCTTATAAGGAACACAACCCTTAAGTAAGTCTTCATTACTACTTTATTTCGGCCAATAATCAAAAGCGAAAGCCACGATTAGGAAAAAATAATAAAATTATCAATCAAATCTAACCATCAAATTAAGTTAAAAGAGCATAATGGAGGTGAAAATAATATGAATTATATGAAAGATAAAAGGATTACAACGACCGCTATGTTTTTGGCTGTTGCAATCTCGGCATTGATGCTGGTTGCTCCTGCGCTTGCAAGCCACACGCAATCTGCGGAGTGGAAAGAGACAGGAGACAATAGCTACACAGTACCGAAAGAGAAAGAGATGGTGACAACTATAACCGTCACCAATGATTCAGGTGACGCTATAGAAAACATCCAGATAGTTGGGGATATAGATCCTCGACCTACTGGAGATGTCGGAGCAGACGAACTGTTCTATTCTGAAAGTGCAGGTAGACAGCAGGAAGGTACAACAGGAATAGGTAAACAAGTTTCTTCAGAAACTACTAAAACCATAACATTGGATCATGAAAATGTTTTAGAGATAACGGCGCTTGAAGATAATAGTATTGGCACTTTGAATGAGGATAATTACGAAGTTGAAATTAACGAGGATAGCAAAGACATTAAAGTCACCAACACTGGTAATTCTGACTTTACTGTGGACAATGTATATTATCTGATTGTAGGAAGAGAGTCTGATGGTGGAGACAGTATCAATGAGACTAGAGAAGACAGTTTCAAACTTCCTGCAGGTACGGAAGTAACTCTAAATCAGAAAATGAGTGTAACTTTGGTTGAAAATACGGATTTCCTGATACCTGAAGGTGAGAGAGTTTATTACAGAGAAGAAGATGAAAATGTCGGACTCAATGAAAACGGAATATTTGAAATAACCGCAGATGAAAATATTGATAACCTAATGGGTAATCCTGACAATGTTGAGACCATCGAGGACTATTCGATTACATTTGACACCGATGGTGTTACGGTAAGGCTTTTGGAAGACACTTCAGTTATGCCTAGGAATGAAAATGTTTTTTCAATGCTAGAAAATACGAAGTTCGAACTTGTCAATAAAAGGACTGTTGCACTTAATAACATTGTAGATGCAGATAACTTGAAGTTGAAAAACGACAAAGAGCTAGTTGGTGAAAATTTTGATAATGAGAACACATTTAGAGCTACACAAAATGTGGATTTGTCTCTATATGATTCCATTCCTGAGGGGAAACTAGTAGAGGTTTACGGAAGTACATCTGTGATCGCTCAAGCAGGCACGAAATTTAATGCAAAGACTACTAGTTCAGTGTCTGTGATTGTTTCCGAGAACACTGAAGTAATAAAACAAAAGGATGACAATTTGGAGATTAAAGACCCTGCTGCTTTCACTTCTCAGCCGGAAGGCTGGATGGGTTGGCAGAAAGATGATCATCCTGAACATGGTGTGAAGTATGTTCAGTTTGACAACAAAAGTTCTGATGACACTTTAGATGCAGGTAGTAGCTTAGATGTCCCGCTAGCGATAAATACGGGCAGTGAAGACCATAATGTCTATGTAAGGACTACTGACACTGACGGAGTAACACGGATAACGACCCTTAATCTAAATGTAGACACTACGAATCCTTCTGTTGAGGACTTGACCGTTAGTCCCGAGTGGGCTGGCGAAAATCAAGAAGTCGACATCACAATTGAGATGTCGGAAACTCTAGCAGATGCTCCTGACGTTGCTGTCAAGGAGAATAATGGAGAGTTTAGTCCTCTAAGTGTTGAGGGTTCTCAGGACAATACTGTCTATGAGGGTGTTTACACAACCGGTGATAATACTGATAGAGACGGATTAGCAACTATCAGAATCGAGAACTATGAAGATGTTGTTGGAAATGAGGAGATAGAGACAATGGATAACGATGATCTTCTCAATATCGATAGAGTAGCACCGGATACACCGAGTCTAGACGAAATTTCCGATTGGCCGACTGATGGAACTGCAGCGGATAACAAACAAACAAACGTTACAGGTTATCTATGGGAAACCACAGCAAGTGATAACTATGCGAACTATGAAACTGCTTTGTCAGAAGGTTCCGTTCACGTGAAGTATGAAGGTGAATGGCATCCTGTTGGTGTTGATTCAGCAGGTTACTGGAACAGCGAAATAGATTTGAACGATGGAACGTATGAAATCGGTGTCAAATATGTCGATAGAGCAGGTAACGAAAGTGGAGAAAATCTAGAAAATATCACGATAGACACGACAGCACCGTCCGTAACCAACGACAGTGATTTCGGAGACGGAGATTATATCACTGACAATCAGCCTACTGTATCCCTCCAGATTACGGACGAGGGAGTAGGTATTGAAAATATAACATTGACTACCGCTTCAGGTTATGAGATACCTGTACTGTCAAAAGACAGTGTTGATAATGGATATCAGGTAATGCTTGTTACGCCTGAGTTCGCGGAGGCAGTTGTAAATGGTGAAATTCCTTCCACTTCTGAAAACATAGTTGTTTACGATGTAGAAGGAGATTCGGAGGAAAATGCTGAAGTTGTTGTGTTGTCAAATGAGATGACTTATGACAGGCATGATTTGAGTTTCCAAAATTCGATGGAAAATGTATTTTTGCCTGGAGTTACAGATTCAGAAGAGATTGAGTTGAAAGAAGAAACTTATTCTCTACTTGTAATAGCTGGTGATAATCTACAAAGCGAAAATGCTGCTTATGAGTTCACCGTAGATACGACCAGTCCTAATTTCGTTAGAAACGATGTTTACTATACTGAAGATTCAGAAGGAATGAGACATAAAAACGGTGGAGTGACGACTAAAACGAAGACATGGACTTGGAGTGGTGAATCTTATGAAGAAGGATCGACAATCATTATGACAAATGCTGACGGTGAAGAATTAGGCTCTGCAGTAGTCAACGAAGACAAAGAGTGGGATATAGAAGTAACTTTCAACGAAGATGGCCGTAGAACTATATTCTTCCAAGAAGTCGATAGAGCAGGAAACACTTCGGAAAAAATAAGGTGGGGTACATTTGCTATAGACACCACCAAACCTTCGATTGAATTTTCCGAGGAAACCAAAGCTCTAGACGGAACAGAGACCAATGAAAGCAGTATAGACATAAAAGCAACAATCACTGATGAGATAGCAGAACCAAATGATGATCTCTTAGTTAGGGTAAGTGCACCGAATTATGATATGCCGGAAGGTGATGTAACTTTAGGAGACGAAGGTGTATTGGACATTGATGTTCCACTAGAGGAAGGACCAAACACGATTAAGGTAACTGCAGTAGACGGTACTAACAATGTTGCTACGGATAGCATTAAGGTGACCAGAACGGTCGCTCCTTGGGCAATGTACGCTACGATAGCTGCAATTATAGCTATCATCCTAGCTGCATTGGC
>JGI1684J13235_1000193_pt1 | contig 23498 bp, 34 predicted proteins | sample PonA232FremontCA_2_FD_13235 | JGI IMG/M metagenome (IMG submission 13235) | reverse complement strand
CTCTCTGTCTAGAAATGCACCAATCCCACTTTAGATTCTCAACCCAATCTTTGTACCTATTCTCGTAATAAGTAGGGTACCAATCAACCTCTTCTCCTTTTTCTATAAGTTCGTCTTTGTGTTCCAGAGTGTTGATGAACCATTGTTTTGTGGGAACGAACTCTACAGGTGTTTCACATCTCCAACATACTCCTACTGATTGTTGCAAATCTTCTTGGTCGAAAATAGTTCCATCATCTTTCAGATCTGAAATTATTTGGTCTCGGGCTTCCTTTATGCTCAAACCTTCATATTTTCCCGCAAGTTCATTCATCTCCCCTTTTTCGTTAATAGAAATTCTTAAAGGTAAATCATACTCTCTCCAGATCTCAACATCAGTGCTGTCACCAAATGTACAAATCATAACTATACCCGATCCAAATTCTGGGTCAACCTCTTCCGATTCCATCACGGGGACCTCATAATCAAAAATAGGAACTTTAACATTCTCTCCAATCAAGTCTTCATATCTCTCATCTTCGGGATTTACGAAAACAGCGACACAAGATGGGAGCAATTCGGGTCGAGTCGTAGCTATTTTTATTTTCTCTCCATCTTCGGTTTCAAAGTAGAGATAATTCAATATTGTGTGCCTTTCCTTGTCCTCGACAGTTGCTTGAGCTAGACTAGTCTCGTGATAAGGACACCATAATGTCGGTTCATCTTCTCGATAGATTTCTCCATCTTCATAGAGCTCTAAGAAAGACCTTTGAGCTATTTTCATGCTTTTATCATTAATCGTGCGATAAAACGTATCCCAATCCCAAGACATTCCAATACGATCGAAAATCTCGGTCATCTGGTCTTCTAACTCTTCTGCTGCTGACTTACACTTCTTTGTAAATTCCTCTTCTCCTACGTCTTCCTTGCTTATTCCTAATTCCTCCTCCACATACCGCTCTGTAGGTAGACCATTATCATCATAACCAACGGGGAAATACACATTATAGCCAAGGAGCCTCTTAGCTCTGGCAATCATTTCGAATTCCAGGTAATTTTTAGCATGGCCCATGTGCAAATCTCCAGAGGCATACCTTGGAGGTGTATCAATTGAGAAAACAGGTTTGCCTGATTCGGGATCGAACTTGGAAATATTCCATTCGTCCCACTTTTCCTGCCATTTTTCCTCGACTTCTTCTGGCTCGTATGATTTCGACATATCCATTTTATCCTTCCTCTTATTCCATGATTTCTATACTTATAAAAAATATTTTCAAACTTAGCTTTGAGACACATTTATTTGATTTTTAGCTTATCAACGAGTATTCTTCCCTGTTTTTCACATGTAAAAGGTTCCAGATTTTCGGCTAAGTTCTCTCTTACTTTTTTGAAAATCAATTGGTAATATTATCTTAAATATAACCACCTGAACTAATCTAAACTCGAACATCAGGCAACCGTTTTTATATCTTCCTTCTTCTCTAATCCAAACTCTTCCTCTAATGTACGTTTCAACCTTCCGAGTTCATTCACCATCGGCGAGTCCTCATCAAGTTTGTAAAGCTGCGTATTTTGATATTTCCTGCTTCTTTTGAGAATCGAAAGTTGTTCTAAAACATTCCATTTTCGATAAAGAGTACTTCGAGATACGCCCGTTTCTCGGGCTAGATCCGTTTTTGAATAATCCATAACAGGATTTTCCAAGAGAAATTCTATTATACTTGCTAAAGGTTTATCCAAAACTAATTCTAAAGTCACTTCTCATTCACCTCTTTTAACTCTTCTAATAACAACATATGTAATGACAAACTTAAAAGAATTTTCTTAATAATACATCTATTGTTTCAAATGTGATACAATGGGTAAATACACTGACGAGCAGAAGAAAAAGAATATGCTCGCAAAGATGGTTATGCAAAGAAAAGTAGGAGAGAGATACACACCAAAAGAAAAAGTTTACAGCGGAATTCCAAAACATGCTAGAGGTAATCTAGAAAGTTTGCTGGACGAACTCCATAAAGATGGGTTCATCGAATATCACAAAGGAAAAAGTTGCGTATCCATAAACCGTCACAAAAAAAGAATGGTAAAAGAATATCTAAAAGATGAAATCCCGGAGTTTTATTGGGACAACTGGTAATCAAAGCATAATATCACGGCGAGTACATCCAAAAAAGCATCCTTGTCTGAAAATTTAATTTTACATCCACAACCGGATAATACCTTCACATCAATGCTTTTGACGTCAGTGTCACCACAATCCCCTCAATATCTTCAAACTCTTCGTTGAGTTTGTCTTTTCTTTGAGAGGATGTCGAACCGGTCATGAACCCGTCCTCTTCAAGTAGGGTATGTATACCTTCTAAAACAATTTTGACGTCTTTATCCCTTTCGAGAGCCCCTAACTTTATCATTACTTCTTCTTTCCCGGATTTGACCTCTGACGGGTGTCTATCTAAAACTAGAATTATCGGTAATTCAGGTTTGAACGGGTCAAGATCTAGACTGTCCAACATGGAAAAAGTTTCGTCCTCGGTCAGTTTGAGATATAGGTGGTTTTCTCCCAATTCGGTGTTCATTTCTCTTGATTCCGCTACCAATGCTTCGCCGATTTCGTCGGAGAACCTTTTCGGAAGCCCAACCTCTACTATATAAGCGTCATATCTACCGTTCCGTGAAGTTTCAAGAGTTGGTTCTTCTATTTTTTCACTCATTTAGAAAACCTGTGAGATGTATATATTCGTTCTGATCTTACTTCTCTGATTAATTGTAGAGTTTCATCCTTTAAGAACTAATGATTCTCAAAATCGACTAGTTGAATCCTGTTTTAAGTTCAGTAAAACTTTTGATAGCTCTCCTCTTCTCTCATACCTCTAACTTTGACATTTTTACTGATACTTATCTTCGTCCCTGCAAAACCTGGAATAGTCCTGATCCCTGTCTTGTCCTCTATTCTAGCCACTTCATCTTTTGGGGAATTTCTTAGAAACAACATGCCTAGATGAAGCATTATCCCTAAATCTGGTTTGATCTCTTTCAACATTTGAGAAAAATCTTCAGAACATAGGTGGTGATCTATCCTCTTATCCCATGGTCTAGTGACATTCCCAATCAACACATCGACATCTGAAAATTTGTCGTAGAGATCTTCAAAGAGCTCCGTGTCCGAGGTGTATCCTATCTTGTGATTTTTCGTCTTAATTTTGAAACCTATCGTGGTAGGATCGGTGTGTTTCGCCGGTGTTGCTTCAACCTGAACGTCTTTCACCGAACTTCTTTCCTCAGGTTTTAGCACAACGGACTCTCCGACCTTTTCCTTGTGGTAGTTGGAAATCACCGGGTTATCCCCTTCCTGANCTTCCAGCACAGTTCCACTTCCAATTATCTTTCCGTTTTTCCCGGAACTGTTCTTCATCGCGCCTATGAGCACCTCCGCATCGTTATAATGGTCTGGATGGGCGTGAGATACGAGGACCGCGTCCAGTTTTCCAGGATCCAATCCGAACTTGTTTGCAAGTAGAAGGGCTCCGGGACCTGGGTCTACGTGAAGTTTTGTATCCTCATCTTGGATCCGAAATCCGCCGGTTTTAAAGGTCTGGTCTACGGTCTGGTGCCTTCCGCCTCCGCAACCTAGAGTTATTATCTCTGTCATGTTATCAGATTAGTCTCTTTGAATGAAATATCTTGTCAAACAGTGTTTAAAACGTATTCATAATTTGAATTCTTCAAAAAATGAAATGAAAAGAGAAAAACAAGATTTCGCTTCCTCTGTATTGTTCTAGTCGTGGTCTTCAAACATCTCTTTCTGAACTTCGTCGTTCTCCTGCAACCATTCCACCAGCATAGCAACGTGCTCTTTTTCCTCATCACGATTGTGTTCTAAGATTTCCTTCAAATCGTCGTCATCCGTGTTTTCAACTCTTTCCTGATACCAGTTTACAGCTTCCAACTCTTCAATTAAAGACTGTCTAGCTCTTTCACAATCTTTAGTCTCTCCACTGAGATTCTCTCTACCTTCATGTTCTCCAGTCAAAATATCACCTCCTAAAAGACCTCTAATTACCACTTAATGTTCTATTGAATAAAAATGGTCCAACATCCTCATGAGGAAAGATAAAAATGCTCAAAAAATCAATGCCAATTGAAAGGGCCCGTAGCTCAGTTTGGCAGAGCGTCGCCTTCGCAAGGCGAAAGCCCCGGGTTCAAATCCCGGTGGGTCCACCACTATAAATACTCGTTCCGTGAAGATTCGAACTAAATAATTAATAGAGAAGTACGAAAACGGAAAAACGATAAGTCGAATTTTTAAACCTGAATAAGAAAAAACCGTAAGCAGAGGGCCCGTAGCTTAGTGGAAGAGCGCTCGGCTGATAACCGGGAGGCCGTGGGTTCGAGCCCCACCGGGCCCATCTTACTTTAAGGTTCGAAACCTCTTGTTTTCCCTTTTAAGTGACCCGTCACTAACGCCCTTTCGAGGTCGAGGCTGATGGGATACCTAGTCCACAACGAGAGAGCGGAGAGTGAAGTTCGGCGAATCGGGGAGAGCAACGAGCTTCGGGAGGAGGACCAGGAACTTTTGCCCGGCCTTAAGCAGGACATGAAAACTCCAAAGAGTGTCGGGCTCCTACCTGCACTCCCTCCTAACCCACCGCCAAAAAATGACCGAACAGACCGACAAACGTCTTGCGGAAGCGGAAGAGAACGACCTGAAAGACCTCATCGAGTGGGTCGAAGATCGAAACATCACCCAGGCCACTAAGCAGGACTATAAGAATTCTCTCAAGAAATTCCTAAAATGGTGGAACGAAGGAGAGGATTATTCCTAAAAAATCAAGTGGTTGAAGACCACGCGGGAAGCGGAAGGACGAAAAACTTCCCGAAAAATTGTTGAAGGAGGAAGACGTGGAGGCACTGATCGAAGAAGCGAAAACCGTCTCCAAGTTTTCGGTGTTAAGTTTCTTTCCGTCTCGGTGAAGCCTAAAGTCGACCAATGATACTAACAAATCTGCAAACTTGACCCAAATACGAACTTGTTAAGCGGCATTACGGGTTTCAAAACAAAGGGTAGAAGGAGTCTATTTTCGGTCTTCTTGGAATAGTTATTGAAAATCCTAGGACAAATAGATCTTTGAAAGAATTTAAGTCAAAGCTGGAAAAGATATTTGAAAATTAGGATATTCCCCTTTGATGTGAATATTCGTATGTCTGTTCTGTTTTTTGAGTGTTCTCAAACTTTTCCTATAGGTTTTCCAGAGTCCATCGAATGGCGGGATGTTCCTTCAGCTTTTCGTGAAATTGTTCTTTCGAAACTATCCGGTCGGGATCAAACTCCTTGTCCTCGTAAAAGGTCTCAATTACCGAGACTTCTTCGGGCGTGAGGTCGCTTTGCAGGTTTCTTAGAAGGTCTGTGGCTCGGGTTCTTACGTCCTCGAAGTCCACGGTGTCGGTGACATCCTTTCGCAGGAGATTGGATAGGGCGGTGTCGACATCGACAGTTTCAAAGGTCTGTTCGATATCGAGTTTGTAAAGCCGGATGTTATCTGTGAAGCTCTCCAAAACAGCACATTTTCTCAAAAGGGTTTGATCGAAATCCATACTGGATATCGTGGCGATATCGAAAACGTCTCTGGGTGTCTTCCTCTTCATTCCAGCGAGAATTTTGCTTGCGAAGAGTTCTTCCCTTTTCGGCGTGAGGACTTTGATCGATTCATCCTTTCCTATATGATGAAACCCCTCTATGATATCCTCTTTGAGGAAGGGAAACCTCCGCATGTATCCAACTTCTATCTTTAGTTCGTCCATCTTCCCCGACTCGGCACTATAGGCGGCGTTGATTCTCCCCAATGGGTAAGAAGGGTTAATCTTGAGATCTCCGTATCCCATAGATTCAAGAATTGCCTTCAACCTGTCGTCAATCCTGGTCCTGACTTTTCCCCAGTCTACGGACTCTTTGTGGCGATAGTTGAAGTCCAGATCCACTGAGAGCCTCGGAATCCCTTCCGTATATATGAGGTTGAGTGCTGTACCCCCAGTTAAAGAGAGCCGCTTCTTTAGGAGAGGGTCCTGGTAAACCTCTGTTAGGAGGTCGCTGATCCGGCATACCTTTTCCACTACGGATGGACCGAAACCCGTATCGCTGGCAATCCTTTCAATATCGTATCTCATCGGTCATGCACCTCGTAAGAACCTCTCTTCGAAATTTTGATGCACGTAAAGATTCCATTCTTTGTTGAAGGTAGGTTTTTCGCCCGTTTCCTTCGCACCCTCAAGATACCGAGGCGTTTTTCCGGTACTCTCTGAAAGCTTTTTCAGATGTTCGTCGGTTAGATGTTCGTAAAATCCCGAGGTTTCCCTAAGTAGGTTCAAGACGAAACCCGCTTTTCTCCTGAGAAAATCGTTCTCTCGCAAGAACAGATGATCGATCAGGCGGTCGAAATCCAGACTTCGGAGGGACTCCAAGCTCTTTAGGCATTCCTCCCATCCTCCAGCATATTTTACACGATCCAAGCAATCGATGAAGGTTCTCTCCTTGTCCGTGACGACTACTGATTGTCCTTGGTATTTCTCCTTGACGACTCCCTTTTCGGTGTCCTGTGGGGAGACGGCCTTGAAACGTAGCCCGGAGAAAGAAAACTCTTCGAATCCTTTCGACTTATCTACACACACGTAGACGGTGTTGTAGACCGCAGAGTTGGCCGAACCGTGAAACTCCAATGCAGTGTGATATCCCAAAAAACCGTCCTCCCTAATCTTGGCTCCCACCAGGAACTTGTCGGGAGTGAAAGACTGAGGGTCCTGAGTCGGTTCTAGAGACGCATAGAGCCCTCTGCGAATCCTGACGAGTTTTCCCTCCTTCAAAAACTTTCGGACATACTTCTTGAGGATATGATTTCGGGTGGGGTTGGAGACTATACCCTCTGCAGCTTCGAGAATATCGTCGATTGTAATTACTTTCTCTTGGAGAAGTCTTGCGTACAATTCATCTTTTTTCAAATTAATACCCTTATTAGGGGTATCTTTCACAATATTTATAAAAACTTCCCTTATTAGGGGTATCTTTTCTAAAAATCATGAAAATAACGTTTCCACGATTTTCGGTAGGGTGATGTCTACGGATATTCCAACATACTATTATTCCTAATGAAATGTGGAAGAAAAGACCCTAAACTCAGAGAATAAGTGGGAGTTTCCAACTTTTTATAGAGCGGACACCGGGCCACCTTAATCTAATTTCTCGCTTCTAAATATTTTTGTGAAGTTAGAGTACGCCGAAAATTATCACCATAATTCTATCCAACAGCAGAATATATGAATATATTTTTATATAAATTATCAATAATCCTCTGCTGGTGAAATCAGTGAACGAGAAAGAGAGAATCGGAGGAGACGGAGGAAGTATCGGTAGAGAGCTTAGCTTTTTTGAAAAATACCTATCTGTATGGGTAGCAGTATGTATCGTCCTGGGCGTAATCCTGGGAAGATTTTTCCCCATCCTCCCCAACACATTGGGAGAATTAGAAGTTGCCCACGTCAATATCCCTATCGCAATTCTTATCTGGTTCATGATCTATCCTGCAATGGCCGAGATAGATTTCAAGAGTATATTAGGCGTGAAAGAGAGGCCCAAAGGGCTAATAGTGACTTGGACTACCAACTGGCTGATAAAACCGTTCATTATGTACGGACTGTTCTGGTTTTTTATGACGATCATTTTCGACGGTCTGATCTCTTCCGGCCTACAAAGTGAATACATAGCAGGTGCAGTTTTGTTGGGTTCAGCTCCATGTACTGCTATGGTCTTCGTCTGGAGTTATCTTTCGGACGGAGACCCCGCATATACACTCGTCCAGGTAGCTTCGAACGACCTGATCCTTCTTTTTGCCTACGTACCTCTAGTTACATTCCTATTGGGAATTGGCGGCATATCGGTTCCCTACGATACTCTCATCATGTCCGTACTCTTATACATCGGAGTTCCGCTCGCAGCCGGTTATCTTTCAAGGGCCTATCTGATGGGCAAAAAGGGAAAGGAATGGTTCGAAGACGTCTTCTTAGAACGTATAGGAAACTTTACCATAGTAGGCCTTCTGCTCACCTTGATACTACTATTCTCCTTCCAATGGAAAGCTATACTGAACAACCCTATACACCTCCTACTAATCGCCATCCCTCTCGTAATCTTCACATATACGATATTCTCCATCGCCTACGGATGGTCCTATCTATGGGGATTAGACCATGAAATCGCCGCTCCCGCAGCAGAGATCGGTGCAAGTAACTTCTTCGAATTGGCCGTAGCCGTGGCTATATCCGTCTTCGGACTAAGTTCCGGAGCAGCCCTCGCCACCGTTGTCGGCGTTCTGGTAGAAGTGCCAGTGATGTTAAGCCTGGTCGGCATAGCAAATAGAACTCGAAAATACTTCTAGGAGGATAAAAACGAAATGGATAGTTCAGAAGAAGATGAAGTAGAACTTTTGAAGTGCGTTGGGAGCGAAATTCGATACAAGATATTAAAGCTTTTGAAAGAAGATGAGAGGTGCGTAAGCGAAATCATGAAAAGTCTAGACAAAGAGCAGACATTGATCTCCCATCATCTGAAAAAGTTACGAGAATGTGGCCTAGTAAAAAAAGAAGAGGAAGGTCGAAAGATGATCTACGAGATAAGCGATCCCTCCGTCATCGAATTTATGGAGAAAGCAAAAGAACTATCCAAAACAAAATGCTGAACTAGTTCTCAATTGCTAACTTGGTTACTTTCGAAATTCTCAATCTTTCCATCTATCCAACAATCATCAGCGAAATAGGAATTATTCTTCATCTCCAACAATCGCTCCTCCAATCAAACCGCCTATCAATCCAAAAATCGCCGAATTAAGACTTAGCAAAATCATAACCATCCCACTGGTCAAACTCATCATAGACCCAAGTCCTATCATACCCATAGAAAAACCTAGCATTCCACCGGCTACACCCATCAAAATTGCAACGATGATAGCCCCCATTATCCCGCTCAAAAATCCCATCAATGCCCCTTTACCAGCCCCCTGCTTCGTCAAAGCACCTGCAGCAAAACCGGCAACTAAAGGACCAAGTACTGGAAAGGATCCTAACACTATCATCAGAATAAAACCTATCAAAACACCTAAGGTAGCTCCTCCCCGTTCATCTTTTGAAAATAAGTCCATGGTTCTCAACTCGAACTAATAGCTTAATTAATTTTGCATCAGCTGAGCGAGCTCTTGACCCTATTCTAATTTTTCTCATGATGGTGTAAAATCCTGACGAAGTGGAAATACTTTTAGTTGAGAGAAAAAAATGGATGTTTTCGAAAATTTGTTAATTATTTTTTAGATATCTGTATTCCCATTATTTTACCGCCTTTCTCCGTCTTCATAGAGAGTGTAGCCGGGTCAATAATGAGACAATCACCTTCATTAAGCATTTCTTCCCCCATCTACTGTAACTTTGACATTTCCACCTACTACATAGAAAAGAACATAAGCTTCCATATCACAATCCGGAACTTGAACACCTGCCGAAAGCTCAATTATACGAATGTTAAACTCGTCCGTCTTGTAAAAAACTTCTGCTTTTTCCTCGGGTTCCATATCCTTCAAATTAAAAACTTCCATTTCATCACCTTCCTTTCCTAGTTTGAAAATTCCACACTCATAATATGACAAAAACCTCTTTACCTAACCGCTAATCAAATTCAATCTCGAATTTACAATAGTCATCGCCCTTCCCGTAGCAATCTTTTTCTGTGACAGAAACCTCTTTACCTATCTTCTCCGAAATAATCCCTTCTATCATCCCCTCATCCAGTGAACAGACACTTTTACCAATATCCGGAAGTCCGCCACAATCAAAACAGTCATGAACTAGAAGTTGGTTATCCTCTAAATCCACTTCCCCCAAACCATTCTCCCCCCAAAACTCCTGTATCTCGATTAAAAGATCGGAAAATTCCTCCGATTCAAAGTTCTCAGCCAAATTTTTACCTGCATCTCGACCCATCTCCTTCAAAGCAGGTCTTACGTTCATCCCAAGTGAGTCAAACCCATACCTTATCAGATGAAACATATTTTTGAGAAAACCATAACTATCACCCGCCGAATCACTCAAGTTTTTAAGGATTTTTTTGTAATGCTGATCGGAAGGACTCTGCGATTCTCCGAAAAACTCAGCCGTAATTGAAAAGACTTTTTTTCTCTTATCTTGAGGATGTTCCTTTTCTTCAATCAATCCTAGTCCCTGTAAATCCTTTAGATGGACAGAAATCGTGGATTTGGCCTTATCCAACTCTTCTCTAATTTCGCTGCCTGCCTTCCCCTCATGGGATAATAAATGCAATATTCGTTTCTTTACAGGGTTTTCAATCACCAGTATTCCTTTATCCGTCGAAAATATTTCTGCAGACTTTTCTGAATCCAATCAATCACCACTTGAACAATTAAGAGAAACCTTAAATAAACTTCGCCCAATTACGAACGTTCGTATCCATACGAACATTTTTAAGCTTACTCCAAGAATACCATAATGAAAAGACGAATTTTAAGGAGGTGATAATTTGGATAAAAAAAGTGCACACGATTCTATAGAAGAACTTCACGAAAAAGTCGACGAAGACGAAATGACCAACGTCCACCAAAGATTTGAAGATATGGAAGGAGTCCGTTGCCCTTACTGTCAACAAGGCACTCGCTGCAATATATGCAGTCACGGTCCTTGTAGAATCGTACCTGGAAAGACAGATAGAGGTGTTTGCGGAATCAACAAAGACGGCATGGTCATGAGAAACCTATTAAGAATCAATTCCATGGGGACTGCCGCCTACACTTATCACGCTAAAACAGCTGCGAAGACATTGAAAGCAACTGCTAAAGGAGATACGATCTTCGAGATACAGGACGAAGAAAAACTCGAAGGCCTCGCAAAAAGACTAGAATTGGACACTTATTTCGATACTGAAGAAATAGCTATCGAACTAGCCGATTTTCTTTTAGAGGAGATAAATAGAGACAGTGAGGAACCTTCAGAAGTACTATCAGAATTCGCTCCAGAATCAAGGAAAGAAAAATGGGATGAGTTAGACATTTTGCCAGGGGGCCCCCTCCACGAGATGATGGACGTCAAAACCAGTGTGATGACGAACGTGGATGGTGACTACGAGTCAATGGCATTCAAAATGCTCAGGATGGGACTATCAACCTCATATGGTTCTTTAACACTTCTTGAGGAGATCCAAGATATTCTATTTGGGACTGCTTCACCACACAAAGCAGAAGTGGATACTGGAGTTTTAGACCCCGAATATGTGAATATACTCCCAAATGGCCATGAACCGTTCATAGGAGCTGCTCTCATCAAAGTGGCTAGAAGCGAAGAAGTGCAGGCGAAAGCCAAAGAAAAGGGAGCTAAAGGACTAAGAATTGTCGGCTCTATAGAAACCGGCCAAGAACTACTTCAAAGGTTCGAGAAAGACGACGTATTTGTAGGCCTTACAGGTAACTGGATAACTCAGGAGTATGTGCTTTCTACAGGCGCGGTCGATGTTTTCGCCGCAGACATGAACTGCACCGTTCCAACCTCTGGAAAATATGCTGAGAAGTATAATTCAAAAATCGTTCCAGTGACAAAACTCGTGAATATACCTGGTGTAGAACATGAAATCAACTACGAACCCGAAAAAGCGGAAGAACAAGCAAATAAAATTATCGATATAGCTTTGGAAAACTTCGAAGAAAGAAAGGATCAACCTACTGATGTTCCGGACTACAAACAAGAGATTACCACAGGATTCTCTCCAAAAGCTCTTTTGAATGCTCTAGGAGGTTCTTTAGATCCTTTGCTTGAACATATTCAAAATGGAAATATCAAAGGAATAGTGGCAATGATCAGCTGCACAACCTTGAAGAATGGACCCCATAATCAAAACACCATAGACATCGTAAAAGAACTAATCAGCAGAGATATACTCGTATTGAGCGCAGGATGTGGTAATGCAGGACTTCAAGTGGAAGGTCTAACCAGCTTAGATGCAATAGAGGATGCCGGAGATGGTCTTCAAGAAGTATGTAATGCTTTAGAGATACCTCCAGTACTGAGCTTTGGAACATGTACCGATACAGGAAGAATACTAAACCTAGTAAGCGATGTAGCAGATGCTTTAGATGTAGACCCTACGAAACTTCCAGTGGCGGTCACAGCACCAGAATATATGGAGCAAAAAGCCACTATAGCAGCAGTAGCCGCAATAGGTTATGGCTTATATACTCACGTTTCACCAACACCACCGGTAACCGGTAGTGAAAACGTAGTTGAACTGTTGACTGAAGATGTTGAGGATCTTACAGGTGGAAAATTAGCTGTTGGAGACGACCCAAAAAAAGCTGCGGACGGAATTGAGAACCATATTAAAAATAAAAGAGAGAAGCTTGGACTGTAATTTTCAGCCAAGCTGAACGCTATTTTTTTTCTTTTTTTATTTTTATTTCCAACTTATAGCGTCTTCAGGACAACCATCAATAGCTTGCTGAATCGTTTCTTCATCGGCACCCTCAGAGTCTACAACTTCTGCAATTCCTTCATCATTCAATTCGAAAACATCAGGCGCAATAGCCACACAAGCGGCTGCACCTACACATACATCTTGATCTACAACTGGTTCTTTCATATAAAACCCAATTTAATTTACTATAGCATATTTCTTAAAGAATACGTTAAATCGGAAATACAAGTAATGTTCCTTTTCAAAAAACTTCTGTAGAAAATCCAATCACAGGGAGTAATAACTATGGATAGCCCTATGGGATCAATTTCTCTATTTTAACGCCATGAAAAAATATCCGGGGTGGAACATGATTAGAAACCGTTTTCAGAGGCTAATATTTAAAAGATAAGTAAGTAAACACTAACTTACATAGGTGGTTAAATGGGTAGAAAAACCTCAAAGGAAAGAAAAAAAGACATCGTTGAAGCAACTCTAGAACTAATCGGAGAAAAAGGAATAGAATCCCTCAGAACATCTCAAATTGCTGAAAAAGTCGGTTTCTCAGAAGCCGCCCTTTACAAACATTTCTCCGATAAAAAGGAAGTAGTCAAAGCTACGATTCAGACTGCAGGAAATGAACTGATAAAATCACTAAAAAATTCGATAAGAGACTCCAAAAACGACGAGGACTTGACCAAACTTCGGAAAGTTCTCGAAACACATATGAACTTTATAAGAAACCATCCTGGAATAACAAGACTACTATTCTCAGACGAAGTTCATTTCAACGAAAAAAATCTTCAAAAAGAACTCTATAACATCATTTCGAAATACAGGAAAATTATCAAAAACCTGCTCAAAGACGGAAAAGGGAACAATGAAGTAAGAGAAGACCTGAACCTAGACGCCGCTTTTTCCCTTTACTTCGGAATGATCCAATCGCAAATACTTTTCTGGTCCTTTACCGGAGGAAAAGAGTCACTGCAAGAACAAGAGGATGAACTCTGGACACTATTCAGAAGAACAATCGAAAAGGAGGACACTGAATGAATGCTTTCGTGCTAATCCTAGTGCCTGCTGCAATCATACTGCTAATCTGGTCTACCTTAAAAGACAAAGAAAAAACGAAAGAATCACTGAACGTCGCTAAAGGAATGGGAAAAAATGTCGGAGGAGAAATATTCGCACTTCTACTCTTAGTTGCTCTATTTTTTACCCTAATACCTGAAAGTACGATCGAATACCTCCTAGGAAGCAACAAATTCTTTCTCAGCCTCCTTGCCGGAGCAGGGCTCGGAACAGTTCTAATCCTACCAAAATTCGTCGCAATCCCGATGGCTGCAGACCTAATCAAATCAGGGGCCTACACCGTGGTCGCTGCAGGATTTCTAACCACCCTCACCATGGTCGGCTTCGCCACCGCTCCAGTCGAAGTCGAACATTTCGGAAAGAAATACACCCTGATTAGAAATGGCCTTAGTTTCGTGTTTGCAATAATAATCGCTCTCGGAATGATGGTGATACTATCCTACCTACCATAACTCAGAAAGCGAAGGTGATAATATGGACGTAAAACAATACCTCAAAGATAACAAAATACTGGTTGTCACTCTAATCATATATCTGATCGTTCTGATAGTAGACCAAAACATGTTCATGGAAACTCTCGACACGGCATGGATATACATCAAAGAGATGCTCCAAGTTCTTCCAGCCGTCCTGATATTCACCGGATTACTGGAGGTTTGGGTCCCGAGAGAAAAAATTATGAAGACTTTCGGTTCCGATTCGGGGCTCCTAGGAAAATTAGCGTCATTTGGCTTAGGAACTGTCTCGGCAGGCCCCATCTATGCAGGGTTTCCAATAGCACAATCTCTGCTCAAAAAAGGTGCCAGCGTAGCGAACGTTACCATTCTCCTAAGCACTTGGGCCGTAGCAAAAATCCCTATACTCTTAGTTGAACTCCAGTTTCTAGGATGGGCCTTCGCTGTCGCCAGATGGAGTCTAACATTGCCGGCTATACTGGCCATAGGCTATCTGACTGGTAAACTCGTCGATAAAGAGGAAATACTTTCCGAGATAGGTGAAGAAGAAACTATTGTCAAAGAGATATGGGAAATACTTCCCGGTCATAATTGTGGATCATGCGGATATGACAACTGCAAGGAATGTGCAAAAGCTATAGCAGACGGAGAAGCCGAACCGGACGCATGTGATCCCTGTGGAGAAGAAAGTGGAGAAAAAATAGCCGAACTAATGGAAGAGACGGATGAATAAAAATCATCCTGAAAGATCAAAGTTCCAACCAAATCTATCGACCGGTGAAAATTTCGAGAAATTCGAGAAAACATCACCCCCATTAGATCTGCACAATAATAGGGAAAAGTTGACTGTAAAAAAAATAAGATGATAAAGGAGGTGAAATAAATGGAAATCATAAATTTGGATTCAATCGAACCTTCGGAAAAATTCCAACCTCATAAATTGATACAGAAAGAAGAGGTCGAAGTCGTCCTACTAGCTTTCGAACCAGGACAAGGACTGCCGATACACGAGACACCAGTGGACGTATTTTTCCACGTCATAGAGGGAGAAGCCCATATCAAAGTCGGTGAAAACGAGAAAACAGTAAGCGAGGGTAATATCGTTCTGAGCCCAGCAGATATTCCACATACTGTAAAAAACAAATCTGATGAAAAAGCCAAAATATTGGTGGTCAAGACACCAAAACCAAACAAGTAAAGAGTCAGTGCGATTATCTAAAATATCAAAGTTTTTCCGGTCTCTGATAGGATAAGACAACGATATCGCAAAATCAATGCCCACTTAGAACAGTAAGTTCCAACCTTTTCCCAGAACAAATGTCAAAATAGCCGCTAGAAAAAAGGCAGACACCCATCCAAAAATGGTGAAACCGATCTTTCTATTATTTTTATTTCCTATACCCTCAACCAGTCCGCTACCTATGACAGCTGCGATTATGGCGAGATTAAACGAAACTGGAACACCTAACTGGATACCGACCTGAGCTATTAATCCAGAAGCGAGAAGCGCAGCTGCAGAACGCCTAGGTCCGATGTTAGAATAATCATAAGACACCGCATGAATTATTCGAGGGGAATACATCCAAGCCCCCGCCAGAATTGAAACCCCACCAACCAGAAGAAGCAAAAAGAGAGAATAATCCAAACCCGCCAAAGGACCTACCGCCAAACCCACAGAAGCTGCGCCTGCAGTGTAAGCCACGTAACATCCGGCCAATAAAAGGAGAACCCATATCATCCTTTCAGAGCTTTCCTTGGACAAAGTCTTCCTCAAAATACGTGCCAACCCATAACCTAGGATCACGGCTGCCACCGGGGTCAAAACCCAAAAAAGAACTATGGTGCCTATTGAGGATAGGACTATTTCATTTCCAAAACAAAAACTGCTTCCGAGAACCGCACCAATCACAGTGAAAGCTGTGGGCATAGGATAATCCGTNAGAACACTCACGATGACCAGCGAAGACGCTACAATCAGTATGAAAGCGGCCTGAATAACTTGTATTTCACCTACAAGAACACCTGAACCAATAGTGTTGGTTACATTTCCTCCCTGAATCAAAGCACCCGCAAGGGCAAATATACCGGCGAGAAGTGCCAATCTCAAACTTTTAGAAGAGCTGATATTAACAGGGGCAAACGCTGGTGCTACGCTCGAAGCTCCAATAGAAACCCCCATAAAAATCGCGCCGATGAAAGCAATCGCTAGCACGATCTCCATAGAAAGTTACTCCTCAACGTCGAAACTACTTCTCAATTCCTGTCTATACTCCTTCTCAGGAGAATTAAAAACCATCTCAAATTTCCCATCAGTTTCTTTCAAACTCACAGAAAATTTCTTAGCATTGAAATAGTAAGGATTAAACCTCAACATTATATTTGAATAAATAAGTTCTTCAGTTTGTCTAATGAACTTCAAAGAACTCGATACAATCGGTTTGAAAAATTCCTTCCAAGCATTGAGTATTTTTGATTTCTTCCCTTCATCTCGATCCTCATCCGGGCCATCATTATTATCATTTCTAATTCTTAATTCATTTCTAGCTTCCGAAAGACCTTTTTTTAAACCTTCACTTTCCTTCTCTACTTTCTTTTCAGAGATAGATTCTAAAGAAACAGTCCTATCTTTTATATTCTCTTTCTCATCATCTTCTTCCGGTTTCCAATAATCAAAATTTTCAACAGATTCTTCATGTTTACAAACATTCTCTAAGCTATCCTTCATCTCTTCCGAAACTTCCGCCACCTCTTCCAATTCCCCTTCAGCCTTAATACCTGTATTTGTCTTCACAACCTGGTTTTTAAGACTGCTCAATGGATTTCAACCTTTGATTTCTAACCATATTTGACTACCCTTTTAAATTTTCTCCATTATTCTCAAAATTTACCAAATATATCAAATTTCCACCCTAGTTTCACTACCCTCCAAAATCATAAAAATAAAATCCTTTATGTAAACGAGGTAACTAAACATAAATCGAAAAATGGGCTTAAAATTATCATTCTACTGCGTGGAAAACGCCTGTCGAAGCCAAATGGCAGAAGGATTTGCCAAAAAGCTGACGGAGGAAGAAATCAAGGTCTCAAGCGGTGGATCCAAACCAGCAGAGAAAGTAAACAAAAAATCCGTGGAGGTAATGGCAGAAAAAGGAATAGATATAAGCTATCAAACTCCCACATCTTTTACCCCAAAAGGCTCCGAAAAGATAGACTATGCCATAACTATGGGATGCAGTTCTAATGCTTGTCCGACCCCAATTTCGAACAAGATCATAGAATGGAACATAGATGACCCTTCAGGAAAATCAATTGAAAAATTCAGAGAAACTAGAGACAAAATAGAGAAAAAAGTGAAGGATTTGATAAACGAACTCGACTTATCCTAAAAATAACATAAAAGTAAAATCAGGACAAGGAAAATTGCAAATATCACTGCATAGAAATTATTTTCTTCTCCAAAATTTTTTGTGTAATTTTTGGCTAGATTAGATATCTCCAAACTAAACAAATCTAGACGCAGAAAACCAAAAAAGACCAAAAAGGCCACCAAAGCCAGGATTAAATCCATTAGTAGTCCCCCCTGATAGAAGTATACACCAAAAATAACTGTGAGAATCGCCATCAAAAGAGAAACAAATGACTCCAATTGATTAGGTTTAGAAACTTCCCCAGATTTCACCAGGTTATAGTTGAGTTTCATAAATAGAACAAGAGTACCCACACCCACTGCGTAAAATAGATAACTCCAAATTCCAGTTAGACTGCTCACAATCATTTTCTTACTGACAGAACCTATGAGGGGAAATATACCGCCAATACCAAGACTAAATAATACAATAGAGACCATTATCATCGGACTATTTCTATAAGTCAAATCATTCAATTTCTTAGTCTTTTGTGCCTGAATCAACGCTCCAACACTCAGAAATAGACCGGATTTGAATAGAGAATGAGCTAAAACATGAAATATAGATCCAAATACATTCAAAGTGGATATAGCTAATAACACATACCCCATCTGAGAAATAGTGGAATAAGCAAGCAATTTTTTAACATTTTGCTGTAACATAGCCAATGTCAAACCCCAAATCATCGAAGAAAAAGCGACTATCATGAGCGGAACTTCTAAAAAGCTTATAGGAAAATAAATAGCCAATAATAACATCCCATAAGCAGCTGTTTTTACCATCAAACCGGATAACAGAGCACTTATAGGAGAATCAGCCTTCGAATGAGCATCTGGAAGCCAGAAATATAAGGGAAATATTCCACCCTTCAAGATAAGACCGGTAAAAGCAATCCCTAATCCAAATTTTATCTCTGTAGACATAACGAGATTAGCCCTTATTAACTCCAGATTTAAATAGCCAGTTTCGAGATAGATGATTCCTATAGCGAGAAGTAAAAAGATTGAAGCCAGGAAAAAGAAGATTACGTATCTAAATGCTGCTTTTTTTGCCCCCTCTTCACTAGACATAAAAATTAATGCAAATACCGACACCGAGGCTAATTCGATAAATATGAAAAAATTAAACAAATCCCTACTCAAGAAAGTCCCCAAAAATCCAGCATGCATGAGCAATAACAAAACAAAGACTATGTTGACATCATCTCGCTCAAAGTAACTCAAAGAGTAGATGGATGTTAAAGAAAACACTATGAGCTCTGCTAAGATGAAAAAGAGGTTATAGTTATCTAGAGCAATCTCTATTCCCGAAATACGAGCCCAATTTCCTAAGACCACGCTAATAGGCATGCCTTCCAAGCTAAATATGAAAACTATCCAAGGGGAAAGTACGCCGATAAGAAACAAGAACTTCGAAAATCTCTTACTATCCCGAACAATCGATATCAAGGACAATAAAATCGCAAAGAGTAAAGGTAAAGCAACTGTCAAGGAAATCATTTTTCCTCACCCTTAATCCTCACTATTATCAACAGAGCGAGTGATGTGAGAGCAACCTCAACCACTAGGGAAGGAAGAATCAATGCTGCGGGCAGAGGATTGACCATGCTCTCACTCGGAACTATTGGGATAGAACCACCTTCTACGTAACCAATACCAGCGAAAAATAGCATTACACCTACGAGAGTAATATCAATACTTAATACTTGCTTTATGAGATTACTCTTAGTCATCAAACCGTATAGTCCAATGAGCATAATTATAACACCTACAGAATTTGCACTAATCATTTTCTACCTCCTTCAAGAAGATATAGAAAAGGAAAACAAAAGCAGCTCCAACCTCTAATCCTACCAATATATTGAAAATGGGAACAATCCCTCCACTAAAAAGACTGCCAAATTCACCGCCTCTAATAAAATTGAAGAAAAATCCACCGAAACCGAGACCAGTTATCGCCAAAAGCAGAATTATCAAGATAGACGAACTTTCCAGAAGCCTTATCACATGAGAACTAAAAGCATCTCTTATTTCTTTGTACCCCCTTGAAAGAATAAGAAGGATAACACTCGCCGCAAAAATCACACCCGCCTGAAATCCCCCACCTGGAGTTAGATGACCAAAAACCATCAAATACAGAGAATAAACAACGAGAAACGGGCTCAAAAGTCTAGTAGCAGATCTAACAATTACAGACATCTTCATTTCTTATGCACCTCGGAGATTAGATGAGCTCCAGAAATAGCTGCAAAAAGAATAATCGCCTCCCCCAAACTATCATACACTCTCCAATCTGCCAGAATAGCCGTGACAAGATTCGGAACGTCAACTTCCGACCAGCTGGATACATAATACTCATAACTTCCAGCTAATGTACCAGAAAAATCCAACTGTAAGAGTAAAAATGCCAAAACTATAACCAAAACTAAACCTATCAATCTCTTTTTAATTTTTCCACCTCATCAATCGTAAATATATAGACCCCTGTGATAATTGCGCCAACAACAATCGCAGAAAGAGCTACGTCAGGTGCTCTCAACTGAAAAAGAATCAATACAAAAAGTAAGTTTAAAACCGAATACTCGATCACTGCAGCAACCAAATTATCATGTTCGACAGCAATTATCGAGATTATAACCATAGCTATTAACAGAGCTTCAAAGAGTATCCCTAGCATAGTCATCCACCCCCACAACAGGCTCAATACCGGAACGATAAGCCCCTTTAGCTATAGCGTGAGATATCATTGGAGTAATAAGAGATATCAAAAATATCAAGACGAGAAATTTAAATCGCACTAACAGAGAAGCGTCAACGTGAATGGCCAAAGCAAATATAATCGCCATCGCCCCTCCAGTATCACACTTTGTCGACGCATGTAAACGAGTATAAACATCTTCAAATCGTATCACCCCAAGAGCTCCAAAAAACATCGATGTTATTCCAAACGCTAAAAATACGTATTGAATCATATTTTAACCTCTGTGCAAATGTTTTGCTAGAACTAAACTGCTAACAGCATTTATCATAAGTAGTACTATTGCCAAATCTATCAAAGCAAATTTCTCCAATAAAACGGACAATATAGCGATTACAATAATCACTTTAGTCGTAATAGTATTGAGAGCCACAATCCTATCCGCAGAAGTAGGTCCAAAAACAATCCTATAGACTAATAAAAAACTCGTAAAAACTAACAGTAAAACAACCCAGCCAAAAGGACTTACCAAAAGATTTTCTCCAAAGATGCTTCCAAACCTCCTTTAATCTTCTCTCTTGCTTTCTCCCGTTCCAAAAGAATCCAATCCTTCAAATTTTTAGATTCCTGACCAGCTCGAGTTCCCTCTACTGTAAAAAAATCGATCCAGTGTATATAGAGAAAGTTTCCATCTGATCCTCTATCTAAATCCAGAGCAAGAGTTCCAGGATTAAGAGACACAGAGTTGGCCAAAACAGTCATTCCAGTGTCAGAGTCAAGATCTGTTTTTACCTTTATAATTCCGGGATCTATATCTTTCAAGATGACATGTTTAATGACCGTATAATTACTTTTCATCAGCTTAAATATCATCAAAACTACATATCGAGGAACATAAAAGAACAAAATACCTCCCACTCTAAGGGCTAAATTCTTATCTATATGGTATCTTATATCCTCCGTCAACATATTATGCATCACAACTGAAACGCCTAAAGTGATTAGACCTCCAACCAACAAGCTCCGCCATCCAAAAGTTCCACTGATTATTATCCAAAATAAAAACAAAACAATCCAAGTGAAACTAATCTTCCCCCAAAAGGGAAGTCTTTCATCTTCACCTCTCTCCATGTTCATAGTATACATAACTTTTTTTGCCCTTTTTTATTCTTTATTCGTTTTGGATAAAGAGCAAGCTAATATCTTATTTTCCGCAATGATAGAAAATTTTGTCTAATTTAGGAAAATACTAGGAATTAAACTAATCAAGCCAACTAAAAAACACATACCCTTTATTTATGTATATCTAGCAAATCTAAGTCAAAGGCCTAGATACTAAAATAGAACATGGGGCCTTATGGAGAACCTCTTCCGTAACACTACCATATACAAACTTCTGAACTCTCCCACTCATACTTCGATCATGTAACTTTCCAGAACCCATCACTACTATATCCACATCTTTTTCCACTGTCGTTTCTATGATTTCCTCACTGACACCCTTTTCCTTTTTTGGGTCTCCCTCTTTGACAATTGTTTCAATATTAGAAATCCCCCTTCCTTCACAATCTTTTTCAATAATCTCAAACTCTCTCTCCATTCTCTGCCTTTCTAGTTCCAATCTTTCCTCATTCTTTTCAGCGCCTGTAGGGGAATGAAGGACATGCATGAATATAAGTTCAGTTTTATCATCATGACAAGCATCGGCTAAATTCATGGCACTTTCAACACCTCTCTTTGTATTATCCCACTCTATCGAATCGACAGGGACAAGTATTTTTTCAAACTCCATCTCCGGTCTCACGACTAGAACGGAACACGGAGATTCATGGATGACATCTTCAGTAACACTCCCATAGAAGAACTTGTTTATCTTGCTGGAAACACTTTCATCATGAAGTTTACCTGAACCCATAATAATCAAATCTACATCTTCTTCCTGAGCCACTTCAACGACTTGAGTATGGGCCTCCCCTCTCGCAACTTTGGTCCTTACTCTATCCACACCTCTATCGTCACACATATCTTTGATAGTTTTGAACTCTAATTTTATCTCCTCTTGATCTAAATCATCTATTCGCTTACCTCGATTAGTCGACATGGAAACACTTGAACTGAAAACATGTAGAAATATCAACTCTATCTCATCTCTCACAGTGCACCCTGTAGCAAAGTTTAACGCTTCTTCCATAGCAAGAAACGTATACTCATTTTTTATCGAATCTATCGGAACTAAGACCTTTCTTACCATATTTACTCCTCTATCATCAATGAGTTAAGGATTTTTCTCCACTTAAAACTAAAACCAAAGTTTTGAACGAAAAAAATGCAAAGTGATACATTCATACCTTCAAAAGGAAGAAATCTGCCAAATCTCTAATCCTTACCACTCATTATAGTCGAGAAGGTTGCCATAGGCACACTCATCTGGGGGTATCTTCAACTTCTTACCATTTTCACCTAGAAAACTTTCAGCACCTTTAACTAAAACAGCCGGGATTCTTTCATCAGCTTCCCCCATCACCAATTGAGCAGCTGCAGCTAGCTGATCTCCTATTCCCCTGAAAGTGATTTGCAATCTTCGGTCGTACAAATCACTCTGATCTCGACAATCGACCACTTCCTCTATACCGCTAGTTCCAATAGCTTGTCCGGTAGTTCCGCGTCTCAGAGGATTGACATGACTATCGCTGATAACAACCCCTATATCTTTGCCTGTTTCACTTTCTATATTTTTCTTAATATTTTTAGCAACCTTTTCCGAATCTTTCGGTAATGTGAGCACCTTCCCTTTTGGAATATTAGTCCTATCCACGCCGGCATTTATCCTTATCATTCCATTTTTCAGGGAAAGAATACATTTTTCAAACGTTTCAAGAACCATGTCCGCTTCTTGTATTACAACCTCTGTAAAATCTTCATCCAAATTGGCTTCTTTCGCCAAACTTCTTGCCCTTTCAGTAGGGTCTACCTTCTCCAACTCCTTAATTTCACCTAAAGTGGTAGAAATAGCACTTGAAGCTATTACTAAGATATCGCCATCATCAACTTTAATTTCACTATCTTCACTTTTCACAGAATTTAGAATTACCTCATCAATATCGTCGGATGGCTCTATCAAAGGTGTTTTAATACCTAAAATTCTCATTCGCTACCCTCATAATTCTGAATCAACTCCACCATTCTCACAAACTGAAAAGTTTCCTTAGGATCATGAGTTCTAATAATATCGACACTGGAATTCATCAGGGCAAAGCCGGTAGCTGCAAGCGATTCAGGTAATCTTTCGGACGGATTCTCCACACCTAAAGTCCTGCCTATGAACGATTTTCGAGAAACGGCTAAACATATTGGGAGATTTAGCTCATTCAGCTCATT
>JGI1684J13235_1000192_pt1 | contig 23538 bp, 17 predicted proteins | sample PonA232FremontCA_2_FD_13235 | JGI IMG/M metagenome (IMG submission 13235) | reverse complement strand
CGCGACTTCGCAAACCAGCTCCGGGATGTTCTCGAACCCAAGGCCGGACCCATCCAGCTCAACGCCATCGGTTCCCTCTTTACTCTCTTCTTCACACCGGACCCGGTCACGGACTTCGCATCGGCGCAAAAGACGGACACAGCGCTCTACGGCTCATTCTACAGACAAATGCGTGATCAAGACATCTACCTCTCACCCGCAAACTTTGAGTGCACTTTCACCTCCTTCGTCCACACCGAGGAAGACTTCTCCACAGCCATCGAGGCCGCCAGGAAGGTGCATCTTTAAACAAGCCGCGTCCGGAAAGTCCTCTTTTCGGACGCGGCTTGTTTCCATTTGCTCTGGAATCCGAGAGGAAGTACCCTGATCATAGAGGACAGATCCCTTTGGTCCCATTTTGGCAGATTCAATGAGAAAACGATTCAACTGTATTCCCTCTGCATTTGCCCTTATAAGCTCGGCTTGCACAAAGAGCTGATGCATCCAATACGCACCAGAGCGCAGCCTGAAGTCCTTCTTCTGCTGCTTACCATGGGGCCATCCTTTACGGATTCTGCAAAAATTAAAAGCTTCTTTGGCCTATGAGTGACTCCACGCGATTCCCATTTTGAACCTTCCCAATTCTGCCACGCTGCAAATTATTTCAGTCAATTTCCGGTACAGGACCAGATCTTTCCCGCGAAGAGGCCGTATAGGGCTCATCACTCCTTGACAGATGGAATTCGCCTTTCGTAGTGTGAAGTGGGTTTGCTGATAACGCGAACAATGGCATCCTGAAGCCGCCTTTTCGGTGTTGTTGAGAATGCTTTTGAGCCGCTTTATCCAGTCGGCCGAATCAAGGCCCATCCCGACTCGTGGATTCCTTGAGCGTAAGCTCGGAGAAACGAACGCTCGGCAGCATCCAGAAGAGTATCAACGCCCTGCCCAACCGTTGCTCAGAATGAAAACTTCCGGCTTCCGGAGGTGCCTTTTTTCAGGGCACTTGCAACCGGCCCGCTGCAGCAATTCCCTGGAATAGATGCGGCAGCTGGCAAATTTTTGAGGTGTTTTCATATGGCCAAAAAGGAAAATCCCCCCCAAGACCAGGAACAGGACGACATCATCGAATTGACCGATGTCGTCGAAGAACAATCCGGCGATTCCCTTATTGAGGAAACACTCGAAAACCTCGGGGAATCGGAGGAGGACGGAAAGGAGCCTGAGGTCTCCACAATCTCGGGAGAGGAGCCCGGGTATGGGGAGGAAACCGATGCGAGTCTTTCCGACGAGGACCTGGATTTCGACGCCCTTTTTGAAGAGCTTGACGACGAAAACGAGGGTCGATCTGCTGGATTTGAAGCCGAGGCCGTGGATACCACGCTCTCCCCTGAAGACGAAGCAGAAGTAACCGGTGGAATCCACACGCCCGACAGCGAGGATGATTTTGATGCCCTCCTCGAGGACCTGGACAAATCGGAGGAGATGCTCTCTTCAATGTCCGAGTACGAATCCGAAGAGGAACAGCCTAGCGATGAGGAAACATCCGTCTCATCCCCTCTAGAGCCTGTTTCGGAAGAGCCCGGGGAAGAGGATATAGAAGATATTCCCCAGATGGATGAAGCCGAGGAGCTGGACCCCGAGGAGCCTGGGGGAGAGGACAAACCGGAGAGAGGACCCCGGCCCCTGGAAGCGGAGGAGGACAAGGAAGAGTCGGAGTTCGAACCGCAAGCCCTTTTTGACGAGGAATCCGAGATTGGACCGCAACCATTCGAGGAAGTGGCGGACGCGGAGATCGAGCCCGAAGCTCCCGAGGGCGGCGAAGCGATCGACGTACGGGATCTGGCGAATCGGCTGGAACGCCTGGAAAACGCTCAATCCGCCCAGCCTATACCTGAAGAGCAGCTTGTCAGCGCTCTGAATGAGCTCCCCTCCGACGCACCCTTTTGGAGCAGGATCGAGGAGCGGGCACAAAGCGTCGTGGAGAGCAAGATCCGCGAATACACCCAGGACATGGAAAACCGGATTGCCAAGCTCCAGGAAAGCCTGGACCACCTTGCCTCGGGCGACCTGGTCACCAGGCAGGCCCTGGTCCAGGAAATCGGGGAGGTGAAAGAAGAGCTGCCCTCTAGGCAGGACCTCGACGAGCACAAGCAGAAGCTGCGCCAGGAGCTCCAGCAGGAGATGGAATCGCAAATCCCGGCGGCTGCGGCTCGCGTGATCCGCGAAGAGATCCAGAACCTGCGTTCCGGGATGGAAAAATAACCCCCGCGAGAGCCCGGGCGAAGAATAGTCTTGGCTCCCCAGCCCATTTCAAGCTCAAAAAAGGAAGGGGTGCTGTCAGGTTTCTCTTCCTTCCCGTCCGGAGAGCCCGATCGGCGTTCGGTCATGGCCATTTCCCCCCGGACGGGTTTTTTTATTCACAATCCCGCCGCACAGGACAAGGCCCATGAACAAGACGAAACAAATGGCCCTCCAGGTCGCCAAGGAAATAGTGGTCAAATTTATCGAAATAGGCAGGATCTCGCCGAACAACTTCGACCAGTTCTTCTCCTCCATCTACCACGAGGTCCTGAGCACTATTTCGGACGAGGAGGAACAAGCACTTTCCCCTCGGGAGCACGATGGCCCGAGCACCTAAGGACGCCACCAACACGGGGGACCCGAGCATGCAGGTGGCCGAGATGTTCGGCCGCATTACCCCGTGTTACGATATCCTGAACCGTGTCCTCAGCCTGGGGACGGATATATACTGGCGCAAGCAGCTGGTCCGCAGCGTCTCCCTCGGTCCGCGAGGTACACTCCTTGATCTGGCAGCGGGCACACTGGATGTGACCCGTGCCGCCCTCCGGGCATACCCCTCCTCCCGCGTCGTCGGCCTGGATCTGGCCCTCCCCATGCTACACAAGGGCAGAAACAAGGTCGACTCAGGGAGGGTACAGCTCGCCTGCGGCAACGCCCTGTCCATCCCCCTGGCGGATGCCAGTCTGGAGTGCGTCACCATCGCCTTCGGGATACGCAATATCGACCCTCGAAGCGAGGCCTTCGCGGAGATCCGCAGGGTCCTTGCGCCCGGGGGCAAGCTGTGCATTCTCGAATTCGGCGCGGTCCGGCCGGGCCTTTTGGGGAGGATGTACACGCGGTATCTGCACTCGCTCCTGCCATGCATCGGGGCCCTCGTTACCGGAGACCGCAGGGCCTATTCCTACCTCGCGGGAACCATCTCCGCATTCCCCTCCGCGGATGTCCTGGGAAAGGAGCTCTCCGAGGCAGGATTCGAAGGAGTGGAATACACTCCCTTGAGCGCCGGGATTGTGTGGCTGCATACGGCCCGAAAATCCGGGACTCCGGAAGGGAAAAACAGCGCTTTCCCCTCTTCAGACTGAGCTTTGNCCCCGGATGCAACAGGAACGACCCTGCATCCCCTCACGGATTCGCATTCCCTCTTGCGCGAGCGCGCCGGACTTTCGCCGACCGAGGGCAGGTTTTTCACACAGAACCACCCCTTCTGCCGGGAGAGCCCCAACGGGCTGCGCCCCTTCTCCCCTTTTGCCCCCACTCAAGCCGCAATCCCCCAGACGAGGCCCAGTACAGGGCCTTTAAAACCTTTGACTCAAATAGATGAGCACAAGTCCGGAAAGCAGGGCGGTCAACCCGAGCTTGCGCAAAAAGCCCGGTGACTTGTCCAAAAGCTGCTCCAGCACCTGGGGCATTTTCTCCGCAAACAAAAAGTAGGGAATCCCTTCTATAATGAACGCGAGCCCGAGAGCCTTGATAAACAGAGGCAAATCCATGGGAGCCGTTCCTTGAGCCTTTTACGTGGTTCCTGATCCGCCCTTGAGCCCTGTTTCCCCTTGCCGAGGTGCGGGCCCTGAAAACCGTACCCGAGGTACCCGGTAACTCAGGGCTGACAAAGGGGTAGGTCAAACTTCACCCCATACGAGGCAAAAACGAACAGCGCGGCAGTGGGAGACAGCCCTTTTCTGCCTCAAAAGGGTCCTCGAGACAAGACGGAACAAGTCGGGGGAGGCATTTGCGGAATGGGGAGGTGTTTCCCGGAAAACCCGCACCGCTGTCGGCTCGAATCAGGGCGCGCTCAGGGACATGTGAGTGCGGTACACTCCCGGATTCCCGGGAAAATGTCACAAAAATGCCCGCCGGCTCAAGCAGCCTGAGCCGACGGGACCATTTGGAGCAAAACCGGTAAAAATAGCTATATCTTGCCCCAGGAGGCAATTTCCCGGCCCAAGAAGCACAGGGAAATTATTCTTCCTTCTCCATATAGCGCTCTTCGTACCCAGTCTGGATTACAGTTCTCTGGGTCTGATTCTGCCACTCCATGGACGGCCGGATCTTGATCACGTCCTGCAGCCGATCCTGGCGCTTGAGGCGCTCGTAGATCTCCTGCCAGGCACAGGGGATGGCGTCGTCGACCTCGCACATCCCCTTGTTCGTCCCGCCGCAGGGCCCGTTGAACAGACCCTTGGCGCAACGGGTGACAGGGCATATTCCCCCTGCGTATCCAATGACGCAATTGCCGCAGGCACGGCATCGCTCCTCGTAAAGGCCGATGTCGCGGTCGAGCCCGATGGCGACGGTGTTCACCGCGGGCAGGACCGGGGTGTCCGGATAGCGCTCCGCAATGAGCTGGGTCCCGGCGGCGCAGGCCATAACGATGACTGCCGTTTTGCGGGGGGCTATGTCGTCCATCTCCTGCACGTAATCCAGATTGCAGGCCCGTTCCACGGTATATTCCGTGAGCTGCCTCTCGAATCCCTTCTGGCGAAAATACTCCCTGAGCTCCTCGTTCAGGATTCTGGCTTCCTTCTGGCCGCCGCCCAGACATACCGAGGCGCATCCGCCGCATCCCACATTGAGGATGGTGGGGTAGTCCTGAATCGCGTCCACGATCTCCTGAAAGGGCTTTCGCTTGATCTTGATCATGTCTCCTCCCGCATAGAGGGGTTGGCGAACTCCTTCCCATCCGGGAATTGGGCCTTTCGGGTGGGAAGAAATCCCGCTTCTTCCCTGCTTGGGGAAGAAGCCAGAAAATCAAAGGAATATATTGCTTCTTTGGTTCTGGTCAGGAAAGGGTCCGGCCTCACTTTCCGAAGTATTCGCGGTACACGCCCTGATCGCGGCAGATTCTCCGCGCGAGATTGATCATATAGGGAATATCCACGCCCAAAGGGCAATAGCAGCGCGTACAGAGCACGCACCGGTTCCAGACGATATCGCCTATGGAGGCCAGCTCCCGCATGTCCACCTTGCCCTTCTTTTTGTACAAGTAGCCTATGGAATTGATCATCTTGTGCGAGGGCATGTACTTGGGATCCTGTTCCCGGGACTCGTACAGGAAACAGCTGTGCGCGCACATGCTGCAATGAGCGCATACGGACAGGCAGAACTTGATCTGGGCCTTGTGTCTGGCGAGTATCTCCTTGATTTGGGCACTGTCCACCACAAAGTTATGAGCTTCAACCATCTTCTCTCTCCTTCAGCTCCGGCAGGCCGACAATTTCCCGTAGAACCCGCCCATCAGCGGCGGCGACACTCCTTGGGGCTTCGGGGCTTTTTCGTAACCCTTTCCTTCACAAGCCGCAAAGGCTTCCACACGGAGGGACACAATCAACGCTCAGCTGCCCGAAAAAATCGTTTTCCCGGAATTGAGCGGATCTTCGATCGGAGACCCTCTAGCGCCAGACCCGGCTCCCGGAGGCAAAGCTGTACTCGCCCGGGAGGAAAAAGCGATAGAGGAAGAAAAAGATCATATGCACCAGCTTGGTGAAGGGAATGCAGACCAGCATGAGCTCCCCGGCCAGGACATGGATCAGCACCACTGTCTTGTAGGCGAAGAACTGGTGATAGGCTATGAAACCGGTCAAAAAAGGAAGAAAGACGATAAGAAGGAGGAGGTAATCGTAGGGGGTGCTGATGGCCCGAACCCTGGCCCAAAAGATCCTCCGAAAGAGGAAAAAGAGGCAGAATCCCATAACCAGGACAGTCAGGACGTCGCTCGTCCCCTCGCCCAGCGATGGAGGCCGGAACCCCCAGGCCATCTCGATCATGAGATTGTGAGCCAAAAGCAGAATCGGGGTCAGTATGAGCAGGAGGTGAAAAACTGTGGTCAGCACGGCCATGAAGGGCTCCATCTCCATGACCGTGCCCGGGAACCTGACCCTTTTTCGCACCTCTTCGGGCGGGCGCTGCGCCTCCACATCCTTTTTGCGGGGCTTGGGGAAGGATGCGTTGACCGGTTTCCTTTCCCGGGTCATCCGGAAAAAGCGGACGATCTGGATCGCCAGCCCCAGGACAAAGAGCGCAAAGGCGATGAGCACGAGCGGACCGCTGACAAACGCGTACATCGCATCCCCCACTGCCTTAGAGGTTATCCGGGCAACGCGCCGGAAGGCGAACGGCTTAACAGCGTCGCCTCCACACCCGTACGGAGCGCGTTTGGCAACAAGTGTGTCGGATTGCTCAGACTGTGAGACCGGTCCTAAAATTTCACCCCGGAAAAGTCAAGCACCTTCGCCATTTTCACCCACCCTTTTTCTCCGAGGCCGGCTTCTCCCGCAACCAGCGCCAGACAGTCACGGCAAGCCACTCCAGGATAAGGGCCGGATTGACATTATTCCGCACGATCTCTTCCGCCTTTCTCAGGGCCAGATCCAGGCGGGGCCAGTATTCCGGGCTCAGATGACGGCGCAAATAGGTGGCCACGGGCCCCATGTCCTTTCCGAGAAAGACCTGATGCAGCTCCCTTTCCAGTGCCAGCAGGATCTCGCCGAGCAGCACCCTGTCCACGGCCTTCTTGGCCCCGGTGTGCTCGAAAAGGCCGGTGCCACTCTGCCAGAACCGGAGCATGGCCTCCAGCCAGGGTCCTGTTTCCGTCTCCCCCTGGCCCGGATGATCCATGGGGACCTGGCTCAGGGTAAAGGGAGAGCTTCTGGAGACGAGGGTGGGCAACAGGAGAAAGCGCTGCGGCACGAGGAGGACAAACACATTCCCGGGCAGCGGCTCCTCCAGAGACTTGAGCAGGGCGTTCGCAGCGGAGGCTGTGAGCTCCTGGGCCTCGCTGAAGAGGACCACACGATAGGCATCATGGGGCTTGTCCGCCAGGTTCTGGCGCAGGGGGCGCACATCGTCGACCTTGATCGAGTCCTCGGCCCCGCGGAAGATATAGAGGTCCCTATGGGCCTCCTGGGCGATCGCCAGGCAGGCGGAACAGCTTCCGCACGGCACGCCCTCGGAGCAGTTGAGCAGCGCGGCCCAGTACAGGCCCAGCGCCTCCCGCTCCCTTCTGCTCCCTCCCTCCAGAAGCAGCACGTTGGGCGGAGCCCCGGCAAGCCTTTCCAGATAGGCGATGAGCCGCTCCTGGCCGGCGGCATGGCTGAGTGTTTCCTGCATAGGAACGCTGTCCGGGTGAAGATAGGGGCACTAGCGGATCAGTGTCTGATCCCTGCCGGGCCCCACTGAGACGTATCCCACCTTGACCCCGAGGTCCTCCTCGATGAACTCGATATAGCGCCTGGCGGCATCGGGCAGGTCCTGCCAGGAGCGCACACCGGAAATGTCCTCCTGCCACCCTTCCAGCCGGGTATACACCGGCTTGACTTCACCAAGGCCATTCTGCTTTTGCGGCGGATGGGTCAAGCGCACACCCTCGTGGTCGTATTCCGTGCAGGCCCAGATCTCCTGGAGTCCTCCCAGTACGTCGAGCTTGGTGATCGCCAGCCGGGTAGGGGAATTGAGCCGCACCGCCTCGCGGAGGCAGACCAAGTCCAGCCAGCCGCAGCGGCGCTGTCTCCCGGTGGTCGCGCCGAACTCCGCCCCCTTGTCCCGCATGTGCTTCCCGGCTTCGTCCTCGATTTCCGTGGGATGGGGGCCTCCGCCCACACGTGTGGTATAGGCCTTGACCACGGCAATCACGTCGTCGATGGCGAACATGCCGCAACCAGCGCCTGCCGAGGCGTTCCCGGCCACCGTGTTGGAGGAGGTCACATAGGGGAAGGTCCCGTGATCCACATCCAAAAGCGTTCCCTGAGCCCCCTCGAAGAGGACGTTTTGCCCCGCATCGCGGGCGCTCTGGATCTCGCCGGACACATCGGCGAGGTGCGGCCTCAGGCGCTTGGCCCAGGGCAGGACCTGCTCCAGGACATCCTCGACGCTATCCGGGGCCTCGCCGAAATAGTGCTCGCACAGGACATTCTTCTCCTCCAGGGCCTTGGCGATCTTGTTCCGCAATACGTCCTCATCCAGAACGTCAACGGCGCGGATGCCCACGCGTGCGACCTTGTCCTCGTATGCCGGCCCGATTCCCCGGCCGGTGGTTCCGATTCGGGTATCGCCGGAGCGGATCTTTTCCCGAAGATTGTCCATCCGCTTGTGGTAGGGCATGATCAGATGCGTCTTGTAGCTTATCCTGAGCCGGTCCGGTCCCACGGACACGCCGTTGTTCTGCAGGCTGTCCAGCTCGCGGCAGAAGACCTCCGGATCCAGGACCACTCCGTTGCCGATGAGGCACATCTTGTCCGGATGCAGGATGCCGGAGGGAATGAGATGCAGGATCGTCTCCTCGCCGCCGACCACAATGGTGTGTCCGGCGTTGTTGCCGCCCTGGAAGCGAACGATCGCATCCGCCTGCTCCGTCAAAAGATCCACCAACTTGCCCTTGCCCTCGTCGCCCCACTGGGCTCCGACAACAACCTGATTCTGGCTCATTGCACCGCTCCTTGCGCTTCCGGGGCCTACCCTCGGCAGCAGACCGGATTACCCTGGTTCAAAAAAACGCGCCACCGACCGAGCGGCAGCGCCTGGGGGCCACGTTTTCGCAGCGCTCCGCTCCTGGCGTCGCTATCAGGAGGTGCCCTTTTCCCTGGAGGGAAAGGCGATCACTCTTCCCCGGGGCCCGCTTCCTTCGCCGCTTTGCTCTCCGGATACGAGCTCTCCGCCGTCATTTGCCTCATCCGGGGCTTTCTCGTCCTCGGGCTCGAAATCCGCGGATCTCTGCTCCATCCACTTGCTGTTGAAAAGCTGATTCTTCCAGCGCACCGCCTGGAGCAGGCACAGAATAATCACCGACTCCTCCCACTCCCTGGTGGGCTGGAAGGTCTCCACTTCCCGATAGTACTTGTCCCACAGGGAAAGCAGAGACGCCTCGTCGTAGGCCGCCAGTTGGCTGGCGAGCCTCTCCAGCATCTTCTCCAAAACCAAGCTCCTTCGATCAATAAGCGTTTTATGCCGCATCAGGTCCCGATCAAACACAGCGACCCTACTATGCAAAATTGCCTCTCTTCAAGTGTTGTGATAAACCAAAACCCGCCGCAAAACAATCCCGTACGCACCGCTTGCCTGCGCACCCTTTTCCCTCCGGAAAGCCCGGTGTACGATGGCAGAGCCTCGATCCGCTCCGGCCCGAGCGGCTGGCCCGGTTCATTCTTTTTGCCGCGGCGCGAGGCAGAGGACGAAGGACCCCAAGGACACAGGAGAGGACCATGAAAGATCTCAAAAAAATGTATCAGGCGCAGCAGTCCGACCCCTTCCCCGGAGAGCTCCATCTCACGGTGGGCGATCAGGAGCTCATCTACAAGAAGCGGACCTGGACCATCCAGGACCAGGAGAAAGGGCTCCGCTACGGGGAGAACCCCAACCAGCCTGCGGCGATGTATGAGCTGCACCAGGGACGGCTGGAGCTGAACGGCCTTCGCTTCGCCTCTCCGGACAGGGGCCTGCTTTCCGCGCTCAAGGAAGAGCACATCATCCAGTCCGGGAAGCATCCGAGCAAAATCAATCTTACAGACGTGGACAACGGGATCAACATCCTGCAGTACCTGACCGCCAAACCGGCAGCGGTCATTCTCAAGCACAACAATCCCTGCGGAGCGGGCTGGTCCGATGAGGGGCTTACTCAGGCCCTCAGCAAGGCCTATGCCTGCGACCGCATCGCCGCCTTCGGCGGGGCGGTTGTGGTCAATTCTCCTGTAACCCGCGAGCTCGCGGAATACATCAACGAACGCTATTTCGAGGTGATCGCCGCCCCGGAATTCGAGTCCGGAACCGTGGAGATCCTCTCCCGGAGAAAGAACCTGCGCATCCTCAAGATCCCCGGCCTGGGACGGCTGGAGCAAATCATGGACGCTCCGTTCCTGGAGTTCAAGTCCCTCGTGGACGGGGGGCTCATCGTCCAGTATTCCTATCTCAACGAGATCCGCTCCTCCCAGGACTGGATCCCCGCGGAAGCCGAATCCGGCGGAACCGAGGCGATTGCCCGGCAGCCCACCGCAGCGGAAAGCGAGGACCTGCTCTTCGCCTGGGCCGTGGAGGCCGGCGTTACCTCGAACTCGGTCCTCTTCGCCAAGGACGGGGCCACCGTGGCCATCGGCACCGGTGAGCAGGACCGGGTCGGCTGCGTGGACATCACCATCCACAAGGCCCACATCAAGTATATGGACAACCTGGCCTTCGAGCGGACCGGGCTCTCCATCTACGAGCTGCGGGAGAAGGCCAAGCAGGACAGCGAACACCGAAAGATCCTGGACACGATCCGCAACGAGAGCGAGGAGGCCAAGGGCGGGCTCCGCGGCTCGGTCATGGTTTCCGACGGCTTCTTCCCCTTCCGCGACGGCGTCGATCTGGCCATCGAGCAGGGAGTCACCGCCATCGCCCAGCCCGGCGGCTCCATGAAGGACCTCGAGGTCATCCAGGCAGTCAATCAATCCAATCCCCAGGTGGCCATGGTCTTCACCGGCCAGCGCTCCTTCAAGCACTGATCCCTATGGCGAATACAAACCCCAGTCTTCGGCCGGGCCATATTGTCGAATACCTCCAGGACAACCTTCCCTGCATCGGAATCGTCCTCGCAGAGGATTCCGGACGGCTCAAGGTGCTCACCCTCACCAAGCGGGAAATCAAGCTCCAGCGGTCCAGGGCCCTGCCCTGGACCGGCCCCTGGATCAGTCCCGATGAATCCAGACACCAGATCCTGCGGGAGCTGGAGCGCATCAACGGGCTCCGCCAGCGGATCCAGGACCGCATGGATCCCGTGGAGATATGGGAGCTCCTCCAGGGCGAGGTGGACGAGGAAGACCCGGAATGGCTCGCCAACCTGATCTGGAGCGAGCCCGACCCGGACCACGTTGCCGCCCTGGGGCGCCTCCTGCTTCAGCACAAGACCTACTTCAAGTTCACCCCGCCGGTTTTTCAGGTCCTGTCCCGGGAAAAGGTGCAGATGAAGCTGCACCAGCAGGAGAAGGAGCGCCGGCGCAATCAGATGGCCCAGCAGGGCCAGGCCCTCTTCCGGGCTTTGTGGAAGGAGAGCTCCGGAGCGGCCTCGGCGTCGCGCCCGGAACCCGATCCGGACATCGCCCGCGAACTCAGGGACATCCTTCTGGATCGGATCGCCTCTCCGGACAACACAGAGCAGGAAGACCTCTGGAAAAGCCTGACCCAGGGCCTGCCGGACCAGCAGCACTTGGCCCTGTGCCTGGCCCAGCAATGGGGCATCGTGCCCAGGCACTACAACCAGCTCCTGGATCAGGCGGGGTACGCCTGGGGCGACGAGTGGAGCGAGCGCCACCTGGAGGAGATCCGGGCCCAGGAGCGGGAATTTGTCCGCCTGCAGGCCGAGGAGCCCGAGCGGGCCTCCCTGATCAGCATCGATTCCTCCACCACACGCGATATCGACGACGCCTTCAGCGTCCGCTGCGATGACCAGGGGCGCTACAGGATCGAGCTGGCCCTGGCCTGTCCGGTGATGACCTGGGAGTTCTCCTCGCCGCTGGACCAGGCCGTGGCGCACCGCAGCAGCAGCCTGTATCTGCCCGAGGGCACGTCGCACATGCTGCCGGAAAGGCTGGGGCTGGACCTGTACAGCCTCCAGGCGGGACGGACCCGGCCCGTGCTCTGGGTCAGCCTCCAGCTGAGCGGGGAGGGGGAGCTCCTTTCCGTCACGCCCAGGCTTACCTGGGCCGAGGTGGAACGCAACACCACCTACGCCAGAGCGGAAGAGGAGCTCGACGGAGCCGATCCCGCCCAGCTCGCCACAGCCCTGGAGCTTGCGGGGAAACTTCGCCGGAACCGTATCCACAGGGGGGCGGTCATCTTCGACCAGAAGGAGCCCCAGATCCATCTCCGGAATGAGGACTGCGAGCCCTGTGTGGAGCTGGAGGAGGCCCCGGAATACCCCCGGGCCCAGCTCATCGTCAGCGAGATGATGATCCTGGCCAACTCCGTTCTGTCCGACTGGGCCACCGCCCGGGGATTGCCCCTTTTCCACCGCAGTCAGGATATTACTCTGCCCCGCGGCTATGCCGGAGAGTGGACCGATCCGCTCGAGATGCACCAGATCATCCGGGAAATGAGCGGCTCCAGACTGGAAACCCGGCCCAAGCCCCACACCAGCCTGGGAGTCTCCGGATACGCGCCCATCACCTCACCCCTTCGGCGCTATGTGGACTTCCTGAACCTGGCCCAGATCCGGAGCCACCTCCTGGACCGTCCTCCCCTCTGGGACGAGGACAAAATGGAAACCATGCTCCCCCACCTCACGGCACGGAGCCAAGCCGTGAGCAGAATCCAGAAATTCCGGACCCGGTACTGGAAGTTGCTCTATTGCCAAAGATGGTGTAATTTCCGAACGTGGAATGGGATTGTCCTTGAAGTCGGAGACTTGGTCACTGTGTCCCTGCCCCGGGAACAGCTTCTCCTCAGAGCCCCGAAAAAGCTTTTCGGGGAGAAGGTGCAGCCCGGACAGAGCTATCAGATCACCCTTGGAAAAATCGATCCCTTGAACAATCAAATCAAAATCACTGATGCCCGGGAGGAGTGATGGAAGTATTCATTGCGCTGATTGGTTGGCTTATCCTGGTTTACATAGCAGGCTCCGTCCCCTTTGGCCTCCTCCTGGCCAGGATGGGGCGTGACATTGATCCCCGCGAGTATGGCAGCAGGAACACCGGTGCCACGAACGTGGCCCGGGTCTGCGGGGCCCGCTACGGGATCGCGACCCTGATCCTCGATCTGCTGAAGGGGCTTGTCCCCATGCTCATGGCCGCTGCGATCAGCTCTTCGGTCCTGCTCTTGAGCCTGACCGGCCTGGCGGCCCTGCTGGGGCACATGTATTCCGTGTTCCTGGATCGGAAGGGCGGAAAGGGCGTGGCCACCACCATCGGCATATTTCTCGCGGCCACTCCGGGGCCCTTGGTGTTGTCTCTCCTGCTCTGCATCCTTCTCATCCTGACAGTCGGCTATGTGTCCCTGGGCTCTCTGGTTCTGGTCGCCTCCCTGCCCCTGTTCCTCCTTGTATCCGGAAACTTCGGCTTCCTTGCCCTGAGCATCGTGGTCGGTATCCTGGTTTTCGCCAAGCACAGGGACAATATCCTGCGTCTCGCACGCGGCGAGGAAAAGACCTGGAAGGGCAGAACGGCCCAAAGCGCCTAACAGGCTGTTGAAAAAGTCCTTATCAGGCAGGGCATATTCCAGGCGGTTCCGCAGCCCAACGGATCGAGCGATATATGCACCCGGACGCGATTACGCTCCATCTGGACCGCGAGCTCACCCTCAAAGCGGATGAGACGGTCCTAATGGCCCCATCATCCCGTGAGGCGGGACCGTTCCGGTCCATCTCCGCGACCCCGTCACAGCTTCCCTGCGGCGATCTCGTGGGGCCGGATGCGGGAACACCCTGCTTTCGGGCCCTGAGCATCCTCTGGCTTCCGGGGGAATCCGCCATGGAACCTGGATGCTTCCTCCAATGCCTGCGCGATATTGTCCTGGAGCCTGGCGAGCACAGTCTTACCTGCCGCAAGAAAGGCCCGACCCTGGCCACGATCACTTTGAGCGACAAGGCCCACGCCGGAGTCCGCGAGGATTCGAGCGGCCCTCTTGTCCGGGAGCTCGTTGAGGCGGAGCTGCCCCTCGCCCACAGCCAGCGCTATACGCTGCCGGATGAGCCCTCGGCCCTGAAGAGCCTGCTGCACCATCTCGCCCTGGACCAACAGATGGATCTCATCTTGACCACCGGAGGAACCGGTCTCACCAGCCGGGATATCACTCCCGATGTAACGCAGAGCGTACTGGACAGGGAGCTCCCCGGATTTGAGCAGGCCATGATGGCCTCATCCCTGGCAAAAACCCCGCAGGCCGTCTTATCGCGGGCAAAGGCCGGAATCCTGGGAAGAAGCCTGATCATCAACCTTCCGGGAAGCAAGCGCGCCGTACGGGACAATCTGGAGGCCGTGCTCCCCGCCCTGAAACACGCACTGGACAAGATCGCCGATGATCCTGGGGAATGCGGAAGCAACTAGGAACCCAGACCAGGGAGACATCCCGGTTGAGCTGCGGCAGCGAGTGAGCTTCATCTGCTTTTTCCGGCTCATATTCCTTGTGCTTCTCATTTTGCCCCTGGCCCTGAGCGATACCAGCGGGACCGTCCTGAGCGACACCCTGCAGATCGTCCAGCAGGGCCACTANGTGGCCTTCCTCGTATCCGGATTCGGCCTGACCCTCTTCTTCCTGCTCACCTGGAAGCGCTTCACGGACGTCCTCTTCCTCTTCCGTCTCCAACTCGCCGCCGACTTCGCCCTGTGCAGCTATCTCATCATCCTCACCGGCGGAGTCACCAGCTACTTTTTCTTCCTCTTTCTGGGCATTATCTTTCTCTACGGCCGCCTGCTGGGCCTCACCACCGCAAAGTGGATAAGCTTGGCCACCTTTTCCCTGGCCCTTGTCCTTGCCTTTCTGCAGTACCAGCAGCCCCTCGGCATGCTCCCTCCTTCCCTCGATCTCAGGCAGGCCCTGTACTATCCGGTGATGCAGCTCATCGCCATCCTGCTCATCACCTCCCTGCTCCGCATGGGCTACACCAACGAGGATCAGCTCCTGCACGAGCTGGCCCGAAAACAGCAGCAGCTCCAGCGGTCCGAAGAGCTCAAGACCAAGGTCTTCGACTGGATGAACAGCGCCCTCCTCGTGGTGGATCCGCAGGGCTACATCTCGGTCATGAACCAGTCCGCCCTTGAGCTGGCCGGAGTCAGGGACTATCCCGCCGCGCTCGGGCGCCATCTCCGGGAGATCTTTCCCCCTCTGGCCCAGCTCTGGCTGGAGTGGGACAAATCCAGCCACAACCGCACGGAAACGATCATGGGGGAGCGGACCCTGGGAGCAACACTAGGGGCGCTGCCCGAAAACATGGGCTCTTTGATCCTTTTTTCGGACATCACCGAGATCAAGGCCCTGCAGGAACAGGTCAAGCAGATGGAGAAGATGGCCAGTCTAGGCGAGCTCTCAGCCGGGTTGGCCCACGAGCTGAAGAATCCGCTGGCGGGCATCAAGGCCAGCCTGCAGCTCACGCAGCAAAACTCGGTTTCCGAGGAACAGCGGAGCAAGCTGCAGGCGGTCGTGCAGAAGGACATCGAGCGCATGGACAACCTGGTCAAGGAATTCCTGGCCTTTGCCAGGCCCGAAGAGGCCGACCCGCGGCAAACCTCCCTGAACAAAGTCCTGCGCGAGTGCCTGGAGAATCTGAGCCAGCTCCATCCCGAGGTTCGCTTTGAGATCGATCCTTCAGTTGAGCACGCGCGCTGGTACTGGGATCCGGAGCAGCTGCAGCGGATTCTGATGAATCTCCTGCTCAATGCGGAACAGGCCTGTGCCGATCAGCCCCATCCCATGGTCCGGATCGGCCTGGACAAGGACCGAAGCGGGGAGTATCTCTTCATAGCGGACAACGGGCCAGGACTGGACCCGGACATGGAGGAAAGGATCTTTCATCCCTTCGTCACCAGCAAGCAGAACGGCTCCGGTCTGGGACTCTCCATTGCCCTGCGGCTGGCCGACCAGAACGGATCCCATCTTTCCCTGCGCAATCGCCCCCAGGGCGGCACGGTAGCCAGACTCTACGCCCCCCGGAAGGAAACACTGGAGAAGGAGCCCTGATCATGCCCGAGTTTCTGGCGGATATGCATATCCACTCCCGCTACTCCATGGCCACCAGCAAGTCGCTGGGGCCCAGGCAACTGGCCGCATGGGGGGCGGTCAAGGGCCTGCAGGTTGTGGCCACGAGCGATTTCACCCACCCCGGATGGCTGGCCGAAATCGAAGAAGCCCTCGAGGAGGAGGGAAACGGCCTGCTCCGCCTGCGGGACCCGTCCGACCTGCACCGGGAGATTTCCTGGCTCGGAGAGGACACAGAGCTCACCCCGCCCCGATTCATCCTCTGCACCGAGATCAGCTCCATCTATAAGCGGGACGGCGCGGTGCGCAAGGTGCACAATCTCGTCTTCTTCCCCGGGCTGGAGAGCGTGCGCCGCTTCAACCAGCGCCTGGACCGCATCGGCAACCTCAAGGCCGACGGCCGGCCCATTCTGGGCCTGGACGCCCGGGATCTGCTGGAGATCGCCCTGGAGACGGACGACCGCGCCTTTGTCATCCCGGCCCATATCTGGACCCCCTGGTTCTCCCTTTTCGGCTCCCAATCCGGGTTCAACAGTGTTGAAGAATGTTTCGGGTCTCTGAGCGGAGAAATCTTCGCCCTGGAGACCGGGCTCTCCTCGGATCCGGAGATGAACTGGCTCTGGAGCGAGCTGGACGGCTATCGCCTCGTGTCCAACTCCGACGCCCACTCCGGGGAAAAGCTGGCCCGCGAGGCCAATCTCTTCCAGGGCGAGGTGAGCTACGACACCATCCACCTGTCCCTGAAACATCCGGAGAAGAATCCCAACTTCCTGGGAACCGTGGAGTTCTTCCCCGAGGAGGGCAAGTACCACCTGGATGGCCACCGCGCCTGCGGCATCCGTTTGGACCCCAGAGAAACCTTCCGGCTGAACAACATCTGTCCGGTATGCGGCAAGCCGGTGACCGTGGGGGTGCTCAACCGCGTATGCCGCCTCGCGGACCGCGACGAGCCGCAGAAGCCCCCGCAGAGCCCCTCCTATCACTTTCTCATCCCCCTGCCGGAGGTCCTTTCCGAGATCCTGGGAGTGGGTACCAAGACCAAGAAGGTGCGGCGCTTCTACCACAGCCTCCTGCAGAGCCACACCTCCGAGCTGAACGTCCTGCTCCAGGCCCCTATCGCGGAGCTCAAGGCCCTTTCCCAGCCCCTGGCCGAGGCGATCCGTCGCATGCGAAGCGGCGAGGTCCACCGCGAGCCCGGTTTCGACGGCCAGTTCGGGATCATTTCCGCCTTTACCCCGCAGGAACGGCAGGAGCTGCATCACGGCAAACGCCTCGTCCCCGGGGGCGGAAGCGGCTCCCGGAGCTCGGGCAGGCCGGACAGGCCCGACGGCGGACAGGATGGGCCCTCCTCATGGGAATCCGAGGGGGATGATCCCGCCTCCTTCAACGCGGAGCAAAAGCGGGCCATCGAGGCGGAATCCGGTCCGCTGCTCGTCGTCGCCGGCCCTGGCACGGGCAAGACGAGGACCCTCGTGGGAAGGGCGGCCCACCTGCTGCAGAAAGGGTGTCGGCCCTCGGACATCCTGGTGCTCACCTTCACCCGGGCCGCCGCGAGAGAAGTCCGGCAGCGGCTGGAACCCGTCGGCTCCGTTCAGGAAGAGTGCCCTCGGGTGGACACCCTGCACTCCCTGGCCCACGCCGACTTGAGCCGGATGGGCACTGCGCCGCGAATCATGACCGAGGAGGAGGCCCGCAAGTGCTTTTTCCGGGCCAATCCCAGTCTCGGCTCCAGGGAGGGCAGGGAGCTCTGGGAGCGGCTCTCTCTCAGCCGGGAGGCCCTGAAGCCGGACGTTGACCTCCGCGAGGCGGAGGACGCCTACAGGGAGGAAAAGGAGCGGCTCGGGCTCTTCGACTACACCGATCTGCTGGAAAAGTGGCTGGAGAGCGAGAGCGGGGACCGCTCCAGCCATGTCCTTCTGGACGAGGTCCAGGACCTCTCCCCGCTGCAGCTCAGGATGGTCTCCGAGCTCTGTGCTTCATCCGGGGAGGGCCTTTTCGCCATCGGCGACCCGCGCCAGTCCATCTACGGCTTCCGCGGGGCCACAGGGGACGTGGAAAGCGAGCTGGCGACGTACTGGCCCCATGCCCAAAAGATCGCCCTGGAGCACAACTACCGCTCCGCGCAAAACATCCTCGACTTCGCCTCCGGCCTGTACCGCAAACCTTCACCACTAGCCAGCCAAAGGGCGCTCACCGGTGAGCTCCGCTTCCATCGGGCCCAGAACGACAGGCAGGAGGCCGTCTGGATCGCCGAACGCGTACGGGGCCTTCTGGGCGGCACCGGCCACCTGCAGGCGGATCAGCGGGACTCCGGGGGCCTGGGGCCTGGGGACATCGCGGTCCTGGTCCGGGTCAAGGCCCTGCTGCCCCAGCTGCACACCACCCTGCACAACCACGGCATCCCCTGCTTTGTTCCGGAGCGGGAGCATTTCTGGGAGGACTCCCGCATTCAGCTCATCCTGGCCTCAGTGGGGGCCGGGTTGGGCCATGTCGCAGTGGGGGATGACGTCCCGGAATGCCCGGAGAAAATCCTGGAAAAAGGACCCGCGGCCCTGCCCGCTGTGTTTGGGGACAGATCGGAATTCGACCCCCTTTTCTGGCAGTCCGGGCCCTTCCGCGAGCTGTCCCGGGCCTGGCGGGAGCAAGGTGGCTGGGACGAGCTCCTCAACTGGATCGCCCTGGAGCGGGAGCTGGCTCAGGTACAGAGCAGAAGCCAGCGCGTGGCCCTTATCACCCAGCACGCGGCCAAGGGGCTGGAGTACGAGGCCGTGTTCGTCCCCGCCCTGGAGGAGGGCGTCCTCCCCCTTATTCGCAGACAGGGCGGCGAGCCCGAGGACGTGGAGGAGGAGCGGCGCCTGTTCTACGTGGCCCTGACTCGGGCCAAGTCGCGCCTCTACCTGAGCCGGGCCTCGCGCAGGCAGCTCTTCGGCAGCACGGCGAGCCGTCCCGCAAGCAGGTTCCTGTGGGACCTGGACTGGACCGAGGTCGGCATGACCCGCTCGGTACAGCGCACAAAGGCGCAAAAAAAACGGATGCGGCTGATTTAGCGTTCTCCGTTCAGGGTGCAGGGCCGAAGCGAGGGAGCAGGGACAAGAGGGCAGGACCAAGAAAGATTCAAGGATTGAAGTCACGACTCGAGGTTCCATGTCGATTGGGATACTCCTTTCGGTCACGAGTTCGGAAGCGTACGCGCAAGTTCCGAAGCCAGGGCACGTAGCGCAGAAAAGTATTTATGATTGCCTGATGCGGAACGCAAAACGGGGAACGCTGATATGGTTGAACTTTGTCAATAGGCAACAGTTCCCCTCTTGCCGCTTTAGCGGATTAGCTGTGTCTGCACCTCTGCCAGCTCTCTGTCAGGAGCGGGACCATGAAAGCGACGGTTGATCACTCTGAAATTCGCGGGTTGGATACCGCATGTCATTTCTTCGTCGCGGAGCTGCCTCTGTCTGAACTCGGGAGTTTGGGTTCTAGACCTGATCCCATAGCGTTCTCGAGGGTTCTCCTGACCGTGGTCGCGCCCCTGGTAGGGAGCTGGCAAAGGATCTGAATTTTGCTAAATATGCCTCCGTGATCTTTTGAACTGAGAAAGTTTGGTGTCCAGGGCTCGAGGAGCAAGGCCGTCGTGAGGTTCAGTAAAACCTCCGGAGAGGCGGCCTTGCCTTCTCCGCAAAAAATTCTGTTCCAATGTTCTCTTATGCGGTTTCAGGGGTCACTTCATGGGCAATGGACCACATAAATCCGGCCAGTTCTCTGGCGATGGCCGTTACAGTCACCTGTTGGGGTTTTCCTTGGGCTCGAAATCTTCGAAAACGGTCACAGAGGCGCACCTGAGCTTTCCAGGATATGTCTAGCACAGCTTGTGGTAAGCCTTCTTGGCGTTTGAGCAGGACTTTGCTGACTTTGGCCGGCATTCGGTAGGACCAGGCGGATTCCACCAATGCCTTTCTCGCGAATCGGTTGCCGGTCTTGGTGATGCCGCCCCGCTTAATTTGATCGCCTGTCGAAAACTCAGAAGGCACCAGGCCAAGATAGGTCATAAACTCTTTGGCATTGTTGAAGCGTCTGAAGTCTCCTATCTCTGAGACAATCACCACTGCTGAGACGAGACGGACACCGCGCAGGGCTTGAAGTGCCTGAACCACGGGTGCCTTGTTCCAATTAGGGAGAAGGGACCTGATCTGATCAGTCAAACGGGCGACTCTCTGCATGGATTCCTTGAGTGCATCGATATATTCCTGCAGAGCGATCTGTTGGGCTGGATGCTCCATTTTGAGATCAGCAAGCCAGTTCATATGGGCTGGACTCCAGTGGGATCGTCCGCTGTAACGAAGATCATGCCGGAGCAAGAACGCCTTCAATCTTTGCTTAGCCTTTTTTTCCGCGGACTTGGCATCATCCCTTGCCCGGACTAGATCCCGCATGGCTTCGTCTTCCGGAGTGGGAACATGCACAGGAGTTAGCTCTCCGGCCCGAAAGAGGCGACATAGATTCAGGGCATCGCGGCGGTCATTCTTGATCCGGCATCCACTTCGTTTGGGGATCAATGAAGGTGCAACCACCACACACTCAAAACCGAGCCCGGTCAGATGCCTGAATATTCCATAGCCACAAGGGCCGGCCTCGTAGACAAACTTGAGTTCACGTGGCCCCTTGGAGTGCAAGCGCCGGATCACCTTCTCCAGGGCGCTTAAATTGTTTTTGATTTTGCCGTATTGCCTGGCTTCACCGTTTTCATCGACGAAAGCGACTTCAATAGACTCCTTATGGACATCAAGACCAACGTGGAATACATTACTCATGACGGCCCACCTCCTTGGTTGTGGCTCTGGGTTGTGGATTTGAATCGGCCTTTTTTTACTTCATTCCACAGCCTAACCCACGTTGGCAAGGTTGGTGGGCCTATTTCGTTCAACCATTATGTCTGAACGGGGAACGGAAAATCCGAAATTCGAAATTCGAAATCCTTGAACCAAAAACCTGCACACCATAGGATGTAACCCCCCATGCCTGCATTCGAGCCCATTGATGAAGAAGCCGCCCTGGACCGGCTCCGGGAGGGCTCGGCGCTCATCACCGTCAATCAGCGCCTGGCCCGTTTTTTTCTCCACACCTACGCCCGGCGTCAGAAGGAAATGGGCAATCCGGTTTTCGTCACTCCATGGATCCAGCCCTTCACCGGATGGGTGCAGGATCTTCTGGACTCCGGACAACCCCTGTCAGAGGAAACCGAGCCCATTCCCCTGTCCCGGTTTCAGGAACTGATGCTGTGGGAGGACGTTCTGAGCCGCTCGGAGCTTGCCGGAGGCCTTTTGCGCATCCCGCCGGCAGCCCAATCCGCCGGACAGGCCTGGGCCCTGTGCTGCGAATGGCGGATCCCCTGGCACGAGCTGGAAGCTTTTGAACAGGACGAGGACACTCGGGCCTTCACCGTCTGGGCCAGGGACTTCGACGCGGAGTGCGAGGCCGGCTCCTGGCTGGACCACTCCCGAATTCCGGACCGGATCATCCGGCTCCTGGATGAGGATCGCCTATCCCTGCCCCAGGAAATCATCCTCTGCGGCTTCGACGAGTACACCCCGCAGCAAATGGAGCTCTTTGAGGCCCTGCAGAGCGCGGGCTGTCCCATATGGAGCACGGAGACAGCGGAAAGAATCGGGGACGTCGATATCACCGCCTACCCGGACCGGAGGGAGGAAATCACCGCAGCCGCGATCTGGGCCAGAAATGAGCTGGAGCGCGACCCAAATCAGCGAATCGGGATTGTCGCTCCGGATCTGTCCGGGATCAGGGACCAAGCGGACCGCATCTTCCGCGACGTCCTCCATCCCCGGCATCAGGGACAAGACCCCGAGCAGCGGCTCTACAACATTTCCCTGGGCCAGCCCCTCTCTGAATACCCCCTCGTCCGGGCCGGACTGAGTATCCTGGAGCTGGCCCGCGGCCCTCTGGACTGGCGCGAGACGAGCGGCCTGATTCTCTCCCCTTTCCTTGCGGGGTCGGAATCCGAGCTCACGGCTCGTTCCCGGCTCGACGCAGACCTCCGGCAGCGCCGAGCCACCCGGCTCGATCTCCGGGATCTTATCCACGCCTGCAACGGCGCTCCCTCCCCCTGTCCTCTCCTGCTCCAGAGTCTGCAAGCCCTCTCCGCCAGGGTGGAGATGCTGTCCCGCAAGCAGTCCCCCGCGGATTGGGCCGCCTCCTTCCAGGAACTGCTCGAGGCCGCTGGATGGCCCGGCGAGCAGAGTCTGAGCAGCTCGGAATACCAGTGCCGCGGAGCGTGGGTGGAGGCACTCAAGGAGCTGGCCTCCCTGGGCCCGGTTACCGATTCCATGTCTCTGGAAAGGGCTCTTGCCCTGTTTTCCCGAATCATCGGGGAAACGCCCTTCCAGCCCGAACAGGGAGAGGCTCCGGTCCAAATCCTCGGCGTCCTTGAGGCCTCGGGGATCGGCATGGATCGACTCTGGGTCATGGGACTGGACGAGGGGAGCTGGCCCACACCCGCACGACCAAACCCCTTTCTGCCCCTGCAGCTGCAGCGCTCCCATGGAGTGCCCCGCTGCAGCCCGGAACGGGAGCTGGCCTTCTGCCGCAGGGTCACCAGGCGGCTGCTGACCAGCGCGGACCGGATCCGGCTCAGCTATCCGCGGCAGGAAGGGGACACCGAGCTCTTGCCCAGCCCGCTGCTGCCCTCCTTGGAAGCCTTTGCAGACCATGAGCGCGAAATGAGCCCCAAATGGGAGCACCTTCTGGCCTGCCTCAGCAGCGCGATAACAGAGCGCATCAGCGATCGGACCGCTCCCGGGCTTCAGGAGGGCGAGCACGCCCCTGGGGGCACGGGTCTCCTGCGATCCCAGGCCCTGTGTCCATTCCGGGCTTTCGCCAGGCACCGCCTCGGGGCGGAAGGGGTTGAAGACCCCGAGATTGGGCTCGCGGCGGCCTCCAGGGGAATGATGGTCCACTCCGCCCTCCATCGGATCTGGGAGCAGCTTGAGGACCAGGAGACCCTCCTGGCCAAGGACGAGTCGGAGCTCAACCAGCTGACCCGCAGAAGCGCGGAGCGCGCTGTGGAGGAGATGCGCGGATTCCTTCCCTGGCCCTTCTCCCGCAGGTTCGCCGCCCTGGAGGTGGAGCGACTGACGGATCTGCTCCGGGAGTGGCTCGAGCTGGAAAAGGAGCGTCCGTCCTTCCGGGTACAGAGCTGCGAGCAGAGACAGCGCATCAGCCTGGAAGGCCTATGGCTCAAGACTGTCGCGGACCGGATCGACACCCTTCCGGACCTGGGAGTCGCGATCATCGACTACAAGACGGGCGAGCACAGAGTCGGGGAATGGTTCCGGGAGCGGCCGGGCGAGCCCCAGATTCCCCTGTACTGCCTCGCATCCGGCGACCCGGTGCTCGCCGCCGCGGTGGCCCGGGTCAGCACCGGCAGATGCCGCTTCCAGGGCGTGACCGCACCCGAAGCCGAGTTGCCCGGAACCAAGATTCTGCCCCACTCCCGGGAGCACTCCGAGACCACCACCTGGGAACAGCTGCTCGCGGACTGGCGGGAGAGTCTCCGGGCCCTGGCCCGGGAAATCCGCCGGGGGTACGCCCCCGCCGCTCCCC
>JGI1684J13235_1000191_pt1 | contig 23594 bp, 26 predicted proteins | sample PonA232FremontCA_2_FD_13235 | JGI IMG/M metagenome (IMG submission 13235) | reverse complement strand
CCTTTATAAAATCATTAATTTGTGTATTTTTTGGATAAGATGGATAAAAAGTTAAGACAGCCTATAATATCTGTGCTAGGTCACGTAGACCATGGGAAGACTCTGTTATTGGATAGTATAAGAGGATCTACTGTAACTGATAGGGAAGCAGGAGCAATTACTCAACATATTGGAGCTACAGAAATTCCTGTTCCCCAAGTTGAGAAGATATGTGGAAGATTTCTAGATAGGTTTACAGAGGAAAGTATAGACCTTCCAGGATTACTCTTTATAGACACTCCTGGTCATGAAGCTTTTGCTAATTTAAGGAGTAGAGGAGGGGCATTGGCGGACTTAGCGATTTTAGTAGTGGATATAACAGAGGGCTTCAAACCACAGACTGAAGAGTCTATAAATTATCTAAAAAACAACGAGACTCCGTTTGTCGTGGCGGCCAATAAGGTGGATTTGCTTTCAGGTTGGAAACCGGAAGATGATTCTTGTTTTTTGGATTCATTTTCAAATCAGAGCGATAGGGTTCGTCAGGAGTTAGAGGAGAAGATTTACGAGATAATTGGCAAACTTGATGACTATGGTTTTTCTTCAGAGAGATTTGACCGTGTTCAGGAATTTAAGAATGAGATAGGGATAGTACCTACGAGTGCCAAAACTGGTGAGGGTATAGCAGAGTTATTGGCTATTCTTTCCGGTTTAGCGCAGAGATATATGGGAGATGAGTTGAGTATAGAAGCTTCAGGTCCAGCAAGGGGGACCGTTCTTGAAGTAAAGGAGGAGAAGGGTTTAGGAAAAACTTTAGATGCCATTATATTTGATGGGGAGGTTTCAGCTCAGGATGAGATAGCGGTTGGGGGGTTGGATAAGGTGATGTTGACTAACGTAAGAGCACTTTTGCAACCTAAACCGCTTGACGAGATTAGAGATCCCCAGGAAAAGTTTAGGAATGTGGATAAGGTTAGTGCTGCTGCAGGGCTAAAAATAGTAGCCCCTGATATCGAAGATGCTGTAGCAGGAGCTCCTGTTTGGAAAATAGAATCGGACGAAGATGTGGATAGGGTATGTGATCTCGTAAAAGAGAGGCTGGAAAGCGTGCGTATGGAAAAAGAGAGGGAGGGTGTTGTGGTAAAGGCTGATACTTTAGGATCATTGGAAGCTTTAGAGAATCAGCTTCAGTCTCATGAGATTCCAATAAGAAGAGCAGATATCGGAGATGTTTCTCGGCAAGATATTATAGAGGCAGAGTCAGTGGGGGAAGAAGAACCCTTACTAGGTGTGGTCTTGGCTTTTAACGTTGATATTCACTCACATGCTGAGAAAGAGGTGGAGAAAAAAGATTTGCAGGTATTGAGAAATGACGTGATTTATCGACTTATAGAAGAATATGAGGAGTGGAAAGAGAAGGAGAGGAAGAGGATGAAAGCTGAGAAATTGGAAGGTTTACGTCGGCCAGGGAAGGTGTCTATTAAGCCGGGTTATATCTTTAGGAATAATAACCCCGCTATTGTAGGTGTAGACGTTTTAGCAGGGATAATTAAACCTGATTTTCCTTTGATGAATAAGAAGGGTGAGAGAATTGGAGTTATTAAGGAGATTCAAAAGAAGAAAGAAAGCGTGTCAGAGGCGGAGGTAGGTGATGAATTGGCACTTTCAATTAAGGGCCCGACTGTAGGGAGGCAGATCGATGAGGGGGACGTTTTATATGTTGACGTTCCAAGTGAGGACATGATTGAACTTAAAGAACTATCAAATATAATTTCTGAAGATGAGAAGAGAGCTATGGAAGAAATTATATCCATTAAGGAAGAAAATAATCCAAGTTATGGGGTGATGTGAAATGTCAAGAATAGTAGTTTCGGACCCAGAGACCGGGAAGGCTTATCAGATAGAGCCTAATAAGTCGGATTTTTCTAAATTAGTAGGCAAAGAGATCGGTGAGCAGATTGATGGTGATGACGTAGGTCTTCCAGGTTATAAACTGAAGATAAAGGGAGGTTCTGATGAGGAAGGATTTCCCATGAGAGGCGATGTGCAGGGAGAAGGGAGAACAAAGTCTTTGCTTAGAGAAGGACCTGGTTATAATCCTGAAAAAGATGGAGAGAGGCGTCGTAAAACTGTAAGAGGAAAAAAAGTCTCCACTGACAACGGTCAGCTTAACGTTGTAGTAGAGGAGTCCGGAGATAAATCTATCGAAGAGATTTTGGGTTTAGAAACTGATGAAGAAGTAGAGGACACAGAGGAAGAAGACGAAGAGAACTGAGGATATTATCCTAAAAGGGGACCGAAAAATAATGAGGCCAACAGATTCTGGGGGAAAGCTGGAAGATTTAAAGAGGAAGATGAAAGACCGAGCTATTTTGATTGTTGTGGTAATAGTAATTGTTTTTTTTGTTTTGGGTTCCATTTACGCTATTAATCACTTTGGCATTTTTGAGGATTCATACTTTGAAGTTTTAGAATTAGAAGATGAGAAAATTTCTCCAGGAGAAAAGACAGCTTTAAAGGTTGGGATACGGAATGTGGATGACTACGATTGGGATAATTATGTTCTTAGAGTAAGAACAAAATCTTCGAAAGTAGAGATATCTAGAGAAGGAAAAAACCTTTCAGAAGACAACGAGTTTCGCGTTATTCAGATACCTTTTCCTAGGGGTGTTCCATCGGGGGAATCAGCTTATGATATACGGAGCTTCGATATTGAAGCAGGTGAACTTTCTGAGGGGGAGAAATATGTGGGGATTTTGATGGAAATTATTGTTTTGGCTAATGGTGAAGTAAGGGAAAGGGAAGAATTGACTTTAGAAATTTCTGAATAGTTTTTTGAATCTAGAATTTTTCCTACTACTTTTATATATCGGATTAAAAATTGAATAGAAGAGTGAAGTAAAATGTCAGTTCCGCATTTAAATTTGGGAATGATAGGTCATGTCGACCATGGGAAGACTACTTTGACTGAAGCGCTTTCTGGAACTTGGACGGATAGACATAGTGAAGAGCTTCGTAGAGGGGTTACTATCAGATTGGGATATGCTGATACTGTTTTTAAAAAGTGTGAAAATTGTGATACCTATACTACTGAGGATGAATGTCCTGATTGTGATGGGGAAGCGGAAGATCTCTGCAAGGTCTCTTTTGTGGATGCACCAGGCCATGAGACATTGATGGCGACCATGCTTTCAGGGGCTGCAATAATGGATGGAGCGGTATTGGTGATTGCGGCGGACGAGCCGTGTCCACAACCTCAAACTAAGGAGCATCTCAAGGGGCTGGAAATAATTGGTGTGGAAAATGTGGTTATTGTTCAGAATAAGATAGATCTAGTTTCTAGAGAGGAGGTAGAGGAGAATTATCAACAAATAAAGGAGTTTTTAAGTGGAACAGAAGCGGAGGATGCTTCGATAATTCCTGTTTCGGCGGTTCATGGGGCAAATGTAGATAAAGTGATTGAATCTGTCTATGAAAAAGTTCCGATTCCCGAGAGGGATTTATCTAAAGATCCTCGTATGCATGTGGCTAGGTCTTTTGACGTGAATAAACCGGGTATGGAGCCTGAGGAATTGACCGGTGGTATCGTTGGAGGGACTCTTTCCCAAGGTAAGTGGAAGGTAGGAGAAGAGATAGAGATTAGGCCAGGTGAAAAGGTTGAGAGTGGAGGAAAGTCTTTCTGGGAGCCTTTGACTTCTAAGGTAGAAACTCTTAGACAGGGAAATGAAAATGTGGAAGAAGCTACTCCTGGTGGATTAATTGGTGTTGGAACTAAATTTGATCCTTCTATTACAAAGTCCGATAATTTGGCAGGGTCTGTGGCCGGTAAGCCCGGTACTCTTCCTGAACCTGTTAATGAAATTGAGATTGAGGCACATCTGTTGGATAAGGTTGTAGGTATGGATGAGGAAAAAGATGTAGAGCCTTTGAGGACCAATGAGCCTTTGATGTTGAATATAGGAACTGCCACGAGTGTTGGAACCGTTACGAGTGCTCGTGGAAATGAGGCGGAGATTAAGTTAAAACTTCCGGTTTGTGTTGAGGAAGGGAATAGAGCGGCGTTAAGTCGGCGTATTAAGGGTAGATGGAGACTTATTGGGCACGGACTTATCGAATGAAATTAAACATATTTTCACAGGGTTTTCATGGAAGATTTGAAGATTATCCTTGATGCTAATTTTTTATTGATTCCTGGAGTGCATGGAGTTGACATTTGTAGTGAGTTTGAAAGAATTTTAGATGTAAAATACGAGCTTGTGATACCTGAAGTAGTGATAGGGGAGTTGGAGCATCTCGAAAAAAAGGGGGATTCTTCGGAGAGGAAAGCTGCAGCTATAGCTTTGGACCTTTTTGCTGATGTTAAAACGAGAGAATCCGAAAAACCTGCAGATGAGGAAATCCTTAGATTAGCCGATGAAATGAATTCCGCAGTCGGAACTAATGATAGAGAATTGAAAAAGCAGTTGAGAGATAGGGGAACACCCGTAATATATTTACGGCAAAAATCCCATTTATGTGTTGACGGAATGATATGATTTTATTGGAGGGGTAAAAGTGTTAGGAGCTATCTCAGAATTTATTCTCAGTGAAGGTTTTGTTATATCTGCAGGAGCAGTGGCTATAGTTTTTGCAATAATCCTGGCCGTTTGGATAATGAAACAGTCAGATGGTAAGAAAGAGGTCAGCGAACTTTCAAATAAGATATACAAAGGGGCTATGACGTTTTTAAATAATGAATATAAGCCCTTGTCCATATTTGTAGTGATAATAACCTTAATTCTTCTTACTCTGTCAGAGGCATGGTTAGATGCAGTAACAGCTATCCCTTGGCAAGCGGCGCCAGCCTTTGTTGGTGGGGCTGTTTCCTCTGCTTTGGCAGGTAATATAGGAATGAGGATTGCCACTAAGTCCAATGCAAGAGCTGCGGTGGGGGCTGATGAGTCAATGGGGAGAGGACTTAGAATTGCTTTTTCGAGCGGTGGCGTTATGGGAATGATGGTAGTTGGTTTGGCCTTGATAGGATTAACTATTATTTTCTTGTTAGATCTTGGCTCTGGAGTCTTAGTTGGGTTTGGATTTGGAGCAAGTTCCATTGCTTTGTTTGCTAGGGTTGCAGGCGGAATATATACAAAGTCTGCTGATATGGGTGCGGATTTGGTAGGAAAAGTTGAAGAAAAGATTCCTGAAGACGATCCCAGAAATCCTGCCGCTATTGCAGATAATGTAGGTGATAACGTTGGTGATGTGGCGGGAATGGGAGCGGATTTGTTTGAATCTTATGCTGGTTCGATAATTTCAGCTATCGCGTTGGGATCTTTAGGTGCATATAAAGCGTTAGGATTTACTAATGATCAAGCCATGCTTTATCCTTTACTGCTTGCCGCGATAGGTATTTTTGCTTCGATAATAGCTACTTCATTTGTCAGGACCGGTGATAATCCGGACTTAGGAGATTTACACAATGCGCTAAATAAGGGGACTTTTGGAGCAGCCGGGATTATGATACTATTTAGTGCGGTACTTACTCACTATTACTTAGGTTCTTGGAATCCGTTTTTTGTAGTGGTTATTGGATTAGTAGCAGGTATATCGATAGGATTGGCCTGTGAATATTATACTGAAAGTAGATTTAACCCTACGAAATCGGTTGCAGAATCATCAAAAAGTGGACATGCTACTAATATTGTCACAGGATTTTCAGTAGGTCTAAAAAGTACACTGATTCCTGTAATATCTATTGCTATTGCAATTTGGCTTTCATATTGGTTGGTGGGGTTGTACGGTATTCCAATAGCTGCGGTTGGAATGTTGAGTACTCTAGGTATAACTTTGGCTACGGATACTTATGGCCCTGTTAACGATAATGCTGCTGGTATAGCTGAAATGGGTGATATGGGTCAAGATGTGAGAGAAAAGGCAGAAAAATTGGATGCTGTTGGGAACACTACAGCAGCTATAGGTAAAGGTTTTGCAATTGGCTCGGCTGCTTTAACTGCAGTTGCTCTTTTCGTTTCTTTCACCGAAGGATTTGGCGGTTCTGGGTTGGAGCTTTCTTTAATTAATCCTCCAGTGTTTGTTGGTTTATTGATTGGAGCATTGTTGACGTTTTTCTTCTCGGCACTTACGATGTCTTCTGTAGGTAAAGCAGCTTCTTTAATGGTGGAGGAGGTAAGACGTCAGTTTAGTGAGGAGCCTGGAATTTTAGATGGCGATGTGGAGCCAGATTATGAGAGTTGTATCAAGATTAGCACTGACGCGGGGATTAAATACATGGTTGTTCCGGGAGCAATGGCGATTGTAGTTCCAATTGTGGTGGGTATTATAAATCCGGCTGCGTTGGGTGGACTTTTGGCTGGAGCAATCGGTTCAGGATTATTACTCGCTATAACCTTGTCTAATTCTGGCGGTTCTTGGGATAATGCTAAGAAATACATAGAGGAAGGCAATTTCGGCGGTAAGGGAAGTGAGGCTCATGCGGCTTCGGTTACTGGGGATACAGTTGGGGATCCATTCAAAGATACTTCGGGTCCGGCTCTAAATATTTTGATTAAGCTTATGGCAATGGTTTCGCTGTTATTTGTTCCCATTTTGTAGAGTTTTCTTTCAGTTCCTTAGGTTCTAATATTTCGACTTTTGGAACTTTTTGGAAAAATAGAGAGAAAATTTAAGAGATTTGGATCTATTGATTGTTATTTTCTATCGATTATGACCGAGTTATTCGTTATGCTAAATTCTTCTCCGGTTATATGTCCGACCGAGCCGAGTTTTTCTAGGTTGATTCGATTGTCTTTGATGGCATTTTCTTTTGCTGATATATTCACTACCTCTCCGACTAGAAGTTGATGATCTCCTGTTTCAATGTCTTTTTTGTAGATACATTCTATGTTTATGGGTGCTTCTTTTATGCTGGGAGATTTTACGTTTCCTGATCCTGATTCTGTTAGTTCAACTTCTTTAAATTCACTGATATCGCTATCAACTGATATTTCCGATTTTATCCCTTTTTTCATCCAGTTCTTAGTCATGGGTGCGACTACGAAGTCTTCTGAATCTCTTGCATTTATAATCGTGTCTTTTCCTTCTCCAACGGATATCCCCAGTAATGGCGGATTGAACGATAATGGTGTTGCAAAACTATAGGGTGCTACATTAGAAATACCCTCTTCGTCGATGGTTGAGACGCAAACTGTAGGCCTGGGAGCTATTAATTTATAGTAGTTTTTTGGATTGAAATTCATTTCGTTCACCTATCTTTCATCATTTTTCCTAAGATAAAAATTTTAAATTTTCAATAATTTTTCTTTGCTCTGATATTAAGAGGATTTCTATAGATGTTTATTGAACTTCTTTTTTCATGACTATTGCGCTGCCGCCGTCCGGATAGTATCCTTCTATCATATTTTTTTCTTTAAATCCTCTTTTACGATAGAATTTTTTAGCCACTTTATTTTGGACTCTTACTTCTAGTTTTGCTATTTCGACTCCATTTTTCTTGATTTGACTTTTCCATGTGTTCATAAGCGATGAACCTATTCCTATACGCCTTGAGTCCTTCCTCACAGCTATCTTTAAAAGATGAGCTGTTTTCTTTGTCTTAAGTTTCAAAATTTTTATATCTCGTTCTGTTTTCGAGATTAGATAACCTAGTATTTCGTCATTCACAGCTGCTACGAGAAATGTTACGGAATCTTTTTTGAATATTTTTTTGAAAGATGCTAGAGGCCAAGGGGAAGGGAAGTTTTTTAGTTCAATTCTATTTATTTCCTTTAAATCTCTCTCTTTGCATTCTCTTATATTAATTACGCTTTCTTTCTCATCCATTATGTTTTTCCTCTAAGGTCTTAGTTGAGTTGTCATTTGGATTCACTACCAGCTTTTAAAACAAAGACTTATGTTTTGAAATTTTCAGGTTAGTTGGGAGTGTTTGTTTTCGACTGCTTTAAGAGATATTTCTTCTTCTTCAACTAGTGCGTGAATGAAAGCTTCCATAGCTATGAATGCTCTAATCTCATAAAGCGATTGCATAGGGTTTTTTGGTGGGTCCTCTAGTTTACTTCTATCTCTTATTCTTTTACGACCAGGTACCTCTAGATGAGCATCCGAGATTTTTCCCAAGGGTGAATCGGTAAAGCTAGTAACTGCAAAAATATTGCCGCCTATTTCTTTTATTGGTTCTAAAGTTTTCTTCCAGAATTTTTGTCCTGACCCTGAAAATATTATGGTTAGATCTCCTTCTCTAGCTGCTACGTTTCCTGCATCTTTGTAGTAATTTATCAGTCTTTCCTCGTTTTCTCCGGCACAGTGCGAAAGTCTGATTGAGAGTGCTCTAGCTATAACTCCTGAGAGTTCGAGTCCGCCTATTATGGTCTTATTTGGGAATTTTTTCTTTTCTTTTCTCTCTAAATAGTTTATTGGCTCCGGCAACATCTCATAAAGCTGCTGGAACTGTTTTGGTGAGGGGTCATAATCTTTTACTTCCCCCCAAAATTCTTCATGGAAGTCCATGACCGGTTTAGCAGTTACGGCGCTTCCTATGGCATCAAGGATAAATTCTAATGAATATAACTCACCAAGTGTCCCTCCCATCGTAAGTGGTTCATGGGTTCCGGAGAACTGTCTTTCTTGGTACTCTGTGCGGTCGTTTTTGCTCTTGCCAGGTATTTTGACGACGAATCCATTAGTTTTGTCTGCTATTTTGCTGAGAGTAGAACTTTCCTTATTAGTTATAGCTACAACCGGTGTAGATTTGGCGATGGGCTTGTAGGCTGATTCGGCGTAATGTATTGTTCGCTTCGTTTCTCCCGAAGAGGATAGGGCAACGACCATGTCGTTTGATCCATATTCGTATGGGATTGAAGAGTCACTTGAACAAAAAGTCTGTTTGTCGTTAGCTTTAATTAGTCGTGTCGAAAAATTAGCCATTTCTTCTTGTCTTCCAGTGCCAGCCCAAATTACTCTTTCGCTTTTTCTTATTAAATCGATAAATTTTCTAGCGTTTTCAACGTATTCTTTTTCGTCTTCTTTTTGGGGATGTGAACTGATTTTCTCTACACTTTTTTTATATACTTCAGGTATTTTTTGGAAAGGGTTTGACATACAGTTAATGCATTTGTAGGCCTATCAGATAAATTTTTATATTTTTGTAGGGTTTCTAATTCGGTTTTTGATTAGTGGGCAGCTGATTTGATGTTTCGATTTCATTAGAAAACAAGTATTAGTAGGAGGTCAAAAATAATCATGGATGTGATCAGATGAAGTTGAAGTCTAGGTGTATTCCGTGTGAGATTGAAGGGGCTTATGAACAAGTTGAAATGTCAACGGAGGATGAGGATGTTAAGTTGGAGGCTCTTCGCTCTGTTTTAGATAAGATTTATTCTAAGTCTTCGGAGGATATACCCCCTGCTGAGTTAGGAACTGAGAGAAATAGGGTGGATTAGAGAGATTACTTCCAGTCCTGATCCCTATTCTGATGTGAAGGAAAAGATGAGTGAAAATGCTAGGAAGTTAGAACCTGTAGCGGAGAGGTATATTAGTAAGGGGACCAGTGATAGAGATAGATTGAAAAGGGCTATTAAGGTTGCTGCTATTGGGAATTCTTTTGATTTTAGTGTTTCAGAACATATTTTGGATTTTGAAGTTATAGAAGAACAGTTTAGAAAAAATTTGAATCAGGATTTGGCAGTTGATGATACTGATTTGTTAACGTCAAGACTTTTGTCGAGTGATAAAATTTTGTATCTTCTTGACAATCCTGGCGAGGCTATAATGGACAAAAAGCTCATGAAGATGATTAAAGAGTTTAATAAAGAGATAACGGTTGGGATTGGGGCTAGGTCCGCTCCAGTGCAGGATGATTTAACGGTTGATATGGCTAAGTCAGAAGGGTTTCATGAGATTGGGGAAATTATTCCCTCTGGTCGTTCCACAGGTTTTAATCCTTCTAAGTGTCCGGATGAAATTAGGGCTTTTTCCGAAGATGTAGACTTGATATTAAGTAAAGGGCAGGGCAATTATGAGGTCTTGTCAGAGTATGAGGATTTGTTCTTAGGAAGATTGGTGTATCTTTTGAGGGCTAAATGTACTCCCGTTAGCAATTCTTTAGGAGTTCCGAAGGGGTCTACTGTGGTTCGATACGTTGCTGAAAAATAGTTTTTATTGATTTATTTTCTTGACTTTTGTTTTTATTTCTTGAAATGCTTCTTTAGGGGGTACGTCAGGGTTAATTGGGTCTTTTATATTCCAGTTTTTTATTTTTCTAGATGGGGTATCAAAGTTTTCTAACAGGTGTTCTTTGTGATCTTTTTCCATTACTATGACTTGATTCGATTTTTCTAGGTAATTTTTACTTATTTTCTCCGGAGTTTCCTTAACGAATTTTTCACAATTTTCACTTTTTAAGAGTTCTTTTGCGTTGCTTGCTATTTTTCCAGCAGGGTTTATTCCTGCAGATTTGACATCGATTTCCGGTTTGTATTTTTTTGTTAGGCCTTCTGCTGTTGGACTTCTAAAGCTGTTTCCGGTACAGATAAAGTATATTTTCATTTTAATCAGATATTTATCAGGTTTTATGGACTTTAAAATTTCAGTTTGAGGGTTTTTAGGTGATTATTGGGCCCCAGGTCTAAATGCAAAGCTTTATAAGGGGAGACCCAGATACAATATAATCACAAACAAGTGGGTAAAATAATTAAAGTCTTCTTTACCCCGGATATTTCTGAGGCCCCGTTGAAGAAATTATCTAGTTCCGATAATTCATAGGTGTGATAGATAGAGAACTAGATTAAAGAAGCTCCCACTTGGAGGAAAAAATATGTCTGAATCAAAAATAAAAGAAAGGACCCCTATTACAGGGGAAGATAAGAAAGAATTGGAATGTCCCAGTTGTGAAGAAAGTGTTCAAATAAGGGATTATTCGGAGAATAAGGTCATCTGTAATAATTGTGGACGGGTAATCAAAGATAAAATTAAAGATAGAGGACCTGAGTGGAGAGCATACGACCAAAAAGAGAAAGAAAACAGATCGAGAGGTGGACCTCCAATGAAGGAGACTATACACGACAGAGGTTTGTCTACACAGATAGATTGGAAGAATAAAGATAGTAAGGGAAAGTCGATTTCTCCAGAGAAACGTTCCAAGATATATCGGATGAGAAAATGGCAAAAAAGTACGAAAATGAATGAGCAGAAAGATAGGAACTTATCGCTTGCTTTTTCGGAAATTCAAAGAATGTCATCTCAGCTCGGATTGCCCAACAATGTTCGTGACGTCTCTTCAAAAATTTACAGGAAAGCAGTCGATGAAGATCTGATTAGAGGTCATTCTATAGAAGGTATGGCAACGGCAGCCCTTTATATTGCTTCTAGGAAAAATCAGGTTCCGAGGACATTGGAAGAGTTTGCTGAAGTTAGCTATATGGATAAGAATGAGTTCTGTAAGAATTATCGATATATGGCAAGAGAGTTAGATTTAGATCTACCTCCGGCTGACCCCGTGAATTATGTTGCTAGGTTCAGCAGCGATTTGGATGTATCCGGAGAGGTAAAGACGAGAGCAATAAGCTTGATCAATAAGGCACAAGAGGAGCGTTTGACAGTTGGAAAGGGGCCTTCTGGGATTGCAGCTGGTGCAATTTATCTAGCGAGTAAACTGGAAGGTGAAGGCAGGACTCAAAGTGAGGTTGCAGAGGCTGCTGGTGTCACAGAGGTCACTTTAAGAAATAGATACAAAGAAATTAAGGAAGCTTTTGACTTAGATGCTTAAGTTTTTAGGATTTCAAGGAGGGATAATCAGAGATATTATGCTAGTCGAAAGTAAGGTATTTTAATAATTCATCGCCGGTCTTTTTGTTTTGGAACAGTTGAAGAAATTCCTCTTTGCTTTCAGGTCTTTCTCTAAATATTTTTGCAGCTCTTTTGCTACCTATTCCGGGAACTGCTTTTAATTGCTCGAAGCTAGCTTTTTGAACTATTAGTGGGTGGTGTATTCCAGTTATACTTCTAAATCCATGATCTGTAACCGTGATATTATAGTAGGAGTTTAAGTCAAGAGGATATTCAACACCTATAAGTAATGGATAAGTTCCTATTTGTCTGCCAAAGGTCTTTTTTCCGTCATTTTTTTCCATGAATACATTTTTGATAACTGTGCCCTTTGGAAACATTTTCTTTAGAAGATGTCTGTCGATTTCTTCTCGGGTTTTTTTCTTGAATTTTTTGAATTCCGGTTTATTTTTCACTTGAACTTTTCCTTCAGTTGATAGTACTTGCCGGATGTTTATTCTTCTTAGCCAAAGATTTTCGGCTAGCAGGTTTTTCAAAAATTCGAAGTTCTTCTCAAAGGTTTCTTCTCTTTCTCCTTTAAGCCCTCCGAGAAAGTTTACACCTGGTAAGAGTTTAGGCATTCCATTCTCCCCTCTTTCTCTACCTACTTCATTTATCAGTTCGATAGCTTTTTTCGTCATAGAGGGGGTAGAGTTGAGATTATTTTTCTCTATTACTTGGGGGTCGGCAGATTCTAAACCCAGAGCGAGAATGTTTCCAGGAGTTGTATATCGGACTAGAGTTTGGAGAATCTTCTTGGATTTTTTTGGATAATTAGCAATCACTGCAGGATTCGCATTGTCGAGATGTAGAACTTCTATGTTGGGGCATGATTGCCATATCTTTTGGAAGAGTTTTCGTATTTCTGCTGGTTGTGGAATAGGGACTTCTTTTTCGCCTACCTTCTTGGCTTTATAGCTAATAGTGCAGGATTGGCCTCCCATTCTGAAGTGTTTTACTTCTAAATCATAGAGGGCTTTTATCTCCTTCACTATATTTTCCTTTTCTCTGAAGTTTGGTTTTCCATATTCTGGTTCGGAGCAAAAATCACACCCTCCTGTGAAGTATCTTGGACACCCCCGGTACATGCTCATTTCCGCTATCAGGGGATCGGGATACATTGGATGTTTTTCTACTACCTTCGCACCTTTAATTAACCATCTTTCTTTTTCCTCTTCTCTCACCCATCTATCCCTAGGTTTGTTTTCCAGAGAATCGTTGAAATAGGCAGATAGATCTTTTTTTACAATATGGTCGAACTCTTCGATATCGCCATACCTCGCTAGAGGCCCTCCTAAAAATGTCTCGCGGTTTCTTCTTCCTATCTCCTTAGCTTCTTTTATGGATAGAGGAGTTCCGCTCAGATATTTTCCAGGGACCGTTACTCCTCCGTGAACTAAGATTATCTTGCTGTCTGGTAAACCTGAGATTCTATACTCATCTGCTGTAATGTATTCCCAATCCACTTTTTTTTCTTCTAGAACCCCTGCTATCATTCTCGGTTCAGGAGAGATATATGGAGGTACACCTAGTTTGCTTGGTTCGTCTACATATCCATCTACGATTAGTACGTCGACTTCGTCCTTTCTTTCTCTTTTCCAAAAACTTTTTTTCAAATCCCCACCTGCCAATTAAAATGAAAGAGGGACGATTTTACAAAAAGCCTTTACAAAAGAGGTACAAGTAAACTTTGTAAACGGGAAAAATATGGATATACTTATGGTTGGACCGGCCGGATCTGGAAAAAGTCTCCTGACGAGTAATTTTGGCCAGTATTTGGAACTTAATTATTCTGTAAGATATGTGAATCTAGATTCAGGAGCTGTTCAGGTACCCTATGAACCTGATTTTGATATTAGGGAATATTTCACTCTTGAACAGATAATGTCTCAGATGGAATTGGGCCCTAACGGAGCGACTTTAGAGGCCGTTGATCGTCTTAAGGATATCCAAATTCCGATGTATGATGAGGACTTTGTTTTATATGATACTCCTGGTCAGTTAGAACCTTTTGTGTTTAGAGGAGGAGCCGACGTATTCAGTAGCTTTACCGACGGTAGCATATATCTCGTAGATGGCACAGCTCCGCTAAATACGTTTCCAAGTCAATACTTGTATTCTTTGGCAACGCAATATGCTCTAAATCAACCTATGGTGCGGACTTTGAATAAGATTGATTTAGTTGAGGAGAGAAAGATGGAAGAGTTGGAGAAGATGATGGCCGATCCGAGAATGTTCAGACAGATTGAAGAATTTGGTATGAGAAGTCAGATGAATCTGGATATAGCTGACCTTTTGATAGAAATGTATACTCCATCAAAGTTTCCTTCGATATCGGCTGAGACCCAGAAAGGTTTTGAAAATTTAGCCTCCTATCTTTTTGAGACATTAAGAACTCATGAAAGTATAGAACCTGAGTTTGATTTGGCTGAAGATTATGAACAAGACTAAGAGATTTAAGCAAAAAGTACTTATTCTTTTTCTAACTTTATCAAGTGGAGCCTTAGAAGAATGAAAAATTAACTAAAAGAAAAACGAAGTTTATAAAGAATGAATTGTTAAACAACGTAGGAATTTGAACGGTAGGTAATAGTTAAGTGATAAGTAATAATATGAAAAGTCGAGTAAGTGAACAAATTGGTGTGAAAAATGTTTGAGATAGTAAAGATAAAAGATACGGTTAGAGTCCCTCCAGAACGATTTGGTGATTCAAAGGAAGAAGTAGTTAGAGACATATTAAAGGATAATTATGAGGGCTTATTTGATAACGATCTAGGAGTGATTCTTGCTATAATCGATGTAGAACAGGTCGATGTAGGCAATGTAGTGATGGGAGAAGCTGCTAGTTTTCACAATGCAGTTTTCAAAGCCTTAGTCTACAAACCTATGCTTCATGAGATTACCCCTGGCGAAGTAGTGGAAATTGTTAATTTTGGTGCTTTTGTAAGATTAGGAGCAATGGACGGATTGGCGCATGTGTCCCAAATTACTGATGATTATATCAGTCACGATTCAAAGAAAAATGCACTCATCGGTAAGGAGACAAATGCAAAACTCAAGGAAGGAGATCGTGTAGTTACTCGCATAGTTTCTGTAAGTATGACTAAAGGGGATCGAGGAAAGATTGGTCTCACTATGAGACAAGATGGTTTAGGTAAGTTTGAGTGGATAGAGGAACAGAGGAAAGAAGGGGAAATGGAGGAAGAATAGGTTGGTTGAGAAAGCTTGTGAAAAGTGTAATCGTATTGTAGAAGGAAATTCTTGTCCAGTATGCGGTGACTCTTCTCTTTCAGATGATTGGACAGGATATGTGATCATACTTAATCCAGAAGATTCTCAGATAGCAAGCCGGATGAATGTTGACGCTCCAGGGCGTTACGCTCTAAGGGTGCGCTGATTTGAAACTGCCTCAAAATAAACGTCACTTTTTGAAAAACCCATTAGGATCCTTGTTTGAGGGTTCTGATTCTGCGTTTGATTATCTAAATTCTATTGATTATGAATGGTTAGTAACTGTAGGAGATTTTACAACCGCTGATTTTCTTAATAGTGGTTTTGAAATAGATATTTTAATAGTTGATTTTTTGATAGAGAGAGCTCCTGCCAAGGAGGATAAAAAAGATGTTATTGAGAAGTACTCAGCTCCTTCGGTTGAGGTAGAGAATCCTAGAGGGTGTATTACTGAGGAGTTGTGGAACGTTTTAACTGATGTGGACTGCCCTTTAAAGGTATATGTTGATGGAGAAGAGGATTTAGCTACTTTACCTGCAGTTTTACTTTCACCCCCCGATTCGATAGTAGCTTATGGCCAACCTGGAGAAGGTGTTGTTCTTGTCGAGGTTGATGAGTCTAAGAAAAATGAGTTCAAGCGTTATATTGAGTTCTTTGAGGGTAGTCAAAATTTTCTAGAAAGGATATAGTCTTTGTTTTTGGGTTTAATTTTTTGAATATTGGAATATTGGGGACTAAAGTTAAATAACTGAAATTTTAACGTTTGACTGTTAACAATGGAAATTAGAATAGATGAGCGAGAAGAGAACCCGTTAATGGATAGGGAAGAAGTTCAGTTTGTAGTGGAGCATAAGAACTCTCCTACACCTTCAAGAGCAGAAGTTATTGAGAGTTTGGCGACGACTTTAGAAAAGTCAGAAGATTTGATAATAATAGATAAAATAGTCACTCTTCACGGAAGACAGATTGCTTCTGGAAACGCTCGTGTTTATGAATCGGAGGAAAAGCTAAAGCAGCTTGAACCTGGGTTTCTTTCAAAGAGAACAGAGGAGTCTAGAGAAAAGGTGAAAGAGGCTGAAGAAGAGGCTGAAGAAGAGGCTGAAGAAGAGGCTGAAGAAGAGGCTGAAGAAGAGGCTGAAGAAGAGGCTGAAGAAGAGGCTGAAGAAGAGGCTGAAGAAGACCAAGAATCAGAAGAAACCGAAAAGGAAAGCGAGGAGGATTAAATGTCAGAAGAAATCGATTTAGAGGAAAATGAGGAAGAAGCTGAGGAAGTTGAAGAAGAGACGGGGATGTCTGAGAACTCTGCACCGGCTAGTAAAGATAGAGATAAGAGTAAAAGATATGAACTGTACGAAGAAGGAGACGAGAAGGTTGAAAGATTGAGGAAGTCTTGTCCAAGATGTGGTCCTGGTATTTTTCTAGCGGATCATGGAGAAAGGCTGGCTTGCGGTAAATGTGGTTATACTGAGTTTAAAAAAGAGTCTTAGTTTGCGTTTTTTTAGATAGTTTTAGTTAGTTTTATTCTTTAGAGGTTTTCAACCCATACTCCTAGAATTGATTTAGCTTCGTCTCTAATCTCAACGGATTTTTCATCGATTTTATCTTCTAAATCATTAATTTCTTCTTTCAATTCCTCTTTTTCTTCTTCTAAAGTTTTTATATCGGACTTTTTGTTTTCAATTTTATTTTCTAGTCTTTCTTTTTTATCAAGCAGTGATGATTTTTCTTTTTCTTCTTTGAGATCATCTATTTCTTTTTCGATTTCCGAATAATCCTCTTTTAGATTCTTTATATTTTCTTTATCTAAAATTTCCTCTACTTCTTCCAGTCTTTTCTTCCTTTCTCTATCACTTAGTTTCATTTTATCCTCTAGAACACTTTCTAACTCTTCTAAGGTTTTGTTAAGTTTGATAAGGTCGTCGTCTTTTTCAAAGATAGCAGATTCGATAGAGCCATCCAAATAAATATCGAGTCCTTCTAAAACGGTGCTGTCTACCATGTGTTTATCTCTCTCGACCATCTTACTCAATTTTCGGAGTGGCCTAGCGAGGCTCGAAATTTTGGATTCTATCTTTTTCAGTTTTCTCTCTTTTTTCTGAGAGAGTTTGGATATCTTATTGTCAATTTCTTCTAACTCTTCGTAACGTTCACTTTTTTTAAGACTTTGAAGAGAGTTTTTTTCTTCTTCAAGGTTTTTTCGATTAGACTCCATTTTGTTCTTTGAAGATTCTAATTTCTTTTTTGATTTTTCTAAATCTTTCAAGAATTTTTCGCGCTTCTCTATTTTTTCTAAGAGTTCCTTATACTCATCTATTTTCAGTCTAGTTTCCCGAAGTTCGCTGTTTAAATCCTTAGATAAAGACTGAAGATTATTTGCTAGTCTGTTAAATTTGCTCATTTTTTCTTCGAATAATGCAGTAATTTGGTTGCCGTGTGAAATTTTCGCATTTTTTAGTAGATTAACTGCGTCTTGTAGAGTCCTGTTAAAATCAATCAATTTTTCCCATTCAGGTTCATTGGGGGTTTTCATTTTCTCTATAGCTCTTTTCACTTTATTTGAGAATAGTTTCCTAGCCTCTTCCGCCGATTTGTATATTTTCGGGTGAACTTCCTCTTCAGGTTCGGCATTTTTAAATTTTTCATTTAATTTTTTTATTTTATCTTGAAGGTCAGAAACTTCATTTAGTAATGGTTGGATGTCTCTTTCGACCTTTTCTATCGGTTTGTTTTTTTCATCTTCCAGTTTTTCTTTTAATTCTTCCACTGAGAGGGATTTTTCCTTTGGTTTTTCTTCCGGTTCTGATTTTTTTTCATCGTCCCCTAGCAAAAGCTTTTTTAATTTGTCGAAAACCATTGAGCACCATTTTGTTTATAAATATATTCAGTTAAAAGAAATCCGTTCTTAGAACAGGTATATAAAAATAGGTCACTCAAATTCATAACGGTCAAAAATGATATGTTTGGGTTTTGAGGGGACAGCTCATACGGTTGGAGTAGGGATTGCAACGTCAGAAGGAGAGATTCTTGCGAATGAGAAAGAGGTCTATCAACCTGATGAGGGCGGTATCCATCCTAGAGAAGCAGCTCAATCCCATAGTGATAATGTTAAAGAGGTTTTGGATAAAGCAGTTAACAAAGCTAATATAGAGCCTGAAGATATAGATTTAATTTCGTTTTCTCAAGGACCCGGTCTTGGGTCTTGTTTAAGAACTGCAGCGACGTCAGCAAGGGCCTTAGCAGTTTGGTTAGAAGTTCCGATTATCGGGGTGAATCATTGTATATCCCATATAGAAATTGGGCGATTTACGGAGAATGTAAATGATCCTGTAACACTTTATGTAAGTGGAGGGAATACTCAGGTCATTGCCTATGATTCTTCGAGATACCGAATTTTTGGAGAAACTCTTGATGTAGCAATTGGAAACTGTCTGGACACTTTTGCTAGGAGAGTAGGGATTCCACATCCTGGTGGCCCCCGTTTAGAGGAGTTGGCTAAGAAGAGTGAAAATCTAATCGATTTGCCATATAGCGTTAAGGGGATGGACCTATCCTTTTCAGGCCTTTTGACTGAGGCTCTGAGAAAATACGAGAAAGGTGCTAGTTTGGAGGATTTGGCTTACAGTATTCAAGAAAACACTTTCGCTGCTTTAGTTGAGGTTACGGAGAGAGCCGTAGCTCACACAAAGAAGGACGAGGTCATGTTGGTTGGAGGAGTTGCGGCCAATCAGAGACTTAGGCAGATGTTGGATTTGATGAGTGAAGAACATGATGCCGATTTCTATGTTCCTCCTATGGAGTTTTGTGCTGATAATGGAGCAATGATAGCGTGGAATGGACTTTTAGCTTATGGAGCGGGCAAGAGGCAGGAGATTGGGGAGACAAGGATTCGACAAAGGTGGAGAACGGATGAGGTTAGAGTTCCTTGGAGGAGTGATTGATTTTGACCGATAAGATAATAGCTAAAGGTGCAGAGGCGAATCTAATTTTGAAAAATTTTTCAGATTTATTTTTTCCTTGCGAAGAGTTTGGTGAAGTTTTGATTAAACGTAGAATTCCGAAAGAGTACCGTAATGTGGAGTTGGATGAGGACCTTAGAGATTTTCGAACTGTTCATGAAGCTAAACTTTTGGCTGATGCGAAAAAAGCTGGGGTATCTACTCCGTTAATCTATAGGGTTGATAGGACTGATATGGAGATAATAATGGAGTATGTTGAGGGGGAAGCGATTAAGGAAATCTTGGAAGGGTTCAGATCTTCTAAAAGAAAAGAGATTTGCTTAAATATTGGTAAACAGATTGCTAGACTTCATGATAGTGGGATTATCCATGGGGATTTAACTACTTCAAACATGATTTTTGGTGAGGACGGAAATATCTATTTCATTGATTTTGGTTTGGGTGAATACAATTCTTCCACTGAAGCGAAAGGTACAGATATCCATTTGCTTCATAGGACATTAAACAGCACTCATTTTGAAGTAGCTGAAGAATCCTACGAATCAGTCCTGGAAGGGTATAAAAAAGAGAGCGGGGTAGGTGCTGAAGAAGTGATTGAAAGGGTTAAAGAGATTGAGAGAAGGGGAAGATATGTTAAAAAAGAAGAAAGGTAATTATAAATTCTATATAAATTCTAAATAACGTTATTCAGGATTTTAGGTATTGCGAAATATTTTGCTTGGATTTTTTAGTTACGGTTAAGTAATATTTCATCTAACTAAGGATTGATAATATGACTTTGAGGTTTGTGACTGGGAATGAGAACAAGTTCGAAGAAGCTAGAAAAATAGGGGAAAGTATGGGGATTGAGGTAGAGCATGAAGATCTGAAATATGAAGAGATTCAAGCAGATACTTTGGAAGAGGTGGTGAAACCAAGTGTACAAGAAGTCTATGAGATCATTGAGGAACCCTGTTTTGTTGAAGATGCAGGATTGTTTATAAATTGTATAAACGGTTTTCCGGGACCCTACTCGTCTTATGTTTTCAAAACTTTGGGTAATGAGGGGATACTGAAACTTATGAAGGATAAGAGTGACAGAACCGCTGAGTTTAGATCTGTGATAGGGTTCTGTGATTCGGACGAGAATTTGGAAATTTTCAGAGGCCGAGTCAAGGGTGAAATTTTGAAAGAAGAGAGGGGGAAAGAAGGTTTTGGTTATGATCCCATCTTTAGTCCTAAAGGTATTGAAAATAAGACTTTTGCAGAGATGTCTGTCGAAAAGAAGAACAGTTTTTCTCACAGGTCGTCTGCAATCGAAAAGTTTGTTAAGTGGTATAAGAGAAATAAGAAAGCTGAGGTGCGTGATTAAATGGTAGATATGCCCGATTGGATCGATAAAAGCGAAGAAGAAATTGAAGAAATAATAGTAAATTTGGCAGAGGAGAAGGATAAATCTCCAAGTGAGATTGGGAATATTCTCAGAGATAAATATGGGATTCCAAATGTTAGCGAAGTCCTTGGAAAGAATATGGTGGAAGTTTTGGTTGACAACGATGTAGAACCCGATATTCCGGAGGATTTGATGGAACAATTGAAAGACGCGGTGAATCTGAGTAATCATCTAGACCAAAATCCAAATGATGTGGAGTCTCAGAGAGCATTGAGCGAATTAGAGTCTAAGATACAGAAATTATCGAAATATTATCGAAGGAAAGGACGTTTGCCAGAAGATTGGAGATACGATCCGGAAAGAGCGGCTCTTCTAGTTCAAAGTTAGGGAGATTTATCTTGGATAGCAGAGAGAATGAGAAATTCCAGGAAAGAGCTAGGGAAGTTGCTGTTTCTTTAAAGCCGTTCTTAAATAAAAAGCAATCCGTAAAGATTAGAACCCATACAGATCCGGATGGAGTTTCTTCAGGAAATATTTTCGCGAGATGTCTCAGTCGTTATGATATACCTTTTCATCTTTCATTTGGTGATCCGCCATCCGAAGAGGATATCAAAAATTTAGAGAATCAGGACTACGATTTTTATGTCTTTTTAGATCAGGGAGCAGGACAGTTTGAGTACATTGAAAAACATCTTATTGAAAATGATGAAAATGTTATAATTTTTGATCACCATCCGGGGAATGTGAGGGACTATCCGAAGCTAGATTATCTAAATCCGCACTCCTTTGGTATATCCGGTTCGGAAGGAGTAAGTGCTTCGGGTGTAACCTATTCCGTAGTTGAGAAAATTGATGAGAAATTTGAGAGTTTAAGTGAAATTGCTTTGATAGGGGCTATAGGGGATAGACAGAATACTCCTGACGGTTTTACTGGGATTAATAAGACTATTCAAGAAAGGGCTTTAGAGAAAAGTTTTATAGAAAAATTTGAAGGTTTAAAAATCGGATTTCGGGACGAACCTTTGTTGGATTCTATTAAAAATTCGGTCAGGCCGTTTCTTCTGGGTTTATCTGGGAATGAAGGCGAAGTCAAGAAACTTTTAGATAGTTTGGACATAGGATACGGGGTCTCGATTAAAGAATTGGAAAGGGAGGAGGAAAAGGAACTCAGGGATGGAATATTGGATTGGGTCGATGTTGATTCTCCTGAGATTTTGGAGAGGTCTATTTGGGGGGAGATTCAGAGGTCAAATTTGGATCAGACTGCCGGTCCGGAAAATAATCATGAGTTTGTTTTAATGCTTGATGCTTGTGAAAAGGCAGATGATATGGGGATAGGTTTTTCGGCTATGATGGGTGATGAAGAGTCTGCTAAAAGGGCTAAGGAAATATTAGAGAGTTATCAGAGGCAGATGATTGAACAGTTGAATTGGGTCGCAGGTAATAAGGATATCATAAAGGATAAGGACAGTATAACATATCTTGATTTTACTGAGGGGAAATTTCAACTGAAAAGTATAGGCGAACTTCTTTCGGTTATTTTGGAGTCCGGCATGATTAGCATGGACAAACCCTTAATGGGTTTGGCGGAATCAGAGGAAGGAGATCTTAAAGTTTCGGCTAGAGGAACTCAAAAATTGGTCGAGGGAGGAATAGATTTAGGATCGGTAATGAACAAAGCTAGCAAAGAGTATGGGGGCAGAGGTGGAGGTCATAATATAGCGGCTGGCGCTCGATTACCCTTGGAAGAAAAAGAGGGATTCATCGAAGAAGTAAATGGACTTATAGAAAAATTTAGATAACTAGTATTGATTGGTGATATTTCATGAAACAGAAAGTTAAGATAGTATGTAAGTATGATGATAGTTCTGTATCAGATGCCGTAGTCTCTTCTATCCAACCGGATAATTTGGATTCTCCTGAAGGTGTTGATATAGAAACGAAACAGGATGAGGAGAAAATGGTAACCGAGATAGAAGTTGATGGTGAAATTGAGACTCTTCTTAATACGGCGGAGGATTTATTGTCCTGTACTTCGACTGCCGAAAAGATGATTTAATCAGACTGCTTAGGTTCTTTTCTTATTACTTCTTTTCCACCCATGTAGTCTTGTAGGGCTTTCGGAATTTCGATATTTCCGTTTTCCGTCTGGTTGTTTTCGATTATAGATACCATAGTTCTTGAAGTGGCGAGAGCTGTACTGTTCAATGTATGTACATACTTTTTTTCCCCAGCTCCGACCGTTCCCATTCGTATGTTCAGTCTTCTTGCTTGATAGTCTGTACAATTTGAACATGAGACCACTTCTATGTATTCTTTTTGGCGGGGTGACCATGCTTCTATATCGTATTTTTTGGCCGCTATAGTTCCGATGTCACCGGTACAAACGTTTACAACTCTGTAAGGGATGTTTAGGTTTTTTAAGATTTGTTCGGAATTTTCAAGTAATTCTTCAAGATAATCCCAAGAATTTTCCGGCTTGGAGAATATGAACTGTTCTATTTTATTGAATTGATGCATTCTGAATAGTCCTTTAGTGTCTATGCCGTGGCTACCTATTTCTTTTCGGAAGCATGGACTGATTCCTACGAATTTTTTTGGGAGTTCATCCTCGCTCAAAATATCGTTCATAAGCATAGCTCCTATTGGGTGTTCGGACGTGGCAATTAGGTATAAGTCTTCATCTTCAACTTTGTACATAACATCTTCAAAATCCGAAAGGTCTACTGTACCTTTGTAGGGTTCTTTTCTCATCATGAAGGGAGGTTCTATAGCTTCATAGCCTCTTTCTGACATTAATTCCAGTCCGTAATTTAGAAGAGCTTGATCTAAACGGACCAGGTCGTTCTTTAGATAAACAAATCCTTGTCCGGAAACTTCGGACGCTTTGTCGAAATCGGCTTTTTCTAGACTCTCTATGACTTTTCCGTGAGGCTTTAGAGAATAATCAGGGATGTTTGGGTCTCCGACTCTGTATAGTTCTTCATTGTCGTCTTCATCTTTGCCTTTTGGCACTGAAGAATGTAGAATGTTAGGTAGATTCATTAGCTTTTCGTCTATATGTTCTCTGAGTTCCTTCTTTTTCCCCTCCACCTTTTCTATCTCCTCCGCTATTTCTTTGGATTTTTTTATTTTTTCTTCGGCTTCTTTTCCTTCGCTTTTGAGTTCTCCGATTTTTTGTGAGAGGACGTTTCTTTCATGCTTTAGTTGATCTATTTCCTGCTTCAGTTCTCGCC
>JGI1684J13235_1000187_pt1 | contig 23663 bp, 24 predicted proteins | sample PonA232FremontCA_2_FD_13235 | JGI IMG/M metagenome (IMG submission 13235) | reverse complement strand
TAAAAGCATTTTCAAAATATGGTAAAACCCCATTCCAAATTTGTTTGTTACCAGAACCAAAGTGTAAAAATAGTACTACAGGTTCACGTAGGTTATTATACTTAACACTTAAATCAATATTGTTTTCTAAATTAATAAACTCTTCTTCCATAACTTTTCCTCCTTCTATATTCTAATATACCATTTAATTGAAAAGGGCTCCTTTTAAGTATATAATATTATATATAGAAAGAAAAATAAATGGGGTGTAATTAATGAAAAAATCTATCAATGTTATGCTGCTTTCACTGGTTATTATACTTTTAATCCCAGTTACTTTATCTGCATCTTCAGACTTAGACATAGATTTCTTTGCACGAATATTCAATGTTGAAGATGATAAATTAGATTATTTCACTAAATTTGATATATCTAATGATAATTTAAGCACAATTTTTTACCTATACTCTAATGGTGGTCGGACTATTTCAAAAAATCAATTTGAATATCTCGCAAATAACCAATATAATTGGCGGGAATTAAGTATCTACTTCGGTCTACCTCCTATTATGTTTGAAGATAAATTAGTAAAGTTAAGAAGACCCCAAAGAAATAGAATGCAAGTCCCGTTTAATAAAAAACATTATAAAAATAGTCGCAAAACTAAAAATGTTGAAGAAAAAATTAATATGAGTCCTGGAAAGTACGAATATTATTATAGAAATAAAGATCGTAATATAGAAGAAAAAATAGAAGTTAAACAAAATAAATATGAATACTATTATAAGAGCAATAAGATGGAAGAAAAACTATCTGCACACAATCAAACTAATAACTATGAATACTATTATAAAAACTTTAAGACCGGTAAAGAAATTAAAAAAGAAGGGCAAGGAAGACTAATAAATTCTGAAAAAATATATAGCGAATTGAGAGAAGAATATGAAAAAGAAGAAGATAAAAAAGATAGTGAACAAGATGTTGGTAGTTCAATCCAGTTTGATTTTAAGATAAGATTTAGTTTTTAAAATCAATATTAAAAGTCTTTATCACCAAAAATTAACACTGTTTTATTTTATGAAAAATAATATAATACAAAAAATAAACGGCTTACGCCCTATATAATTAAGGGGGTTAGCCGTTTGTTTTTTATAATAAAATACCACTTATTTATCCACGAGATTAGTTATAACTTAATCTATATCTTTTTATCTTATAATATGGACTTACCTTTGGATTTTTAACCGCTGATCTTTAATTCTCCTCGATTAGCAATATTATTCTCAAATGCGTTTTCTCTTAATTTTAAATATAATTCTGCATTTGTTGAATCATAGTATGGCTGTACGAAAAAGACTCCAATCCCAAAGAACATTGCCCCTAAAATATACCAACCCAAAAATGATAAATCCAAAATGAAAATATCCCATTTTTCTCCGGCTGTCATCTGCCGACTTAACTGTAGAGCTCTCTTATGACTTAGATTTGGGTTATCTGCTAGAATATAAGGAACCATTCGATATGAATAAGATTTAATAATACCTGGTATTATTAATAATAAAGTCCACAAAAAGACATATATACTTCTTATTAACATAGTTTTAAAAACATTAATATAACTTTTTTCTTTAAATACATAACCTAAAAGTCCAATATCAGAACTCCCCTGAGATAATTCTATAAAATATTTTCTCCCCCCAACTTCAAGTATATATCCTATAAATATTCTTAATATTATCAACAATAGAATTACTGCACCAATTAAAAAAATAAATTGTGAATCAATATTTACAAAACTTCCTCCACCAGATCCACCGGCCCCACTTCCTAATTCACTTCGGTTATGACTACCACCCGTTATTAAGATTATTAAACTCACTAAAAAAGCTGGCCAGTAGTTCCCTTTCAAAACACCCTTTGCTTTCGTTTTCAACTTAGATCGCTGCCACATTTATATCACCTTCTTTTATTATTTACATAATTATACTTCTCCTATTCCCTTAAATTTCCTTTATAATTATGTAATTTTTCTAATGAAAACCTGACAAATATTGCTGAAGTGAAAATAATTAAATAATAGAAGATACTAAAAAATTTGAATAATATAAATAATTTTCCTATTATTAATACATTTTATTTGTTACACATAAAATAAAGGCCCCCTCTTTTGAACTTGTTAGGAGCCTTATTAAATAAAAATATTCTTTTTAAGTAATATCCTTTTTGGAAATATTTAATTCTTGCCATCAAACAATAATTTACTCTGTGGTATTCTTTTTAAAATAAATACTGAAAGGGGAGCCAACAATGCTCCGATTCCTAGCATTACAAAAGGTAATCCCCAATTAGTCATCATAATTGTTTTATCAACACCAGAATTTGTGATTTCTAAAATTTTTCCAAATACATAAGGAGAAATTATTGTCATAAAATAACCTGCAGCAGATTGTATACCTAACGCTGTAGCAGTAAAATCAATAGTAATCATTTCAGTTAATGTAGCTTTATATATTGCGGAATCAGCCACAACCCAGAAGCCAATCCAAAATCCTATAATAACTACTAAAGTCAATGATTCACCATAAAGATAACCAAAAAAGAATTCTGCAATTAGACTAGCAAAAGAACATAACAAAATAGTCTTAACTCTGCCCCATTTATCTGCAATAATTCCTAAAATCCATACTGCCGGTGCTCCCAATAATATAATGAAAGCCGCAAGTTGACCACCTAAAACTGTAGCTTCACTTGCTGAATAACCAACAGCATAAGAACAAGCAACCATAAATGGCCCTATCCAGCCCCAAAATGCATAAAGTTCCCACATATGACCCATATATCCTGTAACCGCTAATGTAGGCCCTTTATAACTTCCTTCTGGTGCTGGCCTTGTTTTTTTATTGATTTGTTTTTCAGTTTTACTTTTTTGGAAACCATTTTCTTTTTCTTCTACAAGGAAAAACATTATATAAGCTGCTATAAAGACAGGGACAGAAGTAGCTAAAACCCCCATTTCCCAACTGTACATACTGGCCAAAGGAGCTGCTACAAAATAACCACCTGCATAGGCTGCCGTTAAAGCTCCTGTATATGCACCTACAGCCTTTCCTCTTTCTTCTGGTGGAAACCAATCAGATAATAACGCCATACCAGGTGCATAAATTGCCCCCGCTGATAGCCCTGTCAGTAGTCTTAATATTAATATACTATAAAAACCGTTTGCTAACCATACAAACAAAGTAGAAAATATGCCTGTAAGAAGAGTAGCCCAGGCTACTACATTTTTTTTGCCTATTTTGTCAGCCATCCATCCCGTAATAATTACGGTAATAACATAACCAAATTGAAATATGGATAGAATAATTCCAATTGCTCCTGCACCTAAATTAAAATCTTCAACTATATAACTAGAAACAGCTGAAAAATTATACCAAGGTAAATACCCCAGGATCATTGAAATAACCATTAATAATAATATTTTGTCTCTTTTTTTCATATATAACTACTCCCCATAATTTTTATTCCTTAGAGTTTATATAAAAGAGAGGCTCTCATAAGTTAATTATGAAAGCCCCTCCTACTTATATTTTATCTTTAAATTATTAAGCTGCTACTTCATCTTCTTCAAAATCCCATGGATGTTTGTTAATATAACTATCCGCAAAAGGAATATAGATTGATAGAATTCCAAAGACAGCGAGTGACATTTGATACCATAGTAAAGGTATAACATCTATTGGTCCTACTGCTCCTTGAGTTAATCCCATTACCATAAGTATTTGGGCTCCATAGGGTAATGCCCCTTGCATTACACAGGCAAATATATCTAATAAACTTGCTACCCTTCTTGGATCAATTTTAAATTTATTGGAAATATTTTTAGCAATTGGTCCATTGATTATAATAGATACTGTATTATTAGCAATTGCAGCATCTGTTAAGGCAACTAATGCTGAAATACCAAGTTCTCCTGATTTTTTACCGCCTACTCTTTTTTCAATTGCATTAACAATATACTTTATACCACCTTCTTTTAAAATCATATACGCTAGTCCTCCAGTAATTAATGAAACCAGAAAAACATTTTGCATAGAAGTAAAACCAGCATAAGCTTCTTTGGTTATTGATAGTAAAGTTAAATCTCCAGTAAATAATCCTATCGCTCCTGAGAGAAATATCCCACTGGTCAAAACAGCAAATACATTCATTCCACCCACAGCAAATATTAAAACAAATAGATATGGTATAATTTTAATAAAACTATATTCATATGTAGCTCCTGGTAGTGCCTCTGGAGATCCCGAAAATATAAATAATAACACTATTGTTACTATTGCTGCTGGAACTGCAATAAATAAGTTGATTCTAAACTTATCCTTCATTTCTACATTTTGCGTTGCGGTAGCTGCTATTGTGGTGTCAGAAATAATAGAAAGATTATCTCCAAACATTGCACCACCAATTACTATAGCCATTACAAAAGCCATACTCATATTAGCTTGTTCAGCTATACCTATAGCTATTGGTACTACTGCAGCCATCGTACCCATAGAAGTACCTGTAGAAATAGAAATAAATGCTGTAATTAAAAACAATCCAACAGCTAAAAACTGTATTGGTACTAAAGACATACCGAGATTTACTACAGAGTCTACTCCTCCCATTGCCTGAGAAACTGAAGAAAAAGCACCTGCCAGCAAATAAATAGTACACATAGTTAAAATATTTTTTTCACCCATACCAGCAAGAAGTGTATTCATCTTTTCATTTATTGAACCTTCAAACATAATAAATGCAATTACGACTCCGATAGATACAGCAATCGGCATCGGAAATTGATAAAACGGATTATCTGCTCCTCTATTCAATAAAACGATACCTGTAAGCAGGAACAAACCTAAGAATATAAGAAAAGGTAATAATGCTTTCGCATTAGGCTTTATGTCTTCATGATTTTTAAGTTTCACCACTACTCAACTCCTTGTTATTAGTTTTAATTTTCTTCAATCTCAATCATCTAAATAACTTTCTTATGTTTATCTAAACTTTAATACTCTTTTCCTCAGTTAGATACCATTTTTTTAGATTACTTGCCATATTCAGTCTTTTCTTGGCAAATTCATAAGCCGCTTCCCAATTAGTTATATTTTTTTCTTCTGCTATTTTCATGACTTCTTCCATATTATCAGCAATTTTAGCCACACTATTATATGCCGCCTCTTTAGTATAACCATATTCATTATATTGTTGGGAATTATTAATTACTCCACCAGCACTCATAATGAAGTCCACTCCATACACAATACCATTTTCTTCTAACATTTTACTATGAAGTTCAGGATCTTTTAGTACATTATTGGCAGAGCCAGCTACTAATTCACATTTAAGTCTTGGAATAGTATCGTCGTTTAATATTCCACCCAAAGCACAGGGAGCAAATATATCCATATCTACATCGTATATTTTTTCGGGAGCTACTCTTTCAAAATCAATCCCTTTATCCTCTACTTTTTTAAGGCTTTCTTCATTAATGTCACTAATATATAGTTTAGACCCTTCTTCAGATAAATATTCAGCTAATCTCCAACCAATACTACCTGCTCCTTGTATTCCTATTGTTTTATTACCTAGATCAGATTCACCAAACACTCTTTCTGCCATTCTTTCAATTGTTTTATACACCCCATACGCTGTCGCACCTGAAGTGCTACCTGCTCCACCATAATATCTCGGGAGTGCTGTAACATGGTCGGTTTCTTTCTTTACAGTCACCATATCATTTTCATCAGTACCGACATCCACACCTGCTATAAAGCGACCAGCTAATCCATCTACAAAACGACCATAAGCTCTAAGAAGAGCTTCATCTTTTTCTTGATCAGCATCGCCAATAATTACAGCTTTACCCCCTCCAAAATTGATACCTGCTGCAGAGTTTTTATAAGTCATTGCACGGGCAAGCTTTAAACAATCTTTTAAGGCTGCCTCTTCATCTTCAAACATCATCATTCTAGTACCACCAAATGCAGGGCCTAATGTAGTGTCATGTATTGCTACTATTGCCTTTAAACCAGATTGTTTATCATAACCATAAGCAACTTCTTCAAACTCATCGCTTTCTATTAATTTAAAAATATTACTCATAATTTTCACCTCTCATAAAATATAATTGTTCGATTATGCATACTTATTTTTGATATTTTTTACCTACTTTTTTTATACGAATTTTTATGATATAATCATAATGAGATTCATTGCAAATGCCAAGCTAAAGGGTTACCTCCTTTGGCTTGGTTTTTTTATATTGGTCCCTATATTCATCACCTCCTTTTAATTATTGGTTATAATTTAAAACAATTTTCCTCATTATTAAATTATGGTTTTGGAATAAATAAATCATTAGGACCTTGTTCTGAAACTTTTATCTCAGGATTGTTTTTTTCGATTAAATTAATTACAAATTCTGCCCATTTTATCTTTTTCCTCATTAAATCCATTTGATGACCTACATCTGCCCAAGGAGAATATCCTTCAGTGGATGAAGTCTCTGGCTCAAATTTAAAGTAACAGGGAGAACATAGCCTTGCTACATCTACGCCATCATAAAATCTATTTGTTCCTCCAAAAGAATTGAATGTCCAAATATAGAAGTCAATTGGTATATCTACTGCTTTTCTTATTGAAGATAACATAGGCAAAGAAAGATCAGCTATAGGATTAAAGGAACTAGCTCCCAAATCTTCCATCACTTTACCTCCTGGAGCTGCACTTACACCAGTCCATACTGACATTTTAATAGCTATATCCTTAGGTAGATTACCCTGTTCTTGCATCTTTTTTACTAACCATAAAAGGCCTCTATCTACAAACATAAAACCTCTTATTCCTAAATCATACATTCTCATGATATCAGCTATGAAATTTCTGAGTTCATCAGAACCTCTATGCTGCATACCAGTTCGCATACCTTCAGATGAGAAATATTGTCTTCCACTATCCCTACCGTTTCTAGGACCAGCTACTCCGATAACTTCCATCTCTTCCTCGGCAGCCATTTGTGCAAAATATTTTATTTCTTCATCATCGTAGAGATAACCTCCACCAACAAGAGAAATCAATCTATGTACTGGTACATTTCTTTTGTTTTTTTCATCAATTAATGCCTCTAAAACTTTAGGACCTTCAACACCAGACATTTCAATTCTATAATGTGCTCCATCAGGAAATCTTTTTTCACTGTCTGGTAAATCATAATTATCCCTTCCTGGTATCCCGGCTTCTTCCATATACTTTGAAACTTTATCTAATTTCATGCTATTCCTCCTTGAAATAATATTTTAACCTTTTCTTATCAAAATCCCTATTTAAAATTCTTTAAATAATCTTTCGAACTTTTCTTTACTTTCCTTTATATGATAGACATGCTCATCTTTTGGAAATTCTTCATTTTTGACATCCTCAATATATTCTTTAAAAGCCTTTATTTCTATTTCTGCTACATCAGCATATTGTTTCACAAATTTAGGTGTGAACGCTTGAAACATTCCTAGCATATCTCCACAAATTAAGAGTTGTCCATCACAAGGTAGACCGGCTCCAATTGAATAGACTGGTATATCTAATTTATCAGTTATAAATTCTGTCACTTCTGGTGGAACAGCTTCTAAGAGTATTGCTTGTGCACCTGCACCTTCTACTGCTAGTGCATCTTTTATAAGACCTCTTGCGCTATCAACTGTTAATCCTTGAGCTTTAAATCCTCCTAATTGGCCGGAACTTTGTGGTGTTAAGCCAATATGTCCAAATACTACTATTCCTGCCTCAGAAATTGCTTTTATCTGACTAGCTACTCTTTCACCTCCCTCCAATTTTATTGCATCCATATCAGCTTCTTTTAAAAACCTTGCTGCACTTTCTACTGCCTTTTCATCTGAAACTTGATATGAACCAAAAGGCATATCACCTATACAGAAAGTATTAGGCGCTCCCCTCCTTACATCTTGGCAATGTGCTATACAATCTTCCATGGTTACAGGTATTGTACCCTTATAACCTTTAACTACCATTCCTAAAGAGTCTCCTACAAGAATCATATCCATCCCCGCTTTTTCTGCAAATTGGGCTGTCGGAAAATCATAAGCAGTAATCCAAGCTACTTTTTCATCTTTGTCTTTCATTTCCATAAAATCTAAAATAGTCTTTTTCTTAGCCATTTTAATCCTCCTTTTAATTTTGCTAATTATTATATAAACCCTAACTTGCTAAGGTTTATAACCTAAATCTTTAGAAATCTTTCGCGCTGCATATCGAAGTTGACCTTTTTTATTCTCTAATTTTTCATTTTTAAGTCTAGATACAAGAGTAGTAATACTTATTGCAGCTATATTTTCTCCGCCCCCGTTATAAATTGGTGCAGCTATACATCTCATATCTTCCAATAACTCTTCATTATCTACTGCATATTCTTGATCTTTTATCTTTTTTAATTCTTTTTTTAGTTCTTCATAGTCAGTAATTGTATGGTCAGTCTTTTTGGTTAGTTCTTGGTCTTTATAAATATTATCAATTTTTCTTTCAGATAAATTAGCTAATAATACCTTACCTAATGCTATACAATGAGGTTCTAATCTAGTACCTATTTGGGCACCAATTTGAAATCCTGACGACGGCATATATTTATCGAGTAGTAAAACCTTTCCATTATCTAATATACCTAAATTAACTGTTTCTTTAATTTTATCAGCTAAGTCTTCCAAATAAGGTCTAGCTACTACATCCAATTTGGTGTTTTTCCTGACTTTGGTGCCCAATTCAAATAAATGTATACCTAATTCATACTTATTATTAACTTTATTGACAAAATCATATTGCTCCAATGTTTTTAACAATCCCGAAATAGTACTTTTCGGAAAGCCAAGTTCTTCTGTTAATTCTTTTAATGTAACATTATTTTCTTTATCACTCATATAATTAATAATTGTTAAAGCCTTAGCAACTGATTTAATTTCTGCCTCATTAATTTTATTTAAATATTTATCACTATTAATAGCTATCGCCTCCTAAAATTATTATATTGTTTATTCGATAATGTCGTATATAATTTGTTATTGTCGTTTCTATAATATGGTTTCAAGATTTTTGATTAAATTCCTGCTTGTTTTTTTAATTTTTTTAATATTTATTCTTTTATTCTATATAACTAGAAAAAGGCCGCCTGTAAGGCGACCCATATCAAAACATATTGTATCTATTTAGACGGAATTTTTATATAAAAACTAACACCTTTATTTTCATTTTCTACCCAAATCTCTCCCTCATGAAGTTCTATTATGAATTTAGAAATGGCTAAACCTAAACCATATTCCCCGTCTTTTCCTTTTTGAAACTTTTTAAATATTTTTTCTTTGTTTTCTTCTTTAATCTTCGGCCCATCATTATAAACTTTTATTAATATCTCTCCATCTTCTTTATATAAATTAACTTTAACCTTATTTTCAGCATATTTTAACTGGTTATCAAATAAATTATCTAATACTACTTCTATTTTTTCTCTATCACATTGTAAAGAAAGCTCTGTTAAATCTAGTTCCCAGTCCATTTCTACATTGCGCCACTCGAATCTATTTACTTTCTTTAAAATTAGTTCATTTAATTTTACCTTCTCTAATTGAAGAGATTGATTAGCTAAATGATCCATCTTAGTTATATTAAGAAGGGAATTAACTCTTTTTTCCATCTTAAATGTTTCATCTTCCATATTCTTAAGTGTTTTATCCATCTCCTCTTTTGGAATTATTCCATCCATAAGAGACTGTATATAACTTCTAATAACCATAATAGGAGTTTTCATTTCATGGGAAGCTTCTTGTAAAAATTCCTGCTGTTTTTCGTTTCTTTCAATAAGTTGTTTACGCATCCAATCTATAGTTTTACCTAATTTACCTATCTCATCATTTCTATTTAAGTCTACAGGAACATCCCATTTTTTATTAGCAATATTTTTAACTTTACCTTCTAATTTTTTAAGAGGTCTGGTTAAATATCTAGTTAATAAAAACGACGCTAACCAACTTACTGCTGTAATTATAATTAATAATTTTATCAGTTGGTTGAATATAATTTCTACAAGATTATCCCGGTAAGTACTTGAGATATAGGAAACTAAATAGAAAGGATTCCCCTCTATATTTACTTTCCTGATTAAATAAAACAATTCTCTTTCATCAAGCTTATGCTCATAATTTTTAACTTCTCTTGATTGTTTAAGAGCATCTTGCACAAATAATTCTCCATATTGAACTGGTGTATTACTTCCAACCATCATCCCTTCTGGAGTTATTAAAGTATGCCTGACTATTCGAAAAGGAGGGGTATTAAGTCTGTTATTTTCTTTAGGAATAGAAAAATAATTGTCAAAAAGTTCTTCTTCAAGATTACCATAGTTTATTAAGTATTCCTGTGCATCTTCTAGACGGGCATAAGTTTCCCTTGTAAAGGAACTTCGTAAAATTATAGGAATAATTATGGATATAATAATAGCAATGCCACCTAAAATTACACCCAATATTATCCAGATTTGTATTGAAAGGGGTTTATCTTTTAAATTAAAACTCATTCTTCCACCATCCGGTAACCATGACCATAAATAGTTTCTATCTTTAACTCCGGTAATTTTTTCCTTAATCTTCTAATTAAGTCATCAACTACACGGTCTGATCCAAAATAATCTCTTCCCCAAACATTGTTTAAAATTTGTTCTCTTGTTAAAGCATGTGATATATTATTAAGAAAATATTGTAATAAGTCAAATTCTCTTGAGGTTAGTTCTATGATTTCTTCTCCGTTATTTTTTATTTTAACATTCCTAGCTTTTAGATTAATTATATAATCACCATATTCTATAACTTTCTCTTTTTCACCATCATCATAAATCCTTTTAAAGAGATTTTTAATCCTAATAATAAGTTCTCGCGGTGAAAAAGGTTTTGCGATATAATCATCACTACCTTTTTCTAAACCAGTTATCCGATCTAAATCTTCATCTCGGGCAGAAATAAAGATAACGGGAACTTCTGGATCATTTTCTTTGATTTTATCAATTAATTCAAAACCATCTATATCCGGTAACATTATATCTAAAACCCATAAGTCCGGTTTTTCTTCGATAGCTTTTTCAGCCGATAACCCATCTTTAAAAGATTTTACACTCCAGTTTTCATTTTCAAGATAGGAAGTTAATATTGAATTTAAGTTTTTATCATCTTCTACTAAATATACTTTATAGGACATGCTCTCACCCTCTAACTATCATTTTCTATTCATAACTTAATGCATCAACCGGATCTAGTTTTGAAGCTCTATAAGCAGGATAGATACCAAAAAACATCCCGACAACTAGTGAAAATGAAAAAGCCAATGCGATTATTGAAATGGACATGATAAATGGCCATCCTCCAACTTGAGCTATGAAATAGGCAGCTAAACCACCTACTATTATACCTATAATACCACCAACACTACTTAATGTTAAGGATTCAATTAAAAATTGGAATAATATATCTTTCTTTTTAGCACCGAGTGCTTTTCTAATTCCAATTTCTCTAGTTCTTTCTGTTACTGAAACCAACATAATATTCATAATACCAATCCCACCAACTAATAATGATATTGCAGCAATACCTATTATCATCAATTTCATAGTATTAGTAGCATCATTAATTGTGGTTAATAACTGGTCCTGACTAAATATATTATATTCATCATTTTCCGATATATAATTATCGAGTAAATATTTAATCTCATCTAAAGCCTGGTTAGCAGTTTCGCTTGAATTGGCCTGTGCTACGAAGTTACTTACATAATTACTATTACTTATTTTATTCATGAAAGTAGTAATCGGTATATAAGCTTGTCCATTTAGATTACCTGTAATTCCACGTCCTTTGTTTTCCATAACTCCAATAACTTTAAAAATATGGGTGCGATTATTAATATTATACTTTATATTTTGGCCTACGGGGTCAGATTCCGGGAATAATTCTGCAATTAGATCTGAGCCTAGTACTATAACATTTGTACTGTTTTTTACATCATAATCAGTAAAAAATATTCCTTGAGCAGGATAATATTTATTTATTGCTTGATAATCTTCTTCGGTCCCGACTACATTTGCTCGAAAATTATTATTCCCTTTGATAAATAATCCACCAGCACTTCCAGTAGGTACTACCCTTTTTACATGTGGACTATTCTTTTCAATTTCTTCACCTAACTGTAATGTAAATAGATCAGTAGATGATCTACTTATGCTTCCACCCCACCCCCTACTTACTCCCGGACTAATATTTATTAAATTTGAACCAAGATCAGAAATTTGTGAAGTTATCTGGGCCTGAGAACCAGAAGCAATTGAAACAACCGCAATTACAGCACTAACACCTATAATGATACCGAGCATTGATAATAGGGTCCTTAATTTATTGGAATAAAGACTTTGAAAAGCAATTTTTATTGTTTCAAAAATCATGCTGGCACATCCTCTTTAATCCGACCATCTACAAGTTTAATCGTCCGCTCTGCATATGCTGCTATATTATCTTCGTGTGTTACTAATATTATTGTATGTCCCTGATCATTTAATTTTTGTAAGAGATCCATAATCTCTTCACCTGTTTTTGTATCTAAATTACCGGTCGGTTCATCTGCCAATATTAAAGAAGGGTTATTTGCCAAAGCTCTAGCTACAGCAACCCGTTGTTTTTGTCCACCTGATATTTCATTTGGATAATGGTCCATTCTATGACCAAGTCCAACCTTTACTAAAAGGTCTTTTGATCTTTCAATTCTTTCTTTTTTACTCATTCCACTATATATTAAAGGCATTTCCACATTGTGAAGAACAGTAGATCTTCCCAATAAATTAAACTGTTGGAAAACAAAACCTACATCTTTATTTCTGATTTCTGCAAGTTCCTTTTCAGTTGCTTTTGAAATATCTTGTTTATTTAAACTATAATAACCTGAAGTCGCTTTATCTAAACATCCCAGGATATGCATCAACGTTGATTTCCCAGAGCCTGATGGCCCCATAATTGAAACCAGTTCTCCCTCATCAATCTCAAAAGAAACACCTTTTACAGCTTCAACCTCTATTTTACCATTTTCATATATTTTTGATATATCCTTTACTTTAATCACTTTAGTTACCTCCCATAGGAGGTCCTGAGAAATTATTTGACCCTCTTTGAACATTATTTGTATTACCTTTACCTGCACTATTTACAACTATTTTTTCACCGGCCTCCAGCCCGGACTGGACAACAATTTTTAATCCATTTGTTAAACCAGTTTCCACTTCTACTAATTCAGTTTCTTGATCAACAACTTTTTGCACCATTTTTTTACCTTCTCTATTAACAATTGCAGTTACCGGTATTATAATTTTGTAATTCACAAATTCTGTTATAATTTCCATGTCAGCTGATAACCCGGGTTTAAAGGAGTTATTAACTGAATCAATTAAAACTGTTATTGGAACTGTTACTACCCCACTGGTGCTTTCAGCTTTAGAACTAATTTCAGTCAACTGTCCTGTTAGTTGTAACCCAGGCAAAGCCTCCATGCTAATCTCTACGTCTTGTCCGACTTTAAGATTTGCTAATTCACTTTCATCAATGTTGGCTTTAACTTCATAATTAGTGTTGTCAATTAAAGTAGCCACTTTTTGACCGCTATTTATATAATCTCCTTCTTGCACTAACAATTCAGTTACAACACCAGAGTAGGGAGCTTTTAATTGTGTTTCTTGAAAATTTTCTTGTGCAATTTCATAATTTAACTTTGCTTCTTCAATAGCATTTTTTGAACCATTTATCTGTACATTTTGATAATTATTTTTTGCTCTTATTAATTCAAGCTTTGTTTTGTTATTTTTCAACTCAATTAATATATCACCTTGGGAAATGGTCTCTCCTTCTTCTATATTGACAGAAGAAACTGTTCCTGGAGTAGAAAAAGATAAAGCTTGTTCTTCAATTGGATATATATTACCACTGACCGGAATAGATTTTTTCATACTTCCTGTAGTTACTTCCATAGTATTATTTTCATCTATTGATTGCTTTTGGTCAACTAAGTTTTTTTGATAATATCTGGTATATCCAAAATATCCACCTGCAAATACTAAAATAACAAGGATTGCTATCAGTATTTTCTTTTTCATTAATGATGAACCTCCTGCACAACACTAGTTGGCTTTGTCATAATTAGTAATTCTAATTTATTTATAAATAAATTATCGTTAGCACGTTTTAAATTTACTTGAGCTGACTTTTTGTTCAACTTTTTATTTGTTAAAACTTCTTCTTCTATAGCTCCAGCTTTATATTGTCGAGTAATTATATCTGTTTCTTCAACTGCTTTTTCAAAAAGTATTTTGTTTTTCTTTACACTCATTTTGGCTAATTCTACTTTATCAATTAATTGTTGTAGACTCGATTCCGTTTCTAAATAAAGATTTTTTAAAGCGAGTTCATTATCTTCTATTGACTGTTTTTTATTTTCTACTTCTAACTCATTTACACCACTATCAAATATATTATAGTTTATATTTAAAACAGCAGAAAAATCGGTTTGACTGTTATAGCTACCCTCAACACTTACTTGGGGGGAATCCTCTTTTTGGAGCCAATTAAGTTCTTTTTTAAGATAACTTTTTTGATTGATATTAGTTATAAATTGACTACTTGATTTCATTATATTTTCTATTAATTGTTTTTTATTTAATTTATCTAACTCTATATTATTGGTTTCTTCTTTCAAATCAACTATTATTTTATTTTCCGTATTTAAAATAATATCATCATTTTTTTCTAATTGGAGACTATTCATTAAAGAAGTCTTTAATTGCGAATACTGATGTTCTGTTTCTTTTAAATTGTATTCTGCATCTTTTAAATCTGCTTCTCCCTGTAATAATTCTTGCTGTCCAGCTTCATTTATTTCAGCCTTTTCTTTTAATTCAGCATAATTATTTTCAGCAAGTTCTAATCTATCTTTTAAAATATTAAGTTCTTCTTCTAATCTTACCAATTGATAATATTTATTGAGCCATTCCTTGACTAATTTTGCTTTTAAAGTATTAAGTTCCTTTTTTTGCTGATTCAATTGATTATTTAATCTTATTAATCTTTTTATGTTTTCGGAAGGTAAATTCGGATATATATTCATATTAACATTCATACCATAAATAACATCTGATCCATCAAAATCATAAGAAACTGTTGGATTAACATTTATATTATCCTCAGATAATTTTTTATTTAATGAAACATTAACTTTTTCATTAATCTGATTTATTTCAACAGTATCTTCTTCAATTAAAACTTTATTTAAATTTAAATTAGCTTGCCAATCACTACGTGATTTACCTAATTTAATATCTCGTTTTGTTGTTTCGATATCATTTTCTAATTGTCTTATCTCTAAATTGTTATTTAAACCCTTTGTAATCAATTCTTCTAAATTATATTCTGCCGCCTGTAGACCGGAGGTTAAGGACAATAGAGTTAATATTGCAATAAATAATATAACACTATATTTATTTTTCATCTTCTAACACCCCGGCTTTCGGATTCATAAACTGTTTAATGTTTTGGGCTTGAAGATAATACTGCATATATGAATTATATAGTTGATATTCAGACTGCAATAAGGAAATTTCTCCTTCATAAAGTTCATTATCTGTAATTAAACCAGATTTATTTTGTTCTTTTAAAATCTCATAGGTTTCTCGAGCACTCTTTATTTTATCTCGATGAAGTTTTATGTTGTTTTTTATATTACTTATTTGATTGGTTAGTTCCCTAGCTCTATTTTTTATATTCTGTTTTTGTTTATCTAACTCAAGTTCGGCAATTTCAACTTGATTATCTGTAACCTTTTTAGTCATTTCAGAAGAAGATGTTACTTCTTTTCTCTTCTGGTCTGTTTTTGCTAATTCATGATTTAATTTGGTTAATTTTAAACCCCAACTATTATTAAGAGCCTTTTCTTTAATTTCTTTTTCTTCTAAATTAAGATATTCAGGTTGATCTAATTCTGCAAGCTGTAAATCTATATCTTTATCAATACCTAAACTTACTTTAAATTCTGTTTTTAACTGCTCATATTCATTTTTAAGTTGTTCACGTTCCTGAATAAGGTCATTTAACTTTATCTGTTGTTCTAAAATATCTAACTGACTTTTTTCACCAACTTCATACTGGGCTTCAACTTCATTTAAGCGATTTTCATTTAAGATAATCTGTTTATTTAATGTTTCAATATTTTTATCCTTTAATAATATTTCTGTGTAATGTTGTAATGTCTCTTTAAGTAAATTGTTTGCTGTCTCTATATAGCTGTTTCTAGCTGCTGCTAAATTATATTCAGCCTGTAGTTCACTATAATTAGACTGGTTCATTAGATTTTCTGCTTTTGCCCTTTGATATTGAATTTTCTTATTATCAAGATCTTTTTGAGCAATTTTTAAAGATGTATTATCTTCTAATGTCAACTGATAAGCTTTTTCTAAATTCAACTCAATACTTTCTGCAAATAATGTTGGCGAAAAAATTAATACCGCTACTAAAATTAATGGTAAAATTGTAAATCTTTTCTTCATTATCTTTACCTCCCGCTACTCTCTTAAATAGATTTTAATTTATAAATTACTTATAAATATCACATAAATATGTGAAATTATGAGAATACTTTATAATTTAATTATAAGGGTTAAAAATTCATAATTTATTATTATAATATTAATATTTTATTAACTATTTACTTACATTAAAGAACCCCAATCCGTAGATAAATGATTGGGGATGCTTTCTACAGCCATTTCTTTTTCTTGAAAAAATATATCATATATAATGCTATTATTAACATTACAATTAAGACAATAAAATAACCATTTGTTAAGGAGAGCTCTGGCATGTATTCAAAATTCATACCATAAATTCCTGCAATAAAGGTTAATGGAATAAATATTGTTGCTATAATAGTTAATACTTTCATTACCTCATTCATCTTATTACTGATACTTGACATATAAATATCAAGCATACTGCCTAGCACATCTCGTAAGGTTTCCACCGTCTCAATAACCTGAATAGTATGGTCATATACATCCCTTAAGTATATCTTAACAGTCTGTCCCATAAATTCATTATCATCTTTTTGTAATTTATTCACAACTTCTCTTAATGGCCAAACCGATCTTCTTAGAAAAATCATTTCATTCTTTAAATCATATAAAGAATGAAGAATCTCTTCTGAAGGATCTTTTACAAGCTCTTCAATATCGTCTATCCTATCACTGATTTTTTCAAGAATTATGAAATAATTATCTACTAATACATCAATTAGTGCATAAGCTAAATAGTCTGCTTTCATATTTCTGATTTTACCGTTTTTATTTTTCAAACGCTGTCTGATGGGGTCAAAAACATCCCCGGGCTTTTCCTGAAAGGTTATTACAAAGCCATCCCCCAAAACCAAACTGATCTGTTCTGATTCGATTTCTTCTTTTACTTCATTATATTTTAACATATTAGCAACAATATATAAAAAGTTTTCGTATTCTTCAATTTTTGGTCTCTGATGAGCATGAAAAATATCTTCTTGAACAAGGGGATGAATATCATATTCAGAACTTAGTTTAGTAATAATATCAATATCCGATAGTCCTTCTATATTTATCCAGGTGGTTGTATCAGTTTCTTTAAATTTGAAACTTTCCGCTATGTTTTCTATTTCTTTTTCTGTATAATTATCTTTATCATAATCAATATAACTACTCTTTACTTTTTCTTTCTTTTTTACATCAGAATATGATAAGTATCCAGGTGGCTCTCCTGCTTTTTGAGCTCTTTTTTTTGATAATTTGCCGGCTCTTTTCATCTGATGACCCCCTTTTAAATTAATCTATATCACTATCTTCTAAATCATTAATTTTTATTTCGGCTTCCTTTTTTATATCCTCATATATTTCTAAAATTTCTTCCTTATATTCTTCTGAGGATTCAATATGGCCCCACCCCATATGAAACTGAAAAACCCCATCATAACCAGGCACATGATATGATTGAATTAAGTGGGGAATATCCCTGTCTTTTAAAACATCTTCCATAATATTTGCTTCAATTTCATTGTCAAGTACTACAATCTGTTTAAATTCTGACATTTAATACCCCCTCCTCATCTAATTTAATTATTGAAGACCCTTATATATTTTATTTAATATTTTTTTATATTTTGTATTTATATTTCCCTCGTCAAATACTAATATTTTTTCATCTTTTATGATCCAATTACCATCTATCATTACATTTTTGACCATATCAGAACGACTGTGTAATAGAATGTTATTAAGTATATTAGTAAAATTATTATCTTTAATTAAAGGCCAAAGTCTGGTATCATTTTTGTTTATAAACTGAAGATCTGCCTTATGGTCAATATCAATTAAGCCAATTTTAATTTCTGGAGCAAGTACTTTATAGGCATTGATAGTAACCATTTTGAAAATATCTTTCGCTTTATATTCATCTAAAGCCGCATTGATCTTGAGAGAATAATATGAATTACGCATCACTTCCCTGAGATCACTCAAAAGAAAATCAGTTCCTAACATCACATTAATATCTGACTCCATAAATTTTTCTATAGGAGCATTGCCACCACCACTCCAATAATTAGATACAGGGCAGTACACAATAGTAGCATTCCTCTCACCTATGATCTTGATATCATTTTTATCAACATGGGTACAATGAAAAAGAAGGGTGTTTTTATCAAGCAAGTTGAATTCATCAAATAATTCAACTGTTGATTTTAAATAATTATCATAGACAATTTTTTTTCTGTTAATCGTTTCTAAGCAGTGAGTCATTAGAAGGGAAGGTATTCTGTCTTTTCTCTTTTTTAATTTGGGAAGAATATTGTTAGTAATATTTTCTTCTTCAGGTAAATGGGTACAGTATTTTATATATTCATTTGATTTATGATAAAAGGATTCTATTTCATCATATACATCTATAACACCTCTTAAATTAGAGGTTTTTAGGGCTTGAGCTGTCCAAGGTATGACATCCTCTATATCAGATTGGCCGGTTTCAACAATAGTCGTGATGCCCTGTTTTAAATATTCGGTATAGGATTTCAACATTAAAAACTTAAAATCTTTTTCATTTATTTCTTGATCTAAAAACTTGAAACCTTTTTTTTGTAGTCTTCCCTGTTTTTTATTATCAAACCATTCCAAGAGGGCTTTATCTTTAAATAACCCCCTGAAAAGCATGGATGGATTATGAGTATGGCCATTCACAAAGCCTGGCAAAACAAGGAAATCTTTACAGTCGGTTATTTCATCTGTTTCATAATTAGATTCATTAAAATCACTACTTATTCCTATGATAATTCCATCTTCTATTAATATATTACCTTTTTGAAAATCATAATCTTTAGTTAAATAAGTACAGTTTTTCAGTAATTTAATCATTTCAACACCCGCCATATTCTTTTTTGGTTTTAATTATTTTTCTTCCATTCAACTGCCTTACTATCTATTTCGGCAATGAAGTCATTTTTCCCTTTATTATATTTATTAATATCTTGAGAATATTTATCGGCAAGGATTTCTTTTAATTGAGAATATTTCTGAGCTTCTTTGGGGTGTGATTTTATATAATCACGGAAGTTTATATGTCTTTTTATTTCCTTGTCTCCTTGTTGAAAGATATGGATATGATGTGTTCTATTATTTCCACCTTTTTGAAAAAATCGGCGGTTTTTAATACCAAACTCACCCTTTGGCTCATAACCAAGGGATTTTATTCTATCATTATAATTATCTACCTTATCAATATCTTCAACTACTACCATAATATCAATAACCGGTTTGGCTTTAATATTGGGAATAGCAGTACTTCCAATATGATATATTTTAACTAGAATATCATTAAATATTTTTTCTAGTTTGGATTTTTCATTTTTGAATTTTACTTTCCATTTTTTATTATAGGGCTCAACATTAATTTCTCTCTTAACCATTTCAATTACCCCTTAATTACTAAAATCTTTTTTGATCTAAGTCTTTTAAGGAATCAGTTATTAATATTAAATACCTATCATTTATTTCTTGGTCTGTAATTATTTCAAAATAAAGGCTTTTTAATAAATTTTTAATATTGAAGATAAGGGTATCATATTTATTACGGTCTTCAATCTTTTTAAATTCAGTAAGTTCTCTAAACCATTTGTTTATAGATTCATCATCTAAATCAGGATTTTTTATTGCATTCTTAACCGCACTGGCAATTCTTTCATCTTCACCGTTAAAATAAACATAGTCTTTTATATGTATTTTTCTAATAATAGCCTTTAATAGTTTCTGAATTGTATTTTTATTTGCCTTTTTACTCTGCGCTATTTCTGCTAAGATGTCTGCTCCATGTGCAGCAGCATGAGCCCAACCTTTTTGTTTTACATAACCTCTCAAATCTTTTTCTTCTTTAAAATATTTAAATACTTCCGGGACTGCTGTCTGAAATTCCAATTGTTCAAGATAATCTTTTTTATTGTCCTTATGAAATAAGATAGCCAAAATTAAGGCTGAGAAAGTTCTCGTGAATACAGAATCACTTTCACTCTGCCCTATTTTATAAAATAGATGGTTATCATCAAGACAGATATTTAAGATCTGTTTTAACTCCTGGTTATCATAAACATCATCCATAATCCAGTTCGCCATCACCATATATATCAAATCATCTCTTAATTCAGGGTCTATAGCCCCGATATTATCTAACATTTCATTTGTTAGATTTTCATAATCGATATTGCCTGATACCTCATATTCATTTTCGGCTATATTTTTTAACTTTTCTTTAAGAACAGCTTTTTCCATTGTTATCTCCCTCCAACTGTTTTTCTTATCTTTGCACAGAATATACTGCTGCCTCATTTTTTTCGTAAATTAAATTAAACTTTTTGAAACCGCTTTCAGTCAATATTTGTTTTTGAGATTCAATTGAAAAAGGAAGATCTATATGGTAGTTACCGTCTGTTTTAGCATTATCTTTTACTGCCTCTTTTATTATCTTTTCCTCTTTTGTTTGATCTACAATATAATCTCCTTCAATATATTTCCCATTACTTTTTAAAGCTTTATATATTTTATTACATAAGGCAAGTTTTTTATTATTACTCAAATGATGAAGGGTCATAACCGATACAATATAATCATATTCGTTTTCCTCAAATGGAATTTTCACATACGATCCTAATCTGGTTTCAATTTGTTCCTGTTTAGAACTATATTTTTCTTTTAATCTATTAAGCATCCGTTCAGACAAATCAAGACAGAAAACTTTTGCGTAGGGAACTCTCTTGAAAATATATTCCAATTCTAGACCAGTACCACAGCCTATGTCTAATATATTTATTTCTCGCTGAGTCTCTTTAATCTCCATAGCAATTTTACTATAAAACCTATTAAAATCTTCAATATTAGATCTCATATTATCGTCATAATTATCAGCTCTATTATTAAAAAAATCTATCATTTTTTCTATTTTCTTTGGCACCTATTTTTCACCTCAAATATATTTAAACATTAATATACTTCATCAATAACAATATTAAGATTATTTAATAAATCCATTGTTTCTATCAATTCATTACCCTCAGCATCCTCAACTATTCTAAGAATAGGACGGGTAGGATAATTAGTATTTTGTTCTTTCACTATCGCCTTTTGCCCATTACTAAGACTTACCATAGTCCCATTAGGGTAAATTGCTAAATTTCTGACAAATTTGTCAACGAAATAATTATCAAACTTTTGGTCAGAATTACTCATTATATAACTAATAGCTTCATGAACAGGCCATCTCTTGCGATAAGTCCGGTCACTGGTTAAAGCATCGTATACATCAGTAATTGCTACAATTTTAGCAAAATCATGTAACTCATCCCTGGTTTTTTCCCTGGGATAACCAGAACCATCAAGTCTCTCATGATGGGATAAGATTGCTGTTTTAGATACGGGACTTATTTCGCGAGCGTCTTTTATATAATCATATCCAAGCTCAGAGTGGTCTTTAACGATCTGGTATTCTTCATCATTAAGCTTACCTTCCTTAAATAGTATTTCAGGTGGAATTAATATTTTACCAATATCATGTAAAATAGCTCCTACTCCTAATTTATTTAAATCTCTCACATTATAATTTAAAGACTTGCCTAAAATTATTGAATAAACAGCAACATTTACAGAATGCTCATAAGTATAGTCATCAAAGTTCTTAATATCAAGCATATTCACTATAATATTATCTGAGTTATTAAGAATATCATCCACTATATCAGAAACAGTGTTTTTAATATGGTCAACATTTATTGCCTCACTAAATCTAATATCCTCCATGAAATTGCGTATTTTTCTCTGACCCTTTTCTCTCAACTCACTTTTTATCACATAATCTACTTTTATGTCAGACGAATATTTATCTTCCACATACACATAATTAATTCCAATATTTTTTAAACGATCTTTATATTTATGAAGATTTTTCACTCCAGTATTTAAAAGAATATTACTATTATGGTATATTGATTTAGCAAGTTCCATCTCAGGTTTAATATCCTCGACAGGCACCAACCTCATTACTTATCACCCTTCATATTTATCTATTAATTAGTCATGCTCTTTTTAAAACTTCTTATTAATTTTATACTCTAATATTATTTATAATATCATAATGATTTTTAAAAACTTAAATAGCTTTTTAACATTATATAATATCTACACAAATAATAAAAGGTTCTTCTCCATATCCGTTAGTAAAAATTAAAGAAAAAAGAGGACATAAGCTTAAAGACCTCTAATATTTATTTATCCTGAATAAATATAAGAGGAGGTCTTCACTTATGTCCAATTATAGTATATCATCTTTCTTCCCCTTTCGTCGAGTAAAAATTGATAATTTTGATCAAATTGTTGAGTCTGAAAAAGGTATGCCCTTTTTTACTACAGTTAGTCCTGATCAAAGATATAAACCGTTCTGTCACAAATTTAGCAGCAAAGCTGATGGAATTCATTCACTTCACCATAGAACTTTAAGAGATTTAAATTTTGGTAATAATCCTGGTTTTATCATCCAAAATTATCGCAAAGTTTACTGTTCCCCCTGCGTAGTATTAGAGTTGAAGAACTAGAAATTACTGACTCTGGTGGACCTAATGTAGGCCCGTTATATACATGAACTTTGTTGTTTAATGCCAATAGACCAAGTTGCTAAACACTTTAACCTTGATTGGAAAACAGTTAAAGAAATAGATAAAACATTTTTAGAAGAAAAATTTGGCGAAACGGACTATACTAATACTGGTTATATTGCTGTTGATGAAATTTCCATTGGCAAACATCATAAATATATGACAGTTGTTTTAGATTTCATTACCGGTCGTGTAATCTGGTGTAGTAAAAATAGACAGCATGTGGGATCCATATATTAAATCAATAAAGAAATGGTGTCCCCAAGCAGTAATTGTCTTTGATAAGTTTCATATTATTGCAAAGTTTAATAAAGTAATAGATCAGGTACGTAGAAACGAACAAAACCGTAAAGATTTAAATA
>JGI1684J13235_1000185_pt1 | contig 23721 bp, 20 predicted proteins | sample PonA232FremontCA_2_FD_13235 | JGI IMG/M metagenome (IMG submission 13235) | reverse complement strand
CCCTTGATGACCTGGGATGGGGTATTGCCCTGGGCGTCGGGCTCTTTCAGTGCCTGGCCCTCTGGCCGGGATTTTCCAGAGCCGCGGCCACCATCATGGGCGCCATGTTTCTGGGAGCCGAACGCAAGCTCGCCGCGGAATACTCCTTTCTCGCCGCCGTGCCCATCATCGCCGCCGCCTCGGGATACGATCTCCTCTCCAGCTGGACCCATCTCACAAGTTCGGATCTTTTGGTCCTGGGCACTGGGTGTCTGGTTTCCTTTGCCTCCGCATGGCTAGTGGTCAAGGGATTTCTCCACCTCTTGGACCATGTTACGCTCAGACCTTTTGCCTACTATCGACTGGGAGTTGTGCTTGTCTATCTCGCGCTCTGGATCTGATTGCCGGCACCGCATGATGCATTTGCCGGTGTCCTCTCCGCCTTGGATCAGGTGGGTTCACAGATTCGGCCCGTCCTTACTCCGAAAGCTTTCCATTGCTTCCGCATACCCCCCTTGTGACCGTCAGGCACATGCTCCAACAAACAGGACACGCAATGCCCGCTTCCTGAAACGGAGCCCCTTGGTGCCCCCCCAGGATTTTCGTGTTCGTAAATGGACAACAATCCCGTCAAACCGGGGTCGTGTGCGGAAATCAATCCCTTGCTTGACACATTGTTTTTTCTTTCACAATCTTTTCATTCCACATAGCCGCTCCTTGCTCACCTCCAAGCTGAGCTTTCCGAAACTGCCGCACCATGTTCTAACAGCAACAACTGCGCACCAAGCAGTCACCATCAATTCCGAGCTCAACACCCGAAGCCTTGGTCTTGACAGGGATCACCGCCCTTGTTAATGAATGCACAAGTTCATTTGGCAGGGCTCGCAAAAACAGTGAGAGTATCCACTTTTATTCCTGCTTGCCTTGACCGAGTGAGAATTGTTCACAAGCGNTTNACGGAAAGCTTTCGTGANCAGGTAGGGAACGTCAAAAGAAAGGAGACGTGATATGGCCGAAATCGGACANGGCGGAAAGGAAATTCAAGAACGCATCATGAAGCCCNGCGAGGCCAAGGAGGCGATTCAGGGCCTGCCCCAGTATCCCATCCGNAAGCAGCAAGCCAACGAAGTTATCAGCTTGGCCTATGGCTGGTTTTCTCCCCTTGAGGGCTTCATGGGGAAGAAGGACGTCGACTCCGTGGTCAAGAACATGACCCTGAGCGACGGGACCATCTGGCCCATACCCATCCTCTTCGACATGAGCGATCAGGAGATCAGCGAGTACGGTGTGGACGCCGGCAAGTCCCTGGTGCTGACCTTCGACGGCAATCCCATGGCTCTCTTCGAGGTCGAGGAAGTCTTCGAATACGATCGCGAGGCCATGTGCCAGTCCGTATTCGGGACCGCGGACGCGGAGCACCCCGGATGCGACCGTACCTACAATTACAAGGACAAGTTCGTAGCCGGCAAGATTACCCTGCTCAAGGAGCCGACCATCAATGAGCCCTATACCTCCTATTTCCTGCCTCCTCTGAAGATGCGTCAGGTGATCAAGGATCAGAAGGGCTGGAGCCGCACCGTGGCTCACCAGACCCGAAACGTTCCCCATACTGGTCACGAATGGCTCATGAAGAGCGCCTTCTACCAGGCCTACGGCGATCTCTCCATCGAAAAGCCCGAGGTGGGCGTCGTGGTCAACGCCATCATCGGCGAGAAGCGGAAGAAGGACTACATCGACGAAGCCATCATCCTCTGCCAGGACGAGCTGGAAAAAGCCGGCTACTTCGGTCCGCATAACCACCTCACGTCCCTGACCTTCTGGGACATGCGTTATGCCGGCCCCAAAGAGGCCATCTTCCACGCCATCCTGCGCACCAACCTGGGCATTACCCATCACATGTTCGGCCGCGATCACGCCGGCGTGGGTGACTACTACGGCGGGTATGAGGCCCACTATATGCTGGACAGCGTCCGGGACAAGCTGGACATCACCCCCGTCTATTCCATGAACTGGCTCTATTGCCCGGTATGCGCGGAGATTACCAGTGAGGGCCTCTGCAACCACAAGGACAAGCAGCAAAAGTTCAGCGGCACGCTCATCCGCAGCATCGTGACCGACGGTGTGAAGCCTCCGCGCCTGATCATCCGGCCGGAGGTCTTCGACGTGGTCCAGGAGTGCGCCGAGAAGTACGGCCAGGGCTCCCCCTTCGTGACCGACGAGTACCTGGAGAACCGAATCGCCGTATTCAATATTGAATCCCTATAGCTCGCAAGAGGAGGTTGCACATGGCAGAGGCGAAAAACCCCATTTACGTATGGGTCAACGAGGAGCGCTACGAACAGCTGGAAAAGGCCGGACTCTCCCACCACACCGAGGAGCGTCTGGCCGGGATGAAGGTGCTTGTGGTCTACGCCACGGACGAGCAGGCCAAGATCCTGGTCAACGAGTTCGGGGCCAAGCACGATACCTCCACCACCGGCAGCATCGAGTTGCTTCCTCCCCAGGTCAAGAACAAGATCTTCGAGAAAGTGGCGGAGAAAAAGAGCCTGGACGTGATGGACGACGTCCTGAAAGAGGTTCGGTAAAGCCGGCCGGGGCCTTGCGGCCCCGGTCTGTTATACCATACACTCCTACAAGAGGAATCGGTGCCCGCTCAATCGGGTGCAATACTAAACAACTCAAGGAGGGATGGACATGCCATCTTATGTGAACCCGGAGAAATGCGACGGCTGCAAGGGCGGCGAGAGAACGGCCTGCATGTACGTCTGCCCCAACGATCTGATGATCCTGGATGAAAAGGAAATGCTGGCCTACAACCAGGAGCCCGAGCAGTGCTGGGAATGCTATTCCTGCATCAAGATCTGCCCCCAGGGGGCCATGACCATCAGGCCCTATGCCGACTTCGCTCCCATGGGCGGTACAAGCATTCCCCTGCGCAGCGCCGAGGACATCATGTGGACCGTCCAGTTCCGCAGCGGCGAGGTTAAGCGCTTCAAGTTCCCCATCCGCACCACCGCTGAGGGCTCCATTGATCCCTTTACCGGCCATGGCGAGGGCGAACCTGATAACCTGGACGATGAGCTCCTCTTCAACGAGACCGACATTCCCACTCCCAAGGACCCGATCGCACAGAAATACGAGATGAACGAAGCCGACGTAACCCAGACCTGGAAGAACCCGGACTAGACATCATGGTAAACATCCGGGCTTTTCGAGCGGTCAACACGCAAAATTGAAAAAGGAGAGGGATTATGCCTCAGTTGCCAACAAAGGACGCAACCAAGGGTCTGTCCCTGGCAGAGCCGGAAGTTGTGGAGATTGATACCGATGCTTTGATCATCGGCGGCGGTATGGCTGCTTGCGGTACGGCTGTCGAGGCCGTGCGCTGGGGAGACAAGTACGGCGTGAACGTTCTCCTCGTGGACAAGGCGGCCCTTGAGCGCTCCGGCGCCGTCGCCCCCGGCCTGTCCGCGATCAACACCTATCTGGGTATGAAGCAGGGCGACAATGTTCCGGACGACTATGTTCGGATGATCCGCAACGACCTCATGGGCATTGTCCGTGAGGACCTCATCTACGACGTGGGCCGGCACGTGGACAACTCCGTTCATTTCTTCGAGGAGTGGGGTCTGCCCATGTGGGTCAAGAAGGACGGCAAGAACCTGGACGGGGCCAAGGCCAAGTCCGAAGGGTACAAGGTCCGTGATGGGGACCCCGTGGTTCGCTCCGGTCGCTGGCAGTGCATGATCAACGGNGAGTCCTACAAGGTGATCGTGGCCGAGGCCGCGAAGAACGCCCTGGGCGAGGAGCGCTACATGGAGCGGATCTTCGTGGTCAAGCTCCTGATGGACGCGAACGAGCCCAACCGGGTTGCCGGTGCTGTGGGCATGTCCTCCCGGGAGAACAAGGTCTACATTTTCCGCGCGAACTGCATGCTCGTCGCCTGCGGCGGCGCCGTGAACGTGTACCGGCCCCGCGCCGTGGGCGAGGGCCAGGGCCGGGCCTGGTATCCCGTCTGGAACACCGGCTCCACGTATACCATGTGCGCCCAGGTCGGCGCGGAAATGACCATGATGGAGAACCGCTTTGTTCCCATCCGGTTCAAGGACGGCTACGGCCCGGTCGGCGCTTGGTTCCTGCTCTTCAAGTCCCAGGCTGTCAACTCCAAGGGCGAGGACTACGTCAAGACCAACGAGGCCATGCTCAAGCCGTACAAGGATCGCGGCTACGCCACCGGCTCCGTGGTTCCCGCCTGCCTGCGGAACCATCTGGCCATGCGTGAGCTCCGCGAGGGCCGGGGGCCGCTGTTCATGGACACCGCGACCGCCCTGCAGAACACCTTCAAGGAGCTGAACAAGCAGGAGCAGAAGCACCTCGAGTCCGAGGCATGGGAGGACTTCCTGGACATGTGCCCCAGTCAGGCCAACCTCTGGGCGGCCATGAACATCAAGCCCGAAGAGCACATGTCCGAGCTCATGCCCACGGAGCCCTATCTCCTGGGTTCCCACTCCGGCTGCTGCGGCATCTGGGTCTCCGGACCGGACGAGGACTGGGTGCCGGATGACTATAAGGTCAAGGCGGACAACGGCAAGGTCTACAACCGCATGACCACGGTCAACGGCCTGTTCACCGCAGCCGACGGTGTCGGGGCCTCCGGCCACAAGTTCTCCTCCGGATCCCACGCCGAGGGCCGCATCGTGGGCAAACAGCTCATCCGCTGGTGCGTGGACCACAAGGACTACAAGCCGCAGCTGAAGATCAGCGCGGACGAAGCCAAGCAGATGGTCTACCAGCCCTGGTACACTTGGCAGGAATGCAAGGAGGAGTCCACCGATCCCTCGGTGAACCCCTACTGCATCACGCCCAAGAACTTCATGGACCGCCTCATGAAGCATACTGACGAGTACGGCGGTGGCTGCGCCACGATGTACATGACCTCCGAGGCCATGCTCAACGAGGGCTTCAAGCTGCTGGACATGCTCGAGGAGGACGCCAAGAAGCTCGCAGCCCGCGACCTGCACGAGCTGCAGCGCGCCTGGGAGCAGTATCACAGGTTGTGGACCGTCCGTCTGCACATGCAGCACATCGAGTTCAGGAAGGAAAGCCGCTATCCCGGGTTCTACTACCGCACCGACTACATGGGCATCGACGACTCCACGTGGCTCTGCTTCGTGAACTCCAAATACGATCCGGAAAAGAATCAGGTGACCCTCTTCAAGAGGCCCTACTACAAGATCATTCCGGATCCGTACGCACCGTAACCCGAAGCCAGTAATCTTGCCGCAGGCCGCTCGAGCGGCCTGCGGCTTTTTTTCAAAAACAGTTCACCCTGGACGAAGACCCCTCTTGCTTCGATCAACCGATTTCCGAACTGCTTCAGTGTCACTTCGCGTGAATTATCCCAGAGCCCTTCCTTGATGCCGGGAAATCAGTTGAGCCAGCATGGACGAGAATTTTTCGGTCGGCGATGGAGAACCCCGCGACATAATTGAAAATACATGCTTGCTCGCGACGACATTGTCCGAGTTGCCGGAGAGCGTTTGATTCAACCTTTGTACAGGATGAGCTGTTTTTGAAAGCCCGCCTAACGTCCTGAGACGCCGCTTAGGCGTGAACGCCGTCAGTTCACCCCGTGATGCGGCAAAAGACTTCAGATAGAGGGAGGAGTCCGATGGCACAAAGCATACTGGTAATCGGGGGAGGCTTCAGCGGAATAACCGCCGCCCTGGAAGCAGCCGAACTCGGTGAGGAAGTCTATCTCGTCGAAAAGAGCCCGTATTTGGGCGGCAGGGTCATGCAGTTGAACAAATATTTCCCCAAGCTCTGCCCCCCTTCCTGCGGCCTGGAGATCCAATATCAACGGATCAAGAACAACAAGAACCTCCAGGTCTTCACCCTGGCGGAGGTGGCTTCCGTAAGCGGCGAAGCCGGAAATTTCGAGGTCACGGTGAAACTGCACCCCAGGCACACGCCCGCATCCAGCGTCGACTTGAGCGGACTGGCCGAAAGCCTGAGCCAGAACGCGGACAACGAATTCGAATTCNGCCTGGTCAAGCGCAAACCCTTGTACATGAGCGCGCCCTTCGCCTATCCCCCTCGCTATGTCCTGGACAAGGAGAATATGACCGAGGAGGACCGCTCCAAGCTTTCCAAGTCGGATCAGATCGATCTAGAGCAGCAGGAAAAGACGATCACCCTTCAGGTGGGAAGCATCATCGTTGCCACCGGATGGCGGCCCTATGACACGAGCAATTTGACCAATCTGGGGGCTGGTCGCATTGCCAACTGCATTTCCAATATGCAAATGGAGCGTCTGGCGGCACCCTCCGGACCCACCGAGGGGCAGATCAAGCGTCCGTCGGACGACACCGCGCCCAAGAGGGTAGCTTTCGTGCAGTGCGCCGGATCCCGCGATGAGAACCATCTGAACTACTGCTCCTATATCTGCTGCATGGCGTCCCTGAAACAGGCCCGCTATATTCGGGAGCAGTATCCTGATAGCGAAGTGGATATCTATTACATTGATCTGCGGACCCCGGGACGCTACGAGAACTTCGCCAAACAAACCCTTGCGGATGAGAATATACAGGCCATCAAGGGCAAGGTTGCTGATGTCGAGGAGGACCTCGCGAGCGGGGGCGTCTGGCTCACCGCTGAGGACGCGATTAGCGGCCGCAAGCTGAAAAACTGCTACGACATGGTGGTTTTGGCCACGGGCATGCAGCCCAACCTGGCCCAGGAAACGCTCCCTCTAAATCTCTCCATTGATGAAGAGGGGTTTGTGAGTGACAGCGATAGATCCGGTATCATACCAGCAGGTTGTGCAGTTGAGCCGCTGGACGTGATGAAATCGGCCCAGTCCGGAACAGCTGCGGCAATGAAAGCCATCCAAACGGTGAGAGGGAGGTAAAAATGGCCGAGAAGATCGGTGTCTATTTCGATAAGTCCAGTCTCGAGCCCTATCTGGATCTCGAGTCCCTATCGGAGCGGGTCCGGAACAAGTGGTCCAGCGCCTGTTCCGTCGTTCGCGTCGTGGATCAACTGGCAAGCGAACAGGGCCACAACACGGTACAACAGGATATCGACGCCGGCGAGATCGACGGGGTCTCCATTTGCGGCACATCACCCAGGAAGGACCAGGAATTCTTTGACTTCGGGCCGTCTATTTCCGTGGACCGGGTCAATCTTCGCGAGATCTGCATTTGGGCCTATCGCAACCCGGACGGAAGCCTGCCCGGAGACCAGGATCAGCCCCAGGATATGCAGCGCATGGCCCTGGACTACGTGAACATGTCCATGAACAAGCTGCAGCGAAGCGAGGTTCCGGAGCCCGACATCCTGGAATCAGTCAGGAGGATTCTCGTTCTCGGAGGGGGCTGGGCCGGTCTCAACGCCGCCCTGAGCGTCGCCGAGGCCGGATACGAGGCCGTCCTGGTGGAAAAGGAGAACCAGCTCGGCGGACACGCCGCACAGATGCACAAAACCTTTCCTCTCAAACCACCCTATACCCAGGCCCAGGACATAAACCTCCAGGAAAAAGTCGACGCCGTCAACCAACACAAGAAGATCACGGTTTACACCGGCTCCACCCTCGCCTCTCTGGAAGGCCAGCCCGGCGACTTCACTGCCACCATACAGAACGGATCCGAGCAGCAGCAGGAATCCGTGGGATCAACCGTGGTTGCCACCGGCTGGCAGGAGCAGGATACCTCCTTTCTGGAGCCCATGGGCTACGGAAAATACAAGAATGTGATCACCACGTGGCAGTTGGAGCAGATGGCCCGGAAGGGAGAGATTGTTCGGCCCAGTGACGGGGCCAAGCCGCAGAATGTGGCCTTCGTTCTGGGATTCAGCCATGTCATGGATGATTTCGCCAGGCAGGAAGAAGAGGAAAAGGCCCGTCTGGAAGAGGAGCGCAAGAAGCGGGAGGAAGAAGACGAGGAAGAGACGATCGAGGAGCCCTTCCAGAAGACGGAATCCTATCGTCATCTGCCCTACACCACCGAGCTCACCACCATGACCGCGCTCAAGCAGGCCCGCTATATCCGGGAAAGCGACACAAGCAGCTTGTGCTACATCATTTATGAACACATGACCGCCTCCGGACTGAACGAGCACTACTACAAGGCGGCTCAGGACGATCCCGGGATTATGCTCACCAAGGGCATGATTTCCTCTCTGGAACAGGGCTCGCAGGAGAATCTCCTGCTCGGTGTCGAGGAGAACCTTCTCGGCGAGGATGTGGAGCTCGAAGCCGATCTGCTCGTGCTCCCCACGGGCTTGGTGCCCACCACCGCCCTGGATCCCGTGGTCCAGCTCGCCTACAGGCAGGGGAAGGCCTTTCCCGAGCTGGAGCTCTTCGACGGCTTTGCCGACTCCAACTACATCTGCTTCCCCTACGAAACCCGGCGCACGGGCATCTATACCGCCGGCTGCGTTCATCAGCCCATGAGCCTGGCCAAGAGCGAACGCGACGCCCAGGGGGCGGCGCTCAAGGCCATTCAGTGCCTGGAGTCCGTGAATCGGGGGGTCTCGGTCCATCCCCGCTCCGGTGACCTGACCTACCCCAAGTTCAATTTCGTCCGCTGCACGCAGTGCCGACGCTGCACCATAGAATGCCCCTTCGGCGCCCTCGAGGAGGACGCGGACGGCACGCCCAAGCCCAATATCGCTCGCTGCCGGCGCTGCGGCACCTGCATGGGATGCTGTCCAGAACGGGTGATCTACTTCGACAACTACAGCGTGGGCCAGATCGGGGCCATGATCAGCTCCATCGACGTTCCGGAGGAAATGGAGGAAGGCGGTCCTCGCATCCTCATCCTGGCCTGCGAGAACGACGCCTATCCGGCCCTGGACATGGCCGCCCAGCAGGGCAAGAAATGGAGCCCCTACGTGCGGATCATACCGGTTCGCTGCCTGGGATCGGTGAACACCATCTGGATCGCCGATGCCATGAGCAAGGGCAACGACGGCTGTCTCCTGCTTGGCTGCAAGTACGGAGAGGACTATCAGTGCCACTTCATGAAGGGCTCGGAGCTCTGCCAGAGCCGAATGCAGAACATCGGGGAAACCCTGGACAAGCTGGGCATCGAGACCGAGCGGGTCCGGCAGGAGGAAGCGGCCATCGACGACTACGAGCGTATCCCGCAGATCATCGACAACTTCGTTGACGAGATTTACAAACTGGGACCGAATCCATTCAAGGGTTTCTAGGAGGAGCTATATGACGACCCCGAATCGAATCAAGCCGGATCTGGGATTTATCCAGGATCTGCAGGAAGTTGGAGGGCTGGACCTCAACAAGTGCTACCAGTGCGCCACATGTAGCGTGATATGCCCCCTTTCGCCCATGGACAAGCCCTTTCCCCGCAAGGAGATGGTCTGGGCGCAATGGGGGCTGCGCGACAAACTGATCCAGGATGTGGACATATGGCTCTGCCACAAGTGCGGGCAGTGCAGCGAAATGTGCCCTCGCGGCGCCAAGCCCGGCGAGCTCATGGCCGCCCTGCGCAACGCGGCGTACCAGAGCCTGGCCGGACCCAAGTTCCTGGGCCGCTGGATGAGCGCTGCGAAGCATCTGCCCAAGCTCATCGCCATTCCCGCGGTGATCTTTCTCATCGTTTGGCTGATCAGCGGCTCAATATGGGGCACTCCCTTTCCCACACCCCACGGAGAGATCGAGTTCGGATACATCTTTCCCGGAGACTTCAGCATCGACCCCATATTTGGCCTTGCAGCGCTGTTCGTTCTCTACTCCTTCTATCGGGGCATATGCACCATGGCCCGCACCTTCGACCAGCAGCCGCGTACTTTCGTGGTGGGATACAATCGGCCGAAGAACATCTGGGTCAGTCTGTGGGAGGTGATCAAGGAAGAGGTTGTCACGCACAAGAAATGGAAGGACTGCGGCGACGAGGAGACGGAGGAGACCAAGTTCAAGGGGCATCTCCTCCTGTTCTACTCCTTCGTGGCCCTGTTCATCGTCACTTCCGTCGTCGCCCTGACCCACTGGGGGGGCAAGGTTTTCGGCTTCCTGGACATGCCCTACCCCATGGCCCTGTGGAATCCGGTGAAGATTCTGGCCAATCTCGGGGCCATCGGACTTGTCGTGGGGCTTGTGTATCTGACCAAGAGGCGTCTGAACGCAGTCGAGCGCGACGGCTCCTCCTTTTATGACTGGTATCTCCTGGGTACCATCTGGGTCGTTACACTGACCGGAATCCTGAGCGAGATATTCCGGCTCGTCCATGTGGCCGGATTGGCCTATATCGTATACTACCTCCACCTCGTTTCCGTGTTCATGCTCATAGCCTATCTCCCTTGGTCCAAGCTGGGCCACCTCGTTTACAGGGTCGTGGCTCTGGCCCATGCCCGTCGCCTGGGCAGGGTCTCCACGGAAATTCAAACGAACCAGAAAAACACATTGTACGTCCTATAAAAGAAGGAGGCACCCATGGCAGAAACGCGCAAAGTATTCCCCATCCAGACCTTCGTTTCCTTGTTGAGGGGCAAGCCAGGCGCATATAGCAACGATGTGCTCGAATTGCTCAGCTTTGTGACGAACAAGAAGGTGGACAAGGAGTTCGCCCCCTTCGCCGCCAGTCTGGCCAAGGCCTGGATCTACGAGCAGCATCCCGAGCTTGCTCGGGCCAAGAAGGAAGAAGTCACCGAGCTTGGCGAGAACGTGTCCATCATGGCCTTTCCCCCGGACATGCAGGAAGAGGTGGACGCGATCTTCGATCAGTTGCAGGAATACAAGCAGACCCTGCAGCAGCAGAAGGACACAATCGCCGAATACGAGGGCACCCTGGAGGAGAACAAGAAAAAGATCGCCGCCCTGGAGAGCAAGGTCCAGGACTTCGAGTCCCAGGCCCAGGAGGAAGGCGAGAAAAAGATCATGGCCTCCTCCTCCAAGGTGGACGACTATCTGAAGAAGGTGGACGATCTCCTGGCCAAGATCGAGGAAGTCAAGAAACACGGCGTGGTGACCGTTTCCGGCGAGGGCGGCGCGGCTGCCGGCGGAGCCGGCGAGCCCGCCGGAGGCGCCGGAACCGGAGAGCCCGAGGAGGACTTCGGATTCGGAGGGTCAGCCGGTCCCGCGGAAGGCGACTTCGGCTTCTAGAGCCCCGCTCCTCGGCCCAGAGCATCAAAGAGCCCCCGGCCTTTCGATCGGGGGCTTTTTTTCGGGTCTCTTTTGATAAACCGCCAAGGCGCGAAGAACGCCAAGGCAAAAACTTGCCATTAGAGACGGATTAATCAGGATTGTCTCAAACGGGATGCCAGCTGCATCTGACGCTTTGGCAAGGCCTTGCGGCCTGCTGTTCATCCAGCAGGCCGCAAAAGCTCTTCTTGGCGCGCTTGGCGTCTTGGCAGTTCATTACTTGTAACCCGCTCAGAACTTGGTTTCACTGCTGAATGGAATTCTGATTGTCGGGCTCCGCATCCCCCTCGTTGTTCATGGGAAAGTCCACCTTGATCTTGAACATCTGCTGAGCCGGAAGATTGAGCACCTTGATCCCCGTCCTGCGGGAGATATCCTGGATATCCCGCTCGATGTCCTCCCAGCTTGGCCCGATATAGGTGAACCAGACATTGTACTCGTGCTTGCGCAAGTAGTTGTGCGTCACCCCGGGATAGGTGTTCACCACGCCGACGAATGCATCGAGGTTCTCCCGGGGAACGGATGCGGCGCAGAGCGTGCTCTTCCAGCCCAGCATGCGGGAATGGAAGTTGGCCCCGATGCGGCGTATCACCCCATTCTCCCGCATGGTCCGTACACGGCGCAGCACCTCCTCCTCGTGGAGCCCGAGGCGGGCGCCGATGTCGGCATAGGGCCTACTTACCAGGGGAAAGTCGGATTGAATCAGGTCCAGGATCCGCTTATCCGTTGTGTCCATTCCCCCTCCAATTCCTGGGCTGATAGGCACAAAGGGGTTCTTCTCCCAGGTAATCCCCGTTCATGGTATAGGCTCGGGCCCTGCATCCGCCGCATACCCGCTCGTATTCGCAAACGCCGCATTTGCCCCTGTAGAGGGAGGGATCGCGGAGCTCCCGAAAGCGAGCCGAATTGCGCCAGATCTCGGGAAAGGGCTCCTCCCTGACCTGCCCGCAGTCCAACTCCAGATAGCCGCAGGGCTGCACCTGGCCCGAATGGGAAATAAAGCAGAAGCCGTTGCCTCCCAGGCATCCTCGGCTGACGGCATCCAGCCCGAAATTGGCCCGGCTCACCGCGATTCCCTCCTGCTTGGCTCGCTGCCTCAGGATCCGATGGTACTGCGGGGCGCAGGTGGCCTTGAGCTGCATGGAGCTCGTCCGGCTGAAATCGTAGAACCAGTTCAGAATCCGCTCGTATTCCTCGCTGGAGATGATCTCCTCGCTTATTTCACTGCCCCTGCCCGTGGGAACCAGGAGGAAGATATGCCAGGCCGCTGCCCCGAGATCCCGGGCAAGATCGTGGATCTCACCGAAAACGGAAAGATTGCTCTTGGTCACCGTGGTATTGATCTGGAAGGGAAGACCGACCCGCAGCAAATGCTCGACGCCCCGCATGCTGGCCTCAAAGGCGCCCTCCACGCCGCGGAAGGCATTGTGCCCCGCAGCATCCGGGGCATCGATGGAGATGGAGACGCGCTCGATGCCGCACTCGGCCAAACGGCGCGCACTCTCCGCATCCAGCAGGGTGCCGTTGGGCGCCATGGCACACCTGAGCCCATTCTCCCGGGCGCGCTCGACAAGCTGATAGATGTCGGAACGCAGCAGGGGCTCCCCGCCGCTGAAGATCAGAATGGGGCTGTCCACCTTGGCGATTTCGTCGATCAGGCGCAAGGCCTCCGCTGTGCTCAGCTCTCCCGGGAAGGGCTCAGTCTGGGCGCTGGCTCGGCAATGCCGGCAGGCCAGATTACAGGCACGGGTTACTTCCCAGGCCAGGACCCGGAGCTCCGGCACGCTGTCGTTTGGGGATCGGCTCATGGGGATTGACTTCTTTTCCGCCTAGAGAAGGGGCAACAACTGGGTTGTGAAATAGGACAGAATGATATCCGCCCCTGCTCGCTTCATGCCGGTCAGGGATTCCAGGGCCACCTGGGGCCCGTCCAGCCAGCCCATTCTCTCCGAGGCCTTGAGCATGGAGTACTCCCCACTGACCTGGTACGCGGCCAGGGGACGGTCCAGGCGCTCGCTCAAGGCCTGCAGAACATCCAGATAGGGCTGGGCCGGCTTGACCATGAGGATGTCCGCGCCCTCGGCCACATCCGCGCGCGCTTCGCGGAGGGCCTCGCGCTTATTCCCCGGGTCCATCTGATACGTCCTGCGATCCCCGAACTCCGGAGCGCTCTGGGCGGCATCCCGAAACGGTCCGTAGAAGGCAGAGGCGTACTTCACCGCATAGGAAAGGATGGGCTCCTGGACGAAGCCGTGGGCGTCGAGCCGGCTCCGGATCGCGGCGACGCGTCCGTCCATCATGTCCGAGGGGGCCACGATGTCAGCTCCCGCCTGAACATGACTCAGAGCGGCATCCGCAAGGCGGTCCAAAGTAGGATCGTTCTGCACCAGCCCGTCCTCCACGAGCCCGCAGTGTCCGTGGGAGGTGTATTCGCAGAGACAGACATCGGTGATCACGAGGAGCTCGGGATAGGCCTGCTTGACCCGCTTCACTGCCTCCTGAACAACCCCGCGGGGATGGCTGGCTCCACTTGCCTGCTCATCCTTGTGTTCCGGGACCCCGAAAAGGACGACAGCCCGGAGCCCCTGACGCACGGGCTCCTCCAGCTCCCGGAGCAGGGCCTCGCGGCCCAGCTGATACTGGCCAGGCATGGAGGCGATCTCGCGCCTGGCCTCCGGGTCGTCCTCCACCACGAAGTAGGGCTGCACTAGATCTTGCCGTTTCAGATGCGTCTCCCGCACCATATCGCGCAGGCCGTTGGTGTTGCGCAATCGTCTTCCGCGAAAGAAGGTCTCGCTCAGGGGCATAGCTCCTCCAGCCTCGGATGCGTATTTGCGAGGCGATTCAGCCGGCCTGGGCCTCGTGCAGGCCGATCTCCCGGTCGGTGAGATAACATGCGGGATCCGGGGCCCACATGTCGCCGAAGTAGGCCTCGGCGCGGGCCCGGAAATTGCCGGCGCAGACATCCAGAAAGCGGCATGCGGCGCAGCGGCCGTGGACGTGCCGCTTCTTGTGTTTCAGCTTTTGCAGCAATTCGTTTCCCGTATCCTCCCATATCTGGGAAAAGGGCCGCTCCAGGACGTTGCCCACAACGTGCTCCCTCCAGAACTGGTCCGGATGCACCCGACCGTCCCAGGAAATACAGCCGATGCCCCGGCCGGAATTGTTTCCCTCGTTGTACTGCAAAAGTTGCCAGACTTTCTCCGCCAGCTCCGGATTCTCCCGGAGCAGGCGCAGATAGATGTAGGGCCCGTCCGCATGGTTGTCCACGGTGAGGACCTCCTTGGGCCTTCCCTGCTGATGCAGCTGCCAGGTCCGGTCCAGGATCCGGTCCAGGACCTGCCTGGTCTGGGCGTGGCTCAGATCCTGTTCAATCAGCTCCGAGCCGCGGCCGGAGTAGACCAGGTGGTAGAAGCAGACCCTGGGGATCTCGCGCTCCCGCAGGATGTCGAATACCGCCGGAACCTCGGCGGCGTTATTTTGGCTCACAGTCATGCGCAGGCCCACTTTCAGGCCCTCCAGCTGACAGTTCTCCGTTCCCTGCATGGCCCGGTCGAAAGCCCCGTCCACCTGGCGAAAGCGATCGTGCACCTCTCGCGTGCCGTCCAGGGATATGCCCACGTAGGACAGCCCGATGGAGCGAAGCTCCCGGGCCTTGTCCCGGGTAATCATGGTCCCGTTGGTGGAGATTACGGCGCGCATGCCCTGCTCCACGGCAAAGGAGGCGAGCTCGACAAGATCGGATCGAATCAGGGGCTCACCCCCGGAAAACAGGAGAACGGGAGAGCCGAACCCTGCCAGATCGCTGATGATCTCCTTGGCCTCCGCGGTCCCGATCTCCTCCTCGCTCTGCGTCGTGGCCCGAGCATAGCAGTGGACGCAGCGCAGGTTGCAGCGCCGGGTAACGTTCCAGACCACGACCGGCTTCTTGTCCCGAGAGAACTGCAACAGATGCGAAGGCAGGTCCCGGGAGCTTCGCTCGTAGCGCAGGGCGTCCGAGGGCTCCACGGAATTGCAGTAGAGTTTGGAGACACCGATCATATCCTTTTCCTTTTTCCGCCTGCGGCCTGTTCAGGCATCAGGCGAAAGGTTGTTCCGCTGACAGCTGCTTTTAGGTGGGCATGTTTCCATCCAATCACTAGCTACTGGATCCTGTCCGTGGGACAGGGGGCTGAGCGGATGCTTTTAAGGAGCTCCTCCCTGGAAACCTGAAGGCTCTTGTGCAGCTCCTGTTTTTTTTCACGGGAGAGGGCGTGGAAGGAACGCTTGGCGAGCAGATTGTCCAATTGATCCATCTCTGCATGAATGGTGTTCACACGCTCCTGAAAGTCAGGATCCTGGTTCCACAGCCTCCCGGAGACATCGGCCATCTGACGGATATCCTGGACCATTCGCCGAAAGTTTCCGGAAGAGAGTCTCCTGCGCTCCTCGATCCTGGCTCTGACGGCCTGCAAGCATTTCCTGATCCAGCCTCGCATCATCCCTTCTCCGGCCATCCGCGGCGGTTGACCTCCGCGAAGCACATCAGGCGAGCCCCGTGGCCCCGCTCAAGAGAAGGACCAAGGCAACCTGCATGACAATAATGGGGAGCGCTGCTTTGACCGGAGTCATATTGTGGACGATCTTGAACCCGAAATAGATGCATACAAGCTGCCATATGCCGCCCACCCACATCCCGAAAACCGGAACCAGGGCCAACACCATGGGAGCGGCGGAATAACAGATAACCCGGAAAGTCCCTTCGTACCCCGCGGACCCCTCCCCGAGGCCGAGCAGGAGAAGGTGGTACAACCCGCTGCTCAGAAACAGATTGACGAGCATGAACACGGGAAAAACGAGAAGGAAGGTCAGCGAGCCCACCCCTTGAAGGCCCAAATGGAAAAGCCCGCCCGCCTCGCCCTGGGCCTGTGGGAACAGCCCGCTCATGAGCCAGACCACCATAGCCAGGGCCGGGACCTCCATGATCAGCAGGTAGAAGGCCGTGGGCTGACCGAAGCCCTCTCCGTCGGACAGACCGCTAAAAAAATCCACTGGGGTGAGCATCACCTGTTTCACGGTCTGGAAAAGACCCGGAAAAAATCCCTGGGATTCGAGATTTTCCCAGGGGACATTCTTGGATCCCTTCCGGCCTTCCCCCTCCCGGGCATAGCGACCCGACCCGGAATCCGAGGCGGACGACCCCCCGCCGATCTCTTCCAATCTGCGCCAGATGTCCTCCCCATTGACATCTCCGTCCGAGCCGGAGCGGGCCTCGTCTCCTTCCCGGAGCTCCTCCTCGGTTGCCGCGGGGGATGTCTCGTCGCTCTCCTCCTCGGTCTCCTCCAGGACAAAGGACGCCTCTTCCTCCCAGAGGCGGAACTTGTGCCGGCACTTGGGACACGTGGCGAGCCGGGCGGTGGAAGGGATCCTGTCCTCGGGCATATCGCGGCTGAAACCGCAATTGGGGCACGTTATCCGCATAGTCCTTCTCTATGTCCTCGCATCCGCCTGCAAAGCGTGTCGGATCCACCGCGGCAAGCATTCACAGGGATCTTTCCGCGCAAAACGCCGGTTCTGGATCTTCCCTGGCTCCTCCCGTGACCCGGGTGCGATGATTCCGATGGGCCAGACCCATCACTCCTCGATCCGTTCGAAGTATTCCTTTTCCGCACCGCACACGGGACAGACCCATGTATCCGGAAGATCCTCAAAGGGCGTTCCGGGCTCGATGCCCTGTTCGTAGTCCCCCTCCTCGGGATCGTAGATATACCCGCAAGGGCACTCGTATTTGTCCATGTTCATCTCCTGTCTTGCTCTTCCGGCTCTTCTCCGAAAGGTCGAGGGATAGACCCAAGCATGCCGACACAGCGAAAAGATGTTGCCTCCCACGGCATTGGCGCAAGCGCAAGGGAGCAACACGATCCGAATACACCGAAGGAATCAGCCGGGTCAAGTCGAGGAGACCCAAGTCACGGAACCTCGCACGGCTCGAAAAGCCGTTTTCCGTCGGGGCCGCCGGGAGGCGCTTCGCGCTCGAAGCCCGGGCCCTCGCCCCTGTCGGCACCAGGGGATCCGCGCCTCCGGCTCCCTGGATCAGACCTTCTCCACGGTGGGATTCCTGCTGCCAGCGGCGCCCAACTCCTGCATCTTGTCCAGCTGTTTCCGGCAATCCACGCCGTGGACCTCGTTGAGATGGCTGTACTCGATGTGCTCCAGACCCACGGCATCGATGGACAGGGGAGAGTCGGAGGCGAAGATCCCCACGTCCTTGATATACTTGTCCCCCTGCACCGGTGCGCAGTCGCAGACCGTGCTCACGTCGTTGGCGAAGTTGACGTAGCTCACTTTGCCCGGGGCGAAGGTATCCATGGCGCCCTTGGCCGCAACGGAGACACCGTGGAGGATCCCGTCCCTGTTCTCCAGGGTGATGGCGCCCTCGGGACAGGCGGTGCTGCAGATGGGGCAGCGCATGCAGTAGGGGCTGTCGATGACCGCCACACCGCCTTCCATCCGGGGCAGGTCGAACCAGCAGGCCTCGACGCAGGTCCCGCAGCCCTGGCACAACTCCTCGTGCACCACCAAGTCGAGCAACCGGTGCTGCTCCAGCTTGGTCTTCTTGGTCACGCAGCCCATGCCCATATTCTTGATCGCCCCCCCGAATCCGGTCAGGGGATGTCCCTTGAGATGCGAGACAACGATCATGGCGTCCGCCTGATCCACCGCGCCGGCCACTTCCACGTCCTCGAGCAGCGGATCGGGGGAGGGCCGGCTCACCCCGTTTTCGCTCATCAGCCCGTCGGCCACGATAAAGGGAGCAAAGCCGAAGCCGTTGGCCACGGCGGTTTCCATGTGGTCCACCGCGTTGTTGCGCTTGAGGGGATAGTAGGTGGTGGTGTCCGTGAGAAAGGGCTTGCCTCCCAGGGAACGCACCCGGTCCACGATGTGCTTCAGGAAGAAGGGCCGGACATAGTTGGGATTGCCCAGCTCCCCCGCGTGCAGCTTGATGGCCACCTTGTCTCCCGGACTGACCACGTCGAAGGTGCCCGCGCTTTCATACAGGGCCTTGCTGCGCTCCAGCATGTCCCCGTTCCTGTTCCAGGCCACGAAGTAGACCTTGTCCGCCTGCATAACTCCTCCTTGTTTTTGACCCGAATCCGTGGCTCAGCTAGATTGAAAGCACGCTCGCAGGACGCACTCCGTATCCCACAATCCGCCGCCTTACTCCGGCCGCGGACTCATAAAAGGGGCTCTAGGGGACGCAAGCCCGATGCGCCGAATGGTCCGCGATCCCTCTGAAGAGAGTATACCAAGGGAGACAAAAAATAGGAAGGAGGTCCAGGGATGTCAAACCCGAACGTTCCGGGACGCCGCCTGTACATCGGGACTAGCGGGTGGAACTACAAGAACTGGAAGGAGGACTTCTACCAAGGCGTGCCCCAAAAGCGTTGGCTCGAGCACTACGCCTCCCGGTTCGACAGCGTGGAGGTTAATGCCACCTTCTACCGCCAGCTCAAGGAAAGCACCTATCACAAATGGATGCGGGAAACCCCGGAATCCTTTTCCTTCGCTATCAAGGGCTCCCGTTTCGCGACCCATGTCAAGCGCCTCAAGGACCCGGAGGAGTCCGTGCTGAAACAGCGGGACAATGTGGCTCCCCTCTTTCCCAGACTGTGCGCCGTCATCTGGCAATTGCCAGCCAGCCTCCAAAAGAACGCGGACAGGCTTCGGGACTTCGCCCAGTCCCTGTCCCGGAACTGGCCCCACGCTCCGCATGCGGTGGAATTCCGCCACGAGTCCTGGTTCGACGAGGAAGTGGCCCAGATCCTTGCGGAGCACGGCCTGGCCAACTGCCTCTCCGACGCGCCGGACTGGCCCATGTGGGACAGAGTCCTCTCCGGAATGGCCTATGTCCGGCTCCATGGACACACCGAGCTCTATCGCTCCGAGTATTCCGAAGAGGATCTGGCCTCCTGGGCGGACAGGATCAGGGATTGGCTGGAGCAGGGAAACGCGGTCCACGTCTATTTCGACAACACCGACGGGAACCACGCCTTCCGCAACGCGCTCAGGTTGGGGGAGATGCTTTCCTGAGGCGCGGGGAATGCTGTTGACAGCTCGGGGCAGCGACTCTAGGCTGAGGTCCCTTCAAAAAGGGCCTTCATCAAGGGAGCTCGTCAGCGTGCCGCTCCTTCAGCCCTCGATATGGGACGTTCCCAGATCCCGGACCAGCAGTAACCGTTGTCGATCAGCGAACCGCACACGGAGAGCGCCATGGGTGCCAATATCTATCTGGGCCTGGCTGGAAATCCCAACTCCGGCAAAACCACCCTGTTCAACTCCCTGACCGGATCCCGCCAACAAGTTGGCAATTACCCCGGCATAACCGTTGACAAGCGGGAAGGATTCGTCAACACCTCGGGCCGTCTCCTGCACATCGTGGATCTTCCCGGCACCTACTCCCTGACCGCCTATTCCCAGGAAGAGCTCGTGGCCCGGAACTTCCTGGTGGAAGAAAATCCCGCCCTGGTAATCAACGTCATCAACGCCACCAATCTGGAGCGCAATCTCTACCTCACAGTCCAGTTCCTGGAGCTGGGCATCCCCATGGTCCTCGCCCTGAACATGATGGACGAGGCGGAAAAGAGCGGAATGCGCCTGGACACCGAAATGCTGGCCACCTTCCTGGGCACTCCGGTGGTGGGCATGGTTGCCAGGAGCGGACGGGGCAGGCAGGAGCTGCTGGACACTGTCGTGAACGAGGTGGAGGGATCCGGGCAGACCCCGTGGCGACCTCTGGAGATCTCCTACGGACCGGACCTGGATCCGGTGATCCTGGACATGGTCGACATCATCCGGAAAAAGGCATTTCTGACCAAGCGCTATCCTCCTCGCTGGACCGCCCTGAAATTCCTGGAGGAGGACGAGGAAGTCATCAGGCGCGGCCACGAGGCGGACCCGGACACAACACACCAACTGGAACAGCGTTGCCGCGAGGTCGCGGAACACTGCGAGCGGACCCTGAACACCCATCCGGAAGCCATTATCGCGGACTATCGCTACGGCTTCATCAACTCGCTGCTCAAGCGCGGCGTGGTGCAGCGTTCCCAGGCGATGAACCGGGTCAGCCTCTCGGACAGAATGGACCAGTTCCTGACCCATAAGCTCTTGGGGCCCCTGATCATGCTCACCGTGCTCTACGGCATGTTCCAGATCACTTTCGAATTGGGTGAGATCCCTTTACAGGGGCTGGTCCATGTCTTCGACTGGATGGGGGAAACGATCAAGGCGATCCTGCCCAGGAGCGTGCTCCGCTCGCTCCTGGTGTCCGGAATCATCGACGGAGTGGGGGGCGTGCTCAGCTTCGTCCCCCTGATCATGATCATGTTCTTCTGCCTCTCCTTCCTGGAGGACTCGGGGTACATGGCCCGCATGGCCTACATGCTGGACCGGCTTTTGCGGGGGTTCGGGCTGCACGGCTGCTCTGTAATGCCCTTTATCATGTCCGGCGGCATTCCCGGGGGATGCGCCGTTCCAGGGCTTATGGCCACCCGTTCCCTGCGCAGCCCCAAGGAAAAGATGGCCACCCTGCTCACCGCTCCCTTTTTCACCTGCGGGGCCAAGGTCCCCGTGTTCCTGCTTCTGGCGGGAGCCTTCTTCCCCCAATCCCCGGCTCAGGTCCTCTTCTGGCTCACCCTGGTGGCCTGGGCCGCAGCCCTGCTCGTGGCGAAATTCCTTCGCTCCACCATTATCCGCGGCGAATCCACCCCCTTCGTCATGGAGCTGCCCCCGTACCGCCTGCCCACGCTCAAGGGCCTTGTCATTCACACCTGGGAAAAGGCGTGGCAGTACATCCGCAAGGCGGGCACGCTCATCCTGGCCATATCCATCCTGATCTGGGCGGCCATGAGCTTTCCCGCCCCTCCGCAGGAGAAGGCCCAGGGGATCCAGGACAGGATCCAGAATGTCCGGACGGAGCTCAATCGCGCGGAGGCGCCAAAACGCCGCGCCTCTCTTGGGCAGGAGCTGAAACAGGCCAGGAGCGAACAGGAGCAGCTCAGGCTCCGCTACTCCCTCGCCGGCAGGTTGGGCCGAGGCCTGGAACCCGTCTCCCAATGGGCGGGCTTCGACTGGAAGACGAACATTGCCCTGATCGGAGGAGTGGCTGCCAAGGAGGTCATCATCTCCACCCTGGGCACCGCCTATTCCATGGCTGAGGCCGACGGCGGAAAGGGCGGCTCCCTGACCCAGAGGCTGGCCCGGGATCCGTCCTGGAATCGCATCACCGGCATCAGCCTCATGATCTTTGTTCTGATCTACTCCCCCTGCTTTGTCAGCGTGATCACCATCATCAGGGAATCCTCCTGGAAATGGGGCGTGTTCAGCGTCGGGTTCAACACAGCGCTCGCCTTTGCCCTCTCGGTGATCATCTTCCAGGCCGGGACTCGGATCTTTTGACCGCTTCGTTTCCGGTCTCCGCGGGCCCCTTATGGAGAAAACGAGTGCTAGGTGACGGCGCGAAGCGTTCTTTGGGTCTTGGCGGTTAGTTGGGTCCCTAACCCTGATCTGGCACGTCCACCCAGGTGGTGATCGCCTCCAAATCCTCCCTCTCCGTGACCACGCGGTTGGCAGGGAAATCCCAGTCCGGATAGCCCACCGCGATGGACAGGAGCAGACGCTTGCTCGTGGGGATGCCCGTGTGTTCGCGAACAACTCGGGGATAGCTCACGCCCTGGGTAGCGATGCAGGTACCCAGGCCGTACTCCGTGCTGGCCAGACAGATGGTCTGCATGGCCGCGCCGAGGTCCATCAAGGGCCCGCACTCGGACAGGACACTCTCCGCGCAGAGGAAGACGGCCGCGGGGGCGTCAAAGAAGCAATATCCCCTTTCAGCCCAGGAATTCCTGGCTTGTTTGTCCTCCCGATCGATCCCCATGGCCCGGAAGAGCTGCTGGGCCAGGGCCACCTGATTGCGTCGATAGCGGCTGTCCCTGGGCCACACACCGGGATCGAGCTCCGGGGCCGGCGCTTCCCCGGACCGGAAACAGGCCAGGTTATCCCGCTTGATCGCATCCAGGGTGGGGCCGGAGACAACCACGAACTCCCAGGGCTGGGAGTTCATTGCCGAAGGGGCCTTTTGGCCCTGAGCAAGGATCCGGGAAAGCATCCCCCTGGATACCGGATGGGAGAGAAATCCGCGTATACTGCGGCGGCCTTGGATGGCGTGGAGAAGATCCATAATACCCTCTCATCTTGTCTTTTGACGAAATTGTCTCCCGGAAACCATAGCGAACACGAGGAAGCAAGGCAACAGAGCAACAACCGCAATCAGGGGCTGAAAGTTCTCGTCACGGGGCTTTTTCCGTCCGCCACCCCCGGGCTACCCACCGCCTGTTCTCCGTTCCCGCAGCCCGGCTGCCTGTTGCAGGCCGATACCCAGCACAATGAGGAACAATCCGACGATGGTGGATCCGAGGATCTCTTCCCCGACGAGATAATGAATGAACACCAGGGAAAGAAAGGGCGAGAGGTAAATAAGGATGCCGATTTTCGCGGCGGAATACGTCTTCTTCATGGCCAGGCTCCAGAGAAAGAAGGACAGGCTCATCTCAAACAGGCCGATGTAGGCGGCTCCCCCCCACCCGGCCGGATCCCAGGCCGGAAAACCGCCCCAAAACGGCACAACCAGAGCCAAAAAAAGGGTCCCGAAGGCGAAATTGAGGAACAGGCGACATCCGGCATCCATGGTGTCGCGAGTGTTCAGGAGCCAATACAGGGCCCAGATCACGGTGCTCAAAAGCGCCAGGGCCACGCCCAGGGGCTCGGAAAAGCTCAGGGCTGCCAGGTCTCCGCGTGTAGAGATGACATAGACTCCGCTGTAGCTGATCAACAGGGCCAGGCAGTCCGCCCGGGTCAGTCGGTGCCCCAACAGGGGCACGGAAAGCAGGGACAGGGTGATGGCCCAGGTGTAGTTGAGGGGCTGCGCCTCCTGGGCGGGCAGGAGATCGTAGGCCGTGAAGAGCACCAGATAGTAGGCGAAGGGGTTGAGCAGGCCCAGAAACGCGGAGTGCCAGAGATCCCTGCGGCTCAGGCGAAGAAGCAGGCCCAGCTTGCCCTGCACGGCAAGCAGAATGGCGAGGACCGCCACGGAGACGATCCCGGACAGAAGCAGGAGCTGGGGGACGGGAAGATAGCGAAGGGAGAGCTTGAACGCCGTGGCCACCGTGGACCAGAGGCTCACTGTGGCCAGGGCGAGGAGATAGGCCTGGGTCTGCTGGCGCATGCGTCGCTCCTTGTGGGTTCCGGGTTCACGGTTCCCCGTTCACGGTTTAAGTTTTTGGTCGCTGAATCCCGGGGATGCAGCGCTGACGCGGCATGCCTGCATTTTGGTGAATGGGGAGGAATGATTTGTTAATGCCCGCTCTGTTCCCCCATCGCCCACTCGCTCCATCGTTCCGTCGCCCATAGCCAGAACCCGAAACCGTGAACCGAACCTAGCCCAATCGCTTTACAAGGGCAAGGTTTCATTATATGGCGTTCCCAGGAAACCTAGCCAACCAGGCCTTTCGGCCCCTGTCACCCCAACTGACAAAGGAGGGCCTATG
>JGI1684J13235_1000182_pt1 | contig 23971 bp, 25 predicted proteins | sample PonA232FremontCA_2_FD_13235 | JGI IMG/M metagenome (IMG submission 13235) | reverse complement strand
GGCGGCGCCCTTCGGAGGTGCTCGCGGCAGAGGACTATGTGGCGGTATACAACAGTGAATCCGCTGTCCGCTCCCTGTCCCCCGATCGGGCAGCTCTGTGCGAGCTCAATCTGCGCGGGGTTGTGGCAACCGCCCCTGGAGAGGACTGCGACTTGGTAAGCCGTTTCTTCGCCCCCAAGCTGGGCGTAGCCGAGGATCCGGTAACCGGATCCGCCCACTGCGAGCTGACTCCGTATTGGGCCGACAGGCTGGGCCGAGCGACTCTGGAGGCCAGGCAGGTCTCCGAGCGCGGCGGCTGGCTCCGCTGTCGGCTTAACGGAGACCGTGTTGAGCTATGGGGCAGCGCCGTCCTTTTCCTGGAAGGGGAAATCGAGCTGGATACTCATAGTGGCTGATAAGGAGGGCATAGGGGGCGGGTTCATAATTTGGGCTCTTCCAGTACACGCTTACATGGTTCTGGAGAATGGAAACCGCCAAGGCGCGAAGGACGCCAAGAAGAGAATATTTTGCCCTGCTGGGTTCAACAGCAGGGCAAAAGGCTTCGCCTCGCTTTTCATGTTTCGTTGTGCCCGGAGTCTGTCCGGGAATGAGGGATGTATGGGAAAACCATTAGCGAAGCATCCGGGAATCGAACACGAAGTTTTCCGTCGAGACGTCCTTGATGTGCAGGTTCGGGTGGCGGGGGTTGATGATGAGGGTCCCGTCTTGCGGGACGATGGTGCTGGGCACGATCAGGGCCGGTGTTTCGCCTTTTTGGAGCCATTCCGTGCCCATGTTTTTTGTCGATTGGGGCGGAGGTGCTTGCCGCCAGTCTCTCGGCAGGTCGCGGAGGTGGGCCTCCGAATATCCGGGAATATCCAGAGTGAAACCGATGAGGAGGTACCGATTCGTGGTTAGCCTGTCCAAAGCGGCGTTCACAAAAACCTCGAGAACGGTGAGCGAGGCATTCCGTCCGGCATAGACCGCCGGATACCCCTTGTGATTCCAGCGCCCGCCGAATTGCGAGGCCCCGATCCCCTCGAAAGCCTGATCTCGGTGCTTCTCGAGAATGAGCCTCCACCCCTGCAGCTCGGGCATGATTAACTGAACACCCCGTATTCGAGCCTACCCAGCAGATCGAAGACCTCCCTGGCCCCGGTTTCGTGCTTGGCGAACAGCAAGGGCGTGTATCCGTCCAGGACCCTGAGCGGTGTCTTGAGCCACTTCCTGGCGTCATCCCTGGTTGCGAGAACCCTCTCGGCTGCCTTCAAAAGCTCCTCAAAGCGATGCAGCCGCTCGGATTCGGTGGGCGAGAAAAATCCCCGCTCCTTTCGACGGTTCAGCGTCCTGGTCGAAATCTGGGCCAGGTCGGCGAGCTCGGACTTGCTCAGGCCGAGCTCGTCCTGCAGCCGGGTGAAAACATTGAAGGGAAGTCCCCGCTCGACTGCCTGGATATGGCTATGTATCGACTCCTCCGTGGAGAGGGCCTGTTCTGCTTCGTGTCCCATGTCTCCTCCCAATGTATACGCCAATTGTCTGTTTAGAATAAGACAAGTGGCAGGAAGCGTCAACGCCCCGAGATCCCCTCCTCATGAGGTGGCGAAATCGAGTCAAGGCCCCTACATCTGCCAGTTGTCCCTTGCCTCCACAAGCCGGGCCGCCTTTTCCTGCAGCCAGCCGTCGAGGTTCGGCTCCAGATAAAAGGTGGGTTGCAGCAGATCCCGATGGCTCCGCACCAGCCCCCGCGCGATCGCCTGGTCCGCAAGAGCGGTGTGCGGATAGACCCGTATCCCGGGAGTCACCTTCATGAGCTCCGGATTCAGGGAGTCGGCGAACGCGATGCTTTGCTCCACGGTTTCCCTGGTTTCGCCTGGGCCGCCGAGCAGGAGAAACCCCATCCGCGATATGCCCTGATCCGCAAGCGCCCCGGCCGCCTGCCGCACATCCTCCGGGGAAAACCGCTTGTTCAGCACCCTCAGGATGCCGGGGCTGCCGCTTTCGAATCCGACAGCCGCGCCGACGCACCCGGCCCGGGCCATCTTTTCCGCAAGGCGCGGATTGATCCGGATGGGATAGATGATGGCCTGCCAGGCGATATCCAGCCCCGCCTCGATGATGGCGTCGCAGAGGGACTCTGCGTACGAGGGCGGCAGGTTGAAGGTGTTGTCCACAAAGAAGAACCGCTTGTACCCGGCCGCCGCATAGGCCTTGAGATTCTCCACCGCAGCGGCGACTGACTGGCGGCGGATGAAGCCGCCCTCGATTCGGGGAGTGGAGCAGTAGCTGCAGTGCATGGGGCAGCCGCGCCTGGTCTGGAATGGGACCCAGATCTCCTCCCGGTTTTCGTCCGCGGGAATAGGCAGGTGCCTGTCCGGCTGCGGCAGGGGGGATCCGTCCAGGTTCCGAATGCGCCGCGGCTCTCGCATCTCTCCTTCTCGGGGCACTACGAGCCCGGGCACATCGGACGGGCTCAAGCCCCGTTTTAGCCTGTTCAGCAGGAGCGGGAAGGCGTGCTCGCCCTCCCCGCGAATGCCGTAGTCCGCCTGCAGATACTCCAATATCTCTTCCGGGAAAATACTGTACCCCGGCCCGCCCAGAACCAGCGGCGCCCGGCTCAGGCGCCGGCACTCCCGCACCACCTGTCTGACCGGAGGCAGCAGGAAGTTGGGGGACTCCCTGTACTGGTCATCGATATTGCGCACGGATATGCCGATCACATCCGGCGCAAAGCCGAGCAGGGCCTCGTCCAGGGAATGGCTCACGTGCTCGGGCCGCATCAGGTTGAGGATTTTGATTTCATGCCCCGCATTTTCCACCGCCGCCGCCACCCTGGCCATACCGATGGGCAACACCGGCATGGTGATCTGCTCCGTGTTGGCCGAAATAAGGACTATGCGCATACAGGCTTGCCTTCCTGGGTCTGGAGCTCGTTGAAAATCCGGGACAGGACTGTCCCGGATAGCCGCCGGCCGCGTTTTGAATTACCGGCCTTCCTCCGGCATCAGGGAGGAATGGTGTTCCACAATGAGCCAGCGGTCTCCGTGCCAGTGATAGACAAAGGTGAATCTGGCCCGGACGGAATAGGGTTCCTGGTCCGGAGGAGTAAAGGCAAAGACATATATTCCGGAGTTGAGAGCCGTGTCTCCATATACCCGGATATTGCTCTGTTCCACTCTGGCGCCGGAGGGATGCTTGGCCAGAAATCCCCGGAAATAGTCCTCTATCTCGGCCTGGCCGTGTCGGACCCGATTGGAGAGCGTGGGCAGAAGAACCGCATTAAAGGCGTACAGATCGGTTACCCGGCTCGGGTCGCCGCTTTGCAGGGCCTCATTCCATTCCTCGAACAGGGACTCGATGTCGTGAAAATAGTCCATGTCACCCCCTTTTCACAATGTGTCACAGTGGCCCGGATGGGTCGTCTTCTCGCACACAGATTGCAATCAGGATATACGTGCGGGTTGCTAGAGGGAAGGGCACCGGCGCAGGTTCCTTGGGGGGATCGCCCGGAGAGCGCCCAGGAATGGGGAGGCCGACACAAAAAGTTCCAGCCCCTCCCGAAAGAGGGGCTGGAACGGCGCATGAGAGAAGAGGAATCACTCGGGGATGGCTGTCGTATATGGCGAAGGGGGGCGTCCGACTGAGGGAATTTCCGAAAACATTCCCGTGGGCGTTTAGAACTCGTATTTGGTTTTCACGCCCAGGGAGACGTTTTCAGGCTCGTTGAGCACTTCTCCGAAATAGAACGCCCCGCCTGATACCGTAAGGTTGTTGTTCACCACGTAGGCGGCGACGAGGGACATCCAGTCGTCCTCCGGGCCCACGAGATCGCCCGAGGGGCCGGGAACGGGAGTGTACTCGTCGGGCTTCTGGCGATATTCCGCGCCGAACATCAGCCTGTCCGTGGCAAAGAGAACCAGGTTGCCCTCGAAAAGGGTCCTCCGCTCATCCGTGAAGCCCAGCAGACCGTTGTGCGCGGCCTTGGTGGAACGAACGCCCGCGTTGACCAGCAAGGGGCGAGGCAGGAATTTCAGGAGCTTGGTCGCATACAGGGTGTAGTCCGCGCCGTTTTCATCCTCGATTCCGGAGGATTCAAGCGTACCTCCCAGCCTGTCGTCGATATCGTTGATCGTCGTGTTCAGCTTGCCATGCACGCCCGCAGTGATCGCTGGGGTCCAGCCCTGGCCAAAGGCGTTTTCCTTGAGAAGGGCCAATCTGGCGTTCAGGTTGTGCATTTCCACAGAGTCCTCGATGTCCACGCCGGTGGCATCCTGAATATCGTCATTCAGGCTCTCCAGGCCCAGCCGGTTGTACCCGTAGCCCAACTCCAGACGATCGCCCAAGGTCATGGTGAGTGTTTCAAAAGCGAAATACTGGCCGTTTCGGTCATGACCATGCCGCCGCCGATGCTCGGCTTCCCAACATAGCTGTTTTCCCCAGCCGGATTGACCAGATATGCTGACCCGGTAATGGCCACTCCACCATATCCTTCAACAGTATGCAGGGGCAGTGGTGGACCATTTTCAGCGGCATGGGCGCCAGCCATCAATACAAAGAAGAACAAGACACAATAGACTGCAATCCTCTTTTTCATACATTGCCTCCTTTTTCCGACACATAGTATTTTATGGTTTGATGCATACCGCCTTGTTTTGTTCTCTAAACGATCTAAAAAACAAATGTACGGTAAGCATGTGTACGTATTATTTGTATAAAATGCGACTAATGGGCCAACGAATTCAAGCGCTATTTCCCTATAAAGCGTATATATGTTCTCTAATTGCTCACTTTTGGTTTTTGATGAAAAATATGCCTTTGCAAAGATGTTTTGCACAATCAATGCCAAATTGATTGTGTTTCGAATTGACAGTCCTGATGGGAGATTATGTATGTCTTGAAGAGGTGATAGGCGGCGGGTGTATTGCGAAAAAAAGGTTTTACCTCGAGTTGTGTACAAAATGTATATAATTGTTTCGCTGCCAGTACATGAAAACAGGCTTTCAAGAGCCGTCTTTATCGTGGCAAGGTGTGCTGACAGGGGAATGGCGGTTTGAAGAGCTCAAAGCCCAGGGGATGCTGGTTGGCGGGCTAGCTGGAAGGGTGGCGGTCTCGGAAAGGGGAAAATTTCCGGCGAGGAGGGAAGGGATCTGGCTGTTCGGTTGCCCGGGCGCGAGGAGGCGATCCGGGTCGTCGGCGATACCGCCCATCTGCCGCAGTCGTTGCGGCTGGTTTTGAAGCCTACGGTTCGTGCGCCGTCTTTAGGATAGGGAGACAATGGCAGGTGGGTGATCAGGAGATATGAGGAATCCGGCAAGGGAGCCGGGGTCAAGCGATCACTAACCCCTGAGCGGCAGATTCATCTTGTCCACGAATCGCTTCAGTTGCCTCATGCCTCCTGCCGAGCTGACCACGCGCAGAGCATCGGCCGGATTGGATACGATCACCCCGGAAAGGCACGTTACCGGCGTGTCCCGGAACACATCCGGCAACAGGGGTGTCGTGGGGCCCAGGATGGCCGCCTCCCGGCAATTTGCAGCGGCATGGAGGAATCCGTCCATGCTGTGATTGACGATGGAAGTGGCGGTGATCAGGGCTATCTCGCAGCGGGGGAGCTGCTCCCGGATTGCTGTTTCCGGCTGGAGGTCATCCCCCTTGCCCCGGTCCCTTTCGAAGACGATCACCTCCTTCGCCCTTTCCCGCAGGGGGGCGGGGAGAGGTCCGAACATGCCCACCATGCCCACCCGATCCGTGGGGCGGGGACGGATAAACTCGAGGATGTCGCCGTAACGGATATCTCCGCCGTGGGTGTTGGCCAGGGCGTTGGCCGTGGCCAGCCCCAGCGCGGTCTCGATCCTGTCCCGGGACGAGATCGAGCAGTATCTCCTGTGCATGGAGGCCAACCTCCCCATCCGGGAATACAGCGCCTACGTGTTCTCCTTTCTCAATCTGCGCCGCTATTTCTCCGAGATCTACGCCGGGGTAATGCCCCAGGCCCTGGACCAGCATCACCTGGACAACTGCTTTCTTCGGGACATTTGCGATCTGAGCCGGGACGAGTCCTTTCTGGGGGAAGAGCCGCCTACGGCCCGGCTGCATCCCTATCTGGTCCGCTACGCGATCATGTACTTCGACTGCTCCTTTTCCGAAACCCCTTCACAAGAGCATCTGCATCGTCTGAGGCAGGACTTTTTCGCCCGCAAGCGGGAGGCCTTCGCCCGGGCCTCGCAGCGGGGCCCCAAAACGGACCTGGACCGGGCGGGCAGGCTCTTCGGGGTCTCCGGGACGGAGCTGAGGAAGATGGACCGAAGGGAATTCATCCGGCTCTACCGGAAAAAGGCCAAGAAGATGCACCCGGACCGGGGCGGTGAGCAATCGGACTTCATTGAATTGACCCGGGTGTACAAGTACCTGCTCAAGATCTATAAATCATAGCTCGCCCTTCGGGAGCGGCCTCACCGCACCACGACGCCACTGACGGCGATGATCAGCTCCGCGGGCTTCGGGTGCGACGCAGAGCAGAGGCCGGGCACAAAATCGCAATTCATGCGAAAGGAACCTGATATGGCCGGAAAAGAGACCGGGAAAAAGGACCCCCTTAAGGTGTTCATCNCGCACAGGGAATCGATCTGCGACAAGTGCGGCCTCGAGCTCGGCCCCAAGGCGTGGATAACCCTGGATCCGGAGCAGGGAGCCCTCTGTTTGCGGTGCGGGGATATGGACCACCTTGTCTTTTTGCCTTCAGGGGATACCGCTCTGACCAGGAGGGCGCGCAAGCATTCCGGGCTGCCCGCGATCGTTCTCAAGTGGAGCAGGGCCAGGAAACGATACGAACGACAGGGTATGCTTGTGGAAGAAGAGGCCCTGGCACGGGCTGAAGAGGAATGCCTCAGGGACGCCGAGGTCCGCGAAAGGCGGCGCGTGCGCCAAGCCGAGCGTCGCGACGAGCTGGACCGGGAATTCGTACGGAAATTCGCGGAGCGTATTACTCAGCTGTTTCCCGGATGCCCTTCCGGCAGGGAGACAGCGATCGCCGAGCACGCCTGCCGCAAGTACAGCGAACGGGTCGGCCGCACAGCCGCTGCCAGGGAGCTCGAGGATGAGGTGGTGAGCCTTGCGGTCACGGCGCACATTCGCCACGCGGAGACCCGATACGACGATCTGCTCCTGAGGGGCTACGACCGAAGATGGGCCAGGGCCGAGGTGGAGGAGCGCATTCGCGAGGTTCTGAATCGTTGGGAACAGGGCTGAAAAGCCTGTTCTGGATGCGATACTCCCAGTTTGCAAACGGCCTGTTTTCCTCGAAAGTCCGGAAAGGGGGCCCGGCGCTAAGACCCCTTGGTATTCTCGCGATCAATACAGCGGGACCAGGCTGTATCCCTTGGCCTGATAGCCTATGGAGGACACCCAGCCGTTGGGCACGGGCTCGACTTCCGAAGGGATGGCATCGAGATCCACATTCCGGGAGCCCACGGCAACCTTGCAGACCTCCAGGATGATTCCCGCTTCCGCCATCTTGGCGAGCAGAGCGTCCATCTTGGCCAGAGTTTCCCTTTCCTTCGCGCTGAACTGACTTCTGTTCCGGGATAGCGCAACAACCGATCCGCCCATGAATACAACGGCGAATTGCGGGGTGTCATCCGAGCTTCTGACGGTTCGATCGCTGTACGTGGTATAGACCAGACGGAGTTGGGAGTACAGGGAACCCGGGTCCCCGTTTCTGACGTCGAAAAGGGCCTTGATGCTCTCAACCCCTTCCAGGGCCTGGTACTTCTGACTCATCCCCGGATTGGCCAGAAACGCGAGGCAAAACACAAAGGTGCCTACAAAGAGGAGGGCTTTTCCGGTCATCGATGGCATGGTTTTTCTCCTGGGGTTTGCGTGGTTCTCATCAAATGTCCCGTTTCCGCGAAGTGACCCGTTCAACAGGGTTTTTGTTGGAGACGGAAAAAGGAATTCCCTCCAGGGTACTTTTTTAGCTTTTTAAGCAAAACGGATTCCGGGAAAAAAACGTATGCGTGTGCGTTCGCACCGGTGAGGGGCGGTCTCCATGAGTTATACCGACTCCTCGAGCGTCAAGACCCGGCTCCGCGAACACATCGGCTTCCCTCAATCCCCACTGCCACAGGATCATGGACAGCATGGAGAGGCTGGACTTCGCCTTCATGGCCCGTCTGGTGGAGAGCCTCGTCCGCTTTTTTACAGGGTTTGGCAGGGAGGAGGCGAACCCGTAAGGGCCGGAAAGAGCTTCTGCTGATGGGGCCAGGACCGTTCGAGGGTCACCTGCCTCTCACTCCTCCCGCAGGGATATGAGCACCCTGCCTTTGACCTCCCCTTTCTCCACGCGGTCATAGGCCTCCCTCGCCCGGGACAGGGGGACGATTTCCTCGATCACCGGGGCTATCCGCCTTTCCGCAAGCAGATCGAACAGCGTGTTCAAGTCGCGGGAGAAAAGGTCCGGGTGCTTTCCGCGCATGGCCCCTATGGAATAGAAGGCGGTGGAGCGGTTGTTGGGCAGAAGATTCCAGAGCTTGAGCCTGAGCACGTCGAGCGGGACTGAGCCGCTAGAGCCCAGCACGGAACGATAGAATCCGTACGCGACGAGGACGCCCCCGTTCCTCAGGACCCGGAAGGAGCGCTTGAGGTGCTCTCCGCCCATGGGATCGAAAACCGCATCCGGGCCGTCCCCGGCCATGGTCCGGATCCGTTCCGCGAAGTCCTCCTGTTGGTAGTCGATGGGCACCGCACCCTATTCGGCGACCAGCTCCCGCTTGGCCCGGGAGGCTGTTCCGTAGATTTCGAGCCCGAGGAGCCCGCCCAGCTGAATCAGCGCCGTGCCCACCGCGCCGCCGGCGCCGTGGACCAGGATGCGCTGCCCCGCCTTCAATCCGGCAACCCGGTAGATCAACTGATATGCGGTCACATAGGAAAGCACCAGGCTCACGGCTTCCGCGGTATCCAGCTCTTCGGGGACGGGAATCAGGTCGTCCGCGGTCAAGCACATGTATTCCGAGCAGGCGCCGATGACGGGCATCCCGGCGACCCGCTGCCCGGCTTGAACCGGGCGACCCCTTCGCCGACTTGATCCACCTCGCCGATCATGTCGTATCCGGGGGAGAACGGCGGTTTTCCCTGACCTCGGGATACTTGCCCTTACGGATCATGATGTCCGTGAACGAGGCGCTGGTCATGGACACTCTGACCCTGACTTCGCCCCGAGACGGCTGGGGCAGGGGTTCCTCCTCGACGAGCTCAAGGACCTCGGGGCCTCCGAATGCGGTTATAACAAGGCGGTTATAGCCCATTTTGCATCTCCAAAATGGTATTGGTGGCGTGTCAAATCGATTTTTGGGCAGACCCGAAATCGATATTCAGGTATCATGGTCGGACAATTCTAGCATAAAGAAGTTCGCTTATGGAGCAACAAACGGCCAAGTGATTCAAGAGAGCGCTCCGCTCGGGTCCCATTCGGACCATTCAGGAACACCATCCCCATCCTTTTCCCGGTTGGTTGTCTCCTCTGGGGAAACGTTATAGGTGACCCGTGGCCCGGGATATTGTCCGGATTGAAGAATACGGGGCCGAGCCTGCTCGACGGGAATGAATCCTGAAGCGAATAGAGGCTGACTGGAGATGTTTTCACTATGAGAACGGTGCCTTTCCATTATCAGGGGGCCTTTCCAAAAGAGAGCCTGTCCGGTAACCGGGAGTGATATGGCAGGAGACAATTTGAACCCCGAGGACTTCATCCAAACCGTTTTTGTCGGTCTTGGCGACTACGGGCGCGAGCTGGGGGAGATCCTTTCCCGAAACTGGAGGAGCATACATCCGCTGTCCATTTGTGCCCCCGCATCAGGAGAACGGGTCGATATCGAATCCTTTTTCCGGAACAAGGATCTGATTTTCATCGGCTGCGACTCCCCGGAGCAGGCGAACAGTCTGGCGAGCATCATCCGGGAGCTGGCCACGCCGTATCTGGTGCTTATCCTCCATCCCCGCCAGCATCTGGACGGGACACCAGATGACACGCGGGATTTTGGACGGCTTTCCACCCCGCAGACGGCGGAATTTCCCGCAGGCTGGGATCCTGTCTCCGCCCTTTTCGGCTCCTTGGTGAATCCGGGAATCATCGGCGTCGATCTGGCGGATATGAAATCCGTTGCCCATCAAAAAAGCGGTGCCGTTCATGTGCTGCAGACGGAGGAAACGCTCACTCCGAGCCGCCTTGATTCATGGTTGAGCCGGATAAATCCCGGCAAATCGAGCGGGCTGTACGTGATTATGGAGCATCGGGATGATGCCGAGTTGAGCGTCGCCCAAATCGACGCTTTTGCGGAGACTATCCATGCCTTTACGGACAGCGAGACGGAGATCTTTTATACCGCTCCTTTTTATGCCGGTCCGTGTCCCATGTCCATAACCCTGATCATGTTTCAGGGGTAGAATGCCCCCCCCTGTCCGGTAACTGGTTCACTGACTCTGCAACAGGAAAGCGCGATAGGCTGTTCCGGTTACTCACTCCATGCTTTTGGAGAACGGCATTGCCCGGAGCCCGGCCTGTTCGAAGCCCCGTCCCGGAAAACACGGAAAAGCCGGATTATCCTTCCGGTGCTCAAATCAGGGAGACAGTGCATGTACTTCCAAATCGGGGATTTCCTTTCCCCCGTGCTGATCGGCGGAATGACCGCTGCGGCTGTGGCGGCCGCGGTATCCCCGGACAGCTCCATGCTCACGGCCATGCTCACGGGAATGCTCCTGGGAGTGGCCGCGCAGATTGTCGGAGCGCTCCTGCTCATGCCCCTGTTCGGCGCTTTCGAGGTCATGGTCCCGGCCATGCTTACCGGAATGGGCGCCGGGATCCTGACCGGGATGCTTGCGGCCTCGGGAGTGGTTGGCAGCGCCGGGATTATCGCTGCCGGGGTGCTTATCGGAGCGGGTGTGTTCGGATTTGTGTGGTGCCGAAACAGGGCATTGCGGGGGAGAGTCCTATGAATCCATCCGTGACCCGGAACAAGTGGGACCGCCTGGCGCGTTTCTACAGATGGGCCAATCATGCCGCGGAAAAGCGGTGGGAGCCGTGGAAAAGGGCCCTGTTTTCCAGGATGGGCTCAGGGTCCATCCTCTTCCTCGCAATCGGGATCGGTGAGGAAGTCCGCCTTTTTCCCGAACAGAAGCGGGTTACCGCAATCGACATAAGCCCAGGGATGCTGGAGCAGGCGCAGGAAAGGGCGCTTGAATACAACGGAGACATTCTCCTAAAGGAGATGGACGCGGAAAATCTCGCCTTCCCCCCGGAAACCTTGGATCAGGTGTTCACCTCCTGCACCTTCTGCTCGGTTCCGGAGCCCGTCCAGGGCCTGAAAGAGCTCTACCGGGTGCTCAAGCCGGGAGGGGAGCTGCATATGTTCGAGCACACAAAAAGCGATCACTTTCCCTTCCGGGAAATACTCTGGGTCATGAACCCTGTTGCCCAACGGGTTGGCCCCTCCGTGACGCGGGACACCGTAGCCAATGTTCAGAAAGCCGGATTCAGGGTGGACGAGGTCCACAACATCTATCTGGACATCGTCAAGACCATAAGCGCCCACAAGCCGGACGGGGATTTCGACGGATCCGGCTGAGGCCTGTTAGCACACAATGGAGAACAGGGAATCTGTTCCCCGTATAACCGAAATCCCCTAACCGAGAACGCGGAACGCGGAACGGGGAACGGACAATCACAACGCAATCCCGTATTTGTTCAGGACCCGTGTGGAGGGCTTGCCGTTTTCCTCGTATCCCCGCAACCTGTAGTACTCGTCCAGCATGTCCCTGAGCGGAACCGTGTGGCGGCCTTCCGGGTCGGTTTCCAAGGGGTCCCGGAGCATGCGGGGAGGCAGAGTGTCATGGCTCGCGTCGATCCCCTCCTTGCAGTTCATGGAGCGCTCCAGGAGATGGATGCGGTGCCCGGCTTCCAGGAACCTGGAATTGGACAGGTCGTATCCGGTGACCGCGTTGTAGAGCTGGGTGTAGAGGCTGAAGTCGATGGTGGCCATGGCCAGGCGGGGCAGGTTCTGCATGATGAGCTTTTGAACCGGATTGGGCGTATACCTGGTTTGGGGCGGCTCCATGAGATAGGCGAACATGGTGAACTGGCAGGTCTGGAGGGAGTTGATGCAGTTGGTCAGGGCTTCCAGAAAGATTGTCAGCTCGGGCTTGGCCCTGGTGGTGTAGGGTTCGAGCAAGTGGAAGTAGCGCTCCAGGGCCACCATATAGGCCGAGAGATGACAGGCGCCCCGATTGGCCACGGCGTGCGCCAGGCCCTGCCCGTAGCTGCCCCTGGGATCGTATCCGGCCATTTCCAGGCCCTTGACCTGGATGGCGAAATCCTCTCCGCCGTAGTGTTCACTCAGGTATCTGGTCCCTTGCCCCATCTCCGCCCCCAGGCCTCTGGCGTGGGCAATGTCCTGGATGGCTTCCTCCACTCCCTCCTTGCTCCCGAAACGGAGCCGGGAGTCGATCAGGCCCTTTTCCGCGGCCTCCATGACAAATCCGAGCGTGGCTCCGGTGGAGATGGTGTCCAGCCCCGTCTCTCCGCAAATGCGGTTCCATTCCGCAATAGCCGCGCTGTCGAAGATGCCCAGGTTGGAGCCCATCAGGGTCACGGTTTCGTATTCCGGCATGGACAGCGTGCGGCCGTCGAAGCTGCCCTTGTGGCCGCAGAGGATGGAGCAGGGAATGCAGGTGTGGGGCTTGGGGGCATGGGTTTCCCGCATCGTTTCCCCGGACAGGTGGTGCGCCCGATCGTGCGACCCGGCCCGGAAGTTGCGCACCGGCAGGATTCCGTAGGCGTTGTTGGGATTGACGTTGGCCCTGGTCCCGAAATTGCGGTAATAGTATCCGGTCATTGCGTTCCGGACCAGATAGCGGTTGCCCTTCTTTTTCAACTTGTCGAAACGGGCCTGGTGCACGGGCTTGATGGCGTAATCCCCGCCCCTGCAGAGGACGGCCTTGACCTTTTTGGAGCCGAGTACCGCTCCAAGTCCTCCACGCCCCAGGAATCTGTGGCCGGAGGCGATGTTGGCGAACCGGACCAGATTTTCACCCGCCGGGCCGATGACCAGACTGCCGCTCTTTTTGTCCGCAATCCGCTCCTGCGTCCGGGAGATCTCCTGGCCCCAGAGCTCGGCGGCAGGGTGAAAGCCGACTCCCTGGGAATCGATGGACAGATATACCGGCGCCTCCGAGACTCCGCGAAGGATGAGCCCGTCCCAGCCCGCTGTCTTGAGCTGCATCCCGAAGGGACCGCCGCAGGAGGAGGTGCTGATGATTCCGGTGAGAGGGGACTTGGCCAGGGCGTGGAAGCGGCCGGAACAGGGCGCTCCCGTGCCCATGATCACTCCCGGCATGACCACCAGGATGTTTTTCGGCCCCAGAGGGTCCGAGCCGGGTTCGAGACGGTCGTGGAGAAGCTTGAGCCCCAGGCCCTTGCCTCCAAGGTACATCTCCCGCTCGCGGTAGAAAATGGTGTACACGGAATGGGTCTGTTGTTTCAGATCAATGTCCAGAACCTTGTTGCCGGGACCGCGCAATTCCTGCATGGCTTGTCCGCTCCGGATAGTTGGGGGATGAAACAGGTTGAGGGTGCCGTTATTCTCAGGGGCTCCAGTCCTCAAAGCTCCGCGACTCCGGACCCTGACGCACGGGCTCGCTCGTCCCGGATTGCGGGTTCAGCAGCACAGCACGGCCCCCGTAGCCGTGTGTCTGATCATGACCCCGTAGAACCACCCATTGCACATCTTGGGGAATCCGTATTGTTTCCGAACGGGTGAATTCTCTCGAGCCGTGGGCATGAAGGAGCTTGCGGCGCCCGAGGCGCTCGTCGGAAAGCGTCTCCACCTGCCACCAGTTCGCGTATCCGTCTTCCCCGGCGTCGTCATGAAAAAGGGTCACATGGAAACGATAGGCCCCGGTCCCGCTCTTTTCGACGTCTACGGCCGTGACATTGGCCTCCCGAAGGTCGAGCTGATCGGCCTCGTCAGCAGCACTTGCTCCGTCGCCCAAATGCACTGGGGCAGCAAGGTACAGCAAAACCGCCACGAGGAGAATGGCGGCACGTGCAAGCCCAAAAGCATGGATCGAAGGCTTTGCTTTCATGTTGGTTCGCCTCATTGTGCGTGTTATAGTTGGACAGAACAAATATATTTTCACAGAGCAACAGGCTTTTTGCATTGGCACAAGAACGTTTTCCTTCCATGACAAATAGAAAATGAAGATAACCAGGAGACGGTTCCTCGCCGGAATATCCGGTGGTTGCGCCGCACTGCTTGCAGCAGATGCATTGATCGAGCCCCATATGATCGAGCAGACATTTCTGGACAAGAGCGACCTTTCTTTGGGCAAAAGAATCATCCATTTCAGCGATCTGCATTTCAAGGGAGACCTGGAGCACGGAAGAAAGGTCGTGGAGCTTATCAATGCAAAGAAGCCTGATTGGGTTTTCTTTACCGGGGATCTGCTCGAATACGGAAGCAGGCGCTCCCTGGAGCAGGCCCTCGAGCTTCTCCAGGAGCTTCACTCGCCGTGTTACAGTGTCCTGGGCAATCACGATCCCTCGGACAGCAAGGCCCTGGAGCTGTTCGACCGGGCTCTGATCGCTACAGGCGGGAAGCTGCTGCGCAATGAAAGACTGGATATGGACGGCTTTGTGCTCCACGGCGTGAGCTCGGCAAGGCCTTTGCCGGTAAAGGAGAACAAGAAAAAGATTCTTCTGTGTCACTATCCCGTCGTGGCCAACAGCGAAGTGGAACAGAAATACGACCTGATCCTCTGCGGCCATTCCCACGGAGGGCAAGTGCGGCTGCCCTTTTTTGGAGCCCTGATTGTCCCCCGGGGTGTGGGAGGGTATGTCAAGGGGTATTATCGAACTGCAGCAGGCGACCTGTACGTGAACCGCGGTGTTGGCGAGTTTCTGATCCCGGTGAGACTCTTCTGCAGGCCTGAGATTACGGAGATAGCGGTATGATTGCTGCAAATCCGCATCCTTCCCGGAAATGGATGCGGATATAGAGGGTGTCCTGTCGCCGGCAACCGACAGGGCACTGAGATCCTCTCTCCATATATTCCTTCCCGATTGCTCTCCCCGATCCCGTCTCCTTGCTCGCTGCAGATGACTTTTTATGGACCCCCCCAAAAAAAACTTTCAGGGCTTACCACACAAAGGAGCTCGGAAGCTCTCTCGCGGACATCCAGAACCTGGATCTGCCCTCCTCCCCTTTCCCCGCCTGTCGGATGGAAGCCAGGGCATAGCCGCTGCTGAAGAATCTGATCTGAATGAGGCTCCTCTCCTCCCACCAGGAGGCCACCACGGTATTGTCCGAGGCGACATAGAGATCCGGGGAATAGTCCTTGGAGGCCATCCACCAGTATTCCGCGAACCATTTGATGGACTCCAGGGAGACATCCTCGGCCATCCCCATGGCCTTGGGCGGGTTGATGATGTGCTCCAGCTTCCGGGAAAGCTCCGCGGAACTGGTGTTTCGTAAGTACTGGACCCCTTCCCCGTAGTGCTCCAGGTTCCAGAGACGTTCCCGGAAATCCCGGATCACCGAAAGCCCGTCCCGAATCATCAGGCTTCTCCCTGGAGCGTCCCTGATGCCCAATCCTTGCAGTTGCTCGCGTACACGATCCGCCATGTTTCGTTCCCTGTTCTCCGTTCAGCGTTCCCGGTTATGGTTTTTCGCTTACGTGGCCAGGAGCCTGAAACCAGTATAGTATTTCGCAAGCTGGACAGGAAAGGGATGTTCAAATGGTCTGAATCGATTTGACCCAGCACTATCCGGGACAATATTTGCCGACTCACTGACACACTGACACACTGACACACTGACACACTGACACACTGACTCACCGACCCACCGACCTCCGGCTCACCAGTCAAAGTCATGTTGTTTTTCGGGCTATGGTTTGACAATCATGCAAACTCCCTCAAAATAAATATAGGGATTTGTTTTTCGCGGCCGGTTTCCGGCAGGCAAGGATGGAGCAGGACGGCCGATGATACGGTGAGCCGGAACAACAAATAAGCGGGTATGACTTCAGTAGGTTATGGAAAGAGGCCTACAAACACGCATCAAGACGCTTGCCGCATGGATTCACGAGGCGCGCTACCCGGTTTTCTTCACCGGAGCGGGAATGAGCACGGAATCCGGATTGTTCGACTATCGCGGCCAAAACGGCATTTGGACTCGCCAGGAAAAGGGGCTTCCGCCCTTGTCCATGGAAAAGTCCTGGAGCGAGATCAAGCCCAACCAGGCCCATTACGCCCTCGTGGAGCTCCAGGAGCTGGGGAGGATGCGGTTTCTGATCTCGCAGAACGTGGACAATCTGCACCGGCGGTCCGGTGTCCGTCAGGAGCGGCTCGCAGAGCTGCACGGCAACATGGCCATGATGCGGTGCCGGAAATGCGGGCGTAAGGCGGACAAGACCATGAATCTGACCCAATGCTTATGCGGGGGTGATTTCGCGGACAGCGTGGTCCATTTCGGCCAGGTTCTGCCCAAGGACGATTTCCGAAAGGCCTTCAACCACGCCCTCAAGTCCGATCTCTTTGTGGTGCTCGGCTCCAGCCTCACTGTCGCGCCCGCTGCCGATCTGCCTGTTGAAGCGCTCCGGAACGCGAGCACGCTGGTCCTGATCAACAACGACCCCACGCCATTCGATGACAGGGCCCATCTCCGTTTCACTGAAAGCGTGGGATATGTCCTCCCGGCCGCGGTGAAACAGGTTAAGGAATTCATGGGGCTCAGGGACTGAAGAGCAATCGAACTGGGCAGCCCCGGAAAAACATTCAGCATGTAGCCGAAGGCGTATATGCCCGAGCAGAGCAAAAAGTTTCGCGACCCAACGGAAGAAATCGCCGCTTTGAAGGAGAGGATCCGGGAGCTGGAAGCGGCGGAAGCGGAACACAGGCGCACCGAGGAAGAGCTGCGCGAAAAGGAATCGTTGATGCGCGCCATCAATGAGTCCGCCCATGACGCCATTATCATGATGGATACCGAAGGGCGGATCTCCTACTGGAATCCGGCCGCTGTTCGGATTTTCGGCTATACGAGCGGAGAAGCCGTCGGGCAAAACCTCCACGGCCTGCTTGCGCCGGAGCAATACCGAATATTGTTTGAGGAGGCCTTTCCGAGGTTCCAACGTACGGGCCGTGGCAACGGTCTGGGACAGACGCTTCGAATGGAGGCTCTGCGCAGGAACGGTGAGGAATTCCCCATAGAGTTGTCCCTGTCCGGGGTGAAGCTCGGTGATGGGTGGCATGCTGTGGGTGTCGTGCGCGACATTACCCATCGTGTGCAAGCCGAGGAGACATTGCGCGAGCATACGGAATGGCTGCACAACTTCATGAACGAGCTGCCCGCATTGGTTTGCGAGTTTTTGCCGGACAGCACGTTGACCTTTGTGAACAGGGCCTATTGCGAATTTTTCGGGATGGCCCAGGAGGAATTGATCGGGTATCGATTTTTGGATTTTGTTCCGGAGGAAACACGAGAAGCCTCGCGCAAGAAATATATGTCCCTGACACCGCAGCAACCGGTGACAACAGGCGTCCATGAAGCGTTCAGCGGCGGAGAATTCAGGGTGATGGAGTGGCGGAACAGGGCCTTTTTCGACGAAAACGGTCGGATTGTGAAGTTGCTGGGCATCGGTACGGATATTACGGAACGCGAGCAAACCAAAAGGGAGTTGCAGCAAAGCGAGGAACGGTTCAGATCCTATATAGAGAACTCACCTATTGCTACTTTTGAGGTGGACAATGCGGGTCGCTATGTAAAAGTGAACAAAGCGGCTTGTGAGATGAGCGAGTATACCGAGGAAGAGCTGTTGCATCGTACTTTCATGGATCTTGTCGACCCGGAATACTTGGATCAAGCCTTGCAAATATTCGCAAATATAAAGCAGGGGGACAATGAGGAAGCTGAAATCAAGGTGCGCAGAAAGAGTGGAAAAAGACTCTGGATCAATCTCATTGCAGTGAGCCTTCATGAAGGGGGTGTTGCCTTTTGTCAGGATGTTACCGAGCAAAAAATGGCCAAGGAAGCCCTGGAGAACCAGTTGCGATTTGAAAGAGTGGTTGCGGATATTTCCAATATGTTTGTCCGGCTTCCCACGGAGAAGATTCATGAAGCGATTGATTATACTCTGAAACAGGCCGGCGAATTCTTCCAGGTCGGCCGTTGCTATGTGTTTTTGTTTTCCGAGGACAGGGCTAGGATGAGCAATACCCACGAATGGTGCGCGGAAGGGGTGGAGCCTCAAATGGACCACATACAGGACCAGCCCATAGAATCCCTTCCCTGGTGGGCCGAACGGATAAAGAACAGGGATCATGTCCACGTCCCGGACGTGGATCGCCTTCCGCCCGAGGCCGAAGCAGAGTGGAAGGAGTTCAAGTCGCAGAACATTCGCTCCGTCCTATCCATCCCCCTGGAGAGGGAGGGAGAGGTCTTCGGGTTCCTGGGCATGGATGCGGTGAAGCAGAAAAAAGAGTGGGACGAAAACCATGTCATGCTCTTGCGGGGTGTGGCCGAGTTGATCGCAAATGCCTATACCCGGTATCTGGCGGAACAGAAAATTTCCTATTTGAGTTTTCACGATGTCCTGACCGGGCTTTACAACCGGCGTTATCTGGAAAATGAAATGGAGAGGATGGATACCGAAAGGCAGTTGCCTATTAGTATCATACTGGCGGACTTGAACAATTTTAAGCTGATCAACGATGTGTCCGGACACAGGGCGGGAGATGAGTTGCTCGAATACACAGCCGAAATTTTACGCAATAATTGTCGCAGCGAGGATGTTGTCGCCCGATGGGGAGGTGACGAATTCGTTATATTCCTGCCGCGGACGACAGAAGAGGGCGTGAAAGCAATATACGAGCGAATCAACGAGAGCTTTGAGGAAACTTATATCCAAGACACCCCCATCTCCCTGGCTCTGGGATACGCTGTCAAGAAGGATTCCCAGGCGAGCCTGGCCGAGAAGATGAAGGAAGCCGACAAGAGCATGTATGCCCAAAAAATGGTTGACAAGAGCAGGGCGTGACAAAGGCATCAGTAGCGCTGGCCGGAGATGATCGACTGCATCCCCATCTTTTTTCGAGCCCTGTGCGAGCGGAACGCTTTCGCTACACCGGCCGATCTCGAAGACGCTTCTATTCGGCGTCCTCGTCGAACCACCCCTGCTGGATGTTCTCCAGCTTGTCCATGATGGTCTCCAGTTCCTCCATATCTCCCTCCTCGATCTCGTGGCCGAATTCATCGCAGAGATGATGCAGGTAATCCAGAGCCGTGGCGATGAGTTCCTTTTTATCCATTCCCGCCTCTTCATTGTAATCGGTCATTGTTTCTCCTCCCTGGAGCCTGTTTGAGGGATATTGCCTCATCCCGATGGAGCATCAAGGGGCTTGTCGGTGGGATTGCCTCTCAACTTAATCCGGGAGACGGTTCGTCGGCATTTTTCCGGCCCTTTCGGTAAAAACTTCCATTGCTCCGAAGAATGAAAACCGCCAAGGCGCCCCGATAAAATCCTGCTTCTCAGGGTCGGCTGCGCCGACATTTTACCGGGCAGGCAAGGACGCCAAGGGAAGATCTCTTGTTTTGCGGGGCGCCGCAAAACAAAAACTGAGTTTTTGATATTGCTCTTATTCCGACTCTGACCATTTCAGTCTATTGTTCATTTCAGGGGCTTATCAACACAGTACCGTTCCAGGGCGTGATGGTCGAAACCTTTTGCCTGCTGTTTAACTCCGTTGGCACCATGCCCCCATTTTCTTCTCAGGCATTGTCCCGAGGTGCCGGAAGGGTGAAACAGACGCGCGTTCCCTGCGGCGAGGCGTCCTCGATCCAGAGGTCTCCCTGAAGAATGCCGATAATGCGGGAGCAGATCATGAAACCCAGTCCGCCCGCGCCGCCCTTGCCCAGAAATTTGCAGTCCTGCTCCATGCACTTGCAGATTTCCCGCTTTTTTTCCTCGTTGATGCCCTCCCCGGAATCCTCAATGCAGACAGCCGTTTCGGAGCCGCGGTCACCGTTTTGCGTCCACCAAGTGAAGAGGATCCTGCCCCCGGACCATGTGTGTCTGATGGCGTTGGAAAGCAGGTTCTGCAAGAGATGGTTGAGCAGGGCTTCCTCCGCGGGTATCCGAATTCCCTCGGGGCCGGAGCGGTGGATCTCGAGGGCTTTTTGGTCCAAAAGCGGCCGGTGTTCCTGGATTTGTCTATCTATGATTTCTCCGAGATCCACTGGGGGAGGGGGAGTCTGGTTGCTGACACGGTCCTCGAGCCGAAGAAGGTCCAGCACCTGCTTGATGCGGAGATAGAGCTTGTTTGCGCTTTTCAGGGCGGTCTGGGCCATGGAGGCCTGCTTGTCGGTGTGGCTCAGGGTGTAGAGCACATCCAGATTGGTGATCAGGGCGGCAAGGGGGCTTTTCAGGTCATGCACCACGAATTCGAGCTCTTCGGCCTGATCCCGTTCCCTGGACGGATCCGCGGTGTCATTCGCGGACCCCTTGGGGTTCCGGCACTCCTCGACGGAAACGTTCCCATTCCGGAGCTGCTCGGCGACAAAAGGGGCGATCCATTGACTGTACGTGTCGAGCCGGTCCAGATCCTGGCCGGCGAAGGCCGAGCGCCCGTCCTTTTCCGCAAGATGCATCACACCGACGAGGGTTTCCCGGTCTTCACCGAAAAGCGGGGCTGCGATGAGAGAGCGGCTGCCAGGGTTCTCCGGGGACTGGGATTTCCCGAGGGTGAAGGTTTCGGAGAAGGGTGGAAGCAACACGGGCTCGCGACGGGAAAGGACGGAGCTGACGGCTCCGCCGGAGGGGATGGTTCGGGCATAATCCCGCAAGGGGTGGATCTCCCGCTCGTGTATAACAAGGGCCCTGCCGTCGCCGTGAAACAGGTGGAGGGCTGCCGTGTCCGCGCCGAGGGCCTGCCTGACAATGCCGAGGCATTGCTGGATCTTGGCCGCGAGGGGAAGATCCGAATTGGCCAGTACTACTGCGAGTTGAAAAACGATTTCTCGCTGCTCGGGTGTGTGCTGCATGAGTTCATCCCCTGAACCGAATGCGCCCGCGGGTTCCGGATTCAGGCCTTAAGCCAGAGGTTGTGGATCACGAGGTTTCGGCTCACGGTCCCCCGTTCAGGGGCCGGTTCAATCGGTCACGAGCAATGGATACGGGGCACGGGTTTCGACTTGACCCGACATCTGATCTCGGGCGTTCGACGTCCGGGCTTCACGAATTGCTAGTGGTCAGTTGCAATATGAAAATGCACCGGTTTGGCGTTTCATGCATCAGAGCGCTACGTCCTTGTCCTCCCGTGATGAACGACTGTATACACGGCACAAGGCGATGTACCGTTTTTCAGGGGGCGTTCCCGGGAAAACGGGACATTAGCAGCAACGCCGCGGAATAGCCGGAAAAAATGGGCTGAACAATTGATAGGTCAAGCTCGCCCCTCAGTGAGCGCTTGGATATCCCCCGTTGTTGGCCTGAGCAGCGAGAGCCGCGCTTGCGTCTTGGCCGAGAATTTGCCATTGCTTGTTTGAAGCGACCGCGATAACGGAACCTCCGCCTTGCCCGACCGAAGCTCCCAGGGGGTTCTCGGGGAAACAGATTCAATTGCCGGTTGCTTCAAACGGATATAACCCTGCGGAAATTCCGTGCGAGGAGTTTGGGCGGCCATCGCGCCAGTGCGGCGACGCCGTCTAAGAGCCCCCTTACCAGGCAACCCTATCTCATCAGGAGACGGAAAAGATGACGGAGAGAGAGAACTCCGCGCCCCAGCACTTCATCCGCAATATAATCGAAGAGGACTTTGCGAGCAATCGTCTCTCGACGCTCGTGACCCGTTTTCCTCCCGAGCCAAACGGGTATCTCCACATCGGCCACGCCAAGTCCATCTGCCTCAATTTCGGATTGGCCTGGGAATACGGGGGGAGATGCCATCTGCGCTTCGATGACACCAACCCCCTGAACGAGGACGAGGTCTATGTGGATTCCATCATCCAGGATGTGGCCTGGCTCGGATTCGATTGGGGGAAGCACCTTTACTACGCCTCGGACTATTTTGAACAGCTCTACCAATACGCTATGGAGTTGATCAAGATGGGCAGGGCCTATGTCTGTAGCCTGAGCCCGGAGGAAATTCGGCAGTACAGAGGGACCCTGACTGAGGCGGGGACGGAGAGCCCCTACCGGGACCGCGGCGTGGAGGAGAACCTGGATCTATTCCGGCGCATGCGCGAGGGGGAGTTTCCAGAGGGGAGCCATGTCCTGCGGGCCAGGATCGACATGGCCGCCTCAAACCTGAACATGCGCGATCCGGTCATTTTCCGCATTCTGCACGCCAGGCATCACCGGACAGGGGACCAGTGGTGCATCTATCCCACATATGATTTCACCCACTGCCTCTCCGACGCCCAGGAGGGAATTACCCATTCCCTGTGCTCCCAGGAGTTCGAGGACCACAGGCCCCTGTACGACTGGTTCATCGAGCAGCTCCCCGTGCCGGCCACGCCCAAGCAGATCGAGTTTGCGCGCATGAACCTCACCTACACCGTGCTCAGTAAGCGCAGGCTGAACCGGCTGGTGGAGGAGGGATACGTGGACGGCTGGGACGATCCCAGAATGCCCACCTTGTCCGGGCTGCGCAAGCGCGGCTATACCCCGGAGGCCATCCGCAATTTCTGCGACATGATCGGCGTGGGCAGGAGCGAGAGCCTGGTGCAGATGTCCATGCTGGAGCACGCCCTGCGCGACGACCTCAACTATCGCGCGCCGCGATACATGGGCGTGCAGGATCCGCTCAAGGTGATCCTGGTCAACTATCCCGAGGATACGGAGGAGCAGCTCGAGGGAATCAACAATCCCGAGGACGAATCCATGGGCACGCGGTCTCTTCCCTTGTCCCGCGAGATCTACATCGAGCGGGACGACTTCCGCGAGGACCCGCCCAAGAAATATTTCCGTCTGGCCCCTGGCCGGGAGGTCCGGCTGCGTTACGCCTACTTCATCACCTGCGTGGACGTGATCAAGGACGAAAACGGCGAGATCGTGGAGCTGCACTGCACCTACGATCCCCAGTCGCGCGGAGGCTCCTCTCCTGACGGGCGCAAGGTCAAGGGAACCCTGCACTGGGTTTCCGCGAGGCACTGCCTGGAGGCCGAGTTCCGGCTCTACGATCGCCTCTTCACCAAGGCGGATCCCACTGCCGAGGAAAAGAAGGGCGTGGACTTCGTGCAGTACATCAATCCGGATTCGCTGCGCGTCGTTTCCGGGTGCAAGGTTGAGCCCGCTTTGAAGGGCATTGACTCGGGAACCAGATTTCAGTTCGAGCGCAAGGGGTATTTCTGCCTCAACGGGGACTCGGAGCAGGAGCCCCTGGTCTTCAACAAGGCGGTCGCGCTCAAGGACACCTGGGCCAAGATCGAGAAGCGGGAGCAGCAGGGCGGGTAACCATTGGCAGGGCGTTCAAAATCTTCCAATGGCTGCGTTGCCCGGCACTCACTTTTTTTATGTTTGCTCGTAATATATTGAACTTCGGGAAAAAAGTGAGTGCCGGGTTGCGCCGTCCCTTGAAATTTTTGAACGCCCTGCCTGATAGTGGGCTTTCCCACAGTTTGTTAATCCCTCGACTTTCTACTTCGAACCTCAAACCCTGAACGGGGAACGGGGAACGCCGAAACGACTTGAGTGTGCCCCGCAATTTTGCTACTGAAAACCGGGTCCCACCTCGAACAGGCGGTTCCGTCCGATAATCGGGGACTGCCCGAATCCCTGACGCGTCTCGTCACGTGGAGGCTTTGCCCAGCAAAGCGGCAACGTTTTGGCGGTTGGGATTGTCCTGAAATTTCCCGGGAGAGGCGGGCGGCCTCATCCGGGGCGCAAAACCGGAAAGGAGAGGTGCGAGAATGTACAAGCAAGGACTTCTCTGGCTCGCTTGTCTGGTCGC
>JGI1684J13235_1000180_pt1 | contig 24105 bp, 23 predicted proteins | sample PonA232FremontCA_2_FD_13235 | JGI IMG/M metagenome (IMG submission 13235) | reverse complement strand
GGATCAAAGCTTGCCCCGTACTCCGATACGGGGTCCGGGATGACAGAATTGCAATTAACGTGCTTATTCTGACCGACATTTAAAGTATGACAAGACACTAGACTATCTCTGGCAAAATCTCCCAAACGGCTTGGAGATGCAAAAGCTATCTCCGTGATTAATCCGGGAATTTGCTTGTAATAAAAAAAGTTGACTTAGAGCGAAACTACTTTTATCCAGAAGAAGTACAGGAAAAAGTAATCCGGAAATTGAAAAGAGTTCTTTCAATCGAGCAACTGATACTATTCTTGATTTGTATTCTTCGTCAAGGGCTAAAGAGTTAATTGAGAAGTTACAGAAACTTTAACTGTCAAGCTAGGAGGAAAAATGCCTTCCCGAAGTGAATTAGCAAATGCAATTCGTTTTTTGAGTATCGACGCCATAGAGCGGGCTGGTTCCGGGCATCCGGGTGCGCCTATGGGGATGGCAGATATGGCCGAAACCCTTTGGAACGATTTTTTGAAACACAATCCTTCGGATCCCAATTGGCCTGACAGGGACAGATTCGTACTCTCCAACGGGCATGCCTCCATGCTTTTGTACTCATTGCTCCATTTGACCGGTTATGGATTGACCGTGGAGGACCTTAAGGGCTTCAGGCAATTACATTCCAGGACACCCGGACATCCGGAAGTTCATGTAACACCCGGAGTAGAGACTACCACCGGCCCTCTGGGGCAGGGCTTTGCCAATGCAGTGGGAATGGCAGTAGCGGAAAAAATTCTTGCCGAGAAGTTCAATAAGGATAAATACAAGATCGTGGATCACCATACGTATGCATTTGTGGGAGACGGCTGCCTGATGGAGGGGATTTCCCACGAGGCTGCGTCCTTGGCCGGTACATTGAAACTGGGTAAGCTGATAGTCTTGTACGATGCTAACAGTATTTCCATAGATGGCTGTGTTGAAGGCTGGTTTACAGAGGACACGACTGCGCGTTTCGAAAGTTATGACTGGCATGTAATCAAGGATGTAAATGGTCATGACGCGGAAGAAGTGCGGGACGCAATTCAACGTGCCAGGGAAGTCCGGGATAGACCCAGTCTGATTTGCTGCAGAACCAAGATCGCTTATGGGTCTTTGAAATTCGAGGGAAGCCACGAGTCCCACGGGGCTCCTTTGGGTGAAGAGGAGATTGCAGCGGTAAGGGAGAATTTGAACTGGGATCATCCCCCTTTTGAAATACCGCAAGAGATATACAGTGCCTGGGACGCCAGGACAAATGGTGCTGATATCCAACAACAGTGGGAAGAGATGTTCAGGGGATACGAAGCTGAATATCCAGAATTGGCTGCGGAGTTCAAAAGGAGGGTTTCCGGGAAGCTGCCGCGGGATATTTGCCAAGTTTCAGATGAAGTGATTAAACAGATGCAGGCTGAAGAGAGTTCCTCCGCTACCAGGAAAATCTCCAAAAAGGTGCTGGACAAGACCGCTAACGATCTCCCGGAATTGATAGGAGGTTCCGCAGACTTGAGCGGATCGAACAAGACCTTGTGGTCCGATTCCCTGCCCCTGACTCCGGATAGTTGCGGAGGAAACTACATTTACTACGGGGTAAGGGAATTCGCCATGGCGGCTATAATGAACGGCATTGAACTGCACAGTGGATTTATTCCCTATGGAGGAACTTTTCTGATCTTTTCGGATTATGCCAGGAATGCATTGCGTATGTCCGCATTGATGGAGCTGGGGTGTATTTACGTTTTTACCCACGATTCCATAGGAGTGGGAGAGGACGGTCCCACCCATCAGCCCATAGAACAGTTGTCTTCTCTAAGGCTGATCCCGAACATGGAAGTATGGAGGCCCTGTGATTCAGTGGAGTGTGCAGTGGCCTGGAAAAGGGCGATCCAAAACAGGAACCATCCCACGGTCCTTGCGCTTTCAAGACAGAATGTGCAATTTCAGACTAGGTCAGAGGAGGAAATCAAGGGTATAGAGAAAGGCGGTTATATCTTAAGGGATTCGGAAGATTCCCCTGACGTTATACTCCTGGCCACTGGTGCGGAAGTGGGATTGGTAGTGCGTGCGGAAAAGGAATTGCAACAAAAAGGATACGGGGTAAGGGTTGTTTCCATGCCATGTACCGAGGTTTTTGATTCCCAAAGTCCTGAATACAGGTCCCATGTCCTGCCAGGGGAAGTTGAAAACAGGCTGGCGGTGGAAGCTGGTGCTTCTGGACTGTGGTACAAGTATGTAGGTGCAAGAGGCAAGGTGATCGGGCTGGATCGTTTCGGTTCATCGGCTCCAAAAGGGGATTTGTTTGAATATATGGGTTTTTCGGTGGAAAATGTGGTCCATGCAGCACAAGAAATGCTGTCAGACAAATAACTGCCAAAAGCTTGCTGTTAGCGATTTTATGCTCCGNGAAATCCAGGAACAACCAAGTTTTTGCTATATCTGGAGAAACACCAAAAACTNCCTTGATCCGGACTGGATTTGATTACTTGAAGAAATTTTTCAGTTCGAACATCTTTTTCTGTTGTGTAGAGATTATATGGTAGTATCTGTCCTGGGGGACAAAGATGTAGGGTACGTCTTCGATCCTGCGATAGAGGAAATGTGCCAGGATCATCCTGTTAGTGGCCCTGTGTGCTATAATCATGATGTTCGGAGAGTGGCCGCTTAAAAACAGGGCTTTTTTCAATCCCTTGTCTATACGATTCCCCATGGTGACATAACCTTCTCCCCGGGGATAGATGTAATTGTATTTGTCCCTCATCCTAGTGTAATACACTTCCGGCAGCTTTCCCTTGATCTCGGAATATGTCAGGCCCTCACAGATGCCTGCATTGATCTCGTTGAATTCCTGTAGCGATATTATCGAGCATTTGTCTTGCTGCTTTTCTTGTACGGGTTCCGCGGTTTCCAGTGTCCTTTGTTTTTCACTGCAAAATATATAGGGGATTTGGATATCTTGAAAATGTCTCCCAATTTGTTTGGCCTGTTGCCATCCTTTCTCTGTAAGTCTGGCATCCCCACCGATCCTGCTTTCTATATTGTCGTAACTCTCTCCGTGTCTGACCAAAAATAAATTGGGAATTGCATCTGTTACCAGTATGTCCCTTATTTGTTCGAAATAGGGTATATCGTCAGTAATACGGGTCTCCAGTATTTGATTGTTCAAAGAGTCGAAGCTAATATAATTCCTTTCTTCGGAAAAAGGGGAATAAATGTATTCGTAATAGGAAATCCGGTCCTTGAAGCTCTTTATGGCTTCCTGCTTTGTTAACTCACTGAATTCCGATTGTTTTGTCTTTTTCAGGATGCTAGCTTCCAGAATTTCAGAATCCGGGTTTATGCACTCTAGAAATAACAAGGGACTGTCCGAGAGCTTGTCTATTACCAATTCCCTCCTTTTTTTACTGGCGTGAGTAGCATCCAGAATGGCTACATTGCCGTTGTATTCCATGGCATTGTTTATATTGATCCTGGCTATACGTTCTCTTTGTTCGTAAGCTGCCTTGTTATTGGGATCGTAAAATTCAGGGTAGGAGGAATTTTCCTTTATTATTTTCCTGCGCAGATCACCGTTGTTGAATATCTCCACCTTGATACCGTCCTGTAGCAGGTTCTGCTTGAGCCTGGTAGCTATAGTGGATTTGCCCCTCGCTGGCAGGCCCACCATTACCAGATACATTTTTTTCTCTGTATTGGTATTTTTCATAAGCTATCCTAGATGATTTCCAAAGGAGTGAGTTGGGGCTTTTCTCCGAAGTGTAAGTGGTAGGAGGCCAAGTGGGCGTATCTGGCAGTTTTGCAACAGCCTGTTTCGCCAGTATTTACTCTGCAGGTTCTGGGGCAGACTTCACACGATGATAGGATTTGTAAAGCACTGTCTATTCTTTCTTGGGTTGTTTTTGTATCCACTTGAATATATAGGGGTTTCATTCTACCTTTTCAATCTTTTTGGGACTTGGATTCTCTCCATTGTTTTATCTCGGAGAGTACTTGCTGGACTTCCTGATTATCAGGATCCAGGGCAACCGCTTTTTCTGCAGTGCTTTGTGCTTCCTCCGGTTTTTCCCACTCCCAGTACATACGGGCCATGTTCATATAAATATTCGGATGTTCACCAAATTTTTTTAAGGCCTGTTGAAAGATATTCTCAGCTTTTTCGTATTCCTTTAGTTTCCGCAGTGAATTTATTGCTGTTCTGTAGGACTTGATATTGTTGGGATCCTTGTTCAATGCCTTTTTTATATAGGTCAAGGCTTCCCTGTACATGTTGGCTTGATAGTAAGTGTTTGCTATGTGAGAGTACATGTCGGCTGTATCACCGTACTCTTCGAGAAGCTTCTTGGCGTGGGAAGAAGCGTGCATCTTTTTGCCGGACATGAGCTGGGATTGCATCTTTTCCAGCAACTTGTTCTTTTGGACTTCAAGGTCTTGTTCCTGATTTTCAGAGGACTCCTTTTGCAAGTTTTCAGCTACGCAGCGAATTATTCCCACCAGATCATTGTAAAGTTTTTTTTCCTGCCCTCTTGTGTATTCAAAATCAGACGGAATATATGATTGCAGTATTTGAATTTGGCAAATTATTTGGACTACTTCTACAATAAGATACTCTATTTCTATCTTGTCCTTGCCGAACAACTTGTTTTGCATGTAAAGTTTCAGGGCTTCGCAAATAGATGAAATTCCTTTTAGTGGTTCCTGCTTATTCAAGTAGGATTTACCGCGGCCCAAATTGTCCTTGATCTCTCTAATTGCCTGGGAGTTGGAATTCATAATATGTCCGTGAGAATAATTTTATTGAAAATGTTATTATAACCTACTTAGATTTCCAACAATTGTCAAGCAAGAGCACCTGATGGTTCAGGTTGATTATAAATCCGGAGTTAACCTACTGTGTAAACTCTATATTCAGTAGGTTCTTTCAGCAGGGAATCTATTTGTTCCTGGAGTTGCTTTCGCTCCAGGCTATTATACCATTCATTCCAATTTTCGGCTGTCTGCCAAGTACTTATCACCAGGTATTCTTCCGGGTCCTGGATACTTCGCAAGGTCTCTCCTGAAATGTATCCGGTCTGGGCCGTGGCCGTTTTTCGTAATTGAACGAGCAGGGGAAGCAATTCTTCTTGTTTTTCAGCAGGAATTTTTCTTTTGATCAGTATTTTTACTGTCATGGGTCACTCCTTTGTTTTTATTATCATTTCCATATTACTACTGCTTGCTAAAAAATACAAGAGGTGGATAAAAAAAACCGGACTCCAGTAAACTGAAGTCCGGTTAAAATTGGGCAATATTAATCTATATGTACTAGCAGCTACTACAGGAAGAGCAACCTTGATCATTGGCTCCAGCATTCAAGTTCGAAGAGATCTGGAACCCGAATTGACTACCGTCAATTTCCACCTGTCCAGCTGTTTGCATTAAACTCTTTTCCATTATAAATGTATATCCGTTACTATTGATAACTTCGTCGGTTTCTTTTTGCTCGTCCAGAGCAAGACCCAATTGAGGACCGCCTCAGCCAGCTGCAAGATATACTCGGATCAAAGGAATTTCAGACTTGTTGGCAAAGTGTTGGTCCAGGAGCTCTTTGGCCCCGTCAGTCAAATTTAACATAAATTTTCCTCCTTAATTGTGTATACAAAAGTATTTTCTTAGAATTTGTACTTAAATTTCTGCATAATTTTAAGTATCTCCTGATGTAACAACACTAGTCCCGAACAGGTTTGTTTGGTTATTTGTCGCATCAGAATTAATAATATAAGACATATACCGGGATCAGTCAATCTTATTTAATGATTTATTTATTCCAATGTTTTTTGTATTAATGTCAACATCGTATACCAATACTTGTACCCCGTTATTTTTTGCCTGCGCCAAGTATTGGGAGTATTGGGGATCGATTTGTGCCGCGGGTTTGAAATATTGTGCGTCGTTGCGTTGAACCAGAAAAAGTACTGCACTGGTATAACCGGAATACCTTAGTTCGGATAGTTTTTTTAAATGCTTTTGTCCTCTGGATGTGACTGCGTCTGGAAAGTATGCTATTTGGTTTTCAACAAGGGTACAGTTCTTTACTTCCAAAAACAGGGAAGCATGGCTCGGGCTGTAGAGCACGAAATCGATTCTGGTCTTATCCCCGGTCTTGACCTCCGGAGTTAACTTGTCATAATTTTTGAATTCTGGTATTGTCCCAAGTTCAAACCCCTCTTGCACGATTTTGTTGGTTAATTGGGTGTTGATCCCGACAAGCGAATCCGGTGTTTGGGTGATTTCCCAGGTATATTTCAATTTTCGGCTTTGCTTGGGATGATGGGAAAGATATACAGTGCTGCCCGGATCGCTGCATCCGGACATGCTCCCTGTATTCGGGCAATATGCTGTTACAGTTTGAGCGGATTCGAGTTGGACTTCAGCCAAGAATCTTTTATAGCGGCGGATCAATTTTCCTTTGTATAGCCTTGGTAGTTGCATCGAAGCCTGCTGGGGATTTTTATTATTGTAACCATTCGATCACGGGTTTGTTGGATTCGAAGACTTGAACCCTTGGGCCGACCCAGTGAAGGTTTTTGATTATGTTGTAAGCCTTGTAAGTCGGATCTTGTATTATAATTTTGTCTGTTAAGCAATATGTTAATTTGAAGTTAAAAACCTTGTGAACCAATAACAGAGAGCTGTTTTTTTGCTCTTAGACCTGCAGAAAAGGACTTTTTTTATGTCTGAACAATCCCTTATCTTTAATCAACAACAAATTGGTTGGTGCATAGAACGGCTTGGGCTGGAAATCCGTGAATCCCACGGAGACACTGAAAATTTGGTTTTGATCGGAATACAGAGAAGAGGAGTTCAACTCGGGGAGAGGATTACAGACTTGTTGACCCAAAAATCCGGAAAAGAAATTCCACACGGCAAGCTGGATATCAATTTGTATCGGGATGACTGGACCTCCCTGGAAAATCAGCCCAGAATCAACAGTACGGAAATACCTTTTGAGGTGAGTGGCAGGAATATTCTATTGGTTGACGATGTCTTGTTTACCGGTAGAACTGTTAGGTCCGCCCTGGAAGCCATTATAGACTTTGGCCGTCCGAATAAAGTGGAACTGTTGGTGCTTTTGGATCGGGGCAACAGGGAATTGCCGATCCAGGCGGATTACATAGGCAAGAACCTGTCTACTTCCCCCCATGAACACGTAGATGTCAATCTGAAAGAATTGGACGGGGTGGATCAGGTGTTATTACAAAAGCACTAATCCAGCACCCTGTAAAGAGTTGAAAACATCTTTCCGGCAAGGATTTGTGCTGAAGAGGTCTAGTTGCAGAATCAGTTTCCCTCCGGAATGTAACAGTTTCCGGAGGGAAACTGATTAAGATTTTTGCCCCACTATTTCGTCTACTTTTTCTCCGGAGATTTCTTCTTCTTCCACCAGGATTTCTGCCAGAGCTTTCAGGGCATCCCTGTGTTCATTCAATATGTTATAGGCACGGCTGTAAGCCTGCTTTAAAATGGATTCAACGGCTTCATCCACCAATTGATTGGTCTTTTCGCTGTATTCCTTCTTCTGGGCCAGTTCTTCACCCAAAAACACCTCCCCTTGACCACCTGCCGGAGCCATGTGTTCGAATTCCTCACTCATTCCCCATTCCAGGACCATTTTTCTGGCCAGTTTGGTTGCTTCTTGCAAATCATTGCCAGCACCACTGGTGGCAGTATTGAATATAAGGGTTTCCGCACTTCGCCCCCCGAGCATTATGGCCAAGCGTTCCTGCATATACTCCCTTTTGTAAATATACCTTTCCTGTTCAGGGAATTGTTGAGTCGCACCCATGGCCATGGTACGAGGTATGATCGAGACCTTATGGATGGGATCTGCATGGGGCAAGATATTGCCCACTATGGCATGCCCTGCCTCGTGATAAGCTATGAGCCTTTTTTCGTCCTCGGTTAATGCCAGTCCGTGTCTCTCCAGCCCCATTAGTATCTTGTCCCTTGCTTGTTCTATCTCCTGGTAGCTTATTGCTTGTTTGTTGTTTCTGGCCACTAGAAGTGTTGCTTCGTTCAACAGATTTCGCAGGTCCGCTCCGCTGAATCCCGGGGTCCCCCTGGCTATTTCTTCCAATTTTACGTCCTCGTCCAGATTCTTGTTTTGGGCGTATATTTGTAGGATATGCTCTCTGTCCTTTTTGCTGGGCAAGTCCACGGTAACTTGTCTGTCAAAACGTCCCGGGCGGGAAAGTGCCGGATCGAGGACATCCGGCCTGTTGGTGGCGGTCATGACGATAACGTTTTCCTTGGATTCAAAACCGTCCAGTTCCGAGAGTAACTGGTTCAGGGTCTGTTCCCTTTCATCGTGTCCTCCTCCCAGGCCTGCGCCTCTCCTTCTGCCAATAGCATCCAGCTCGTCAATAAATATAATGCAGGGGGCCTCGTTCTTGGCATCTGCAAACAGGTTGCGCACCCGTTTTGCTCCCACCCCTACAAACATTTCCATAAAATCCGAGCCGGTAATGGAAAAAAAGGGTACATCCGCTTCACCTGCAACCGCTCTGGCCAAAAGGGTTTTACCGGTCCCGGGCGGACCCACCAGCATCAGTCCTTTGGGGACCTCTCCTCCGATCTGGAAAATATCCTCCGGATTCTTGAGGAAGGAAACAATTTCCTGCAGTTCTGTTTTTGCGCTCTCCGCTCCCGCGACATCGTCGAATTTTGTGGCTTCTTCACTGCGGGAGTACAATTTGGCCTGGTTCTTGCCAATGGAGAAAATACCCCCGCCTTGTCCCTGGGATCTCTTGTATTGAAAAAATATCAGTCCCGCTATGAGCAGCAGAGGCAAAAAGGCTATCAAAGTGTAGGCAAAAGAATTGTCAGGTTTAGGTTCTGTATTTACGGTTACATCCTTTTCATTGAGAAGTGTTAGCAGTTTTTCATCCCCGAATGATGGTACGTGGGTAATAAAATCCCGGAACTGAATTTGGTTGTCCTTCGTGATCCGTATATTAGAAGGGGATTTCAAGCTTCCGGTGACTTCCAATCCTTTTAAAGTGACTTCCTCTACATTGTCTTTCTGCAGTTCGGACTTGAACTTGGTATAACTGATTTCAGTATAGTTGAGGCCTGTAAAATAGTAGCTCCAGATAAAAAGAGTGACAATGATAAGGATGATAATCCAAAATTTATTTTGTTTTACAAAAGGAGTTTGGTTTTGGGTCTCTTTTGGGTTTTCTTCCGTATTTTTGGAACTTGTCAATTTTTTCTCCTTGTAGATTATCGAATGTTATTACATCTAAAGCTGTAGAAGGTTTTCAATAAAAGCGCATAATAGATTAAATTTCGTGGGCTAGTCAAATTAAATTTTGTTCCGGGATTGGAACTGAAGTTTTCCCCCCGGGTAAGACCCGGGGGGAAACAAGGGAGGGTGTCTTGATAAATATCGAGTTGCTTGATCAAGTGCCCAGGATCTGTTGCGCCAATTTCTTTCCTGTCCGGGTAAAGATGGAATTGTCTATTCTGTCTTGCAGAGTGCTTGGCTCCAAATTGCCCTCCTGCTTTTGTTCTTCCAGATTGGTGATTTGATCCGCATCAAACACGACCTTGAAATTCAAGTCTTCATTGTTCCCGGGAGAGTGGTGGTGATCTATTATTTCGCAAACCCTGGTGATCAAGTCTTCTTTTGCACCCAGGTCTTCCAGGATTGCGCGGGCAACCGGCGGACCTTCCTGGTGCTGGTATTTAAAGGCGCTGCTGTTGTGTTTTCTTTCAGCCTCCGGAATGCCTATGTCATGTAGGTAGGCGGAGATTAATACAACCGCCATGTCNCCGCCTTCTTCCTTGCCAATTTTTTCAGCGTAATAAGCTACCTTGTTTGCGTGTTGGATCCGTTTCTTGTCTCCNTGGAAGTATCTTTTCATTTGTATGGCAACGCGGTCCTTAAGCAACTCTTCCTGTTTAGCCACTACTTCCGGTGGCAAAGAGCCCAGACATTGCTCCGCGAATTGGCAATAGGCAGCACAGCCAAAGTCCATGTGCGGATTTACGAATCTGTGTCCGCATGTGGGGCATTTGCGGGAAGTGTCGTCTTTGAAGAATTCTACCTGGTTATCGCAATTGGGGCATTTGACTTCGAATATAGCTCCCTGTTTCCAGTATCTGCTATCTTGTCCCGGGCATTGCATATGTTTTCTCCCTGCTGATTTTTTAAAGTTGTTCTTTAGCACTACAGCGAAACATGAAGCCTTGCCGGGTGGCCAGTTTTGCTCTCCAGCCCTTAATAAGAGGGCTGGATATGCAAGTCGCACAGTGGACAACCCGGCTGCGGCTTAAACAGACTCAAGTTATCTCAGAAGCTTGATATAAAATTTTCGCAGTATTGTTAGACAAAATTTGCCCTTTTTCTAAAATTGTTTTAAGATTTTGTAAGGATTCGATAAATAGAGCATATATAATCAGTTTGAAATAATCTTTGAGCTAAGTCAAATTCAAGGGGGGATTTTGAAATCTTGCAAAAAGTACAGGGAAGTTTATGGATAGACAGAAAAGATTGAAAATGTTCCGGGATGTAGATATTTATCCTGTCACCTGCGAAAAATTGTCAGAGGGTAGGGACAATATCAAGGTATTGGAGGATGTACTTGCAGGTGGGGCCAAAATTGTTCAGCTAAGGGAAAAGGACTGGTCCAAAAAACACCTTTACGAAGTGGCCCTGGAGTTCAAGAGGAGAACCCAAAACCACAGTGCCCTGCTCATAGTTAACGATCATGTGGATGTAGCCCTGGCTGCAGGAGCTGACGGAGTGCATTTGGGCAGGAGCGATCTACCCTTGCCGGCTGCCAGGAGAATAGCACCTGAACTTATTTTGGGGGCTTCCAGTCACAGTTTGGATCAGGCCATGGAAGCCCAAAAATCCGGAGCGGATTATGTGAACATCGGTCCGTTGTTTTCCACCCAAACCAAGGAAGAGAATAACCCGCTGGGAGTGGAGGCTATAAACACCATAACTCCCGGATTGGATATACCTTTTACTGTAATGGGAGGGATAAAAATGGAGAACATCTCCCGGGTACTTGAAGCCGGGGCCGGAAAAATAGCCATGGTCTCTGGAATTATCAAGGCCCCGGATATTAAAGAAAGAGTCAGGGAGTTGAGGGAGATGATCTTGCAATATAAGCAGTAACTGCAATGAAAAAAACTTGAATCGTAAACTTATGGTTGGTAGAAACCGTATTCTTTGGCGTTGACATTATTCCTTTTTTCCTCCCTGAGTGTCGATGTGGGTGTGGCTCCGTAGTCGTGTCCAGGAAAAATCATTGTTTCTTCTGGGAGTTTCATTAGTTCTCTAATGGATGCCCCCAAGCTGTTCCTGTTGCTGTATGGGAGGTCCGTCCTTCCGCTGTCTCCAACAAAAAGGGTGTCTCCGGTAAAAAGCCTGCCATCTCCGTAGAAACATATCCCGCCGGGTGTGTGCCCCGGGGTGTGCAATACCTGCAAATTTATTTCCTCCCCGCACTGTATAGTATCACCTGATTTGAGCACAATATCCACAGGGGCTTGGTAGTAAGGTATGTCATCCATGTGCATAGTTATATATGCATTCGTGGATTCTTTAACATCCTGGTTGCATTGGGTGTGATCAAAATGGAAATGGGTGTTTAGTATATACTCTATATCCAGTCCCGGGTTTTGTATTTCTGAGAGGATTTGTTCAGGATCGTCGCCCGGATCTATTACCACACCTTTACCTGTTTGTTCACAACCCAGTATGTAACAAAGATTTTCCATCATGCCGACTTTTAATTGCTTGACTATCATGTTTTCCTCTTTTGTCCGGCTAACATCACTTCATCCATGAAAAAGGGCTCAACTTGTAGAACAATCAGGCTATTGGTTCTTTATTACCATCAGTATAGGTATGGCTGCCTATCCTTTTGATGCCAGCAATGGTGATGGTCTTGTCAATTACGCGGACAAGGCCATGTATAGATCCAAGGAAGCAGGGCGCAATCGAGTAACTGTGTTTTGATGATAAAAAAATGCTAGAAAGTGATTGGACGTAAATTCACTCATCTACTTTTTCGCTTTCAACCCTCGCTGCTTTGTAGCCGAGATTGCCTTCGCTCCTTGTGTATGGGCAAGTTTACGTCCAATCACAGTTTTCGGTCAGGCACTATATAAGTTGTTTTTGTTTTAATACTTGTTTCAACTTGGATTCGTTTTCCGGTTGCATATTTACCAGGGGCAGCCTGAGTTCCAGGTCCATTCTCCCCATTATGGAGAGGGCAGTCTTTACAGGTATGGGATTGGTTTCGAAAAACATGGCCCTGCACAAGGGAGCTAAGTCAAAGTGTAAATCCAGGGCCTTGTCAACGTCCTTGGAGAGGTATGCTGAGCAAAGTCCTGCCATTTTTGAAGGCGCAATGTTGCTTACCACGGAGATAACGCCTTTACCACCCTGGGACATCAGGGGAAGAACTATAAAGTCTTCTCCTGCTAGCACGCTAAAGTCCCTGCCACAGTATTCAACAGCCTGGGAGACCTGGCTGATGTTACCGCTGGCTTCTTTTACTCCCACAACTTCCGGTATCTCTTTTTTTATCTCTGCCAGGGTTTCAGGCAATAGATTGACTCCGGTTCTGCCCGGAACATTGTAGACCACTGTAGGAAGGGGGGCTTCCCTGGCAATAGCTTTGAAATGAGCTTTCAGACCTGCCTGGGTTGGTTTGTTGTAATAAGGGGTTATTGATAGGGCCCCGTCAACTCCTGCTTCTTTTGCAAAGCGGGTAAGGGCAATGGCTTCACTGGTATTGTTGGAACCTGTACCTGCCAAGATCGGCACCCTGCCATTGTTTTGGTCAATACATATCTTGATCGCCTGCTTGTGTTCTTCGTGGGACATGGTTGCGGATTCACCGGTTGTTCCGCACGGTACCAGCCCATATATTCCCTGGTTGATTTGCCATTCGATGTGTTCCCTGAATTTCTCTTCATCTATTTGATTATCCTTAAAAGGTGTTACAAGAGCAGTATAGGCGCCCTTAAATTCCATGTTTGCCTCCTTGAATCTTTTATATCTAAGATTTTTTTTGCCTGTATAATATGGGATCCCAGGGTTATGGTTTACAGTTAGATATAAAGTCAAAGACCTATTGCCCCGGGATTCAATTCCCCCTTGTATATCCAATTCGCCATGCCTTGCAAGTAGACAAAGTCGTTTTGCAAGATTATCTTTAATTCTTCCCCTCCGGAAGTGGTGATTCTTGTCTCTTTGTCACACAGTCCCAATTTGTGGGCGATAAAAGCTGAAGCACCCGCACCTGTTCCACAGGCAAATGTTTCATCTTCCACCCCTCTTTCATAGGTACGTACATAGAGGTGACCAAAATCCAGCTTTTGTATAATGTTCACGTTGGCTCCCTGGGGATTAAAATAGGAGTGATATCTTATTTCCGGTCCCAAGTGCTTGATATTTTCTTTATTTGCGTCTTCGGAGATTAATACAGCGTGAGGAACCCCGGTATTTACGTGGTGGATCTCAATTGAGGAACCGTCGCTCAATGTCAGATCCACAAAGTTATTGAGGTCAAAGGGTTGGGTCAGTTGGACCTTGACTTCAGATTTTTCGAACACAACTTCCGCCCTTACCGCACCTGCATCTGTGCCCATTGCAAGCTTGAGGGGTGCCAGATTCAGTGAATAGGCCAAGGCTGCGGCACATCTGGAGCCGTTTCCGCACATTTCCGCACGGGATCCGTCAGAATTGTAAAAATCCCATTTAATATCCAGATCCGGGTCCTCAGGTGTGGATTCCAGAAAAATAAGTCCGTCCGCACCAACGGCAAATGCCCTAGTACATATGCATTTTGCCCAATGGGACATATCTCGGGGTGTTTCGCGGAGATGATCCTTTACAACCAAAACGAAGTCATTTCCGCTGCCCTGCATTTTGTAAAAAGGAATTGTTTCCTCCGGAAAGATCGACATGTAGTATCTCCGTTTTCTCCACCCTTCACAGGATTATGGTTTCAGGTTAACGGTTTACAGTTCCGGGTTAAGGAGGTGAAAGTTGTAAACTAGGAACGGTGAACCAGTGCACGGTTATCCGGTATCGATATAGTTCAGCGTGTTCAGTTATTGATTAAAGTGTACAGGATATTCAGTCCACTATAAAACCAATTAGTGCCTGACCGAAACTAGTCCCCTTCCAAATAGGAGGATATCTTGGAATCATCTGGTATATCGTTGTTGAGTACAATAAAATTGGTCATAATGTTTTTGTTGGGTTTCCAGGTGATTTTTTCGCCTTTCTTTGGCCATTCAGGGATAGTTATTTGATTCAAGGTCTTGCCTTTGGTCAATGGCCTGGCCCAAACCGTTTGATTCTTGTTGAGGAAGTTGCCTGTAATATGCGGACCTCTGCCGCTACCCAGTAAAATGTCCAAGACTGCAGGGTTATTTTTTAAGAATTTATTTTCCCGGAAATTTCCCCAAGTACTTATTCCCAGCAATAAATTCACTTGGGGCCGGATTGATTTGGCTTTTTGGATTATCTTCTGCGTGACTTTCTTGAATTCTTTCTTTGAATTCTTTTCTTTCAATTTGGGAAATATTAATATACCTACTGAGTGGTCCTGGTAAACCATGGTTTTGGTTTGTATGGATTCATTTTGTGCAATCCATTCCGGGATTAGTTTCTTTTCCGGGACTGAAAAGGTCTCATTTAGTTTCCGGGGTAGGACCCCCAGATCGTAGTTGAGTTCCTTAAAGACTTTTAACAACTTTTGGGATTTTTTCTTGTTCAAGTTGTCTTGATTGGGTCTGTAAAATTCGTATCCACCAGCCAAGAACAGCTTGTTGGCAAAATCCTTGTTGTTACGAATTTCTGTAAATACGGTAGCCCTCCGGGCCAGCCCACCTGTGGATTTACTCCCTCAAGTGGGACAAGGTTTGGCCTTGCCATAGGTATTGCCAGAGTAAACAATAGTTAATGCCTTGTTTTCTTTCGCCTGTACTAGTGAGCTAGAAAAAAAGATGGATGCCAGTGAGATGAATAAAATTAAACTCAGGGTGTTCGTACATTTCATTAGTCGTTCAAGAATTCCTTTAAATCTTTTCCCACTCTAAAGAAGGGGAGTTTTTTGGGTTTGACCTGAACCATTTCTCCAGTACTGGGGTTTCTCCCCACGTACCCTTCGTATTTTTTGATCTTGAAGCTTCCGAAACCTCGAATTTCCACTCTATCTTCCTTTTTCAGTGAAGATTTGATGGTATTGAAAAAGGTGTTTACGATTTTGGAAGCCTCATCCAATGAGATGGATTCTTTTTCTGCCAATGCCTTGATTAATTGACTCTTGTTCATAAACATCCCCTTTTAGAATTTATTTAAATACGCCATGTTCGGGAACCGCTGGAGCGAATACAAATTGATTTTTTATAACATACTGATTCTTAGATTAAATAATATATTAGCCTTAAAAATAAAATTAAGTCAAGCATTATTTAAGAATTTGGGATAACTTTTTTCATTTGCAGGGGTTCGGGATTGTTTATGGATTTTTGTCTTATATTGTATAGTCTCAAGCTCATGGACTCTATGTCCCGATAGATTGCGGAATCCGGGGCGAATTTTCCCAATGGGGTTTGCTTGGTGATGGCTTGGGAAACTGCTTTGTCGTTTAAGAGTACTCCCAGTAGATGTATATTAACTCCCAGAAAACCCTCGCATGCTGTTTGCAATCTTTGAAAGGAATGTTCACCTTCTTTTTTGGAAGATACCATATTTACGATTATCATGAAGTTATCCAGGCCGTACCTTTGGGAGAGCACTTTTATAAGGGCGTATCCGTCGGTTAGAGAAGTTGGTTCCGGGGAAATAACTACGCACTGGATGTCCGTCATTCCGGCCAGAGTAAGTACTGTTGAATTTATTCCAGCCCCAAGATCCATTAATAAGTAATCGTAATTGCTGAAACAAGAATTCAGTTTCTGAAACAAAATGGCCTGATAGTCGTTGTCCCATTCCACTAATTCCGGAACTCCGGAGGCAGCGGGCAGAAAATCGAAACCGTTGTCTTCAATTTTTACCAGGACATCTTGGGGTTGAACATCGGGCTGTAGGAGGTCCTCAAGGTTCTTTTCCGGACTGATACCCAGTAATACGTCAAGATTGGCCAAACCGAGGTCGCAATCCATTAGCATAGTGGGATGTCCCTGTCCCTTTTGGTAAAGGGCATAGGAAATGTTCAAGGCAATGTTGGTTTTGCCCACACCTCCTTTTCCACTCATTATAGCGATGCTAAGTGTGTTTGATTCCTGTGTCATACTGGAAATACCGGCAAAGTTTTTGATAACGAATCAATATGTTCGATAAATGCTTGGTGGTTGTTATGTTTTATTCTCCTGTTAACAGAAATTTCTTTTCTTGATGCTGCACTTGGGTTTCTTTTTGTACTTCTTTCAGATCAATTATGGGTGCGGTTACATATCGGTCCTTGCCCTGGTTTTTGGCTTGATACATGGCTTGATCAACGTACTCCAAAAGCTGCGGGGCAGTGATCTCTTCTTTACCCTTGTAGCACATCAATCCGGCAGAAACAGTGAATTTAACCGGAAATTCCTTTTCTGACGGGAACAATTCGATATTGCGTATATTTTCCAACAGCCTGTCCAACATGTGTTGGGATTCTGCTAGTCCGGTCCCTGACATTAATATTATGAATTCTTCTCCTCCGTATCTGGCTGTGTGATCTGTCTTTCTTGTCGATTTGGAGATTGTTTTGACAAGTGACTGCAGTACCTGGTCTCCAAAATTATGGCCGTAAGTATCGTTGATTTGCTTGAAGTCATCTATATCCAGCATAACGAGTGACAAAGAAATTTCCAGCCTTTTACACCTTTCTATTTCGGTTTCAATTTGGTTTTTTAGGCCTCTGCGGTTGGAAATTTCAGTAAGAGGGTCCTTTTCAGCAAGTTCCAGCAGGGCCTCCTGTTTTGCTAGCAGATCAGTCAGATATGGAAGCAATTCCTCGTCATTTTTTTGAGGGATTGCAAGCCAATTATATAGCCCGTATTCTTCAACCAGATTTTTCCAGTCTTCAAAATCCATATGGGGGAGATTTTTAGCAATGGTTATTCCTCCCCGGGTTTCGGATTCATTTTGGTCCTTTTGGTCTTCGCTATTTTCCCTGGCAATGATTTGCTTCAGGATGCTTAGTTCCTCCAAGAGCGCTTTTTGCTCCGGGGACAGTGCTGCTTCAATTTTCTTTTTGTTCATGTAAAAATAATAAATATTGTCTGATTAGTTCGTCCAGTTGACCGTCAAGTATTTTATCCACGTTACTTTCTTCCGAGTTTGTTCTGTGGTCCTTGACCAGTCTATGTGGATGCAGTGTATAAGTCCTGATTTGACTTCCCCAGGAGATTGTACTCTTGGCCTCGTAGTCCTTTTGTTTGTCTTGTATCTGTTTTTCCAACTCTATTTGATACAGTCTCGCCCTTAGTATCTTGAAAGCTGTTTCCCTGTTGCGGTGCTGGGATTTTTCATTTTGACATTGGGCAATAATCCCAGTGGGCAAGTGGGTTATTCTGATAGCAGAACTGGTTGTATTTACAGATTGTCCTCCCGGACCGCTGGATCTGAATACATCCACCCGGATATCCTGTTCTCGGACTTCAATATCGATTTCATTGTTTACATCCGGATAGACGTCTACCGAGGCAAAAGATGTATGCCGCCTCCCAGAGGCATCAAAAGGAGATATTCTGATTAATCTGTGGATGCCTTTTTCCCCTTTTAGCAAGCCGTAAGTGTATAAGCCTTCTATCCCAAGAGTTACACTTTTTATCCCTGTTTCTTCGCCGGGCAAGTAATCCAGTAGGCGAAGAGTACAGGAATTTTCCTCTGCCCAGTGTTTATACATCCTAAACAACATTTCCGCCCAGTCCTGGGCTTCTGTTCCTCCGGCTCCCGGATGTATCTCTATTATAGCGTCGTTTTTGTCTTCCGGAGCAGAAAGAAGAGTGGTGAGTTCGATCCTGTTCAATTGGTGGGAGAGATCAGTATATTGTTCCCACAGTGCTTGAAGTACTTCCTGTGTTGGCTCTTCAGCTGCTATTTCCACCCATTCTTCCAGATTGGCCTTGCTGGTTTGCAAGCTCTCCAACTTTTCGATCCAATTGTTCAAGTCACTTTTTTCCTTCAGTTCTGCAGTGAATTGTTCAGGATCCTGCCAGGATTCAGGATTGCTCAATTTTTTTTCTATCTCTTGCAATCTCTGCCTGCAACTGTCGAGGTCAAAGTCGCCTCCACAGGGATTCGAATTTTTCTATCAATAATTGGGATTTTTTTTTAAGTTCCGGATATTGTAAAATTCTTTCTTTCATATGCGTTGAGCTTGTTTGGGAGTTGTTTGTGTTTGCTAGAACATTGAACCTCATGGTGAGCAATATCTAGGCATTTGTATGCAGTTTATTATAATAACATCCTATCAAAAATAAAGCAATACACGCAAGAAAATAAAACAAGTGCAAAAGAAAATAATTTTTGTTAAAAAAAGTCCTTTCCTTGACACTGTAAATCTTGTTGGAAAACAAGGACTGTGTGGTAAAAAGAGGGCTAGTTTTCAGCACTTGGCCTTTGGGATCAATAAAACAGGAAATGCCTGTATTTGTACCTCTCAATAAATAACGTTTCTGTTCGATAGCCCTCATGACCGCTTGATTCAAATGTTGCCTAGGTGCGGCGGTATCCCCGAACCAAGCGTCGTTGCTTATGTTAACCAATATATCGCTTCCTTCTGTGACTCTTTTTTGAACCAGGCCACTGAAGATAACTTCGTAACAAATTAATATCCCTAAATCAAGGTCTTTGAATTCAAGTGGAGCAGTTTGTATCCCGGAAGAGAAATCCTGGGCTCCCACCACCAGGGTGTCCAAAAAGGGAATATATCGATTTGCCGGTACATATTCCCCAAAGGGAACCAAGTGTTGCTTGCCGTAATGATCGTATATTCTTCCTTGGGGATTTATTAGATATGCCCGGTTAAAAAGATTGTAGTCCTGGTTGTTAATCATCTGAAATCCAGGGGCACCGGTTAGCAAATAAACCTCGTTCTTTTGCGCGAAGTTCAAGATCTTCTCAGTGAGAGGTCCTGTTTGTTGAATATAAAAAGGCATGGCGGTTTCCGGCCAGATAATGAGGTCGGTATCGTGGTTTTGGGCCTCTTTTCTGCTTAGATTCAGATGCTTGTTAACCGTAGCGTTTTGAAATTCGGGTTTCCATTTTTTGTCCTGGCTTATGTTGGATTGAATCAGACTGATATTTAGTTTGGATTGGCCGGGAATCGGGGTGTTGAACTCCAGAGTCCCGTAACCCAGAATAATGCAGACAAGAAATATTGCACCTATAAAGGCCTTTTTATCCTTGTACATTCCGAGCGCGAGCCAGGTACTTATAGCAGCGAGCGCCCCGGCGGTCCCGGTAGCACCCAGTAGATTCACTATTTGTATAGTCCAGGGCCAGGTAGCAAAGGCCTGGGTTAGGTTGAGCCAGGGAAGTCCGCTAAACAGGGTTCCACGGAGGAATTCCAGGCACGTCCAGGTTAGACCGGAAAATATACCAAGCCAGAACCAACTCAGGGAATCCTTGGTATAAAAGATTGCAAGGGAGAAAATACTGGGATAGAGCCCCAGAAAAAGCCCGATCAGTATGGGGCAGGGCATTGCCAACCACCATGGAAGGCCTCCGAAAAAATGTACAGGGACAAAAATCCAATAAAGACTGGCCGTGTATCCCAGGCCTGCAGCCAGCCAACTGAACTTCCACGTTTTGAGCCGGGTATCGGATTCAAGAGCTATCCAGCTGAGGGCGGCTGGAAAAAGTAATACAATTACAGGCAGATGATAGATCGGATTGGAAAAGCCAAACCATACACTGATAATCGATATTAGGATTAGTACGGCGGTCTTAGGTGTTCTCATCTTGATCTTCACTCTGTGCTTGATGAACCAATAGCCAAAAGATTTGTTTACTGTCTGCCTCTTTTACTTGGAAGTTGTAGTAGTTTATGGTGAATATTTCGCCTTTTTGGGGAACGTACCCCGCGTTTTCGGAGATATAACCACCTATGGTTTCAACATATTCTGATTCCAGGGATATGCCCAATTCTTGTTTCAAATCCTCCAGTGGAGTCCTGCCAGAAACCAAGTAAGACTCATCCTCCAAGAGTTTTATTTCAGCAGGTTTAGGAGTGTCGTATTCGTCTTCTATTTCACCCACTATCTCTTCCAGTACGTCCTCCAGGGTCAGTAAACCGGAAGTGCCGCCGTATTCGTCCAATGCTATAGCCAAATGGATTTTCTTGGTTTGGAAGTCGAACAACATGTTTTTTATGTTCTTTGTTTCAGGGACAAATACAGGTTCCCGCATGAGCTGGCTAAGCGTGTATCCGGATTTTTCCTTGGATTGGGTGTTCAAGAGATCCTTGGCATGGAGGATACCTATTATATTGTCCTTGTTGTCTTTGAAAACCGGTACACGGGAATGGCCATTTTCCAGTATCATCCTGGCGACTTCTTCAATAGAAGCGTTTTCCTCCACGCAATCTATGTCCGGTCTGGGAACCATAATTTCCCGTACTTGCCGCTGGTCAAGCATCAAAACATTCAGGAGCAATTTTGCTATTGTGGGGCCGAGTTCATTATTGTTTTTTGCTTCAGTAATAAGGTTCTCTATGGTATTTTCGGATCTGCCGGTAAAAAAACTTTTGATTACTGACCATAAACCACCTTCTGAAGTTTCTTCCACTTTAATACTCCTTTTTTATTTTTTTAATCTTGATAGCCAAAAATTCTAAGCTAACCCTCTTAAATTACGAGTTCCTGGTTGTGCTTGAATGTACTCAATACCTTGTAACATAACATCTTGTTTTGACTAAAAAATATAACACTCCGAACTCTTTGGTAATCTGAATATTTAACAAATCTTCTGGATGCATGAATATTGAAACGCGGTTTGCCCCGCTTCACTTTCATGCAATGCCTTTTTCTCGGTATAATTTCAAGTGTTGTTTAAAGACCCAGTTGGAAATTACCTCCACTCCCATTGCAGGGTCAACTCCTATCCATTGAAGCGCCATTGGATCTTCGTGAGTATAGGTCCCCACATATAAGTATTGCAAGCCAAGGTGCTGCCTTTTTCCAGTGATGTCCGGATAGGTGTTTTTGATTTTGGCAAACAGGTAAACACATGTGGATTTGTTTGTATCAGGTTCAGGCAACTGGAGATAAATGAATAACTGCTTATTCTTTTCCAGATCAAATTCATAGTTTTTAGCGACTTGTTTGGGTATGGAGAACATGAGTCCTCCACCGGAGATGTTCAACAGCTTTAACCCGAATTGATTCGAGTCACTCTGTTCTATTCTTGGAAAAGTGCTATCCAAATAACTTATTTTGTATATTGTTTCAGGGAAATTGGTATCCTTGGCATTCCATATAATGAATTTTTCGATTTGGTCCGAAGTGGGGTCAAATCTCAGGTGGGTTCTTTTTTGCTTTTGTTGGAGTTTTTGGGGAAGGGAGATTTTCAGTTGCGAGAATTCGGAATATGGATGCAGTATTTCTTTAATATAAGCGGAGAAGAAGTAGTGGCTCCTATGGTTTTTCTCCAAAGGCACACCGAAGTAAATGTAAACAGGTCTTTCCTCCCAACTGGAGGTTGGGTGAATATCTGCAGGTAGTTCCAATATCATGGAATCCTCAAGGATATCAAGTAGGCTGCATACAGCAATTTCCGAGGAATCCCAGGATAATTTCAATTCAAATTTACTGCGATGTTTAAGGGCTAAATTGAATGTTGCTAAAATTTCATTGCTATTGGTGATGTTAAAGATGCTTTCCTGGGAGTTGGATCTTTTTATTAGGTTCAAGAAATAATTCAGTATCACAAACATCAAGATACAACAGAATAATATCCCCAACATCCAGACGGCAGTTGTATTGAATCCCCAGCTGTTAAAGTTGTTGCTGATATCTGCAAAATAGCCGTTTGCAACAATTGGATGTAAGTTCATGTTATGAATGATCTTATATATTATAAGGGTATACCTGGCTATATTTTAAATTTGTCAATCTTTTTTGCATTGAAGCAGGCATGTAGAGTTGGTCACAGCAGCATGTTCACGAAAACTTGTGCATCTTTAATGGTATTAGTTAAAGAAGTGTGTTCGTTGGGTTGATGAGCATTACCCAGCAAGGTGCTCCAAACAGCCGCAGGAAATCCTTTTTGTCTGGGATAGGCAGCAACTGTACCTCCTCCAACCCCCTGTGGACTTGCCTTGACCCCATAGACATCCTGGATGGAATCCATCAATTTTTTGATGAAATCATTGTCCGGGGATGTGGAAGGCGAAGATTCGCTGTGCAGGATTTCCTTTTCTATTTTCGCGTTATAGTAGTTACTGCAATCCTCCAGGATACGATCTATTTCGGAAAATACTTCTTGCAGGTCGTATTCGGGTAATATTCTGCAATCCAAATAGAATGCGTCCCGACCCGGGATCGTATTTACATTGGGAACATTCGCTTCTTTTTTTGTGGCTTCAAAAGTAGAGTATGGCGGTTTGAACATCTCGTTTTGCTTATCGAAGCTACTGTACAGGGAACGCAATCTGAGTACAAGATCCGAGGCAACCAGTAGCGTGTTTGTTCCCTTGTTCGGAGTGGAAGCGTGACACTGCTTGCCTTCTATGGTCAGTTTGAGCCAGGCAAGATTCTTTTCCGCCACTTCCAGCAGCGTGGAATCTGAGTTGCCAATGTCCGGGACAAGAAAACAGTCGTTGGCCCCAAAGAGTTCTGGATGGTTGTTCATGACAAATTCCAGGCCGTATTTGTTTCCGGTCTCTTCATCTGCGACAAATAGAAGTCCCAGGTTGGTGCAGGGTACGACACTGTTGGCTATAATGGCCTTTGCAGCCAGGATGGAGGAAACTATCCCCTGATGGTTGTCTTCCACTCCTCTACCGTATATGTAGTCTCCATCTTGATAGAGTGTAAAGGGATCCGTGTTCCACAACTCCGACCCGCCGGGAGGGACAATGTCCATGTGGGATACTATCCAGGTAGTTCTGTCCTGATCCCGGCCATTAATAATAGCTGCTATATTCGGCCTTTCACCTGATTCAATCCGGGAATCCTCAGCAGGTAAATCCATTATTCTGAAATTACCGATTTGCTTCAAGTAGGTCCGAATGAATTCAGCCTTGGTTTGTTCTCCGGTTCCTCCGTTTTCCGGAGCCAAGGCAGGAATTCCCACCATTTCTTTTTGCAGGAAAAGAGCGGTTTCTTCTTGATTTTGCAGGTAATTAAATATTTGTTGTTTCATGGAAAAGATTTTATCTGTTTCTGGCAGCGCGTTTCGAAGCCTTTAGAGGATTGACCTTTACCTGTCCTTCCTTGTCCATGCTCGCCTTTACATGGGTTGCGAAGTTGCAGGCCCCGTGACGCCATTTGGCTGCCGGGTTCGGATAACTGGTACAATACTGCTCTCCATCGATTTCTTTTATACGTTCACAGCCTTCACAACTGTCAATTACCTGCTGCAGAACAAATCCATTTAGTTCCAGGCCGTTCTCTGTTCTGACCGCATCGTCGAATATGCTTTTTTGTGCCATTTGAAACCTCCTTAAGCGAGTAGAAGTAGTATAACCTCTTGAGTTTGATTTTTTTTAACAAGTTTACCAACATGCCCTAGCGGGCACAACGAAGCATGAAAGAGGTGTTAAGCAAGAAGCAATTAAGAAGTTACGACTCATAATCACTTTTTTCTTGCTCAAAAACTCAACAGCTTATGAGCTAAACAACTACTTTCATATTAACTCCCATGCCCTGGGCGGGCACAACGAATGATGAAAAGTCTTATTCTACACCTTAAAACTCTAAAACATAAAACTTTTTTCATGTTAACAGGCATAGCCTACATTCCGGAAGCAACCCCCAATTCAGGAAAATATTTGATGGGGAGTAGCTAGAAATAATTGGGCAAGTCTCTTTTCACGGCAAATAAATAGAAAGTAATTTTATCCGTAAATTGGCCTTTGTGTCAAGATTATAAATTATAATCCC
>JGI1684J13235_1000178_pt1 | contig 24148 bp, 26 predicted proteins | sample PonA232FremontCA_2_FD_13235 | JGI IMG/M metagenome (IMG submission 13235) | reverse complement strand
TTGAGAACGGTCTGATACGGTATGAAAAGGCGGGGAACAGACGTATACCCGAACTAACGTACGAGCATATACTCGTGGAGCCTATACGGTAGCTAACGCCGTTCAGCCATACGGTCGGCGATCGTGTTCCTCAGAACCTCGCTCGTTCCTTCGTAGATTTCGTTTATCTTGGCGTCCCTCAGGAAACGTTCGGCGGGGAAGTCCTTGACGTAGCCGTAGCCGCCGTGTATCTGCACACCCTCGTTCGCCACCTCGCGCGAGACCTCGGAGGCGTAGAGCTTCGCCTGCGCCGACTCCTTTACAAACTCCTCGCCGTCCCCGTACCTGTCCGCGGCGCGGTGGGTTAGCATCTTCGCCGCGTTGACCTTCGTGTCCATGTCGGCGAGCTTGTGCTGTATCGCCTGAAACTCGGCGATAGACTGACCGAACTGCTCGCGCTCGTGTGCGTAGTCGAACGCCGCGTCTAGTGCGGCGCGCGCTATACCGACCGACCGCGCGGCTATGGTGATACGTCCCTTGTTTAGCGTTTTGAGCGCCTGCACGAGTCCGTCGCCCTCGTCGCCGAGTCTGCGTGACGCCGGGACGCGGAGACCGTCGAAACGTAGCTCCGCGGTCGGGCATCCCTTGTCTCCCAGCTTGTCCTCTGTTCCTTCGACGATGAAGCCCTCATCCTCGTCGGGACGTACGACGAACGACGATATGCCGCCCTTTCCGGCGTCCTCGTCTGTCTTTGCGAAGACTACGACGGTGTCGGCGACGCTACCGTTCGAGATCCAGAGCTTTCCGCCGTCTATGATGTACTCGTCCCCCTCGCGGTTCGCGGTCGTCTCCATCGCGGGCACGTCGCTTCCCGCGCCCGCCTCTGAGAGCGCGAAGGCTCCTACCTCGTCTCCGCGCGCAAGAGGTGCGAGGTACTCTTCGCGCTGGCGGTCGTCGCCGAAGTCGTAGACCATCCCTCCGGCGAGCGATGTATGCGCGGCGACGACGGTACCCAGACCGCCGCTACCGCGCGAGATCTCCTCGACGCCTATAACGTACGAGTGGTAGTCGAGTCCCGCGCCGCCCCACTCCTCGGGGAACGGCATTCCCATGAGACCGAGCGACGCCATCTCGTCGACGAGGTCGCGCGGAAACTCGTCCTCGGCATCTATCTCGGCGGCGCGCGGGACGACCTCTTCGTCGACGAACTCGGCGACGGTGTCGCGTATCTGCTTCTGCTCCGTAGAGAGTGAGAACTCCATACGTGGTGTTTGGACGGACGGCTATTCTGCGTTTCGGTGGTCGCGTCCCACGCCATCGGTTAGGTTGATATGCACGGAGCACGTATGTACGGTAGTGGACGCAGAAACAGTTAGAGCAAAGACATGCGAGGAGTGCGGCGACCGCGGCGCGGAGACGCTTCTGACGGAACGTAGCACCGACTCGTACGGACAGCCCGTTCTCGAAATCGTGAGCTACGCGTGCGCCGACTGCGCAGAGGATCTCGTCGGCGACGGCTACCGCGAAACACCTGTCGCCGACGTAGATCCCGATGTCGTAGAGGTCGAGATACGTCGTTCGGGAGAGGAAAAGTTCGTGATTAAGAAACGCGACACGGACGGCGAGTGGCTAAAGACGGACGCCGAGACCGCCGTCGACAGCCTCGAAGCGCGCCGTTAGCCGGCGAACAGTCTTTCGTATATCTTCTCGGGCGGACAGAAACCCGTCACAGAACTCTGGAGGAGGTTCAGCCCCGCGAAGACGTGTATTAGGAAGAACAGGTCGTTTACGAACCATCCGAGTACGAATCCTATCAGTATGACGGTGCCCGCGACGGCTCTGACGAAACGTTCTTTTCTGCCAGACATGTGTTATAACCACAATACTAAGCAGTACCACATAACTCTTGCGCCTCGGCGAAGGTTAGGGTAGGTACCGCGTACCGGAGACGGATACGTATCGGGGGTAGGTACGTACTGAGAAGCAGGTACGTACCGGGGGCGGGTACGTACCGGAAGACGAAGGACGCGGCGTACGGGAGGAATCGCGCGCAGGATCGGCGCACCGAAACCCCGACAGCTTTATACGAACCCGTACCTAATATTGCGTACTGTGTACAATATAATCCGAACGAAACGTCTACGGCTGGCGGTGCTGACCGTGGCGCTCGCGTTGGCTCTGTCAGGTACAGCGGCTGGTGCGGGCGAGTCGGTGACGAGGTACGAGGATCCGGATCTCGTTCCCAACGTCGAGGGCGAGAACGTCGTCGAAGCGGGTGAGACGGTAACTCTGAAGGTGACGGTACAGAACCGTGGTAGCTACGTCGGCGGGGCGCGCGCTCCGCCGTCGCATTTCACGGGCGTCGAGTCGGTCGATACTCCCGGCGCGGCGATAGGTGCCGTGGCGGAGTTCGAAGACGGCGGAGCGCCGTTTGACATACACACCGGCGTGCAGACCGTCGGAACGGTGACGCCGCGCGGTTCGTCGACGGTCGGTCTTACGTTAGAGATCGACGAGGACGCCGAGCCGGGTGTCTACGATGTTCCCGTCTCCTTCGACTACGAGTACGTTAGCTTCGCAGTCTCCGACAGCCTCGGCGAAAGCAGATCCTTCGAGATACTCAGGAGCGACCAAACGGAGCGCGAGACTGTGCGTATCCGTGTCGAAGAGTCCGTCGACCTCGACGTTCTGAGCGCGCGCGGCGACGGTCTACGTGCGGGCGACGACGGTCTGTTGACAGCGACGGTGCGTAACGACGGCGACGAGACGGCGCGTAACGCGCGTCTGCGTCTGATCAGGTCGCCGCCTTTCGAGGCGCGCGACGGTTCGAAGTACGTCGGCGACCTCGCCCCCTACGAGACGGCGACGGCTTCTTTCCGTGTCTCCGTCGGCGACTCGTACACCGAAGGTGAAGGAGCGGCTAAGTTCGCTCTCGGATACGAGGACGAAAACGGCGTGACGCGTGAGACAGGGGTGGAGACCGCGGGTGCCGATGTAGCGGGTGACGCCGACTTCTCCGCCGACGCGGAGGCTGAGGCGATGTACGTCGACTCTGTCGGCGCTGTCCATGTGACTGTGACGAACGTGGGGGGTACATCGGTCGAGAACGCACGGTTCGTGCTACACGAAAGCCCGCCCTTCCAGCCCGTCTCGAACAAGGCGTCACTCGGAAGCCTCGCGCCGGGTGAGTCTGCGACAGCATCTTTCCGTGTCGAGGTGAGCGACCGTGCCGTCGCACAGAGCTACCCCGTCGAGGGGAACGTCGAGTATCAGGACAGGTTCAACGAGACACGTACGTCGGACGTAGCCACCGACTCGGTCGGGATAGAGGGCGAACGCGACTTCTCGGTGACGGGAACACCGACGTTGAATGCGGGCGGTACGAAGACGGTCGGGTTCAGGGTGAAGAACACGGGCGAAGGCGCGTTACGTGACGCCGTTGCGCGTATAAACGTTGACTCGCCGTTCTCGACCGACGATGACACGGCGTACCTCGGCGATCTCGAACCGGGTGGGTCGACGAACGTCACGTACCGCGTTAGCGTCGAGGGGGGCGCGACGCCCAAGACCTACTCCGTCGATACCGTAATCAAGTACGACAACGCCTTCGGCGACAAGGTCGTGACAGATGTCAAGAAGGCACCCGTCGAGGTGGAGGGTTCGGTCGGTCTGATAGGTAGACTCCTAAGCCTGTTCGCATGAGCGTAGAGGATCGCGTCTTGGATACCCTCGAAAGGATCGGTCGCGCGTCGGTCGAGGAACGCCGCGCCGTCTTCGTAGCCGTCGCCCTCGTCGTCGTGCTCTCAGCCGGAGCCGCGGTATCGTCGGTTCAGATGCAAATGGGCATGGATCTGTACATAGACGACGGTTCCGAGACGTGGGAGGACTGGTCGTACCTCAAGGAGGAGTTCGACGAAGGGAACAACGTCTTCGTCATCGTCGAGTCCGACAGCCTCTACGACCCGGCTACCGTACGGGCGGTCGACAGGCTCGACGGACGTTACTCGTCTATCGACGACGTACGAACCGTGGTAAGCCTCGCGGACGTTGTACGTGCAGGGGGCGACGGCGGTATACCCGAAACGAGCGCGGGCGTAGAGAGGGCGGTCAAAAGGTTCGCCGACTCCGGCAACGAGGAAATCGTCGACAACCTCGTGCCGCGTAACGACATGACGGTGCTTCTTGCGCCGTACGGAAACGTCGGTACGCTCAACACGGGTGGGTTTATGCCTACACGCGGTTCGGATGTCATCTACTCGGAGTTCCGCGACGAGACGGGGTTCGTCGAACTCCCGCCCGGAACGACGGCGACGGTGACGGGACAGCCCGTCTTTGAGAACGCCGCCTTCGGTCTGATGCTACCTGAGATGGTCATGCTGTTCGGGGGTTCGTTCACCGTCATACTCGTCGTCGTCTACCTCATCATGCGCGGTAGGCTGAAACGCGGCAGGGAGGTTCTGATGCCTCTCGGAACCGCGATGCTCGCACTCGTCGTCATGATGGGCGTCATGGGCATCCTCAACTACGACTTCAACGCCATCATGCTCGGTGTCATGCCTATCGCTCTCGGTCTGGGTATCGACTACGGTCTTCAGGTTCAGACGCGTTACATAGAGGAGCGACGGGCTGGAGGGTCTCCCGTCGACGCCGCAGGGATTACTTCACGGACGACGGGAAAGGCGGTTCTTCTCGCCATGGGCACGACGGCGATAGGTCTCGGCTCGCTTTTCGTCTCCGAGGTTCCGCCCGTCCGTCAGTTCGGTGTCACGAGCGCTTCGAGCGTGGCGGCGAGCATGGCGTTTTCGGTGACTTTTCTCCCTGCACTCCTCGCAACGTTCGACGCCGAGGACACCGACGGAGGACGCGAAGGAGCGGGGCAGGAAGACGACGGTGTTATAGAGTCGTTGCTCCGCAGACTCGGCGGGACGGTCTGCCGTAGACCTAACCTGACCATACTCGTGATGCTCCTCGTCGTTCTGAGCGGCGCTTGGGCGTACCCTCAGGTCGAGCCTAAGCAGGAGATGATGGATTTCTGGCCCCAGGATCTCGAAGAGAAGAACGACCTGACGTATCTTGAGGAAAACGTCGAGAGTCCCAAGGTTATGTACGTCGTCGTTGAGGGTGGCGACGTGTACACGCCGGAGAGGTTCCGCGAACTCTCCGATTACCAACGGGTGATGCTCCAGAACCCCAACGTAAACTACGTCGATAGCCCCGTGGAACGTGTAAAGCTCGTCAACAACGGGACTGTTCCGGGTACGAACGCAGGTCTGGACGGGGCGCTCCGCGAGGCGGCGGCGGATTCGCCCTTCGACGCGGGTACGGTCGACGAACCGACCCATCTCGTCCTTTCTTTCTACGTCAACGACGTTTCGGGTTCGGAGGTTCGGACGCTGATCGACGAGTTCGACGGTAACGCGCGGACGGTTCTCGACGACGAGGTGCGCGTAACGGGTAAGCCGGTTCTCAACAGAAACGTCATAGAGAACGTCACCGCGGGTCTAACTCCCATGACGCTCCTTAGCTTCGGTCTCGGTCTAATCTTCCTGACGTTAGCGTTCTGGTCGGCGCGTGTCGCCGTCGTACTCATCGCGGGTGTAGCCGCAAGCGCCGCGCTCATGGTAACGGGCGCGATGTACGTCTTGGGTATACCGTGGAACCCTCTCACGGTCACGATGTCGTCGATGGCGCTCGGTGTCGGAATAGACTACGGTATACACGTCTACGAGAGGTTTGAGGAGGAGGCGCTCGCCGGCGCGTCGTCGGTCGAAGCCGTGGTTACTTCGCTCGAAAAGTTAGCGCGTCCGGTTCTGGGTTCAAGCATAACGACGATGGCGGGGTTCGGCGTACTCGTCCTCTCGCGTTTCCCCGTGCTGTCGAACTTCGGAAAGACCGTCGTCCTCGTCATACTCACATCGCTCGTTGCGACGTTCGTTATACTCCCCGCGGTTCTGACCGCGGTTACGATGGTGCGCGACGGCGAGCGGTGCAGGATATAACGCCCTCCGTCACCTCTACTGACCGTTGGTAGGCAGGTACGGCTTTAACGCGTCGGCGAGAGCCTCGAAGTCGCGCGTCTGGTACCACGCGCGTCCCGGACCTTCGAAGTCGAAGACGAGACCTTCGCCACTCAGAAGCGACGACTTGAGGTCGCCGACACGGCGCGTGCTAAACTCCACGGAGTCGTCCCACGCGACGAGGTTGGCGTTGTCGAGGGTGTACGTCTCGCCAGCGCCGAGATCGAGTGTTTCGAGACCGCCGTACGCGTCGACGAAGGCCGTACCCGTCCCTTTGAGCGCGAGAGGTGTTAACCCCGCGCCGCCTATCATCGACTTGACGCCGCCTATCTCCGAGTCTATATCAACACCGTCTGAGGCGGCGAGGAAAGCCCCGTCGGCGGCGTACAGCGTCTCGTCTTCGAGCTGGTGTTGCATGATGTCGCCCGGCGTCGGCGGCGAAAGCTCTACCTCGCCCGCGCCGCCCTCTGCGACGAACTCGTTTACGAAAGCCGACTCGCCGCCGAGCATCGACTTCGCAGAGCTAACGAGACCGTCGCGCGAGGTCGTCGTGTTCACGGAGACGTTCGACGAATGTCCGACGAGAGCGCCGGGTTCGGCGGAGATAGACTCGCCCCGGTTTAGCTGTACGACTATATGCGTGAAAGACGGACGGTGCTTGAACTCAACTTCCATGACGGTCTTTCTACGCGCAGGATAAAAAAGTATGTGGCGTAAGCCAAAAAACGCGTTAGGGTTACTCGCCCTCGAACTCGGGTTCGCGGTCCTGCATGAACGCCATGACGCCCTCGGTCAGGTCGTCGGTGTCGAGCAGATGTCCGAACGCCTGCGTTTCGAGTTCGAGTCCTGCACCCGTGTCCTCCCAGCCTTCAATCATAGCGCGTTTCGTGAGCGCCTGCGAGATAGGCGGACCGCTGGCGAGGTCGCGCGCGAGTTCCCACGCACGTTCCTCGAACTCCTCGTTGTCGACGACCTCGTTTACGAAGCCGTAGTCGTACATCGTTTCGGGGTCGAAACGGTCGGCGGTGAAGACTATCTCCTTGGCGCGTCCCATTCCGACGAGACGCTGGAGGCGTTGTGTACCCCCCCATCCGGGTAGGAGACCGAGGTTGTGCTCCGGAAGACCGAGTTCGGAACGTTCGGAGGCGATACGCATGTCTGCGCAACACGCGAGTTCGAAGCCGCCGCCGAGGCAGAAGCCGTCCACAGCGGCGACGACGGGGAACGACGCCTCTTCGAGCCTACCAAAGGTCTCCTTGCCGTCGCGCGACAGATCCATGCCCTTCATCTTGTCCGCGCCACCCGCCGCGGTGCTCTGTACGTCCGCACCCGCCGAGAACGCCTTGTCGCCCGCGCCCGTTATGAGCATACACCGCACGTCGTGCTCTTCTTTCTCGAACTCATCTATAACGGCGTCGAGTTCGTCTATGAGTTCGAGGTTGATCGTGTTCATCCTGTGCGGACGGTCGAGGACGACGTGCCCGACGTGTCCGTCTATCTCGACCGAGATGTTGTCGTATTCGAGAGCCTCGTCCTCATCAGCCTCGCCGTAGAAAGCGCCGTCCTCCTCGACTATCTCGACGAAGTGTTCCGAGGGTTCGTAACGCGGTTCGCCCGTCTCCTCGTAACGCTCCTGTAACGTGTCGAGGAGGGGTTCGAGACCATGGTCGTCGGCGATCTTCGCCGGACCGTCGGGGAAAGCCGCGCCGAGCTTGACAGCCTCGTCTATCTCACCCGCGTCCGCAACGTCCTCGCCGACGAGCTTTGCGACCTCGTTCGCCATGACGGCGGTGAGTAGCTCCGTCAGGTCGTCGTCTATCTCGTCGCTCGGTATGTCGACACCCTCGCCCCCGTCGGTGTAGTCGTAGAAGCCCTTGTCGGTCTTCTGTCCAAGCTCCTCGTTCTCGACCTTCTCGCGCATCAGGGGCGCGGGTTCGTAGGCGTCGCCGAGAACATCGTGTATGTACTCCAGAACGTCGTACGAAACGTCGATGCCGACGTAGTCTGCGAGTTCGAACGAACCCATGGGTAGACCCATGCCGTACTTCGATGTCGAGTCGACCGTCTCTATACCGTACTCGCCCTCACCTACGAGCCAAGCGACCTCGTTCATCAGAGGGACGAGCGCACGGTTGACGATGAAGCCGGGCGAGTCCTTACGTACACGGACGGGCGTCTTGCCGAACTCCTCGGCGAGTTCCTCCGTGATATCCATAGTCCCGTCGCTCGTGTGGTCGCCCCTTATCACCTCGACGAGATCCATACGGATCGGCGGGTTGAAGAAATGCATACCGCAGAACGACTCCGGACGGTCGGTCGCCTCGGAGATATCCGTTATCGAGAGCGACGACGTGTTGGTTGCGAAGACCGCCTCGTCGGGCGCGTGCTCGTCCGCCTCGCCCCAGACATCGCGTTTTATCTCCATCTTTTCGGGAACCGCCTCTATCACGAAGTCGGCGTCGCCGACCGCCTCCTCCATCTCGACGATGGGGGTCACACGGTCGAGCGCCGCGTCGGCGTCGTCGTCCGTAATCTGATCCTTCTCGGCGAGCTTTCCGAGGCTCCACTCTATCTCGTCGTAGCCGTTCTGTACGAACTCGTCCTTGATATCGCGCAGGTTGACGTTGTACCCCGCGAGCGCCGCGACCTCAGCTATTCCGTGTCCCATCGCGCCCGCACCGAGGACTGCGATGGTGTCTACGTCGTCTAGTTCCATAGCGGGACGAACATGGCGGTTGTCTGTAATAAAACTGCCTGAGTGGTCGGGTCGGTGTATCGACGTGCGTCGAAACGTTACTGTTCGTCTTTACGCCGACGACCCGGCTCTTTCGATAAGCGCGTACGCCTTCTCACGTAGCTCTGCGGTCAGATGGAGTCCGTTTCCGTCGAGGCGTCTAACGGTGTCCTTGGCTTCGTCTACGGGCATTCCCTCATTGACGGCACGTACGACCACGCCGACCGTACCCGTGACGGTAGCGCCGAGACCGTCCGAGACGGTTCTGACGCGCCGGTCGTCGGAGACAACCGCCGTGTCGTCGTTTGCCAGTACGCCGGCGACTATTTGTACGTCGCCGTTCTCTTCGTTCTCATCCAGAATCTCGCGTGCTCTGTCGACCTTTCCCTCGTACGTCTCAGCCATCTTCAGTTCGCCGTGCTCCGGAGACGTTTCGACGTTGGCGTGCGCAGGCTCCGTCGTAACCTCTTCGAGAACGGTTGGCGGAACGACCGGCTCGCCGTCAAGCTTTGTGAGAAGTTCGAGTTCGCCAGCGGTGCCGAGGGAGATAACCGTCGTCGCGTCGACGTAGATCCTCATACTTTGAGAGCGGTGTCGGCATCCCGTTCGAGGTCGTCGGTCTTGAGCTGAGTGGTCAGGTTGCGTTCGCGCGCTATCTCCAGCCATTCGGCGAGACTCACGCCGGCGATCCGCGCCGCCTCGTTTACGGATACCTCCCCCCACTGATACCTCTCGACCGCGACGCGTACACGTATCTCTTCGAGACCTTCGCGCAGAGCCTTCCTTATGACCGAACTCCTATCCTCTCCGAGAAGTTCGGCTACCTCGTCGAGTTCGTCCTCGTCTTCGTCGGGTACACGCGCGCTTACAGTAGTCATGTTTACGTCGTACTACGACGTAGACGGCTATAAAGCTGTCCGCCGACGGAGGACATCACGCGGTATTAGCCTCCTTCGAACCCGTCGCCGTGGTGTGGTCGACGGCTGAGGGACGACCCCGATCTACACGCGTCGTTGTTCAGGGGGATCGTCAGGGAGGCGTGCCGCCGAACTCCTCTATGAGTTGGGGAACGACCTCGAACAGGTCGCCGACGACGCCGTAGTCGGCTATGTCGTAGATGGGCGCGCTGGGGTCGGTGTTGATAGCGATGATCGTGTCAGCGCCCTTCATCCCCGCGACGTGCTGTACAGCGCCGGATATGCCGATAGCTATGTAGACATCCGGCGTGACGACCTTTCCGGACTGACCGACCTGACGGTTCTTGGGTAGCCAGCCGTTGTCGACGAGAGGGCGCGAGGAGCCGAGGTCGGCACCGACGGTGTCGGCGAGTTCCTCGATGAGATCGAGGTTGTCCTCCTCGTCGATTCCGCGTCCGATGGAGACGATGAACTCCGACTCGCCGAGGTCGACATCGCCGCCCGCCGCCTCCTCGAACCCCGTGACTGTGGAGCCGACAGCGTCTTGATCTATCTCTACGTCGAACGCCTCGACCGACGCGTCGCCGTCCGTCTCTGTAGCTTCCCATTCCGCGGGGCGCGTCGTGACTATCGCCTCGTCGGAGTCGACATCGACCGTGGTCTCGACCTTAGAGCTGTACATTTCGCGCGTGATCTCAAGCGCGCCGTTGTGTGCGATACCGATCGCGTCGGTGACGACGGGAACGTCGGTCTTCCCCGCGACGGCGGGCGCGTAGTCCATGCCGTTGACCGTGTGGGGAACAAGCAGGTACGAAGCCCCCGTGGCGTCGAAGAGCTGTTCGGTCGTCTGTGTGTAGACATCGTGGTTGAACTCGTCGCCCTCGTCGACCGTGTGGATCGCGTCGACGCCTTCGAGGTTTAGCTCGTCGGCGTACGTGTCAACGTCGCCGCCGATAACTCCGAGATGTAGGTCGCCGCCCGTCTCGTCGGCGAGTTCGCGCCCCGCTGTCACGACCTCGTAGCTCGCGTCGCGTAGTTCGCCCTGTCTGTGCTCCGAGATGGCGAGTACATCGGACATTACTCAGCCACCCCCTTGTTCTTGAGAACCTCAGCGACACCCTGCGCCATCTCCTCCGGGCTTCCCTCGATGTACTCGGCGTCCGACTCCGTCTCAGGCTCGTACATGTCGTTGATTCCTATAGGCGTCTCGACAGCCGAGGCGTCAAGACCGAGGTCGTCGAGCGTCTTGGGGGCTATCTCCTTGCTCTGTGCCTGTCTGATACCGCGAAGGCTCGCGTAACGCGGTTCGTTGATCCCCGTCTGTATGGTGAAGACGGCGGGTGCGTCGACCTCGGTGACCTCCTCAACACCGCCTTCGAGTTCACGGTGGACGTTCGCCACGCCCTCGTCGAGGTCGTACTCGAACGAGTTGACGACAGCCGCCCACTGGAAGCCGAGATCATCGGCGAGCGCGACGCCCGTGCCGCCTATGGAGTCGTCGTCCGCCTGTACGCCCGTGAAGACGATGTCGGGATCCTCCTCCTCCGCAACGGCGGCGAAGATATCAGCCTTTGCGTTGGGGTCGAGTACCTCGCCCGCCTCGAAGGCGTCGTCCCAGACGCGTACGGCGCGGTCTGCGCCCTTTGCGAGCGCCATCCTTATAGTCTCCTCTGAGCGCTCGGGCCCGATGGTTACGGCAATGACCTCTTCGACCTCGTCGTTCTCCTCCTTTAGCTGTACGGCTTCCTCGACGGCGTAGTCGTCCCACTCGTTCAGATCGTACTCTAGGAACTTCTCGTCTATCTCTAACCCGGAGATCTCGAAGTCGTCCTCCGGCTCCGCTACCTCCTTCACTGTCACTAGTATCTTCATAGTGTGTGAGAGTATGACGTATCTTCGGAAATAAATACTTTCGAAAACGTCTCGCCCGGTGAGAGGAGTTTACGACTTCGTAAGACCTAAGACTTATGCTATGCCGTGTCATGGTTTGTCACATGCAACCGTTGGCGGCAGGACCGACTCAGACGGAGTGCTTGGACAAGATATGCCGTGAGAACTTCTGGCTTATAAGCGATACGGGTTACTACATCTTCTACGGTCTCGCACTCGTGGCTATAGCCCTTCTTCTGTACGGTGTTTACAGGCGTTTCAGCAGGTACTCCGAGGGTCAGGAGGAGAAGACGCCGCGCCTCGACAACATCCCTCAGCGTATCAGGAACGCCGTGAGCATCGTAGGTTCGAACGAGAAGCAGTTCTACCAGGATCTGTACGCGGGTATCATGCATACGTTCATCATGTGGGGCTTCCTCGGTCTTCTGATAGCGACGACGATACTTGCGATAGACGAGCAGGTTCTGAGGCGCGTCTTCGGTCGTTCGTTCTGGGTTGGCGACTTCTGGCTGTCGTACCAGTTCGCCGCCGACGCCGTAGGTCTTCTGTTCGTTGCGGGTGTTTCGCTCGCACTGTACAAACGTTACGCGAAACGCGACGAACGTCTGTGGCACAAGCATACGCGTAAGGAGTTCGACGGACCGCGCGAGATGCTCAGGGCGCTTGAGGACGACCTGTTCATATGGACGCTGTTCTTCCTCGGTGTCGGCGGCTACCTCCTGACGGCGTTACGTATCGTTGGAACGCAGAACCTCGGTACTCAGGGCGAGTTCATCGACTTCACGGTCGTGAGCTTCGTTAGCTACTCGGTGGCTCTCGTCCTCGACACGGGGCTGACAGCCGAGGCGGCGCAGAGCCTCTACCCGCTCGCGTGGTGGTCGCACTCCTTGCTCGCGCTCGGCTTCGTGGCATGGATACCTTACGCAAAGCCGTTCCATATGATATCGTCGTTCGCAAACGTCGTGGCACGCGACGACGACGCTAAGAGGCGTCTACAGCCCGTCGACCCCGACCTCGGACCCGAGGAGATAGGCTACAAGAGCATCGATGACTTCTCGTGGAAACATCTCCTCGACCACGACGCGTGTACCAAGTGCGGTCGTTGTACGGCGGTCTGTCCTGCGAACGCTTCGGGAAGGAACCTCGACCCCCGCAACGTTATACTCGACCTAAAGCAGTACCGCGAGGAGCTGGAGCGCAACGGGCAGGAGGAGATGCCTATCGTCTCGCGCGAGGAGGAGAGCGTCATCGACCCCGAAAGCATGGACGCGTGTATGTCGTGCACCGCGTGTATGGACGCCTGCCCCGTCGAGATCGAACACGTGCCCCAGTTTACGGAGATGAACCGCCGCCTTACGGAGTCGGGACAGATGGACGAAAGCATACAGGAGGCGATGATGAACATCTTCCAGAACGGCAACGCTTTCGGCGACCCCGAACGCAAACGTCCCGAATGGACGGAGGAGCTGGGGTTCGAGATCCCGGACGCGCGCGAGGAGGATGTCGAGTACCTCTGGTACGTCGGCGACTACCCGTCTTACGACGAGAGGAACCAGAAGGTCGCGCGTTCGATGGCGACGATTCTGGAGGAGTCGGATGTGTCTTACGGAATACTGTACGAGGACGAGCAGAACGACGGAAACGACGTGCGCCGCGTCGGAGAAGAGGGTCTTTACGAGATGCTCGCAGAGGACAATATCTCTGCGTTTGAGGACGCAGGATTCGACAAGGTCGTCTGCACCGACCCGCATTCGTACAACACGTTCAAGAACGAGTACGACCAGTTCGGATGGGACGGCGACGGACGCGTCTTCCATTACACTCAGGTCGTCGAGAAGCTCGTCAACGACGGCGCGCTCGACCTCAACGGCGACGAACTCGACTACACCGTAACCTACCACGACCCGTGCCATCTCGGCAGGTTCAACGACGAGTACGAGGCACCGCGCGACATCGTACGCGCCACGGGGTGTGACCTGAACGAGATGCCGCGTAACCGCTCGAACTCGTTCTGCTGTGGCGGCGGCGGAGGGGGTCTCTGGGCTGACATAGACGAGGAGGAGAAGCCGAGCGAGGAACGTCTACGTGAGGCGCTTGAGGACACCGACGCAGGAAACGCGGTCGAGAAGTTCGTCGTCGCGTGCCCGATGTGTATGACGATGTACGAGGACGGACGTAAGACGGGCGGATACGAGGAGGAGATAGAGATAACCGATATAAACGAACTCCTTGTCGATGCGATAGAGGCGAAGGGGAAGGCTCAGCTGGCGGCGGACGGCGGTAGGCGCGAGGAAGACGGGGACGCCTGACGACGGATGGTAAACGCCCGTGTCAAAAGGATAAGGCTGTACCCCGTCAAGGGGTTCGCGGGCGACGACACGGAGAAGGCACGTGTCTCTAACTCAGGAACACTCGAACACGACAGGCTGTTCGCGCTGTACGACGACGAGGTTCTCAACGGCAGGAAGACGGAAGACGTCTACGGGTACGCGGCATCGGTAACGCCGGGCGGTCTAGCCGTGGAGTCGCCTCAGGGCGAACGTATCGTTGTCGGCTTCGACGATGAGGGAAGACGGAGACTCGAAAGCTGGCTCGAAGGCGTACCCGAAGACACGACCGTCCTGTACGACGACGGTGTCGGCTTCGTCGACAGACGCGACAGGCTTGCCTCCGTGTCGGTCGTGAGCACCGCTACGTTACACGAGGTAGCGTCGTGGTTCGACGGTATCGACGCCGACGGTGTGCGTAGAAGGCTGAGGATGAACGTCGAGGTCGGCGGTGTACCCGCGTTCTGGGAGGACGGCTTCGCGGGCGACGGTGTCCCTGACCTGTCGGTCGGCGGCGTCCGTCTCGAAGGCGTCGAACCGTGCAACCGGTGCGTCGTGCCGACGCGCGACCCCAAGACGGGCGAACGCCGCGAGGGCTTCCGCGAGAAGTTCACCCGTAAGAGGGAACCGACGGTGCCTGACGCGGAACCGTTCGACCGCGCTTACACCGTGGGTCTGATATGCAGAGTCGCCGACGGTGACCGTGGCTCGTCGATGTTACGTGTCGGCGATATAGTCGAGGAGGCGTAGCCCTCACGCGACGTCGTGCGCCATTCTACGTAGACGTTCCTTACCTCCGTCGGGTCCACGCGCTATGAGCGTATCGCCGGCGCAGACGGTCGTATGCTCCGTCGGGCTGTAGACCCATTCGTCGTCCTTCCGGTGTATCGCCATCACGTACATACCCGTCTCGGACTCGACGAGTAGCTCGCCGAGTGTACGTCCGTCGAGTTCAGTTCCTTCGTCGACGGAGACGGTCGCTATGACCTCGTTGCTCTCACGTATCGCCTCGGCGAAGACAGGGTGTGCGTTGATGTCGCGCATCACTGAGTCGGCGACCTCAAGCGCGGCGTCCGCGATCACCTCCGAGGCGATGGCGAGATGCATAAGACCACGTAGCTTCGTCGGGTCATCGACGCGTGCCGCGGATTCGAGAACCCACTCCTCAAGGTTCTGGCGCAGACGGTCGGTCTTTGTTTCGAGCGCACGTACCTCCGTCGCAACCTCGTGGCTTTCGAGCAGAACCGCGGAGTATGCGAGACCGACGGCGAGTTCGGAGATGTTCTTCATCTCAACGACGGCGGTTACGGCGCGGTCGAGGTTCTCGATCTCGCTCGAAACCGCGCCCTCGCGCTCCCAGTCGCGGCGTGTCGCGCGTCCGTAGACGCGTTCGACGCCCGTCTCAGGTCCTTCCCCGAAAAGCACGTCGCCGCGTACAACCTGACTGTCCCTGTCGGGCGCGAATATCCATTCGGTGTCGCGGCGTATAGCGAAGACGTGGACGCCCGTGTTCGTCTCAAGGTCGAGGTCGCCGAGCGTATGTCCGCCGAGTTCGCTCTCCTCGTCGACCTGCGCGCGGAATACGACCTCCTTCGCCTCGGGAAGCGCGCTTCTGAACTCGTCGGGGAGACCGACATCCTGTGTCAGGACGGTGGCGATGTCGTCGGCGGCGTTGGCTATCTTCTCCGCCGCGCCGACTATCTGGAAGATACCGACGAGCTTCTCGGCTCCGTCGGGGTTACGCGCCGCGAGCGTTAGGGCTATATGCGCGTGGTAACGCAGGACGTTCATACGTTCCTCAAGATCGAGTACCTCCTTTGCGAGCTCGCGGTTCTCGTAAAGAACCGCCGAGTAGGCGAGATCGACCATGAGTTCGGACGTATCCTTCATGTCCGCGACGAGATCCTTGACGCTCCGCGGCTCGTACTCTATCTCCGAACCGTTCATCGTGGTTAGTTCGGGGAAAACGAAGATAAGTCTTTGGCACGTCGATAGGCTTTCGTACACGACGCCCGTATACAGTTCTATGTACGACAGTATACTGATACCGACCGACGGTAGCGCCGAGTCAGAGAAAGCCACGGAAGCGGGTCTCGACCTCGCCGAGGAACTCGACGCAGAGGTTCACGTTATCTCTGTCGTCGACGCCGAACTCGTGGCAAGCACGACGTACACGAGCGGTGCGGCGAAGAACGAGGAACGTATGCACGAGAACGCGGAGGAGAACGCAAAGGCGCTCGCCGACCGCGCACGCGAACGCGGTCTCTACGCCGTCGAGGTCGTCGAGACGGGTATACCCGCGGAGAAGATAGTTGAGTACGGTGACGAGAACGTCGACGCTATTGTGATGGGAACGCACGGAAGAAGCGGCGTTCGGCGCGTCCTCCTCGGTAGCGTAACCGACAACGTCGTACGTACATCGTCGGTCCCCGTCGTTACCGTAAGACCCGACTGAGAGGTCGGACGCGCTGGGAAAGAGTTATTCGTTGCGTGCCGTATCTTCATCCGGATGACGGTTCCGACCGCCGTAAGAGACGCCGTACGTATCTACAAGGAGTCGGTGGCGATACTTACCGTCTCGCTCGCGGGCGGTCTGTTCGCGGGTTCGTTCATAGGAACCGAGGGCATGACGGAGACGTTCGCGAGCTATCCGGGTCTTCTTCTTCTTCTACCTGCCTTCCTTGCGACGCGCGGAAACGTCTACGGCGCTCTCGGCGCGCGTATATCGACGGGTCTTCACCAAGGGCTTATAGAACCGCGTTTCGGGCGCGACGCGCGTCTAATAAACGCCGTTGCGGCGTCGTTCGTCAACGGCATCACCGTCTCTGTCTTCATCGGCGCGATGTCGTGGCTCATACTCCGCGCTCTCGGACGCGACTCGGCGGCGCTCGGCGAACTCGTCGGCGTTACGCTCGTCGCGGGTCTTCTAACATCGTTCGTCATGATAGCCGGTCTTCTCGGTCTCGTCTTCGCGGGGTACAAACGCGGTATCGATCCCGACAACCTCGTGGGTCCTATCGTAACGACACTCGGTGACATGTTCGGTGTCGTCTTCCTGTACGCCGGCGTCGTCGTCGTGGAGGTGATAGGGTGACACCGACGGGTTCGTTGGGAGACTGGTCGGTGCGGGGTATAGTGGGGACGATGATGCCTATACTCGTCGCGCTTTCGGTTCTCGAAATGGGTTCGGGTTACGTCCTCCACGAACTCGAAAGGACGTTCCTCGACAGACCGACGCTTCTCGTGCTCGTCCCCGTTATGATAGCGATGGGCGGTAACCTCGGTAGCGTTCTTTCGTCACGTCTCTCCACGCGTCTCCATCTCGGCACGTTGGAGTTCTCGCCGCGCGATACAACGATACTCACCAACGTCGTCGCAACGCTCGCGCTCGCCGCGACCGTCTTTGCGGCGCTCGGTGTCACGGCGTACGGTCTGACTCTGATTCCCGTCGTCAGTATAGGCGGCGGTATGACGTTACGTGAGACGTTCACCGTCTCCTTCGTGAGCGGTATGGCTCTCGCAGTCGTCGCAGTCGTACTCAGCGTCTCCGCGACCTACGTCTCGTACAGGATGGGTCTCGACCCCGACGACACGACGATCCCCGTCGTAACCAATCTCTGCGATATACTCGGCGTCGTCATACTCGCCGTCGTAGCGTCACTAACCCTTTAGCTGGGATCGGTTGCGATGGCTCCTTCGGAACTTGCTGACCCTACTGCGGAGCTAGTATTGATCGCTATCAGACCGAATCCAACCTTCGTAAGTATATCGAGATACGTGACCAGCATGACATTGACAGGTACTGTGATAACGCTGAATCCTGCGGAACTGAGTAACCATATTATAGGGTATATGCTCCAGAGTATGACCGTCAGGTTACGGAGACTCCTGAAGAGCGAACTAACCCTTTCGGGGCGATCTTCGGCGGTTTTGGTCATAGATACCGTCAGAAGGTAGATGAGTGCTATGTACGCGACGGATGCGAACCCAAAGGCTACGAACTTACCGGGTCCGGAGATAAGGGCGGCGCCGAAGCCGGCAACCATCACGACCGTGTTTACGAACACGGTAGTAGCGAGTTCTCGTTTATCAGAGCCGGCGATCATACCTATAAACAGCAACAGAAGGGGCGTGGTTATGATCCAGTCTATATACCTTGGGGCGAAGACGGCTCTGGCATCTACCTCTATGATGCCGTAACCGAGGCTCATCGACGTGTATGCAATCATAGCGGTCAGGCTTATACCTGTGAGGGTCGCGTAGTATTTTGATCTATCAGTTGAGGAGATCCATTCAGATATGAACGCGATAGACCCGAGAGCCATACCACCAGCTCCGAGACCGAATATATACGTGAGTTCAATCATCCGCACCACCCCGGATAGGGTCAGAACGAACGTTGCTTCCATCCGGTTCCATATCCTCCGATACCTCTATTTCGTTCAGTATTTCAAGCAGATCGTCTGCCTCTTCTGAGAACCTATCGATCTTTTTCGAAACTCTGTCGATGGAGTCATACTGTGACTTTGCCGCCTCCGTGACATCCGTAGATCTGTCGTCCGTGGTGGAGGATATCTCCGCAACTTCGTCTATCATACCGACGACCTGCTGAGATGACTCCGCCTGACTGGTGGTAGATCTGTTTATCTCTTGGATGCCGGAGTCTGCGTCCTCTATAGACTCAACTATCGTGTCAAGCGAGCTAACCGTATCTTCCACGGTACCGACGCCTGCCGATATACGTTCACTTACCGTTCGTATCTCGTCAACGGTGTTTTCCGTCTTTGCCTGTATCTGGCTGACCGACTCTTCTATATCGGAGGTCGCCTGTTTTGTCTCTTCTGCTAAGGATTTTACCTCATTAGCGACGACTGCAAACCCCTCGCCGTCTTGGTCGGCACGGGCTGCCTCTATGGATGCATTTAGAGCAAGCATGTTCGTCTGTTCGGCTATATCGGTAATGAGGTTCGTTATCTCTCCTATCTCCTTTATCTCTTCGTACAGCTCCTCTATCGATCCGACCGCTTCTTCAGTCCTCTTTTCAACCTCATTCATCTCTTGTATCGCCTCTTCTGCTGTCTTACGACCTGTCTCGCCTTCCTCTGCAGCCCTTTTCGACTGCTCTGCGAGGGTGTCTGCGCTCGCCGCCATCTGTTCGGTTGCCGCCGATACCTCCTCCATTTCGGTTGCTATCTGTTGTATCTTTTCTGTCTGTCTGTCCGCCCCGCTGGATATCTCCTGTATAGTCTCGTTCACCTCCCGGCTTCTCTGTGTAATCTCCTGTGCGCTTGAACGGAGTTCTTCGGAGCTTTCCGAAACCTCGATAGCGAATGAGTCTATCCTGATGAGAACTGCCTCTATGTCGTCCATCATTTCGTTGAACGACCCTGCTATGGTTTCCATAGCCTCTTGTTCCGTCTCAGGATCCAACCGACGGGTAAAGTCACCCTGCGCGCATTCTTCCATTACCTCACCGAACCTCTCCGCCTCGGACATTATGTTCTGTGTCATCTCTTCTGCACGGTTTCTCTCGGCTTCGGCTTCCTCAAGGGCTTCCTCAGCACGCTCCCTCTGTTGTTCTACGCTGTCGAATGACTCACGCAGAGACGTCCTCATGCCGTCAAACGCTTCGTACAGTTCACCTATCTCATCCTGCCTGCGGGAGTTTAAATCGACATCTAAGTTTCCGTCTCCCATCCTGCTTGCTTTTTTAGAAAGTACGGATAGGGAAGAAGCCGTATTGCCGCCGACGGTCGCAGCCACAAGACCAAGATTGATTATGGTCAGAACCACTAGACCAACTATACCGGAAACGGCAACATCATATACCTGACCCGCCTGTTGTCCTGCAAGTACAGAGTTTATTTCAAGATACACAACCGCACCAAAACCTACCGTGACTGCCACCACAAGTGCGAATACGGTCACAAGTTTGGCTGTATAGCTTCTACTGACCGTACTCGGCAGAAGTTTTGTAGCTATGCTCACGCGCGTACATGAGCGCTCTCACATAAAATATCTGATGTCGAAGATATCATCTATGATAAAGTACGGTACTGCGAACGTCTATTCCCGAGTGTTTGCTACTGTATGGGATACCGAAACCCGGTTGGCGGCTATCCTTCGAAGGCGGGTTCGCCGGTTATCTCCGCCCCCATTATGAGCGAATGTACGTCGTGGGTACCCTCGTACGTGTAGACCGTCTCGGCGTTGAGCATATGACGCATCGGCGGATGGTCGGCGAGTACGCCGTTTCCGCCCATGATCTCGCGCGCCGTCCGTGTGACGTTACGCGCCACCTCCGCGCTGTGGCGTTTTCCCATAGAGACATGGTGGGGTTCGAGTTCGTCGCTCTCCTTGAGGTCGGCAAGACGGCGCGCGATAAGCTCCGCCGTCGTTATCCTGGTTGCGCAGTCGGCGAACTTCTCTTGCTGGAGCTGGAAGCCAGCGACGGCGCGCCCCCACTGCTCGCGTCCCTTCGCGTAGTCGAGCGCGTGTTCGAAGGCGTCACGCGCCGCGCCGACAGCCCCCCATGCGATCCCGTAACGCGCCTGATTGAGGCATGAGAGGGGTCCGCGCATACCGCGCACGTCGAGAACGGCGTCGTCGGGTACGTGTACGTCGTCGAGCGTAACCTCGGCGGACTCCGAGATACGTAGGGACAGAAGACCGTCGATAGGCTCGACGTGTACGCCGTCGGTGTCGGTGGGGACGAGGAAGCCGCGTACGTCACCGTCGCCGCCGTCGTCGCGCGCCCAGACGAGGGCGACATCGGCGATCGGGGAGTTCGTGACCCACCGTTTGGTGCCGTTCAGGACGTACCCGTCGCCTTCTCTATGCGCCGTCGCCCCCATCTCGTGAGGCGCGGAGCCAACGTCCGGCTCCGTGAGAGCGAAACAGCCGACAGTCTCGCCGTCAAGTAGGTCGTCGAGATACTCGTCGCGTTGGGCATCGGTTCCGTAACGCGCGACCGGGTACGCGACGAGAGCGCCTTGGACGCTCACGGCGCTACGTAAGCCGCTGTCGCCGGCTTCGAGTTCGCGCATGGCGACGCCGTAGGCGCGCGGGGAACCGCCGCGTAGGTGGGGTGCGAGCAAGCCTCTGTCGCCGAGTTCGTCGAAGACATCGGGGAACTCGCCTTCGAGGAAGAGTTCGCCGAAAGGGCGTAACGAGTCGACGAGTTCGCGTGCCTCGTCGCGGACGGCGCGTTCGTCGTCGGTGAGTTCGTCGTCGAGCGAGAGGTAGTCGAACATGGACGGACTACGGCTACGCGTCGGTAATAGGTTGCGGAGGGACGAGAACCGCAACGGCGACGGCGGTTACGTACCCGTCGCCGTCGGCGGTCGCGGAGGCTTCTACGTTGAACGAACGCGCCACGTCGCCCGTCGTTTCCGAGGTTTCGACCATCTCGCGCGCGAGCGTCTCCGCCTCGTCACCGGTTACGCCGTCGCCCTCTACGAAGTAGCCGTGTCCGTCGCCGTCGGGACGCGCGACACCCACGGCGGCGCGGGGTTCTCCGTCGGTCGCCGTCTCGCGTCCCAGAACCGCGTGTACGACCTGTCCGGCTTCGAGAGCCTCGACGCCCTCGTGCGGTTCGACCTTATCCGTGTCGGGAGGGAAGATACTCGAAACCGTGACGAGGTTGTAAGGCTCGATACCGGCGTCACGTAGGGCGTGCTCGAACGACGCCACGCGTGCGGTGTGTCTTCCGACACCCGAGACGAAGAAAACCTCCGAAGGTACGTACATCTGTCGCCGGGGATAGCCGTCTGTGACGCAAAAGGCTTGTCTTAACGTCCCTCGCGCCAGAGACCGACGGTGTCGAGGAACTCCACGAGTATCCCCGCCGTCGCGCCCCAGATGGTGTAGTCGTCGTAATGGAAGTAATGTAGCTTGTGTCCGCCCTTACGCCGACGTTCGTGTATGCTGGGTTCGGCGAGTTCGTGGGCGGGGGCGAAGATTAACTCCGCAACCTCCGACTCCTGTCTCACGTACTCGAAGTCGCGCGGAACGCCTCCGACGAAAGGGAAGATGGAGTACCCCGTCGTGGTACGTACCTCGCCGAAGAGACCTACAACGTCGGTACTGTCCGACGGCATACCGACCTCCTCGTGTAGTTCGCGTAAAGCCGTATCGAGAAGCGTCGGGTCGCCTTCCTCGCGTCTACCGCCCGGAAACGAAACCTGTCCCGCGTGCCGCGGCAGATCATCCGACCGTTTGGTGAAAAGCAGACCGGGTTCGCCGTCTTCCTCGTAGACGGGAACGAAGACGGCGCTTTGCTTCAGACCGTCGGAGGCTTCGGGATCCGTCGTTTCGACGGGGGGAACCGCCTCCTTCCAGTCGTTCATTCCTCCGTCTCTTCGTCGGATTCGTCGTAGTCTTCGGGTGCGTACTCGTGAAGCTCTTGGCTCGTGACGCGTCTGACACCGTCCTCCTCAACGACCGACGCTTCGGTGGCTTCGAGCGTCGTGTCGTCGCGGTCGACGAGTACGCTGACGGCGAGTTCAAGACCCTCGTCGATCGACATACCTTCGTCGTAACCCTCCTCAAGAGCGTCCTCAACGTCGGCGCGTCCCTCGCCTATACCCGCCGCCTTGTAGCCGATGATAGCCCCGGAGGGTTCGCTCTCTATAAGCGCGGGACCGTCACGTGTCATCCCCGCGACGAGCAGAGCGCATCCGAACGGACGCGTTCCGCCGTACTGCGTATACTGCTGTATATGATCGCCCAACGCCTTGGCGAGCGTGTCGGTCTCCAGAGGCTCCTCGTACATGTACTGGTTGCGCTGTGACTCACGGCGCGCGAACTCGACGAGCTGACGCGCGTCGGCGACGTGCCCGCTCGCGGCGACGGCGAGATGGTCGTCGACGGTGTATATCTTCTCTATAGTCTCGGAGACGAGAAGGTCAGAGGAGACGCGTTTTTCGGCGACGAGTACGACGCCTTCGGCGGTCTTGATACCTATAGAGACGCTCCCGCGTTTGACCGCCTCGCGGGCGTACTCGACCTGATATAGACGTCCGTCGGGACTGAAGATAGTGCTTCCCCTGTCGTAAGCCATCTGATCGTTCTGCTGCATACCCTTTCTTGCAGACCGCCCGTATTCAATCTGTTGCTAACCCGCCACCGACAGAGTTATTAGGCGACGAGGACGACCTTTGGGTATGTCATCAGGAGAAAACAGCGGCGGTCTGATGTCCTCCGCGGGACTCGTCCGTTACTTCGAGAACCAGGACAGCCGCGGTATAAAGATGGATCCTAAGACGATAGTGGCTGTCTGCGTCGCTATCGGATTCGTGGTACAGACGCTGAACTTCGCTTACGCGTAGCTTTACGGTTCCACAGCCGTCGGGTACAGCTATCAGAGAAACCTACCGTCGGATCGCTCCGTACGTATCTCCGACGGTGATACGTCAAGCCATCCCGTCTCCGCGTCCTCCGGTGAGTCGAAGCCCGGAACGAACGGCTTTATGTCCAACAGTGGCGTTCCGTCGACGACGTCGATGCCTGTGACGGTTACCTCGCCTTCGTCAACGGTACCGATCCTGACGACGGAGAGACCGATAGGGTTCGGGCGCCGGGGCGCGCGCGTCGCAAAGAGACCGCGCTCCGTGTCGTCCAAGAACGGCTCCACGCGTAACGATCCCACGTCGCCCGCTTCGTGGAGATGGTACACGAGAATACAGTGGCTGAAGCCGTCGAGATCCCGGAGACCTTCGGTGTACTCATCGTCTAACCTGACGGTTCCCTCCGTTCCCTCCGCTCCGGCGGGCTGTATGGGCATCCCTTCGGGCGATTCGAACGGTGTCTCTATACAGCCTATCGGCTCGTACTCAAACCGGTGTTCGGACACGCCCGGACATAGGGCATTATGTGAAAAATAGCTACCGTAGTCGGGGCGTCGTTGGGACGCCCTCACCGACCGGCTTATTCGAGTCCGAGGTCTTTGAGCGAGTGGGTGTGGTGCCAGGCAGCGACAATCTCCTCAACGTCGAAGGTGAGGTCACCATCGGTGAGTTCCAGATGGACCGTCTCCTCGTTTACCTCGGTATCGTGGAGATGGAGTTCTATCGGCTTGTCGAAGTCCGAGACTGCTATCATCAGTTCGCCGTTCTTTTCGAGTCTTTCGTTGAGTTCGTCTCCGTCTATTGCCATTGCATGATATTGTAAATACTATACACAAATAAAGTTTGCTAATCAAAAAGAAAAGTTGATCCCCCACCTGGGTCAACGTGACAGAGAGTTCCGACAGCGGCAGGTGGCACGCTAGAAGGGTAGGATATC